>Ga0315295_10000500_pt1 | contig 34207 bp, 27 predicted proteins | sample YL17G14_0_MG_FD_204453 | JGI IMG/M metagenome (GOLD analysis project Ga0315295, IMG submission 204453) | Sediment microbial communities from Yellowstone Lake, YNP, Wyoming, USA - YL17G14_0 | ecosystem: Environmental > Aquatic > Freshwater > Lake > Sediment | place: USA: Wyoming | collected...
ATTGGGCCGCTTCCTCGGTATATGATCTGGTCAACAAGGGAGTCACCCAGGGTTACCCCGACGGCACTTTCAGAGGGAACAATTACATGACAAGATATGAGACCGCCATGTGGCTTTCCAAGCTTGCGGTAGCGTTGAGTTCGTATTCGGACCAGATGGATATGTCAGTGGAGAAAATGAAAGATGATCTTCGCGCGGAAATAAGGGAACTAAGGGCGGACCTTGCCGAGCTGAAAAGGATGCCCGCGGAGGGCGAGGAAAGGCCGATCTCCGGATCGTTCACAAGCAGGATCATAATAGGGAACATAGTTGCGAACCATTCATCGGTAGAGGGAGTGTCCGATCCGAACGGTCCCCTGGTAAGGTACAGGCTGAAGATGGCGTTCGCAAGGAGCGTGGGCGAATCGGCTAAGGTCAAGGTGAACATCGATACCATGGATTCCGGCTTCGGCGGCGGATCGGGAGACCTGTCAACGCGTATTCTCGATGTCGAAGGCGACATGCAACTGGATGCGGGGCTGGATAATCCCATCGATGTCAAGATAACCGCGGGTCCGGGACCGGTCGTTCATACGGAGGAAGCCGACGCGAACGGCAATTTTATAGCAAGGTCCGAGAACGGCGTCGTGTACGTGAGACCCTGGAACAGCTTCATGTTCTCGACCAATCTGTGGAGCCTTGATATGGGACTCGGCTATATCGCGAGGCGGATGAGCGCCTTCGGCGAAGTGGAGGTCAACCAGGTCGCTTCATCGATAGGGTATGATTTTCCGGGGCTCTTTATTTTCCCCTCGTTCAGGCTGAACACGAATATTGATTACCTGTCCGCCAACCCGCAGGCGAACCCCACGGGGCCAACGGATACCAAATTCACCTTCAATCTGTTGTTCAGCGCCACTTCAAAATACAGGTACGGCATGATCTACAGCTTAGGCCAGGGTGACGCCCCCCACAATGCGATGTTCGGATTTGACGCGGACCTTCTGGATGTCTGGGATACCGGCACCACGATCAATTTAACGTACAAAAAAGTAGGGTCTGATTATCTTTATGAGAACGCGATACTTTCGGAGGATCTCTTTGCGGGGTTGGACAATTTCAATAGATACATCGGGGACGGGAACGGACTTGGCGTAGTTGATATCGGAGGCAAGCTAAAACAAGTACTTACCGAACATGTAAATCTTGTGGGCAAGTTCGACTGGAGGCTCGGTCCGGACAATGCCTATGACAAAGACACGCCTCAAGCCTCGCTTCTGGTCGATGCCGGGTTCACATGGGATATAGCGACAGACACGCAACTTGAGGCGTTATACAGGATAGAGGGCATGCCGGCTGCGGCGGACCAATCAACAGACCTGGTCGAGCTCGACCTGTCATTCAAATATTAAGGGGAACAAGCTGAACAAGACCAGGTTGATGGGAAAAAAGCTTGTACGCCTTGATGAGGTCGGTTCCACTAACGATCACGCGAAGCGTCTTGTCCTGGAGCAGGGAGCGGGCGAAGGCACGGCAGTAGTCGCGCTATCGCAGACAAAAGGACGCGGGCGGCTGGGAAGACGCTGGATATCACCTCCCGGAGGCATCTATTTATCGCTGGTACTTAAACCATACAAAGACCTGGCAAAACTCCCGATAATAACATTGCTGACAGCCCTTGCGGCCGTAAGGACCATACGTGGGTTAACGGGGCTGGACGCCAAGGTCAAATGGCCGAACGATATAATCATAGCGGACAGAAAAGCGGGGGGCATTTTATGCGAAACCTGCAAGGGAGCTGTGATAGCCGGGATCGGGATAAACGCGAACGTCAACATAGGAGTTTTCCCGGCCGCTCTCAAGGAACAGATCACCTCGCTGAATTTCGAGCTGGGGGAACGGATCGATGCTGAAAAAATGATCGGCATTATTCTTGAGGAATTCGAAAAGTTATATTCGGATTTCCTTCATCACAAGTATGAAGAGATAATCTCCGAGTGGAGCGCGCTCTGCGACACCCTGGGCGCGAACGTGAAAATAGAAACGGGCCACGGGGATATCAAGGGCATAGCAAGATCGATAGGCGCAAGGGGCGAGTTGATAGTAAAGGGGCCTGATGGTAAAATCAGGAAAGTTTACACAGCTGATGCTGTAAAGGTGGTACAGAGCGGTCAATGAGCGCTTTAAGAGGCATAAGGGGTGCTATAACTGTCGAAAGGAACACGGAGAGCGAGATACTCCGCGCGACCGGATCGCTGCTCCGCGCCATCGTGTCCGCGAATAAGATAAAGATGAACGATGTTGCCAGCGTGATATTCTCGGTCACAAAGGACCTGAACGCGCAGTTCCCCGCTGTGGCCGCCAGAAAAATGGGATGGAGGAGCACTCCGCTCATGTGCACCGAGGAGATAGACGTCCCCGGAGCCATAAAAAAATGCATCAGGGTGCTTTTGCACGTGAATACAGCAAAACAGCAGGACAAAATGAAGCATGTGTACATGGGCGCGGCAGGCAAGCTCCGCCCGGACCTTAAGTGAAGACATCGATCTGCTGTTAGAGAGGTAATAAATATATGATGATAATAATGAAAAGCGACGCAAGCGAGGAACAGATAAACCACGTTGCCGACACGCTTAAAAAAATGGGTTTTGGCGTTCATCTCTCGCGGGGCATCGAGAGAACGGTGATCGGGGCGATAGGTGACAAGAGGACCGTCGCTATCGAGAACGTCATGCAGCTGCCCGGAGTATCCGAAGTAGTCCCCATAAGAAAACCCTTCAAGCTCGTATCGCGTGAGTTCAAGAAAGACGACACTGTTGTTGATATCGGCGGCGGCGTCAAGATAGGCGGAAGAGAACCTATATGCGTAATAGCGGGGCCTTGTTCGGTTGAGTCAAAGGAACAGATAATCGAAACGGCCGAAATCGTGAAGAAGGCTGGCGCCAAAGCGTTAAGAGGAGGAGCTTTTAAACCGAGGACATCCCCCTATGCCTTCCAGGGGCTTGGCGAAGAAGGTTTAAAATATTTGGCTGAAGCAAGGAACAAGACAGGCCTTCCGATAGTAACAGAGGTAATGGATACAAGGGACGTCGAGCTGGTCAAGAAATACGCCGACATGCTGCAGATCGGCGCCCGAAATATGCAGAACTTTAATCTTCTCAAAGAGGTCGGAAAGGCGAAGAAGCCGGTGCTTTTAAAAAGAGGCATAGGCGCCACCATTGAAGACCTTCTGATGGCGGCCGAATATATCCTTTCAGAGGGTAATAAGAACGTTGTTCTGTGCGAGAGAGGGATAAGGACCCCGGAAACCTATACCAGGAACACGCTTGATCTTAACGCGGTGCCGGTGGTAAAAAAGCTGACACATCTTCCGATAATAGTGGACCCCAGCCACGGGATCGGTGCGTGGGACCTTGTTCCCGCTATGGCTAAGGCATCGATCGCGGCGGGAGCCGACGGACTGATAATTGAGGTCCATCCCAAGCCGGAAGAGGCGATGTCAGACGGCGCGCAGTCCCTAAAACCCGATAATTTCATGTCGCTTATGAGCGAGCTTAAAAAAGTTGCCGAAGCCGTTGGAAGAACCGCCTGAATAAATGAAGATCAATCTTGCAGGATATAACCTTGACTCGTCCGTCATCGAGGAACTGAAAAAACTCGCTCCCGACCGGGCTGATATTACCCCTGAGACCCTCTCTGCATCATACGCCAGGATAAGCAGGGACCCGCGCTCGATCGACGAGCTCCGCAAGGTAGCAAGGCAGGAGGTCGAAAAGGCAAGAAGATCAAACCAGGCGATAATATTCAAGATGGGCCACCATTCCGTTGCAGAGCATGCGGTCTTCAATTTTGATGTCATAGGAGTTTCGCGACTCGCAATGGAATCCATCGAACACTTCAGATTGTGTTCATACACCGAAAAATCCCAGAGATACATCACTTTGGCCGATGATTATGTGGTTCCCGATGAGATCAGGGATCCCGGGTTTGCCGATGAATATGTCTCGACCATCAAGCTCCAGAACGCTTTTTATCATAAAGCCTTTGAGGTATTGAAGGATCATGTATTTAAAAAGCATCCTGCCCTTGCGAAAGATGAGAAGAACAATAGTTTGCTTGAAGGGTGGGCCAAGGAGGACGCAAGGTACATTACCGCGCTGGGAACGCAGGGACAGCTCGGACTTACGGTAAACGCCAGGAACCTTGAACTTATGGTCCGCCGATTCGCATCAAGCCCCTATTCCGAGGTGGTGAGCATCGGCAAGCAGCTGTTCGAAAAAGCCAAGGCCGTGGCACCGTCGATAATACTTTTCACCGACAAGAACGATTATGACTCAAAGACATATGATGAAATTCACAAGGCCGTTAAGGCCGTTAAGGCCATTAGGGCGGGGAAAAACCTCGTGAGCCTAGAGGAATTCACCAAAGGAGCAGATGACCTTCTGGTGGCATCACTGCTCCATACGACTTCAAAACTTTCTTTTGCCGAATGCAAAAAGAAAGCGGCCATCATGACGCTTGCTGGGAAAAAAGATATCATCAAGGCCGCGTGCAAGCACATGGAATTCTATGACGCGGCATTGAGGGAATTCGAGTTCCCCAACCTGATGTTCGAGCTGGTCATATCCGCCTCATGCTTTGCCCAGCTGAAAAGGCACAGGACAGCGTCATTGACCGCTCAGGATTATGAACCGGCGCTGGGAGTTACCATCCCGGAAGCCATCAAAACGGTAAGGCTCGACAAGGAATTCCTGTCCATAGTTAAAAAGAGCGAATCCCTGTATGAAAAGATGCTCCCGAAACTCGGACCGATCGCTCAATATATCCTTACTAACGCTCACAGGCGAAGGGTATTGCTAGGGGTCAACGCGAGGGAGCTTTATCATATATCGAGACTCCGCGAGGACGAACACGCCCAGTGGGATATACAGAACGTATCAAGGGAACTGTCGGCGCTGGCCAAAAAGAAGATGCCTTTGACTATGATGCTTATAGGCGGAAAAGATAAGTATCCTGATGTTTACGAAAAGATTTACGGATCCCTGCCGAAGTTAATTCCACCCAAATAAAAACCGCCAGCTTGCTGCCGAGCAAAAAACTGGCGGTAATATTATATTAAACTCTTTTTAACGCCACAGCTTCTCTAATTCTACAGGCTCGTAGCAGCTTGGTTGCGAGTTTGGATGGAATAACTCATTAAAGGAATAAAGCGACAGGGTCATTTTCCCGCTTTTTGGTTTTCTTCCAATGTGCACAATAAATGGGTGTGCAAGGACATCTTCTTTACTTAAAGGGGATCCATCGGCATTCCACTCTGCAACAGCCTTGAAGGGTCTGGCGCTACCTGCCAGCACGAATTTGCCCGGCCCTTGAACGAGCAATGTAGCTGAAGAACTTATGCCGGATGGTCCGTTGCAGTCAATCTCTGTGCAGGTGACCCTTAATGTTTTTGCCTGCAATCTGGTGATCTCGATGTGGACCGGCCTGGCCATGTATTCAGCAAGAAATTCTCCCACATAGGCCTTTGAATTACCGGTGAACCTTACCTGACTTCCCACCTTTTCACCGAGTGAGAACTGGACCGGCTTTCCAAACTGCATTGTCGGCATAGCACCAAGACTGACCACTTTGTAAGAAACTACCATATACATTCCTCCTTATTGATCCTTTAAAATTAAACTCCCTACCTATTATATATCGTCAAAAATGAGGTAATATTTCAAGTAAGGGAGGATATAGGCGAGATACAAGAAAGATCACGGGATCTCTCCGAAGTTGACACCGCCCAAACAGATCTACTTAAGCAGTTACCCGGAATATCAGGTCAAAACCATTACGGATCCTTCTTGACACTATCGATCCTCTGCTTATCGTAAGAGAATGAGGAGCGTCACTTTCATGATGAGATTCACGCATTAACGATCCTAAGAATTTACGGTCAGATATATATACCCCTGAGGCCCTTCTCACTCTTGCCAGTAATGATCTTGCGGAATATTCGAAAGATTGCCTTCTGCTGCTAGCAGTGACCTCAAAAAGGGATGAGCTGGAAAATCTTACCCCGAAGAAGAACGTTGAACTGTCCGGCAGCTTAAATAACGCGCTTCTGTCGATCCTGATTTCGGTTTGCCTGGATGATTCTCTGACATTTAATGCGATGCCGCGTTCTTTAAGACTGTCCAGAGTACGGGTTATCAGTTTTATCTGTGCCGGAAAGTAAGGCCTGCATGTCAGCGGAAGCGAATATACATTTTGCAAACGAGCCATATTGATCCCTCCTGTTCTTGATCTCCAGTTATTTATCGGTCAGATCGGAGGAAAATTTCATTTTTAAAGAATATTATTAGGAACGGTCTAGATCGTTCTAATGTTCCTGTTGATGAGGTCCTTCTCTTCCGGGGTGTATTGAACTTTGTTAAGCCGGTAATATTCCCTTACCACGTTCGTAAATCCCAGCGAAAGTTGATGGCCATCATGAGATATCATGGATAAGAATGTGAGAATGGTCGAGGCATCGATCCGTTCATTGTTCCTCATCATCTTCATCACGGTATTTACCGCATGATCTTTGACACTTTTATCTTCCGAGAACAATGAAGGGTCCGTGAAGAACGCGAGCGCCTGTTCATTGTTGAACGGGTGATGTGTCCAGAGGATATGCCCTTTTCTGCTGTGTGAAGGAAGCCGGCTTACAACCCTTATATCGTGTCCTTCAACCGGGCTTGCGCCAAGAGTAATGGCGAACTTGTCGGAGCCTATCTCCCGCATGCCAAGTTTCATTGCGGCGACCATATCTATCCATGTAAAATGCGCCTCAAGCCTGGAGGCAGACCTCTTCAGCGATACAAGCATGTTCCATGTATGTCCGCCATACCACGATGTATATTTATAGGCCAGGGTGTTGACCAGGGCAGAGTTCCTCGCCCTGAACCAATTGAAAAAATGGATAAGATTCGTTGCAAGTGTAGAACAATCAACGCGTTCAATATCAAGGAACCTGTTATTGAACCTGCGTGTCCTTATATCCTCAGGCGGGAAATGGAAACTGTAATGGCTTGCTACCATCATTGCCACAAGCATAATGGTCTCTTTAGGGCCTAGCTTTAACATTTGCGGCCGCGTATAGCCGAACTTTGCGGCGCATGACACAATGAATCGGTTGAACTCTGCCCTGTCCTCGACCATCGTGTTGTGATAAACCTGTCCTATGTCGCATCTGCCAAGTTCTTCAGGTAGCTGTTTTGATCCAAAATGTAGCTGGTTGAACGTCTTTACGAAGGATTCTATTTCATGAAAACTTATCGGTTTTCCGGATGGTTTTGCCGATCCCCATTGTGAGAATGGCATCGCGACGAATTTTGCCGCGCCGTATTTAAAAGCGACACTATTTGATATGGGCGCCATAACTGGATATCTATCGATATAAGCGCAGGAATATTTCAGTTTTAATGAAAGACTTATAGTGAGGCTGTTAAATAAGCTTGATCATCCCGGTCATCAGGTCATCTATCCCGGTCCCCTTGAGCGCGGAGATAGTAACTGCTGGATCGTATTTCTTGATCAGAAAAGAGGCATCTCCATCGTATTTATCCACTTTATTGAACACGGTAAGGATAGGCTTTGTGATCGCCTTCAGGTCCTCAAGGACCTTATAAACGGAGTGCATTTGATCTATAAGATTGGGATGAGATATGTCGACGACATGTATCAGAAGGTCCGCTTCGGTCACCTCCTCAAGCGTGGCGTGGAAAGCCTCTACCAGCATAGTTGGCAGGTTCTGGATAAAGCCGACAGTATCGGTTAGCAGTATCTCCTTTCTGTCAGGGAGTTTCAGCTTTCTCGTTACGGGATCAAGCGTGGCAAAAAGCTTGTCTTCAACAAGAACGCTGGCCCTGGTCAGAGTATTAAGAAGCGTAGACTTACCTGCGTTGGTGTATCCCACAATTGCAGCCACCGGGACATTTGATCCCCTTCTTCTTTCGCGTCTCAGTTCCCGGTTCTTTCTCACATCCTCAAGCTCTCTTCTGAGCTGTGCAAGCCTGTCCCTTATCCTTCTTCTGTCCATCTCGAGCTTTGTTTCGCCGGGTCCTCTTGTCCCTATACCGCCGCCAAGACGCGAGAGCTCTATTCCCTTGCCGGTGAGATGGGTCATCGTGTACTGGTCCTGGGCCATCTCGACCTGCAGCTTTCCTTCACGGGTGTGGGCGTGTTGGGCGAATATGTCGAGGATCAGCGCGGAGCGGTCGATCACCTTGATCTCCAGCTCATCCTGAAGGTTCCTTGTCTGGGAGGGCAGAAGGTCGCGGTTGAATATCACCATGGTCGCGTCGGTCTCCGCTATCTTTGTCTGCAGCTCGACCAGTTTGCCCGCGCCGATAAAATACCTGACATCGGGATTCTCGCGGGACTGGGTTATCTCGCCCACCGATGCCGCCCCGGCCGTCTTTGCGAGCGCTTCCAGCTCCGCGATATCGTAAGGGTTTAGTTTTGCTTTGTTCAGCGCCACATCAACGAGGACAGCGCGTTCAGGTCTATTCATTCTTAAGATCGCGCTGCATGAGAGATGCCATAGACTTGTTTGCGTCCTTGTTCTCGTAAAGGATAGAGTAGATCTCGGTCGTTATCGGCATATCGATGTTCAACTTTTTTGCTATTTCTTTTGCAGCTTTTGCTGTCGGGACCCCTTCCGCTACGTCATACATCTTCTCCTTGATGTCCTTCAGTTTTATGCCTTTTGCTATCTCAACTCCCACATGGTGGTTTCTTGAGAGGACGCTTGAACATGTGGTGATAAGGTCTCCCATCCCCGATAAGCCGTAGAACGTTTCATTTTTACCTCCCAGCGCGACGCCGAGCCTTGTTATTTCCGCCATGCCTCTCACCATCAGGGCGGCTTTAGCGTTGCTGCCAAACCCTAAACCATCGCAGATACCGGCCGCGATCGATATGACGTTCTTTAGTGCGCCTCCAAGCTCCACTCCAGTGACGTCGCTGTTCGTGTATACCCTGAACCTTCCGCTGTTCAGCGCTTTCTGCACGGTCACGGCGTCTTCCAAGCGCCTCGAGGCGGCTACTGTAGCAGCCGGCAACCCTCTTGCTATCTCCTTGGAGATGTTCGGTCCGGATATCACCGTGACGAGTCCGCCGCCGAGTTCTTCCCTGATCACATTTGACATCGTTTTCTGCGTCTCGATCTCAAGTCCCTTTACCGCACTGGCGATTATGGGCCGCTTTTCTATGAACTTTGCGATGTTCTTTGCCGTTGTCCTTAGGAACTGGGAGGGAGTGACAAAAACGATTATTTCCGCATCCGCGGCTACTTTAAGGTCGCTGGTCGCCTCAACGTTGGAAGGCAGTTGAAAGCCGTTAAGGTATTTTTTGTTCTCACGGAACTCGTTTATATCGCCTGTTACTTCTTTTTCGAACGACCAGAGTGTAACACTGTGTCCGTTCTCCGCAAATAGGATCGAGAGCGTGGTGCCCCAGGCTCCGGAACCGACGATGGATATTTTGCTCATTTATTTCCCCAGATCTTTGGCTCGGTGCCTTTCATAAGTCTTTGTATGTTGGGGACATGTTTGTATATCACAAGGCAAGTGATAACTACCGTCGCCAACGCATATTCTATCGGCTCATGGAACGCGAACATCAGTATCGAGAGCAGTATTACCCCGGTGATCGATGTTACTGAAACGTATCTTGTAACGGCGACAGCAAGAACAGCATAAACAATGGCGATGCAGAAAAGGAGAGGGGAAATGCCGAGAAGAACTCCGAGGCTTGTTGCTGACCCCTTGCCTCCCTTAAAGCACAGAAAGATCGGATACATATGTCCCAAGACCGCCGCCAGTCCGGAGAGGATTATGATCAAATAGGACAATGGGAATAACAGCTGAGCTATATAAACAGCGGCGGTACCCTTAAGAAGATCGAGCATTAGAACGGCTATTGCGGGTAACGTGCCCATCGCGCGGTATGTGTTAGTGGCGCCGATGTTGCCGCTTCCCACATTCCGGATATCAATACCCCTGATTTTTCCTGTTAGGACGCCAAAAGGAATTGAACCGATCAGGTAGCCCAGGACCACTGGAATAAGCATTATTATTAACGTCATTTTCCTGATTTTACACTAAAATCCCTCTTTGCTCAACTTTGAAATCGGGCACGATTTTTGACGATATTATATATAGAGGGGAGTTATGACAATAACTGCGTTAAAAAACATGGTAATTTCTAAAACAATAAGTTTACCCCGCCTGGGGCGAGCGGCGGATATTTTCGGGTCCGCAATTTCAACGGTCACATCCGGACATTATAAGGTCGGATTGAGCAGGGCAGGTTATCAGATGGCGCAGCAGGTAAGGGTCGGAGATATCCTTCAAGTCGAGAACGGGCAGGTCCTTTCAAACGGGCGTGTCCTTTATGAGAACGCCTCTCTTTTACAAGGCATTAAACGCGATAGGGTCGAAGTATCACATGCGATGTGTACTCCGGAAGGCATGATATCAAGTTTGCGATGGGATATCGTCGGCAACGCGCCGGAATTTCTTGTCAAAGCGATCCCCTTTGCTACAAAATTATCAATGGCCGGCATGTATCTATGGTTAAGAAATGGTTCAGGATTGGATATCGCCGATATCGCGTTCAGCTCGTTAGTGATCCCATATCATAGATTGATATGGTTATTCACCGGCTCACGTGACAAAGAATTCAAGCTGACAAATGTCGAAGGGCATCATGTGAAGATCAAATATAAAAAATTACCGGGCTCAATTGCAGGCTATGTGACCGGCTTCCTTAGAAATAAGGGCACGGTCCTTATCAATGTTGAGAACAAGGGCAGGGACATCAAGCCTGTCATAGCTCACGAAAAAGCGCACGTATTAGGGGCTTCAGAGCTTTCGGCCTACAGGATACAAAGAGAGAAATTGGTCAAATCTTTGTTCTATGAGCACAGAGGGTTAACCGAAAGAATGATTTATGCTTTAAATAATAAAATAGGATTTGCATTCTTATTCTTTGATACGCTCGGGAACAATACTTATGCTATTGATTACGCGCTCATGTGGCGGGATGTCGCGAGGTTCTATAGGGAAAATACTTTTAATGCGAAGGTTTAAGGAGAGAGCATGACTTCCATAAATAAAACATCTGGCATAACAGCGACTCCGACATCCTATTCATCCGCAGCAAAAGCTGCCGGGAAGGACGAAAAGCGGCCGTTACCGCCGATGCCTCCGGAGCCTTCGACGTCCCCATTGCCGTCCGTTGACCCATATCTTCAGATAAATCGCGGACCCGTCGATCCCGCGGACAAGCCTGAAGAGGTTGCCATATGCGGCGGGGGCTGGCCGCGCTTCAGGTGGGACCCGGACGGAGCCATCGATGTCTGGATCACCTCGACCGCATTTGACGTGGCCGATCCGGGAAAAAAACACGCGATATCTGAGTATCAGGTGATGAAATTGTTCAGAACATTATCCAGGGCCCAGGTCGGAGCCATAGTTAAATATATAAAGGAAACTTATGAGATAAATTATGACCAAGAAGGCCTGAAGAGTTCATTTATTACCAAGACAAAGGCTCAACTTAAGGCAGGCGCCACGCCAAATAGAGGCGAACATTTGATTGCGCTAATGGATTCGATCGTTGGGAAAAAAGAGGCCCTGCATCCCGACGAATCTATCAAGAAGCTGCGTCTTATGCTGGATGCGGACCTCCGTGCGGTCCCGGCGAGACCGGTCGAGGAATACAAGACATTCAAGTATCTGGCAAGAATGAACATCCAGCCTCTCTGCTCGCAAATATTATTGAACTATCGGCTTGAGCTTGGCTACCCCGGGAATTCGATAATGCTTGCAAAAGCAAAAAGCAGATTACTTGAAGCTTATGAATGCCTTAATAAGGACCCAAATAAACCCGAAAGGATCTGCATGGATTTTACGCCTTATGAAGCGATCGTTCTGATATATTCCATGCTCGAACCTGGTGCCCGCCATGGAACTATGGCGGAGATCAAACCACTGCGATATATGCCGGATGAAGGAAAGAATCCCGGTATGATTAATAAGTTGTTATCACACCTTGATGACAATAACCTGCTCAGGCTCGAGTACTATCTATTCAGCAAGCCCAGAATGACAGTTCGGGACAGAGTTGACAGAATGACGATCATTATGGACGACAGGTCAATGCTCACGGACACTGATACAGATAACAGAGTACTGAAGATGTACGATTATGCCAGGAGAATGGGAATGCTTCTGTCGTTAAATCCGATCACAAGGGTGTCCATTTCAGATGATATAGGCGTTTCCAGTTATATTGAATGGGCGCATTTACCTCTTGTCACTGTTGACATTAAACCGCTGATAAATATCTCAAAGAAGGATTTCTATAAGAAGAACTTTAGAGACACTTTTGCTCATGAATACGGACATTATGTGTTCGACGCCAAATTCATCGATCCGCAGGATGAGATCGGCCCATATCATGACTGCAACAAACTATTTGTCTTGTTCCAAGAATATGATGCATGGGAGATCGCCCGTGATGCGGAATATACTGATGAAAGCATATCTTATGGGCATCCGAACGACGCGCCAACAGAATTGTTCGCGTCTGCATTCGTGGCTTACACACTGTATCCCGATAAGATGCTCAATTTCATCAAGCACTTGAACGTAAATAAAAGGCAGCAGAGAGATATGCAAATGCTCGGCCGTCTTCTGTGGTGCTATATGAGGGACGATGTATTCTTGGGAAGAACATTCACGAAGGAAGACCCGTACAAGGACGTCACTTTTTATGGCCTGATGAAAAGATTTGAGGGAAAATATGATAAATCCGATAAACAATAATAATGCTTTTGCTGTGGCCAGCCCCGGCGCCCCTAAAACAGATGTCAAAGGGAAAGAGCGAGCGGTGCCCCCGCCGCCAATGCCGCCTGAGATACCGCCGGAGCAGCCTCCGATGCCCCCGGAACCCGATATAAAGGGTGAATGTACGCAAAGTTATCCCTTATCTGTATATGATATTAAGAAATATCAGGAGATCGTTAACAAGGCAGAAGGAGGGAGCATTACTTTCTTAGTTGAAAATGGGGGATTATATACGTCAACAGCATTCAGGGATAAGTTGAGCAAAATTGCAGAGCTTGTCAGTCAGTTGAATGCATATGTGCACGATAAGCCAGTATTAAGGATCAGGATAGTGGACACCTTGGGACACAGAGGAGAATTTACTCCCGGCGGGGAGGGAATAGTAATATCAAGCTCAGTGCTGAACGAGGAGGATTGTCTTTATACGATAGCTCACGAGATGGGGCACGCAATTTATTGTTCCATGCCTAAGGATAAGGAATTCTGGCAGAAAATATACTTATATTCTCTCGGGAATCGTCGTTACGGCTTGGTCACCGATTCAAGGTTTACGCTGAATAGCGGTTATTACGGGCATCCTTTCAGGAATCCCGCTGAGCTGTTCGCTTCTTCATTTGCCGCATATGTAATGCGTCCGAATGAAATGATCTGCACGGATGATCCGGGCATATTAAACGACAGCAGACTGATGGGAAAGATCCTTTTCTGCTATATCAGAGATAAAGTGGTCGAAGGAAAGATCTTCGGCGCAGAAGATCCGTTCAAATCCTGCGACGCTGAAAAACTGATCAATTCTATTACAGAAGAAGATATTTATGGCAGTATTCAATCGGCCCTGCATGATTCAACCTGTGATTTTAGGAATACATCGGTTTCGGAAATGGCCGCGAATGAACTTTTTAGCAGGGCCAGGAAAAATGAGAGATATTCCAAACTCTTGGCCGCCTCCGCATTTGATAAAGATCCCGTGATGAGGCGTGCGGTAATCGTGGCGATCTGTCGTTCGAGCTTACGAGATGCCAAGATGGATCAGATCCTTCTGAGCGCACTTCATGATAGTGATCCTTATATCCGTGCATTGGTAGAAGGTGAGCTTCTAAAAAGGAAAATCAATTTCCAAAAACCGGCATTTCAGGAATTTTAACCCCTTCAACCTTCTTCTTGCGCCTCAATCGTAAATCCTATAAAATGGTCAGGTTTTGTGCAGGAGGCGGATAAATGGTATCAATAATGATAACTGAAGCTAAACCCGGGGTCTCGATCGAGACCGACGGCGGCCTTTACCAGGTCATAGACTATAAACACAACAAGACAGCGCAGCAGGCGAACATCAAGATAAAAATGAAGAACATGATAACCGGAGCTATAGTCGAGAAGTCCTTCAGGCCGGCTGAGAAGATCGAGAAAGCACATATCGAATACAGGAACATGCAGTATCTGTTTCACCAGAAAGACGATTACACATTCATGAACCAGGAGAACTTTGAACAGGTAACGCTTACCAGGGACAAGATAGGTGAGGCGGCAGGTTATATAATGGAAGATTCTGTGGTCACATTAATGTATTACAAGGACCAGATAATAGGGGTCAGCATACCGAATTCTGTAGTACTTAAGATCGCGGAAACCGAGCCTGGATACAAAGGGGATACCGTATCGGGCGCGATGAAGCCCGCAAAGCTTGAGACCGGCATAACCGTGAACGTTCCTCTGTTCGTTAATCCGGGCGACATGATCAAGGTTGACACTCGCAGCGGGAAATATATCGAAAGAGCATAGAAGATAGGTAAAGGTGTGGATGCGGGTTTGAAGCGAGAAGTAGAAGCTGGAAGTTCGCCTGATATCACATTTCTAAGCCCAACTTCAAACGCGCTTCTTTACCTTAACCGACCTTCCACCCAATGAACATGCCGTTTACCGGTTGATTTATTAAAAAGTATAGGGTACAATCTTAAACTTGTTATGGACTTTGAAGTAATAAAAAAGATAATCAAAATAGCCGAAGACGCCGACATTTCTGGGCTCACCGTTGAGCAGGGCGACCTCAAGATAGAGGTAAAAAGAGAAAAAGCGATAGCCGCTCCTGCCATACATTCCACACCGGTCCCTATCGCGGCGGCGCACACGCCGGCTCCCCTGCAAAAAGATGAAGAAGACCCGAACCTTTTGGCGATAACCTCTCCCATGGTAGGCACTTTTTACAGGTCTCCTTCTCCGGATTCATCACCGTTCATCGAGTTAGGCGATAAGGTGGAACCGGGAAAGGTCGTCTGCATTATCGAGGCCATGAAGCTGTTCAACGAGATAGAGTCCGAGGTCAAGGGCGAGGTAACCAAGATACTGGTAGAGAACGGCCAGCCTGTTGAATACGGCCAGAAGCTTTTCCTGGTCAAAAAAGGCTGACCTTGCCTACCGGCAGGCATGTGAGCCTCTCCGGCAAGCACTGGCAGATAACTCCGCAAGATTCAGGAACCTCCCGGACACTAGCCATAAATTCCAACATCTCCCAGGTACTGGCGCAGGTGCTCATCAACAGGGAAGTCAACACCACCGCGGAGATCGACGCTTTCATATCGCCCAAACTTAATCTTCTCACAAACCCGTACGACATCCCCGACATGGAAAAGGCCGCAAGAAGGGTGCTTCTCGCCAAGGAAAAAGGGGAGAAGGTCGCGGTTTACGGCGACTATGACGTCGACGGGGTCACGGGAACTTCGATAGCGCTTCTCGCCTTAAGGGACCTCGGGATCGACGCGATATATTACATTCCGCACAGGTACACGGAAGGATATGGCCTTAATGAAGGCGCGATAAAAAAACTGGCCGATGACGGAGTAAAGCTGATAATCACGGTTGATTGCGGCATAAGCAACATCAAAGAGGTCGCCTATGCCGCCTCGCTGGGGCTGGACGTGATAATCACCGACCACCACATCGCCCAAAAAAAGCTTCCTCCGGCATACGCGATAGTCAATCCAAAACTCATCGATTACGATCACAGGTCAAGGGAGTTGTCAGGGGCCGGCGTTGCCTTTAAGTTCGCGTGGGGGCTTTACAGGACCGCCGGGATAATGGACAGCACAAATCTAATGTCCATGCTGGACCTCGCGGGTCTGGGAACCATCGCGGACGTAGTGCCTCTTCTTGATGAGAACAGGGTACTCGCGATCTACGGGCTCAAGGCGCTCAACGATTGCAAGAGGATAGGACTGCAAAAGCTGATAGAGACGGCCAACATAAAGAAAAGGATAACCGCGAGCCACGTGAATTTTGCGCTTGCGCCCAGGATCAATTCGGCCGGGAGGCTTGAGCACGCGTCACTGAGCGTAGAGCTGCTCATTTCCACGGACCCGCTCAAGGCGGGCAACCTCGCGCTTGAGCTCAGCCGGATAAACTCCCGAAGGCAGAAAATAGGCAGCAAGATACAGCAGGAAGCGTTCTCAATGATCGACGGCAGCGCCAAGTCGATAATACTCTGCGGACAAAGCTGGAACCCCGGCGTTATAGGCATTGTGGCCTCGCAGGTGGTCGATCGTTATTACAGGCCCACAGTCCTGATAGGAGTGAACGAAGGCGTGGGCCGGGGTTCGGCAAGGTCCATAGACGGCCTCAACATTTTTGAGGTGCTCAGCACATGCAGCGACCTTTTTACCGACTTCGGCGGTCACAAAAAAGCGGCGGGATTCGAAGTGGACGAGAAGAACATCCCCGTGCTGATAAAGAGGCTGACCGAGAGGATAGAAGAAACCATGAACGATGCCGACCTTATACCAAAACTTGAGATAGACTGCGTGCTGGAGCCGAAGCAGGTGAACATGAACCTTGCATCGGAGCTGGAGCTTCTCGCTCCATACGGCGAGGATAACCCCGCTCCCACTTTTGCCAGCGACAACCTTAAGCTTGTTGATATGCGCAGGGTGGGCGACGGCTCTCACCTGAAGGCGCGCTTCACTGACGGCACGCTCACTCTTGACACGATAGCGTTCTCGTTCGGTCATCTCGCTGATAAACTTCAGCTGGGAGATAGCTATGACCTGGCATATAATCTTGAAGTGAACGAGTTCAACGGTTATGAGTCGGCTCAGCCCAAGCTTGTTGATGTAAGGCCCGCCTAACGGCAGGCAGGGAGGCAGGGGTAGAATGAAAGTTCTTGTTATAGGTTCCGGCGGACGCGAGCACGCTCTTGTCTGGAAGGTGGCGCAGAGCAAGTCGGTCGACAAGATCTATTGCGCTCCGGGCAACGCCGGCATCGCCGAACTTGCCGAGCTTGTTAACATCAAGGCTGAGGATATACAGGGCTTGAAAAAATTCGCGCAGGATAAGGGCATAGATCTTACGATCGTCGGCCCCGAAGGTCCTCTGGTAGCCGGCATAGTCGACGAATTCCGGAACGCCGGCCTAAAGGTGTTCGGGCCCACAAAAAAAGCGGCCCTGCTTGAGGGCAGCAAGATATTTTCGAAAGAGATAATGAAAAAGTACGGAGTGCCCTCAGCTGATTTCCGGGAATTCACCAGCGAACACGACGCTATCAAATATCTTCAGGATTCCCGGTTCCCCATAGTTATAAAAGCGGACGGACTTGCCGCCGGCAAGGGCGTATTCGTCGCTTCTGAATTCGAATACGCGGAAGAAGCCGTCCATAGGATGCTCGTAAAACATGAGTTCGGCGAAGCATCAGACAAGATCCTGATCGAGGAGTGTCTGGTCGGTGAAGAGGCTTCCATCCTGGCCTTTTGCGACGGTAAGCACTACAAGCTGATGCAGTCGGCGCAGGACCATAAGAGGATATTCGATGACGATAAAGGGCCCAACACGGGAGGAATGGGAGCATACAGTCCGGCTCCCGTCATTTCGGATAAGCTGATGAAGGAGATCGAGAACAAGGTGTTCAAGAAAATGATCGAGGGAATGCAAAAAGAGGGCGCGCCTTTCTCGGGCGTGCTTTACGCGGGGCTGATGATCACAAAAGAAGGCCCCAAGGTGCTTGAATTCAACGCGCGGTTCGGCGATCCCGAAACTCAGCCTATCCTCATGAGGCTTAAGACCGATCTCGTGGAAATAATCGAGCACATACTGGATGGAGAGCTTGATAAGATAAGGATCGAATGGGACAACAGGCCTTCGGTATGCGTTGTTCTCGCGTCAAAGGGATATCCGGGAGAATACGAGAAAGGCAAGGTCATCCTCGGGCTTGATGAGGCCAAAAAAATAAAGGACGTCGTAGTTTTTCATGCGGGAACGGCGTTGAAGGAAGGCAATGTCGTAACCTCGGGAGGGCGCGTGCTCGGTGTTACCTCCATCGGGAATGATATTGAATCCGCAATCGACCAGGCTTACAGGGTGGTCCATATGGTCAGGTTCGATGGAAAACACTACCGCAGCGACATAGGACAAAAAGCTCTTAATAGATAACCGACCGATCCCAACAGATCGCGATCTCCTCTTTATATCTGTTTTCTCTCTTTTGCGCATGTCATTTACTGTGCAGTAAATATAGCGAATAAACTGAAATTTTCCCTCATTTTATGCGATATCTAGTCAGAAAATATCGCCAGGTGGGGAAGGATGAAAAAACACTTAACTTTATTCGTAATATTTATCTGTTTAACCGTTCCGGCATGGGCACAGGGCGGCGTAAGGCAGGTCTCCGCGTTCACAAAGCATCAGCCATTCAATGCTGGCGAGGTAATAGTTAAATTCAAAAATACGCCGGCCAATTTTGCTGTCGCTACTAAGTCTGATGTCAGCGTGTCGGAATTCTCAAAAAAGACCAGGCCCTCCGTAAAGAAACTTTTCAAGAAAGGATCCCACAAATATCACCCTGAGGTTCTCGGCGTTGACCCGACGAACGACAAGATCGACGCCCCGGGGATATATAAACTTACCTATCCCGGCCGTGATGATGTCTTTAATCTGGTGGACGAGCTGAAGAAGAACCCTGATGTTGAATACGCGGAACCGAACTATCTTTATCAGACCTCGATCATCCCGAACGATCCGTATTTCAGCGTAAAATGGGCTCTCTCAAAAATAGGCGCGCCGGCCGCGTGGGACATAACTCAGGGAAGCGACAGCGTCGTGATCGCGGTCATCGATACGGGCGTTGATTATAATCACCCCGCTCTTGCATCCAATATCTGGACGAATGTCGACGAGATACCCGGGAACGGGATCGATGATGACGGCAACGGATACATTGACGATGTAAGAGGCTGGGATTTTGTTACCGTCCCATCTGACTGGGTAATCCCGGGTGAAGATCCCGGACCTCAGGATAATGACCCCATGGACTTTCATGGACACGGAACCCACGTGTCGGGAATAGCTCTTGGCGTTGCGAGGAACTGTACAATTATGCCCCTCAGGGCCGGTTATCAATACAGCGACGGCAACGGTTACCTTGAACTTGCTGATATAGCCGAGGCCATCAGGTATGCCGCAGATAACGGCGCGAACGTGATAAACATGAGCTTTGGATCGGAATATGATTCCTTCCTGATGAAAGATGCGGTGGATTACGCAAATGAAAAAGGGAGCGTCATGGTGGCCGCGTCAGGCAACGTTGACAGCTCATGCGCGGGACAGCGCTTTTATCCCGCGGCTTATGATCACGTGATCGCGGTCTCATCCGTGGATGATGAGGACCACATATCCGTCTGGAACCTGGCGGCATTCTCAAATTTCGGCGATTTTGTGGACATAAGCGCGCCGGGGACCAACATACTAAGCACGCTTCCGAAAGGATCTTACGGTTACGCGAGCGGTACATCAATGGCAACGCCTTTTGTGTCAGGTGTTGCGGCCCTCATCAAATCGAAACATCCTGAAATGGACCCGGAGCAAATAGAAGCCAGGATCAAATCCACTTCGGATAATATTTATCTGGTCAACAATCAGACCTTTCTTGCGGGGAAGCTGGGCGCGGGCAGAGTGAACGCGAAAAGAGCTCTCGGGAACCTGAGCATTGCGATCACTTATCCGAAACCCAACAGCATACTCAGCGGATCGGTGGCCGTGATAGGCTCCGCCAGCATCGAGGCTTTCAAGTCTTACAAGCTGGAATACTGCACTTACTCCGCGACCGATGAGTGGCAACCGATCGTAGACAGCTCCACAAGACCCGTTGAGAACGGACTTCTTGCCATCTGGAGCATCGCGAACCCGGAGAACTATTACAAGCTCAGGGTCACTGTCACAAATGCGAGCAATGAGGCGTATCAGTACGTTTCATCGGTGAGTTTTGGGGCCGACGGCGAAGCCAAACTTTTGGCAAAGCCGAAATGCGGTCCGAGTCCCTACGATCCGAACAGAGGCCAATTCCTTTTCTATTACGACCTTCTCGAGGCCTCCGATGTTGACCTTTACGTTTATAACACGACCGGCACGATGGTCTGGCAGAGATCCATTCCATATGACGGGAGCGGTACGGCAGGCGCCGGCGGTTCAGCGGGTCCGAACAGGGTCTTCTGGAACGGAGTGGACGGCTTTGGCGGTCAGATCGGCAACGGCGCGTATCTCTACATGATAGTCGCCAACGACAAGGGCGAGAGAAAGATAATAGGCCGCGGCAAGTTCGCGGTCGTAAGAAGCTAGTCCCCGCCACATTCCCCTTATCATTTTGTTCATCCCATTGAGATAATAGCCATTTTTTGACGATATATATAGAGGGGAGTTAGGCATCGTTTTCAAAGTATTAACAAGGGGGAGTAAAAAATGGGTGGAATTATCAGTGTTAGACCGGCTATCAGGGCAAATGTTAATAATGTGGCATACGCGGTTGGAATGGCATCAAGACAGCTTCAGGTACCCAGCTTCTATAATGTGGGAGCTGCCTTAATCGGGATAGCCGGAAGGGCGCTGATAAAGGATTATAGATCGTGCCAGGTGCGTGAGATCGTGGATTATGATTATGCCGACCAACAGTACAATGCCTGTATAGCAAAATATACTTACATGTCAGCAGCAGCGGGATTTAATTGCGGCGTATCCAAATTGAGCGGATTTTTGGACAGTGTGCGAAGTATATTGGATAAAGAAACACTCGTAAAGATTATGGGTAATGCCTTTGCCTCCACTGCGGCACAGCATAGGCGATGGGCTAAAGCCGGTCGTGTTACAGCTCCTGACCTGGCTGACGTGGCAGTTCAACATGAGCGATGGTTTTTGGGTGGAACAAAATCAGATCAAAGATCATGGTATGGTGCAATGGCAGATCAGGCTTCATGGTATGGAAGAGATGTGTTAGCGAAAATATTAAGGAGATCACATTCGCCGGCAGCTTCTGCAGCGAACAAATCTGCTACTTTATCCAGCACTGACCAGGGTGTTTGGTATGATAAGGGGATCGAGGGGAAAAAATAGAATAAAAGTCCATAGTATCGATTAAATAACGAGCCTCTGCCTCCAAGCAGAGGCTTTTTATTTGTCCTTCAGGCCCAACTCAATTGACTTCCGCGATTTTTATTAGTAGCATTCCCCCAATGTTAAAAGAATTACTTGTTGCTACAAAGAACAAGGGAAAAGTAAAAGAGATAAAACATCTCCTTAGATCCCTCAGACTTAATATTCTATCGCTGCTTGATTTTCCCGACATTCCGGACGTAAAAGAGTCTGCGGCTACTTTCGAAGGGAACGCAAGAAAAAAGGCAGTAACGATATCAAAAAAACTCAAACGTTTAGTCCTCGCTGATGATTCAGGTCTTGAAGTGATAGCCCTCAAAGGCACGCCAGGCGTGCGATCCGCCCGATATGCCGGCCCGAACCCCTCCACAAAAAAGTTATGCAATAAACTGTTAAAAGCCATGAAGAACAAGAAATATCGATGGGCAAGGTTTGTATGCGATATTGCGATAGCAAAGCCCGACGGAAAGGTCAGGATTGTTGAAGGCATTTGTTGGGGAAAGATCTCAGGTAAGATGATAGGGAGCGGAGGTTTTGGCTATGACCCGGTGTTCATTCCTGAAGGCTACAGAAAGACCTTTGCCCAGATGCCCCTCAAGCTGAAGAACAGGATAAGCCATCGAGCGAAAGCACTCAAAAAAGTTGCCGATATTCTGCGAAAAATGATATAATCCTCCTGCGATTAGTATCGAAATAATTAGGCACCCACTAGGGGGCCCCGCCTAATTATTTCGAGCGGGAGTAGCTCAGTTGGTAGAGCATTTGCTTGCCAAGCAAAAGGTCGCGGGTTCGAACCCCGTCTCCCGCTTGACGAATTTGGTGGGAAAGCCCTTTGAGGGGGAACCAAATTCGTCAATAAATTTGTTATCGATTGATATTAATATATATTTTTGCGCCCGTAGCTCAACTGGATAGAGCGGCTCCCTTCGAAGGAGAAGGTTGTAGGTTCAAGTCCTATCGGGCGCATTTACGCCCGGTGGTTGTCCCGCCGGAGGCGGGATCGGGCGCTGATGGTTTTATGCACCGCTAGCTCAATTGGCAGAGCAGGGCACTCTTAATGCCAAGGTTAGAGGTTCAATTCCTCTGCGGTGCATAATTCCATCTCGAGCCGCGGTGGTGAAATTGGCAGACACGCAAGACTTAGGATCTTGTGCCGAAAGGCTTGGAGGTTCGACTCCTCTCCGCGGCAGTTAAAGCGAGTCTGCGGGAGTAGCTCAGTGGTAGAGCTCCTGCCTTCCAAGCAGGAGGTCGCGGGTTCGAATCCCGTCTCCCGCTTGTGCGCCCGTAGCTCAATGGATAGAGCAACGGATTTCTAATCCGTTGGTTGGAGGTTCGATTCCTCTCGGGCGCGTTTACGCCCGTTGGTTGTCCCGCCGAAGGCGGGATCGGGCGCGTTTTGAATACGGGGCGTGGCTCAGCTTGGCTAGAGCGCCTGCCTTGGGCGCAGGAGGTCGTCGGTTCAAATCCGGCCGCCCCGATTGACGATTTTGGCGGGTCCCCTAATTGAGGGTGACAAAATCGGTCAAAGTATTGGTTGCTTTGGGTGGTGGGCGTAGCTCAATTGGTTAGAGCACCAGATTGTGGATCTGGGGGTTGTCGGTTCAATTCCGATCGTCCACCCATTGCATTCCGGTGGGAAATCCCATTGTGGGGGGGGACCGGAATGCAATGCACAACTAGTTAAGTGCGTAGTTGGAGATTAGAAAGAGGAGAAAAGTGAAGATATTAAAACAGGAGAAAAATGATAATCAGGTAACTCTTGATATCGAAGAGAGTTATTCAAGCCTTGCTCCGCACATGGAAAAGGCGTTCAAAGAGGTTTCCAATGAGATCAAGGTGCCCGGGTTCAGGCAGGGGAAGATACCGACGGACGTGATAAAAAAATACATCAATGAAGAAGCGGTAATGGACCGCGCGCTCCAGTCGCTCATTTCGGAAATTTATCCCAGGATCATAACGGAATCAAACATAAGGCCCGTGGATTATCCAAACGTGGAAGTGAAGCAGCTGAAGCAGGGCCAGCCGATATTAATATCCATCAAGGTTGATGTTTACCCTGAGATCAAGCTCGGCAACTATAAAGGGTTACAAGTAAAAAGAAAAAGCGCCGCGGTGGAGAGCAAAGAGGTGGACGGCACGATCGATTTCATAAAGAAAAATTACGCCGACCAGAACAAGATAAGCGAAGCCGATGTGCTTCTGGATGATGACTTTGCGCGAAAGGTGAGCAGGATGAACACTTATGCGGAACTGCGCGAATTGATCAAAAACAACATCGAAGAAGAAAAGAAACACGACGCCGAGGCATCCGTTAAAGACGACGTCACCAAAAAGCTTGCCGATATAGTTGATGTTCAGGTCCCAAAAGGCATGATAGATCGGGAGATCGAGCAGATGCTCTCCGATCTTGAGATATCGCTCAAAAGGAACAGGATGACGTTAAAATCATATCTGTCCGCGATGAAAAAAGATGTCGAAAAGCTTAAAGAAGAAATGAAGGCTTCAGCTGAGCTCAGGGTAAAGGCAAAGCTAGCGCTGGAGGAGATCGCCAAAAAAGAAAAGATCGCGATCGACGACGTTGAGCTCGACAAGGAGCTGCAGGCGCTTGCGCAGCACGCGGGGAAAACGCTTGAGGGCTATAAGGCCGACCTTTCTCCTGACGTGCTCGATACAATTAAGGAGTTCATGATAAGGGATAAGGCGATAGAACTGGTCGTATCCAAGGCTAAGATAGAAGAAGCGGCATAAACCCTGAAGAGATGCACTACATTCTTTCAGGGTAAAGGAGGGGTTCTTATGTTAGAGAAGGCGCAGAATGTTGTCCCGATGGTAATAGAGCAGACAGGCAGGGGAGAGAGGGCTTACGACATTTATTCCAGGCTGTTGAAAGAAAGGATAATCTTCATCGGTATGCCTATTGATGACGAGATATCGAACCTGATCATCGCCCAGATGCTATTCCTCGAGGCGGAAGATTCTGAAAAGGATATAAATATATACGTGAACAGCCCGGGCGGGGTCGTTTCGGCGGGACTCGCCGTTTACGACACGATGCAGTATCTTAAATCCCCGATAACGACCATCTGTATAGGCCAGGCGGCAAGTTTTGGCGCAATACTTCTGGCTGCCGGGACAAAAGGCAAGCGATACGTGCTTCCCAACGCGAGAATAATGATCCATCAGCCGCTCGGAGGCGCTCAGGGTCAGGCCACCGATATCGAGATACAGACCAAGGAGATACTGCGGATGAAAAAGCTGCTTAACGAGATACTTGCCAAACACACCGGGCAGCCCATCTCAAAGATCGAAAAGGACTCCGACAGGGATTTCTATATGTCTGCGCAGGAAGCGCTTTCTTATGGTATAGTTGATGAGGTAATAGAGAGCAAAAAGGGCATAATAAAGGCCGGGAAGTCGACAAAAGGCGGATAAAATGGCGGACCAAGTCTGCGCGTTCTGCGGTAAGTGCGAGGACGCCGAAAGGCGCCTGATCGCCGGACCTCACGCGTTCATTTGCGAACAATGCGTGCGCACCTGCCTCAGCATCCTTGATGAAGAGGAAAAAAAGAAGACCGCCAAAGTCCAGGAAACGATCTCAAAAATGCCCAAGCCGAAAGAGATCTACGAGCTTCTTAACCAGTATGTGATCGGCCAGGAAAAAGCAAAGAAGATACTTTCAGTCGCGGTCTACAACCACTACAAAAGGATACTTAAGCCGCCAAAAGATGACGATACGGAGATCTCAAAAAGCAACATCCTGCTGATAGGCCCCACGGGTTCCGGCAAGACGCTGCTCGCGCAGACGCTTGCCAAGATATTGAATGTCCCGTTCGCCATAGCGGACGCTACCACTCTCACGGAGGCCGGATACGTCGGCGAAGATGTGGAGTCGGTCCTTACAAGGCTTCTTCAGGTCTCAGAATTCGATGTCCAGCGGGCCACAAAGGGCATAATCTATATCGATGAAATAGACAAGATCGGGAGAAAATCAGAAAGCCCGTCCATTACCAGGGACGTCTCGGGAGAGGGCGTTCAGCAGGCCCTCCTTAAGCTTCTGGAAGGGACCATCGCGAACGTTCCACCTCAGGGAGGAAGAAAACATCCCCATCAGGAGTTCATTCAGGTGGATACGACCAACATCCTGTTCATCGTAGGAGGAGCATTTAACGGGCTCGAGAACATAATCGAGCAGCGAATAGGCAAAAGACGTATCGGCTTTAAGGGCGAGATCGAGATAAACGAGCGAATAAGGGCGGATGTTCTTGAGAACATCATGCCGGACGATCTGCTCAAGTTCGGGTTCATACCGGAGCTTATAGGAAGGCTTCCGGCTGTAGGAGTTCTTAATCCGCTTGATGAAAAGGCGCTGATCAGGATATTAAAAGAGCCTAAGAACGCGCTCATTAAACAATATAAAAAGCTGCTGGCCATGGACGGGGTAAAACTAGAGTTCACTGACCCGTCGCTGAAACTTATCGCAAGGGCGGCGCTCAAGCGAAGGATAGGGGCGCGTGCGCTCCGCTCCATAATAGAGGAGATAATGCTCGACGTCATGTTCGAGGCTCCTTCAAAAACGGGCAAGGAAAAGGTAGTTATAACCGAATCGCTCATCAAAAAGATATTAAAAAAGTCTGAACTTGCCAATTTAAAGGCGGCGTAGAATGTCGGAAGAAAAAGCGGAGAAGAAAAGCGCGGACAAGCCCCTTGAATGGAAGGATTCGCTCCCGCTGATCCCTCTCAGGAACATGGTGGTGTTCCCTCAGATGGTCGTGCCCCTTTTCATTGGCAGAAGCAAATCGGTAAAGGCTCTTCAGGATGTGCTCGACCGCGAACGCATGGTCGTTTTCTCATCACAGAGGAGCGAGGACGTTGAGGAACCCACGAGCAAGGATATTTCAGGGATAGGCACGCTCTCCGAGGTGGTCCAGATGCAGAGCCTTCCGGACGGTACCACAAAGGTGCTGGTCGAGGGAGTTGCGAGGGTGAAGATAGAGAGCTTCCTTTCCGAGGCGCCGTACTTCAAGGTAAAGATATCAAAAGTCGCGGAGAACGACGAGCTTACCGTTGAGGTGGAAGCGCAGATCAGAATGGTGATAAAGCAGTTCGAGAAATACGTAAAACTGAACAAGAGGATCCCTCCCGAGACGCTCATGTCCATAATCAACATCGATAACCCCGGCAGGCTAGCCGACCTTATCGCGTCATATCTGACGCTGAGGATGGAGGAAAAGCAGTCGATACTTGAGTCGATCTCTGTGCAGAAAAGATTGAAGAAGATATCCGAATACCTGGACAGGGAGCTTGAGGTCCTTGAGGTGGAGAGAAAACTTCAGGGCAGGGTGAGGCGACAGATAGAAAAGGTGCAGAAGGAATACTACCTGAAAGAGAAGATGCGGGCAATACAGGAGGAGCTGGGAGAAGAAGAAGAGGGCGCCGCCCCCGAGCTCGCAGAAATAAGGAAAAAGATCGAGTCGGCCAAGCTTCCTCCGGAGGCAAAAGACAAGGCCGTTAAGGAACTGGACAGACTTTCAAAGATGCCTTCAATGGCGGCCGAAGCGACAGTTATCCGCACTTATCTCGACTGGCTCATCGGTCTTCCTTGGAAAAAGAAGACCAAGGCAAAAGTCGACATGGCCGAAGTGGAAAGGATACTCAACGAAGACCACTACGGGCTGAAGAAAGTGAAAGAAAGGATAATCGAATATTTCGCCGTGCTTCAGCTCACGGGAAAGATCGGCGGGACCATTCTCTGCCTGGTCGGACCTCCCGGGGTCGGCAAAACGTCCATAGCGAGTTCCATCGCCAGGGCCATGGGACGCAAGTTCACTAGGGTGTCCCTCGGAGGAATGAGGGATGAGGCCGAGATACGCGGCCACAGGCGCACCTATGTTGGTTCGCTTCCAGGAAGGATCATACAGTCCATAAGCAAGGTAGGGGTCTCAAACCCGGTATTCCTGCTTGATGAAATAGACAAGCTGGGCGCCGACTTCAGGGGGGATCCTTCCGCGGCGCTCCTGGAGGTGCTGGACCCCGAGCAGAACAAGGAGTTCAGCGATCACTATCTTGAGATCGCTTTCGATCTCTCGGACGTGTTCTTTATCACAACTGCCAATACGACCGAGCCTATACCAAGAGCTCTTAAGGACAGAATGGAAGTAGTGGAGATGTCGGGTTATACCGAAGAAGAAAAGATGGGCATCGTTAAAGGATTCCTGATACCCAGGGAGCTAAAGAAGCATGGATTGAAGAGGGAACAGGCTTCATTTGAAGATGAAGCGCTCAAGACAATTATAACGGAATATACAAAAGAGGCCGGGGTGAGGAACCTGGAGAGGACCATCGGCACGGTGCTCAGGAAAATAGCCACAACAATGATCAAAGGAAAAAAGACCCTAACGTTCAAGGTGGCCAAAAAAGACCTTCCCGAGTATCTCGGAGGTCAAAAATACAGGTACGGCATGGCTGAGGAAAAAGATCAACTCGGGGCCGCTACGGGTCTTGTATGGACAGAAGCGGGCGGCGACACCGTCCCGATAGAGGTCACGGTGATGACCGGAAGAGGCAATCTAACCCTGACCGGACAGCTCGGTGAAGTTATGCAGGAATCCGCCAAGGCGGCCATGAGCTGCATTAGATCGCGCGCGGATATTCTTGGGATAGACGAGAACTTCTACAAAAGGACAGATATCCATATTCACGTTCCAGAAGGTGCTGTGCCCAAGGACGGACCGTCCGCGGGCATAACCATAGCCACTGCGCTTACATCCGCGCTTACACACATTCCGGTCAGAAGGGACATCGCGATGACAGGTGAGATAACTCTGAGGGGTAGGGTGCTGCCCATCGGAGGGCTTAAGGAAAAGCTCCTCGCAGCGAGGCGCGCCGGGATAAAAGAAGTGATAATACCGGATGAGAACAGAAGCGACATTGAGGAGATCAAAGACGAATTACCCGCCGATATGAAGCTTAATTTTGTGAAAGAGATCGAAGAGGTGCTTAATATAGCGCTATCTTCGAAGCCGCACCCCGTCCACGAAGAGACCGTACCAAAAAAGGAAAAACCCACGTTAGAAGGACCGATGTATTCTTAAGATGGAATACAAGAACACCTTAAATCTTCCCAAAACGGATTTCCCTATAAAGGCGAACCATCAGAAAAGATCGCCGGAGATCCTCGCTTTCTGGAGCGAAGGGGATATCTACAAAAGATCACTGGCCGCGCGCTCAAAAGAAGCAAAATTCATCCTTCATGACGGGCCCCCTTACCCGAACGGGGATATCCATCTCGGACACGCGCTGAACAAGATCCTTAAGGACATCATCGTCAAATACAATGCCATGACGGGGCATAACACGCCGTTCAAACCCGGCTGGGATTGCCACGGCCTCCCGATAGAGACTCAGCTGATCAAGGAGCTGGGCATTAAGAGAAAAACAATGTCACCTCCCGAGTTCAGGGCAAAATGCAGGGAATATGCGCTCAAGTATGTGAACATGCAAAAGGAAGAGTTCAAGACCCTCGGATGCCTGGCAGACTGGGATAACCCATACCTCACCATCAATAACGATTATGAATCGGGCATAGCAGAGCTTTTCGGCATGCTTGCCGATAAGGATTTCATCTTCAGGGGACTTAAGCCGATACACTGGTGCCCCACCGATGAGACGGCGCTAGCTGAAGCGGAGCTTGAATATGAGGACGAAACATCCATTTCGGTCTACGTTAAGTTCAAGGTCAACTCCATCGAGACAAAAAGCCCCGAATACAAGCGGCTCCAGGATGTGCTGACGGGGAATTCATATTTTGTGATATGGACAACCACCCCGTGGACGCTCCCGGCCAACGTCGCGATCGCCGCGCATCCGGAGAATGAGTATGCTGCGGTGGTCATAGGAGGCGACATCTTCGTTGTTGCCGATGCGCTGGTGGAAAGGTTCCTCGCCAAGCTTGGCATCAAGGAACACAAGATAGCGGGAAAATTCAAGGGCAAGGTGCTTGAAGGGATAATATGCAGGCATCCTTTCATTGAAAGGGATGTCCCGATCGTTCTCGATGAATATGTAACGTTGGAGGATGGCACCGGTCTGGTGCATATAGCGCCCGGACACGGCGAAGAGGACTATAAGGTCGGACTTAAATATAAGCTTCCGGTCGTGATGCCCGTGGACGAGAGGGGATATTTCACGAAAGAGGGCGGCAAATATGCCGGCATGAAATATTCCGAAGCCAACGAACAGATCGTAAGCGACATGAAGGCCGATGGCTCGCTTATGCTTTCCGAGCCGGTCAGGCACAGTTACCCGCACTGCTGGAGATGCAAAAAACCGGTCATTTTCCGCGCGACGGAGCAGTGGTTCATCTCCGTGGACCATGACGACCTGCGGGCCAATGTGCTTGCTGAGATAGGCAGGACCAAATGGTTCCCTGAATGGGGAGAGAACAGGATCCGGGGGATGCTGGAGCAGAGGCCGGACTGGTGCATATCAAGACAACGAACCTGGGGAGTCCCTATACCGGCCTTCTACTGCAAGAAATGCGGTAATGTTGAATATAAAGGCGCTTTCAACCGGGCGGTCGTGGAAGTGTTCAAAAAAAAGGGGTCCGACTCCTGGTTCGAGCTTGACGCGTCTGAATACACCAGGGGATTGAAGTGCTCCAAGTGCGGCGCTTCTGATTTCAGGAAGGAGACTGACATCCTTGACGTATGGTTCGAGTCAGGATCGTCCCACTACTCGGTCCTGTACGGGAAAAAAGAGTTCTCATGGCCCGCTGACCTGTACCTTGAGGGAAGCGACCAGCACAGGGGATGGTTCCAGTCCTCGCTGCTGACCTCGGTCGCGGCATTTAAACACGCGCCCTTCAAAGCGGTGCTTACTCACGGATTCACAGTGGATGAGCAGGGCAAGAAAATGTCAAAATCACTCGGCAACGTAATAGATCCTCTGAAGGTCATCCAGGAATCGGGGGCGGATGTCCTGAGGCTGTGGGTAGCGTCAACCGACTTCCGCAACGACATGGGCATCTCAAAGAACATACTCAAGCAGGTCTCCGATGCCTTTGCCAAGATAAGGAACTCATGCAGGTTCCTGCTCAGCAACCTGAACGAATTCGATCCGAAGGCGGATGCCGTTGACCACAAGGACCTGAACGAGATCGATAAGTGGGCGCTGCTAAAGCTTCAGCGGCTCATCGGGTCCGTGAGGAAAGCATATGAGACATATGAGCTTCATATCGTTTTCCATTCCTTATATGACTACTGCGTGAACGACCTCTCGGCGCTCTATTTTGATATGCTGAAGGACAGGATGTACTGCGAGGAGAAGAAGGGCACCCTGAGAAGGTCTTCACAAACGGTCATGCGGGAAATATTGATCAGCATGGTCAAGCTGTTCGCCCCCATAATGTCTTTCACCGCGGAAGATATCTGGAGGTTAATTGAAGGGGGGCAGACCTCGATATTTGAGCTGAACATCCCGGAAGTGAACGATAAATATCTTGATGAAAAGCTTGAAGACAAGTGGAACAGGCTCCTGGAGGTGCGCTCAGAGATATACAAGGTGATAGAGCTGGCAAGGGCGGAAAAGGTCATCAGCCATCCGCTGGAGGGCAGCGTGACCATATGGTCAGGAACGGCAAATTACGGGCTTTTAAAGGGGATGGAAAAAATGCTGCCGTCCATTTTGATCGTTTCGGAAGTTATGATAAGCGCGGAGGCTGGCCCGTCGGACGCAAAGCAAAGCGATAAATTCCCAGATCTTTATGCCAAGGTTGAGGCCGCAAAAGGCGCCAAATGCGAGAGATGCTGGATGCATCTTAAAAGCGTCGGGAAAAGCAAGGAGCATCCGTGTTTGTGCGACCGATGCGAGAGCGTGGTAAGAAAGATCCCGGTCCTACCTTAATTTTTTTACCGCCATGGCGGCGTCGAATTTTTCATTTGTTGCCTCGATCTTGACGGGGTATATCCCTCCCGCCGCTACCGAAGTGCCGTTCTTGTTCTTTCCGTCCCATTTCTCCTGATAGGTCCCGGGGAATCTTTCACCCACTTCGATCTCCCTGCATAATTCACCGGCCACGTTATATATTTTTATGGTCACTTTCGGTTCGTGCTGCTCGATCTTATACTGGATCCAGATACCGTCATTTCCAAAAGGGTTCTCTACCAGATTAGGCTTGTTCTTCTTAAAGCGGGCTTCCGGAATGGTCTCCAGGTCTTTAAGAACGTTAACGAAATTCCCGGACAACATCAAAGCGGCAAATGACGCGAGCGACTGGTTGAAATAATAAGACCCCGCCCCTGCCCAATTACCCCAGTACCCGTCTGGAAGCAGCGCGTTGGCGGAGAACTTGTCCCGAAATTCTGCATCATACGCGGTCTTTGACGCGGAAGAGCTGCTTCCCATCGCCCCGCAAGCCCACATTCCGGTGGTCAACTCACTGTGATAGGCGTTCTCGGAAGGAGTAAAAGCAAGGCCGCTCATGCTGTACATGATCGCGTTCTGCGCCGCGAGGGTCTCGCTGCCGTACTTGGTCTTGAGAAAATCCATTCCATTGTTGCAGTATGCGATCGCCCTCGGGTCGTTGTACCAGATAGCATCGACCGCGATCATCCAGGGGACCCTGATCGCGTTATATGTCATGTCATAGCCGTTGCCGGATGGACCATCCGTTATCCCGCAGCCATTTACGCCTCCGGCCCTGTTGCACCAATCCGGGCTTAGACCGAAAAAATAACCTCCGGTCCCGCTGGAATTCACGGACTTCAAAGTTTCGTAGCACTGACCGATCACAGTATCCCAGTCGTGATATGTGGCCTGATAATATTTGAATGTTTTAAGCGCTGCCGTGAAGAAATACGAAGGGTTAGCGATGTCCTGGCCAGACCAGTGCCCACCGTCTCCGGGCATCAGGTATCTGCCGCCGGCAACGTCATACGTGTAGATATTATTGATCAGGTTCTGGGCTTTGTTCCCGTAATCATTGCCCGAGTTCGTCCAGTATCCGTGCTTCACCATAATGTCGGCAAAGACCATGGCAAGGGTTATGAATATATCGCCGTCCGTGGCGGAAAGATTGCCGTTAGTGGCATCAGGATTGTAATTGCCGGCCTTGTCTGTTTCCCATGAGAAAAGACCTTTTCCGTTCTTGTTGTGCATTTTTGCCCAAACCGAGGTCAGGATCCTGTCAAAATATATCTGATCGTTGTTGTAAAGGGCAAGCAGAAGCCCATAGCCCTGGCCTTCGGAAGTCGTACCCTGGGCCTCGTTGAACCCGGGTGTGTAAGCATAATCTGGCATATACGGGTCGTGTACAAGGTAATAGCCCGGATGGTTGCTTACGAACGTGTCAATGAAGTTCGCCTTGTATTTTGCCCATGTATCCTTGATCTTATCCTTATAATCTGTCCCGGTTGAAGGATAGCTTGCGGAATATGGCAGAAAATATATGGAACTCATAAAAATACCCCTTCTATTATATATCGTCAATTTTCGGCTATTATTTCAAGTCTATATGCTATAATTGCCGCAAAGATAAAGGGGGGCGCAACATGTCAGACATAAAAGATAAGAAGCTTGCTGAGCAGGGAAAACTTAGGATCGAGTGGGCCGCAAGGAACATGCCGGTGCTGGGCATGGTCAGGGAACATTTCAAGAAGAACAAACCTCTGAAAGGACTTAAGATATCCGCCTGCCTTCACGTGACCACCGAAACCGCTAATCTGGTATCAACCCTAAAGGACGGAGGAGCGGACGTGCTTCTTTGCGCGTCAAATCCTCTTTCCACGCAGGATGACACCGCCGCCTCAATTTCGGAGAACATGGGGATACCCGTGTTCGCGATAAAAGGCGAGGACGAGAAAACGTATTACAAGCACATTACAGCTGCCCTGGACAACAGGCCTAACATCACCATGGACGACGGAGCCGACCTCATATCTTCGCTGCACAAGGACAGGAAAGATCAGCTGCCCGATGTAATAGGGGGCACAGAAGAGACCACCACCGGGGTCATCAGGCTGCGCAGCATGCAGGCGAACGGTGTTCTGGCATTTCCCGTCATATCCGTGAACGACGCCAACACAAAACATCTTTTTGATAATCGCTACGGCACGGGCCAGAGCACCATAGACGGGATCATGAGGGCGACCAACGTCCTTATCGCGGGAACAAAGTTCGTTGTTTGCGGCTACGGCTGGTGCGGAAAGGGAGTCGCCGCCAAAGCGAAGGGCATGGGCGCGAACGTCATTGTGACCGAGGTCAGCCCGCTCGCCGCTCTTGAAGCGGTAATGGACGGGTTCAAGGTCATGCCGATCATGGAAGCGGCAAAGATGGCTGATATTATCGTTACCGTGACAGGCAACACATCCATTATAACCAAAGAAATATTCGAGCAGATGAAGGACGGTGCGATAGTATGCAACTCCGGCCACTTTAACGTTGAAATAGACATCAAAGGGCTTGAGAGCGTGTGCAAGCAAAAAAGGAAGATGAGAGAGTTCGTGGACGAGTACACCCTCTCAAGCGGCAAAAAGATCAACCTGCTGGGAGAAGGAAGGTTGATAAATCTCGCCGCGGCGGAAGGGCATCCCTCAATGGTCATGGACATGAGCTTTGCGAACCAGGCGTTGTCGGTCGAGTATCTGGCAAGGAACGGCAAGGCGCTCGAGAAAAAGGTATATCCCGTTCCGGCGGGGATCGACAATAACATCGCGCTGCTCAAGCTTACCTCAATGGGCGTTGCCATTGATCTGCTTACCCCTGAGCAGAAAAAATATCTCCTGTCTTGGCAGGAAGGAACATAGGGATAGAAGAGCTATAGGAGCTAGAAGAGTAAGAGGAGAAAGAATGGACGATAAAGAAAGATCACTGCTTGAAAAATTCAATGCCACGGCTGAAAGGCTGGCATCCCATTTTGAGAAAGGGGTAATCCAGGATTACATGAAATATGT
>Ga0315295_10000501_pt1 | contig 34171 bp, 27 predicted proteins | sample YL17G14_0_MG_FD_204453 | JGI IMG/M metagenome (GOLD analysis project Ga0315295, IMG submission 204453) | Sediment microbial communities from Yellowstone Lake, YNP, Wyoming, USA - YL17G14_0 | ecosystem: Environmental > Aquatic > Freshwater > Lake > Sediment | place: USA: Wyoming | collected...
AAGGTTATTACACCCTGAAAAAATAACTAACAATAAACTTAATATCAAAATAATAACTATTCCAAATCGTTAATTTTATACAAGAGATGTATTAAATGAATATAAAGATTCTATTATTAATAATTTTATTCTGGCTTGTTCAATCCAGTATTTTTGCTCAGAATAGTATTGCTAAGAATACTATCAATGACCAACAAAAAGTTTTATTAATATCATCAACTGCGGGAAGCACCCTATTAATTGGGTCCGTATCCTATTTCGCGTTTTATAAAAATGTCGAACATGTCAGGTTTCACTTTATTAATGATAATAAAGGATTTTTACAGGTTGATAAATTAATACATTCATATGGCTCTTATATGGCAACCAGTGTTTGGTACAATGGATTAATATATGCCGGGATTAATAAAGATAAAGCACTTTTATTGGGAGGAGTAATGGGTTCGGTTCCTTTAACTCCTAAAGAAATATTTGATGGATTTAATATGGGTGGAGGATTTTCATGGGGAGATATTTTGGCAAATGTAACAGGTCCAGCTTTTTTTGTTGGTCAGGAATTATTATTTGATGAGCAAATCTTAAAATATAAGTCTAGCTTCTCAAGATCTTATTATGCTGATCAGGCCAATGGATACCTTGGTAAAACAATACTGAAGAGCTACTTTAAGGATTTTAATGGCCACACCTATTGGCTTAGTATTAATATTAACAAGATAATTCCCAAAATGAATGTGCCAGACTGGATAAGTCTATCAACAGGTTACAGCGCCAATGGTATGTTTGGTTTGTATGAAAACATTAAATCTTACAATGGAATAGAAATACCTGTAACTCAAAGATATCGTCAATTTTTGTTTTCACTCGATGTGGATTGGTCCCAAATAAATGTTAAATCAAAATTTCTACGGATCATGTTTTATGGTTTAAATTTTATTAAAGTACCTTTTCCGGCAATTGAATTCAATTCAAAAGGTCATTTCAAGGGATACTGGATCTATTTTTGAACTTTATTTCAAGTTTATAAATTGGAATCTATCAAATTAATAGATCGGGTGAGACAGCTCGGTTTTAAAGATTTTCTGAATAATATTCATCAAATAGTTATTTAATGAGAGGTTTTTTTTAACAAACTCATTAAATTTGAGATTCTTCAGTTTTTATTGTGGCCAGTCTAATACTATTTAAAATGAAAAACCAAATCATACTAATAGGTCTTGGATTAATTGCTTTTTCAGTTGTTTTACATTCATGCAAAAAAGATAAAACTACACCTCCCGTTCTGACAACAGCTGAACCAACAGAAATTGCCCAGACAACTGTGACATCAGGTGGAAATATTAGTTCAGACGGAGGAGAGGAAATTTTAGTTGCCGGTATTTGTTGGAGTACCTCTGAAAATCCATCTGTTAAAGATAAACATACAAATAATGGAAAGGAGCTTGGTATATTTACAAGTAAACTGACAGGTTTGACAGCCAATACAAAGTATTACATAAAAGCTTATGCATACAACAAAGAAGGTACGGGCTATGGTAATGAGGTGTCATTTATTACCAGTTCGGTAGTTAATGCAACACTTACTACAGCAGAAGTTACTTCGATTACTTCAAACTCAGCAAAATCAGGAGGTAATATAACTGCCGACGGAGGAGGTTCAATAACTGTCAAAGGTATTTGCTGGAGTACATCACATAATCCTACAACAGCAGATAATAAGACTTCTGACGGAACGGGGACAGGCACTTTCACAAGCGATTTAACCGGTCTCACTCCAAATACACTTTATTATATAAGAGCATATGCAATAAACAGTGCTGGGACATCTTATGGTAATGAACTATCATTTACCACTTTAGGTCAGATACCCACAGCTATGACTCTCCCAGCTTGCTGTATTAACGCAACTGGAGCAACCCTAAATGGTACGGTCAATGCTAACTACTTATCCACAACTGTGACCTTTGAATATGGTATAACAACTGCATATGGAAATATTGTTACATCAACACAAAGTCCTGTTACAGGAAATAGCGCTTCAAGTGTAAGTGCAAGTATATCAGGACTAAACTCTGAAACAACATTTCACTTCAGAGTTAAAGCGACAAATTCACTTGGATCAGCCACTGGGAATGATGTGACATTTGCAACAAGCCCAAAAGGTGTTCCAACTGTTATAACAACTTCGATTACTTCAATAACTTTAACTTCAGCAGTTTCAGGTGGAAATGCTACTAATGATGGTGGGGAAGCAATAACTGCAAAAGGTGTATGTTGGAACACTACGGGGACTGCAACAACTTCGGACAGCAAGACTTCAGACGGGACCGGCACAGGAAATTTCACTAGTAATATAACAGGCTTGACTCCTGGCACAACTTATTATTTAAGAGCGTATGCAACAAATAGTATCGGAACAACTTATGGTAATGAGATTTCATTCGCGACACTTTCTGAAGTGCCATCTGGTCAGATTATAGCGGATCATAGAATTGTTTCGGACTTTGACAAGATACCTGCCTACTATATAAATGAAGTAAAGAAGATGTGGTTTGATTGTCCCGGAGAATCACATGCATCAGGAATACTTTGGGGTATTTATTATGTAATGCAGGATTTCCCAGCATACCTCAGTAATTATACACAATCAGGCACTCCGGAAGCATATACAACAGTCCATTTAAGGACAAGTCAGGCAACATGGGGTGATTTAACAAATTCAACAGGATGGAAATATTTATATGGGGAACAAGATTGGTTTACAAATGCTACAGGTATTGCCAGGACAAAAGCAGGTCTTTCATATTGCAGTTCCAGTGGGTTGGCACCTTCAGCCTTTGGATTTGCCTGGTGTACAGATATGGAATTTGGTACAACTATGAGCAGTTCAGTTGATCCGGTATATGGATGTCATTGGCATGGAGTAAGTGAAAACGGACCGGATGGAAATCGATGCTGGGGTTTGGATGATGAAGATAATGCAATAACAGGGAATAGTATAAATCTGGATACGTATTTAAGTGTTACCCAACAATATATAGATTATTGTACGGCAAATAGTATACCAACGAAAGTATTTTTTTCGACAGGACCGGTAAATCCGACTTATGATGGTTATACTGATGAAAAAGCATACCAGGCATATTTAAAGATGGAACGAATAAGGAACTATGTAAAATCAGATGCAACACGAATATTATTTGATTATGCAGATATCTTATGTTATGACGATAATGGAACTCTTACCACGAATACATGGGATGGGCAAACATTTCCGGCAATCACCACAACAAACTTAGGTGCAGGAAGTGTAGGTCATATAGGAAGGGCAGGTTGTTTAAGACTTGGGAAAGCGGTATGGTGGATGCTGGCCAGAATGGCAGGATGGGACGGAAATTGATAGATGGACTTCCAGTAAGAGAATATTTAGAATTTGTTTTACTATTTAATACAAGAAAGCCTCTTTATGCTGATTAAACACATATTAATTTCATTAATAATTATTAAATACAAACTATGTCTTGGTGAATCCCGAAATAAGTACATTCAGAAAATGGATTCGTCTCAAATTCACCAATTTGGTTCTCATCGTAATCTTTCCAATTTGGAAGGCCCATAACCTTTATTATTTTCTCCGCAACAGGTAGCATACATTACCCAGTACCCTTAGCTTACATAACTAATGCCCGGTGTACGCGAGAAGTACCCGCCCCCAAGGGATACAAGCTTTACCAGGGCTTTTTTTTGACATAAATTATCAGTCATTTTGAGAATATTTATTACTAAATTTATGAGTTTACAAAATTGAGAAATACTTAATAACCTAATAGTTATCGCTATGCGAATATCTACAAAAGTATCAATGAGTGTTTTGTTTCTCTCTATTGCAGCTCTTGCTATGCATTCGTGCAAAAAAGATCAACCAGCACCTCCAATACTAACAACAGTTGAACCGACAGAAATTGAGCAGACAACTTTTACATCAGGTGGAAATATAACTTCAGATGGTGGAGAAGAAATTGTAATAGCAGGTATTTGCTGGAGTACCTCCGCTAATCCATCTGTTAAAGACAAACACACCAACGATGCTAAAGAAATCGGAAGTTTTTCAAGTAAACTCACAGGTTTAAGATCTGCTACCAAGTATTATGTAAAGGCTTATGCGTACACCAAAGCAGGTGTCGGCTACGGTAATGAGGTTTCTCTTACAACCTTGCCTGAAGTTGGTTCAACACTTACAACAACCGATGTTACTAAGATTACATCAACCTCGGCAATTTCAGGTGGTAACATAACATCAGATGGAGGAGGCGCTGTTTCAGATAGAGGTGTCTGCTGGAGTACAGTGGAGAATCCGACAATAGAAGATGATAAAACTTCTGATGGAACAGGGACAGGCACTTTTGTAAGCAATATTACAGGACTCTTTCCTAATACAACTTACTATGTAAGAGCATTTGCAGCAAATAGTGCAGGGATAGCTTATGGTTCAAATGTTACTTTTACTACTTTAAGTAGTTCACGGACAACTTCTTATTATGTTTCTCCAACTGGTAGTGATGATGCATCTGGTGATATAACTCATCCGTGGTTAACATGGGGTAAGGCATTTCATACAGCGTTAGCAGGAGATACTGTTTATTTTAGAGGTGGTGTTTATTCTGTTAGTGAAACTAATGGAGGAGGGGAGGTTATGGATACAAGGTATCCGTCATTTGGTCATAACGGGACTAGCAGTAATCCTATATGTTATTTTGCATATCCCCCTGATTTCGCAGTAGGAAATAAACCAATATTAGATTGTAAAAATGCAACTCCTTCCGATGTTTTTAATATAGGATTAAGAATACTTTATGCTGAATATATACATTTTAAAGGCCTTGAAATAAGGAATGTATGGCAAAGAGGCAATGCTGCGATTGATGTAACAGCTGTTTATGTTCAGAATGGTAGTTGGTTGACATTTGAACAAATGACTGCTTCTCATAATGGTGGTTGTGGATTCTTTTTCTCTTCTGTTATGGGAACTCTTAATGTTATTAACTGTGACTCACATCATAATTGCGATACTGTTGATCAACATAATTACAGAGGAGGTTATGGAATGGGAATGATAGGTTATTGTGATGAAGGAGCTACATATAAATTTAATGGATGCAGAGTTTGGAATTGTACTGATACAGGATATTCATCGGGAAATGAGAGTACAGGTGGTTACCAAGAATGGGATTCATGTTGGGCATGGCACATGGGTTATTTTTATGAAGGTGATGGTGTTGGCTGGAAATTAGGACAGTCAGTTAGGGCAGGATCAGATTTAAAAAGATTAGTTAAAAATTGCATAGCTTCATATTGTCATACAAATGTTGATATTAATGGAGGTGCGGGATTTACTGAAAATAATCAGTTTAGTTATATGTATCGTATTAATCTTCATGTTTATAATAATTTAAGTTATCATAATGACAATGGTTTTATGAATGATAATGCAGCACAAACTCCAACCCCTGATGGTCAAAACTGGTATAGAAATAACATCGCCTATGCAAATAACACCACCTTAGTTTTTCGTGGGGCCTATTATCACGATCATAATACTTGGGATTCAAATGTTTCATTATCAGATGCTGATTTCATAAGTCTTGATACAACCGGAATGTCAGGGCCAAGACAATCTGATGGATCCTTACCTGATATAACTTTTGGAAAATTAGCTGCAGGGAGCGATTTGATTGATGCGGGAACTCCTGTTGGTTTATTATTTAATGGCACTGCACCTGATTTGGGGTGGGCTGAATATCTTATACCTAAGTAACGTATAATAGCAACTGTAGTTGCTACGGTAATTCTCAATTTAAATCGCATTATCGCAATGTGGACAGGAAATTCATAAATGGAGGGGGAATTCTAAGTTTGTTAAGGTACTTCCCTAAATTCCAAAATTGCCTATTCAAACACGCATGATGATTAAGTAACGTGAGTTTATACAAGTTATTAACTCCACTTGCATCTACTCTTAAAGCGACATCAGGCTCTATTATTAATACAACCAGTAGAGTAATAACAAAAGAATTAACATAGTTTGTAGGCCTACCAACTCTGAAAGTTGAAATTTTTTCACAACTTAAAGCAGTTTACCTTAATGGAGTACAAGTTCAATCGGATTATATTGTTGATGTTAATTGTAAGTAGTACATAAGATTGTAGAAATTACAGCCCTCGGAAATCAGCTCCGGGGGCTTTCTGTTTAAAAGCCCTAAAAATGACTAGTTTTAACCTTTTTTGTGCAATGGTTGTGCAAACAGACCTTATGAAAAAAGTTAAGCCCCTGAATTACAGAGGCTTTATCTTTTTTATTAGCGGTGCGGACGGGACTCGAACCCGCGACCCTCGGCGTGACAGGCCGATATTCTAACCAACTGAACTACCGCACCAATTTTAAAGCGATGCAAAATTAAGGGAATTTTTTATTACACAAAATAATTCGTGCTAAAAGTTCCTGTATCAAACTGTGGCAATGAGTAAAATCAAATCTTTTCTCCTGTCAGAGTTGTGCGGGTTCCATCATTGTCAATTACATCAACAATTCTGCTGAAGAGTAACTGAGCTGCCTTACTTGCAAAAATAACATTTGGATGAGAATCATTAGGGGAAGTTGCGTATTCTTCTTTAAAATACAATCCTCCTTCAGTCTCAATGCTATACAGGTCCCATATATGTATATTGTCTCCTGGCAAATTCCACTCATCAGTTACCCATGTAAAGAATTCCCTGGCTCTTTTGGCTTCATCCTCCGATACGCTTGATTTTACTAATGCAGCACCGGTAAAAAGGATAAACTTTGTGTCAGGAAATTTATGGAGTTTATCTCTCAAAGCGGCATACTGAAGCTTGTAGTTTGACAAAGATTTATAATCGGAGTTTATATCAGCAGAGTCCTGATCAACCTGAACTCGGCTTACAGGAAAACAATGTTTGAAGATTACTACCTGGTACTGTTTTGTAAGCATCTCCAGAGTAGGTTCCTCCATAAATGGCTCATTTCCTGCATTCTTTACCCATATATTGTAATAATCATACGGATAATTATGCCATCCGTAAGGAGAAGCTTTTGGAAATGCCATCTCTTTTATTATGTATTTTTTATTATTCACCTTATTATAATTATCGAATAATAAGGGTAATTTGGCTTTATTGCCAATAGTTTCTGCCAGCTTTGTACTAATTTTCCCTGCAGCTCTTGTAACAATTGAAGCTTTTTTCCCCTGCCAGATGACACCACCAGTACTGTGGTGAAGATAAATAATGTTCATATCAGATTTCTTTTCTTTTTGTTTGCACGAATTTAATGGAATTATTAAAAGAAGAGTTATAATAAAAATCAGGTTTGATTTCATAAGATACTATTAATAACCAGGTTAAAATCCGAAAAATCACAAGCGAACCACATATTATTCAAATTGTAACAAATTAAAACAAATAATGTTTGATAAATCAAAGAAGCATAGACTCTATTAGGTTCCCAGATCAAATCCCCTTTTGTGGATCGGGGGTGAAAAAACTGAAATTCACACTCCCGTAATTCCGGTGTTCAAAGAACCTTTCATGTTTTTTGAAACCCATCGACCTTGGATGTTCCAGAATAAAGAAGCCGTCATCCTTTAAAATCCCTGATTCAATAACAAGATCCGGGATATTTTTCAACCATACCAGATCATAAGGCGGATCAGCAAAAACAATGTCATATTTATATTTACAGGTCCTTAAATATGCTTTTACATCAATGTGTATTGGCTTAATATTAGTGAATCCAAGATTATCTATTGTGCGCCGGATCCCCACAATATGTTTTTGATCTTTTTCAACAAGATGAACAGCCACAGCTCCCCTTGAGCCAAACTCAAAACTTATACTGCCCGTTCCCGAAAACAGATCCAGCACGCTGACCGACTCAAAATCAACACGATTGTTTAGGATATTGAATAGACTCTCCCTGGCAAAATCGGTTGTCGGTCGTGCTTTCAATCCTGAGATCGGACTGATTATTCTTCCTTTATATTTTCCTCCGATTATTCGCAATTCACAGCACTGAAAATAGTCAGAAATTTATAAAGTTCCGTTTCATTGAAAACGTAGCTGAACGTATAATTGCCTTCCGGAACCGCAAACCTTATTGTGCTCAGGTAATTTGAAAAACTGCTGAGAATCTCTTTCTGATTTACAGTCCTTCCGCTGAAGCATATTGTTTCCTCCTGCCTGATATTCATCCTTTTGAGAACGTACAGAACATAATACTGAATATCAGATATTGTTTTGTAATGAAATGTATTGCAGAATTTTAATGTATTCTGATCAAATATGATCATATTTAAATAATCTCCTTCAAGGTGAACATGAATATTATTACTGTTTATTGACCTCCGGATGAAATATTCATAATGAAACAGAGGCTTTAGCTGATGCATAATTATACATCCTGGGAAAGCAGAATTTATGGTATGTTCAATTCCTTCAGATAATGAAAAAATTATAGTAATATCAGGATCTCCTAGCTTATTTGTCAGGATTTTTTCCCCTTCTGAAGGGATATGATTGAATTTAAAATATTCATAATTTTTAGAATCATCGAATAATGGTCCCGGAACCAATGTCGATTTAGGAGAAGGGGTTATTACGCTGGTTTTTTTATATCTCCTGATCAGGAAATCATCCTTATTTATTATATCAGCCAGTCTGTTATGGTCAAACCTTTGATTTTCTTCAGACTCATATGATCTGAGAAGTACAAACTTGTTCCTTAATCTATCAAGTATACAGAATGAGAGGTTATCATTGCTTAACTGAACCGATAACTCATAGTTTTCAGTTGAGTTTATATCAAGGGTTTCATCAAAGAGTTCCAGTAATGGCATAAAAAAACTAATTAATCCAAATATAACCATTACGCCAAATTATACAAAAAAAGGTAATCGCAAAGATCGCAAAGTTTTCGTTGAGGTTGCCAAGAACTTTGTTGATAAATTTAAAACCTTTGCGTACTTTGCACCTACTCTGTTTGCTTTGCGGTTATACAAGAAGAATGATGAGAGATATAATTATATACAATAATCTTTGCAAGAATCTTGGCAATACCCCGACTGAGGATCAGTCAGAAGCCCTTAAGAAAATTGCATCATATATCATTGAAAATAACAATGATATTATCTTTCTTCTTTCCGGATATGCCGGTACGGGCAAAACAAGCATCATAAGCTCGATTGTCAAGACTCTTGATCTTCTAAGAATGCATTCTGTCCTGCTTGCTCCTACCGGCAGAGCTGCAAAAGTACTGGCTTCATACGCCGGGAAACAGGCTTTTACAATCCATAAAAAAATATACAGACAAAAATCTATAAAGGAAGGCATAAGCAGCTTCGTTCTTGACAGAAATCTCAGCAAGGGTACTTTCTTTATTGTGGATGAGGCGTCAATGATCTCAAACAGTTCAAACGAAGCATCCATTTTCGGAACCGGTAAAGTCCTTGATGATCTTATTGAATATGTTTATTCCGGAACTGACTGCAAGCTCATTATTGTCGGTGATACAGCTCAGCTGCCCCCTGTTGGATCACAGGTGAGTCCGGCACTCGATACAGAAATTCTTAAAGAGTACGGTTTTGGGATTATTTCAGCTGAACTGAAACAGGTGCTCCGTCAAAGTGAGACGTCAGGAGTTTTGATGAATGCCACCGGGATCAGAAACCAGATTGGAAGAAATGACCTTGCTCATCCATCAATTGATTGTACTAATTTCGATGATATCAGACGATTGAGCGGTGAAGATCTTATAGATGAGATTTCAACAGCATATGGAACCTGCAGTTTAGACAATACAATAATTGTTGTTAATTCAAATAAACAGGCAAACCGATATAACCAGGGAATCCGTAACAGGATATTTTCCAGAGAAGAGGAGATAAGTCCGGGCGATATGGTTATGGTGGTTAAAAACAACTACTCAGTTATAAATGAGGAGGATAATATTGGCTTTATTGCTAATGGAGATATTGCAGAGGTGAGAAAAATAAGAAGATATGAAGAGAAATATGACTTTCATTTTGCGGAAATGCTGCTCAGATTCCCTGATTATGATATTGAACTGGAATCAAAGGTGATGCTGGATGTTCTGCATCTTGATACTCCTGCTCTGCCATCGGAGAAAAACAGTGAACTGTTCAGGAAAATCCAGGCTGATTATCTTCATCTTAAATCACGAAGGAAGCAATACGATGCTGTCAGGGAGGATCGGTATTTTAATGCACTCCAGATTAAATTCGCTTATGCAGTAACATGTCATAAAGCTCAGGGCGGACAGTGGGAGAGAGTCTTTATCGATCAGGGGATGTTTAACAGGAACGAGATTACAATTGATTATCTCAGATGGTTCTATACTGCTCTCACTCGCTCGACTGACCGTGTCTACCTTGTAAATTTTTCGGATGAATGGTTCAAATAAAAATGTCTTTTGCTTCGCTGTCTGTCGCTTCGCTCCGTCTTGAAGTTCTGACGCTTCGCTGTCTTTTGGATATAATGACAGCCCGCAGGGCATAAAGACTACAAAGACAAGCCAAAGGTTAAGACAATAAGACAATGATTTTATTCTCCGATGATTTTTACAAGGACTCGTTTACGGCGTTTTCCATCAAACTCCCCGTAGAAGATCTGTTCCCATGGCCCGAAATCTAGCCTGCCGTTCGTGACAGCAACAACCACCTCCCTCCCCATTATTGTTCTTTTTAGGTGGGCATCCGCATTGTCTTCAAAACCGTTGTGCTTATATTGAGAATAGGGCTTTTCAGGTGCAAGTTTTTCAAGCAGTACTTCGAAGTCGTGATGTAAACCTGCCTCATCGTCATTTATGAATACGCTTGCAGTTATATGCATTGCGTTACAAAGCAGAAGACCTTGCTGAATGCCACTCTCTGCAAGACATTTTTCTACCTGGCTGGTTATGTTTATAAATGCCCTTCTTGTTGATGTCTCAAACCAAAGTTCCTTACGATATGATTTCATTTATATATTATAGATTAGAGTTATTTAATTGGATGTCTGTCACTTCGCTCTGTCTTTAGGTACTGACGCTGCGCTGCCTGTCGCTTCGCTTCGTCTATTTGTAATTTAATTTTCTTTAGATAGACAAGCCGAAGGCAAAGACCTCAAGACAGCAACTGAAAGGAGCAAGACTGTCCCGCAACAGCGGGACGTCAAGACAAGCTTTCCTTAAGTCAGTTTCATGTCCCTAATAATGTTAGCTATTCTTTGATCCAGTAGCTTTTCAGTCTCTTCAAATTTGTCAGCAGAAACAAGCTTCGTATTTACACTGAAGTAAAACTTGATCTTAGGTTCAGTGCCGGAAGGCCTTACCGAGATCTTGGTCCCATCCTCAAGAAAGAATTGAAGTACATCAGATTTTAACAGGTCTATCTTATTCTTTTCTTTTGTCATACAGTTGGTTGAATCAAGAGTCTCATAGTCGTTTATCTTTATTACCCTGCTGTTATTGATGGATTTTGGCGGATTATTCCTGTAACCCGTCATCATCGCCTTGATTTCATTTGCACCTTCTATACCTTTTCGAACAATATTTATAAGTTTTTCTTTATATAATCCATATTCAAGATAGATGTCAATCAGCTGGTCATAAAGCGATTTCCCTTTGTTTTTTGCAAATGCAGCGACCTCTGCTGCAAGAGCACATGAGGCAACAGCATCTTTGTCCCTTACATAATCACCGGGAAGAAATCCATAGCTCTCTTCGCCTCCACCTATATATTTTTCCTTACCCTCAAGATTTCTTATCAGCTCTGCGAAGAATTTGAAACCGGTCAGGACATTATAGCATTTTACCTTATACTTTTCAGCTATCCTGTCGAGGAGGTCGGTTGTGACAATTGTCTTGATGATGAATTCATTACCATTGTACTTTTTTTTCGCTTCATACTGCGAAAGAATGTAATGGGTGAGCAGAACACCCGTTTGGTTCCCGTTCAGAAGAATGAACTCTCCCTTTTTGTTCCTTACAGCAATTCCAAGCCTGTCAGCATCAGGATCAGTTGCCATTACTAGTTCTGCTCCTGTCTCGTACGCTTTTTTTATTGCCAGGGATAATGCTTCAGGTTCTTCTGGATTGGGCGACTTTACAGTAGGAAAGTTCCCATCTACAATATCCTGTTCTGGTACATTCTGAATATTTATGAAACCGAACATTTTAAGCGCCTGGGGAACAACAGTCCCTCCGGTTCCGTGAATAGGTGTATAAACAATTCCGATATTATTCTCCTTCCTGATAATATCCGGATTAATGTTCATTTTTAATACCTCATTCAGAAACAATTGATCTGTTTCTTTTCCAATAATTTTAATTTTATCTTTCTTTCTGTCAAATTTAATTTGAGATACTGATGTTATCTTCCTGACCTCTTCAATTATTGCTTCGTCATGAGGAGCAACAACCTGGCCTCCATCGTTCCAGTAAGCTTTATATCCATTATATTCGGGCGGATTATGAGAAGCAGTTATAACTATTCCGCTATGACATTTGTATTGTCTGATTGCAAACGAAAGTTCCGGCGTCGGTCTCAGAGCTTCAAAAAGGTAAACTTCAAATCCATTTGCTGAGAATATGTCAGCAGCTGTTTCCGCAAAATACCTGCTATTGTTCCTGCAATCATGCGCCACAGCTACTTTTATGCCTGTTTTCCCGCATTCCTTTATAATATAATTTGACAATCCCTGGGTTGCCATACCAAGAGTATAGATATTCATCCTGTTTGTACCGGCACCCATAATGCCTCTTAGTCCGCCGGTGCCGAATTCGAGATCCTGGTAAAAGGCATCAACAAGTTTCTTTTCATCTTTTTCGAGCATTTCCCTGACTTCCTTACGGATTTCTTCATTGAATTCAGGCCCAAGCCATTGCTTGGCTTTGCTTCTTATTTCGTCTAATGATAACATATTGATATGAATTATTTTAGTAATTGTTTTATGCATCGTTTCAGACTGGTTCTCCAATACGGTATTTCAATGCCGTAATTCTCTTTTATTTTGCTTTTGTCAAGCACAGAGTAAGATGGCCTTTTTACTGAAGATGGATAATTTTTTGACAGGATAGGATTAACCTTACATTTTAATCCTGATTCATTTATAATTTCAGTCGCAAAATCATACCAGCTGCAAACTCCTTCATTTGAATAATGATATAAGCCAGCATTAAAAGCAATCTGATTCCTGATTACCCTTGAGATGATAAGTAAAACTGCATCAGCCAGATCAGCAGCATAGGTAGGGGTTCCTGTCTGATCAAAAACCACACTTAACGGCTCAATGACTTTTCCCATATTAAGAATGGATTTCACAAAGTTATTTCCATATTCAGAATATAACCAGGAAGTCCTTATTATCATGGAACCAGAATGCTGCAACGCAAATCTCTCGCCTTCAAGCTTTGATTTCCCATAAGCAGTAAGCGGATTAGGAATGGAATTTTCATTGTAGGGGACATTCGCTGTGCCGTCAAAAACATAATCGGTTGAAAAATGAATTAGCCTGGAATCTGTTCCCCTGATTGAATCAACCAGGTTTTTAACGGCATAGCTGTTGATCTGAATTGCTTTATCATATTCTGTCTCTGCTTTTTCGACAAAGTTGTAGGCAGCACAGTTTATAATCCAGTCACAATAATTATTGTTAACAAACTCTCTTACCTTCCTGCCATCAGTGATATCAAGTACATCAATATCGGTGAAAATAAATTCATATCCAAAATAATTATTTGATTTAACCTTTATTTCTTTACCGAGCTGACCTGCAGCTCCTGTAACCAGAATAACCGCCATAGCACATTCCTTATTTAGTTCAGAAATTATTCTCTGCGTCTTTTAATAACGGATTTCGTAAATCCCTGTCACTGATTATAGGTTTTAAGTCTCCAACCTTCCAGTCGATAATTAAATCCGGATCATTTAAAGAGATGCCTCTTTCAAACTGAGGATTATATAAATTGTCACATTTATATTGTATTACTGCGATATCACTGAGTACAGAAAATCCATGAGCAAATCCTTTGGGAATGAAAAATTGCATTTTATTTTCCGAGTTAAGGTTAATTCCATACCATTTTTTAAATGTTTGTGAACTTTTGCGAAGATCTACAGCCACATCATAAATCTCCCCAACTACAACCCTTATAAGTTTTGCCTGGGCGGAAGGATTTAACTGATAATGCAATCCCCGGATAACTCCCTTTACTGATCTCGATTCATTATCCTGAACAGGAGTAAAATCGATGCCGGCATTTACCATATCCTCATGTCTATAACTTTCAAAAAAATATCCCCTGGCGTCTATATAAACTTTTGGCTGTAAAATAAATAACCCCTGGAATCCTGTTTCAATAACTCTCATCGCGATCTCAATGTCATTTTAATATTATTCTAGTAGTATTTCGATTTAATATTATTATTTCAATGTCTCAAAACCCTCAATGTCCTCTGATGCAATTTTGAGAAGATATTTACCATACTGGCTTTTTTTTACCGGTTCGGCAAGTGTAATTAATTGTTTCTTGTTGATAAATCCCCTTTTATACGCAATTTCTTCAACACATGAAGCTTTAAGTCCCTGCCTCTGTTCGAGGGTTGCAATAAAATTTGCTGCCTGCAAAAGACTTTCGTAAGTGCCGGTGTCAAGCCACGCCATCCCTCTTCCCATTATACGTACTGCAAGCTTACCTTCATTAAGATATAACCTGTTCAGATCCGTAATTTCAAGCTCGGCTCTAGCTGATGGTTTTAATGATTTTGCTTTCTCCACAACAGAATTGTCATAAAAATAGAGACCTGTTACTGCATAATTTGACCTGGGTTTGACAGGTTTTTCTTCAATGCTGATTGCTTTTTTATTCTTGTCAAATTCTACGACTCCATAGCGTTCAGGATCTGTAACGTAGTAGCCGAATATACAGGCTCCTTCCTTTAATTCTGCAGTTTTGAGAAGCGTGTCACCAAAACCGTGTCCGTAAAAAATATTGTCCCCGAGGATCATACACACAGGCTCTTTACCGATATATTTTTCACCCAGAATAAATGCCTGAGCCAGACCGTCAGGTGAAGGCTGCTCAACATAGTTGAATTTTATTCCAAGCGATGATCCGTCGCCAAGAAGATTTCTGAATCCAGGAAGATCCCTCGGAGTTGAGATGACAAGAATATCTCTGATCCCGGCCAGCATTAAAACCGACAAAGGATAATAAATCATAGGCTTATCGTAGACAGGAAGCATCTGCTTTGATATTGCTCTGGTAATCGGGTAAAGCCTTGTCCCTGAACCGCCAGCAAGTATTATTCCTTTCATTGCATTACAATGTTTATCTTTTTTACCGTCATTGCGAGTTCCGGGAACCCGGGACGAAGCAATCCTTTTATTTCCTTCCTATTCCAAAATAAACAAACCCATTCGCCCTCAATTCGTCCGGATCATAAATATTCCGGCCATCAAATATCACCTTACCTTTCATAAGTTCAGACATTTTATCAAAATCTGGCAGGTGGAATTCCGGCCATTCAGTCATAAGCACCAATGCGTCAGCTTCTTTTACGGCATCGTAAGGATCTTTGGCATAACGTATCCTTTTGTTGAATTTTTTCTTTGTTTCTTCAATGGCTGCAGGGTCATAAGCACGTACATGGGCACCTGCTTCCAGAAGCTTTTCAATCAAGTTGATAGCAGATGATTCCCTGATGTCATCGGTTTTGGGTTTGAATGATAAACCCCATACTGCAATCGTAGTTCCTTCAAGATCATGCTTAAAATAAGAATCAATCTTATTATAAACTACTTTCTTCTGGTATTCATTAGCCTTTTGAACTGCTGAAATAACATTCATGTTATAACCAAGATCCGAAGCTGTTTTGAGGATTGCCTTGACATCCTTTGGGAAACATGATCCGCCATAGCCTGAACCAGGATAAAGAAAACGGTTTCCTATCCGCGAATCACTGCCAATGCCTTTTCTCACACTATTAATATCTGCCCCCAGCAGCTCGCAAAGATTTGCAATTTCATTTATGAAACTGATACGGGTTGCCAGCATCGCATTAGCAGCATATTTAGTAAGTTCCGCAGATGGGATATCCATAAAAATCACAGGGCGGTTATTTAAAAGGAATGGCATATAAAGCTTTTTCATGATTTCACCTGCTTTTTCACTGTCAACCCCAACAACTATACGTTGCGGTTTCATAAAGTCTTCAACTGCTGATCCCTCTTTAAGGAACTCGGGATTTGAGGCTATATCAAAGGAAACACTTAATTTACGATTTTTAAGTTCGTTTAATATTGTGCTCCGTATCTTTTCAGCCGTTCCCACGGGAACTGTACTCTTGGTTGCAACTACTACATGATTAGTAAAGTACTTTCCTATATCTGAGGCAACTGCAAGAACATGCTTCAGATCCGCACTTCCATCTTCTCCGGGAGGTGTGCCAACAGCAATAAAGATTACCTCCGCTCCGTCAACAGCTTCTTTTATATTATTTGTAAATGAGAGTCTTCCCTTTTCAACGTTGTTTAGTAACATCGGCTTTAGTTCTGGTTCAAAAATCGGCAGCTTCCCGCTTTTCAACAATTGAATCTTCTCGAGGTCATTATCTGCACATACAACTTTTACTCCGGTCTCAGCAAAACAGGTGCCCGTAACCAGTCCCACGTAACCTGTTCCAATAACTGCAATCTTCATATTCCAGGGAAGTTTTAATTACAAATTTTAAAGTTTGTACAAAGATAATAGAACATCTCAATTTCTAAAATCTTAAGAGCTATCAGCTTTCAGCCGTCAGCTATCAGTTTTGAGTCCTTTGGTTTTGTATGCCCTCTGAACGCTGAGAGCTATAACTGCTGGAAAATCTTTAATATTATATGACATTTCAATAAAAAAACATACCTTTGCATCCACTTTTTAACAAAATAATGTCTAACTTATTAATTATTAGTTCTTTTTAATTACAATTATGACTGAAAGCAAGAAAAAACCTGTCAAAAAAGAAAAGGTTGAAAACTATGAAGACGGCCTCAAGCCAGCTAAAAAAGCAAAAGTAAAAGAGATTAAAGAAAAGCCTGTAAAACAGGTGATTGAAGAAGAAATACTGCCTGTTGATGAAGAAGTTGTTGTCTCATCTGATGCAGGAGAGAAAAAAGCAAAAATTGCTGAACCGGCTGAAAAAGAAACTACAATAGCAGCCGATGAAACTCTGAAAGAGAAAAAGGTAAGAAAAACAGCCCCGGAATCTGAACATGAAAAAGAAATTGAAGTAGTTGAAGCTGCAATGGAGTTGAAAAATGCACCTTCTGCTGAAGATTTTGACTGGGTAAGCTTTGAAAGTGAAGAGCTTAAAAATTCACCAAAGCATAAAGAATATGAGGCTATGTACGATCAGACCCTGTCGACTGTCGCAGTTGACGAGGTAGTGACCGGTACTGTCATCCAGATGACTCCACGCGAAGTTGTGGTCAATATCGGTTACAAGTCAGAAGGTGTAGTCAGCCTTAACGAATTCCGATACAATCCTAATCTTAAAGTTGGCGACACTGTGGAGGTTTATGTTGAAAGTCAGGAAGATAAGAAAGGACAGCTTCTGCTTTCTCATAAAAAAGCCCGCGCTATAAATTCATGGGACCGTGTAAATGCTTCACTTGAAAAGGATGAAATTATTACGGGTTACATTAAGTGCAGAACAAAGGGAGGTATGATCGTTGATGTTTTCGGAATTGAGGCATTCCTTCCCGGGTCACAGATTGATGTGAAACCGATACGCGACTATGACGTTTTCGTTGGCAAAACTATGGAATTCAAAGTTGTAAAAATCAATCAGGAATTCAAGAACGTCGTTGTCTCCCATAAAGCTCTTATTGAAGCTGAACTCGAACAGCAGAAAAAAGAGATCATTGCTAAGCTTGAAAAAGGACAGGTTCTCGAAGGAACCGTCAAAAATATTACATCTTACGGAGTATTTATAGATCTGGGCGGTGTTGACGGTCTTATTCATATCACCGATCTGTCTTGGGGAAGAGTCAACCATCCGGAAGAAATTGTACAGCTTGACCAGAAACTGAATGTTGTTATTCTCGATTTCGATGATGACAAGAAACGTATTGCTCTTGGTCTGAAACAGCTTACACCTCATCCATGGGATTCTGTTGATCCTGATCTTAAAGTTGGTGATAAGGTGAAAGGCAAAGTAGTGGTTATGGCTGATTATGGCGCATTTGTTGAAATTGCCACAGGTGTCGAAGGTTTGATCCATGTTTCAGAAATGTCATGGTCACAGCATCTTCGCAGTGCACAGGAATTCCTTAAAGTCGGAGATGAAGTCGAAGCTGTCATTCTCACTCTCGACAGAACTGAGCGTAAAATGTCACTGGGAATCAAACAGCTTAAACCAGATCCATGGCAGAATATAGACGAAAAATACACTGTCGGCTCAAAGCATACAGCAAAGGTCAGGAACTTTACCAATTTTGGTGTTTTTGTTGAAATTGAAGAAGGTGTTGACGGTCTGATTCATATCTCCGACCTTTCATGGACCAAAAAAATAAAGCATCCTGCCGAGTTCACTTCAATTGATTCTGAAATTGAAGTTGTTGTTCTGGAAATAGATAAGGAGAACAGGAGACTCAGTTTGGGTCATAAACAACTTGAAGAGAATCCATGGGATGTATTTGAAACCCTGTTTACTATCGACTCAATACATGAAGGCACGGTGGTTGAAGTATTTGATAAAGGTGCTGTAATAGCCCTTCCATATGGCGTTGAAGGTTTTGTAACACCGAAACACCTTGTTAAAGAGGACGGAACAATTGGCAAAGTTGATGAAAAAATGCAGTTCAAAGTGATTGAATTCAACAAGTCAGCCAAGAAGATAATCCTTTCTCATAGCAGGGTTTATGAGGATGAAAAGAAAGCTGCTGAAACCACAGCACGTAAGCCGGAATCTGAAACTACCAGGAAATCTTCAAGAAAAGCAAAACCAAATGTTGAAAAGACAACTCTTGGAGATATATCACAGCTTGCTGCTTTGAAAGAAGAAATGGAAGAAAAAGCCAGTAAAGCTTCAAATAAATAGAAAAAATGGTTAATTTTAGGCTATTAAAATTACAACTATGGATTTCAATATCGAGAGTCGGAATAACAGCACGCTAATTCAGATTCAGTCAGAAAAACTTGATACTCACATTGCACCAGCTCTTAAGTCGGAGCTTGTGCTTGTTTCGGGGAAAGGTGAGAAAAACATCATCCTTGACCTTGAAAAATGTCAGTATTGTGACTCTTCCGGTCTGAGTGCAATCCTTGTAGCAAACAGGTTGTGCAAAAATGCCGGTGGAACTTTCGTTCTCTGCGGACTAAGCGAAGCAGTTGAAAGACTTATAACAATCTCACAGCTCGATACTGTACTTACAATTACTCAGACAGTAGCCGATGCTGAAAAAATGATATCATAAAAAGAAAGCATTGCAGGTTGCCGATGAAGCTGACTATACTTGGTAGCAGTTCTGCTTTGCCCACATCAAAAAGATATCCATCCGCTCATGTGCTCAATGCACATGAGCGTTTGTTTTTAATTGACTGCGGCGAAGGGACGCAGATGCAGCTCAGAAAGTGCAAAATCAGATTCGGGAAAATAAATAATATCTTCATAAGCCATCTTCACGGTGACCATATCTTCGGGCTTTATGGATTGCTTTCTACTTTTAACCTTATGGGAAGAGAAAATCCACTAAGCCTATATGCTCCTGAGAACTATCTTCCTATGCTGAATTCCCATCTCAGGGATTTTGACATTCATCTCAATTTTGAAATTGACTTTGTACCTTTGAAAGGTAATAATCCTGTCAGAATTTATGACGATAAGTACATTACTGTAACATCGTTCCCTCTTAAGCACAGGATAGAAGCCTACGGATTTCTTTTCAGGGAAAAACCGGCTGATAGGAACATCATTAAGGAATGTATTATAAAGTACGGAATTCCTACGGTGAGGATTCCTGCAATCAAGAAGGGAGAGGATTTTGTTACCGGAGAGGGCACACTGGTTAAGAATGAAGAAATAACCCTTTCTCCTGCTGAACCTTTATCATATGCATATTGCAGCGACACAATGTTTTTCAGCCGCCTCGCGACATTTGTAAAGGGAGTTGATCTCTTATACCATGAAGCTACTTTTGATAAAAGCATGTCTGCATTGGCAAGAACCGTTCGTCATTCAACAACCATCGATGCTGCAAAGACAGCTCTTAAGGCAAATGCCGGTACTTTAATGATCGGTCATTTCTCAGCCCGGTACAAGGATATTTCAGGATTAGTGGATGAAGCAAGAACCGTTTTCCCTCAAACAATTCCTGCTATTGATGGCACAACTTATGATATAGGTAATATTCAAAGTCTGTAAAAAAGAATAACTATCTTTGCGCCTATCAAAAAAAGTTACGTGCAGGAGAAAATATTAATACTTGATTTCGGATCACAATACACTCAGCTTATTGCCAGGAGGATACGTGAGATTTCTGTATATTGTGAAATATATCCGTATAATCATTTTCCTTCCCCTGGCAGCAGCGTAAAAGGAGTGATCCTGTCAGGGAGTCCTTATTCTGTACGTGATGTTAATGCCCCGAATCCTGATCTTTCAGGCATTAAGGGTAAAATCCCTGTGCTGGGAGTATGTTACGGCGCCCAGCTTCTTGTGCAGAATTATGGCGGCGAAGTTTTACCTTCCGCAACAAGAGAATATGGCCGGGCAAATCTCATTCATATCAGCGAAAAAGATCCTTTATTTAAAGGGATTAAACCTGGAACACAAGTCTGGATGTCACATGGCGATACTATTCAAAGCATACCTGATGGCTACCAGATTACAGGATCAACTTCTTCTGTTAAAGCTGGGGCTTATAAAATAATAAAAGAAAACACCTGGGGTATCCAGTTCCACCCTGAGGTTTATCATACAACTGATGGATTGCAGATGATAACCAATTTTGTTGTCAGCATCTGCGGCTGTTCACAAAACTGGACTCCAGATTCATTCATTGAATCAACGGTCCGGAATCTTCAAAAAAAGCTTGGGGAAGATAAGATCATTCTCGGCATTTCAGGAGGAGTTGATTCAACAGTAGCAGCATTACTTCTTCACAGGGCAATCGGTAAGAATCTAACCTGTATCTTCATTGACAACGGACTCCTAAGGAAGAATGAGTATGAAACAGTGATGGAATCATATAAGGATCTTGGCCTGAATATTGTTGGTGTAAGGGCAGGAGAGAGGTTTCTCGATCAGCTGGAAGGTGTCAGCGATCCTGAAAAGAAAAGAAAAACAGTAGGTAGAGTGTTTATTGAAGTATTTGATGAAGAGGCACATAAAGTAAAGAATGTAAAATGGCTTGCCCAGGGTACAATTTATCCCGATGTAATTGAGTCAGTTTCAGTCAATGGTCCATCAGCAACCATTAAATCACACCATAATGTGGGAGGTCTTCCTGAAGAAATGAATCTGAAGGTCATTGAGCCATTGCGTCTGCTGTTTAAGGATGAAGTCCGGAAGGTTGGCAGGGCGCTAGGATTACCCGACACAATCCTGAAACGTCATCCTTTTCCCGGCCCTGGCCTTTCAATCAGACTGCTCGGCATAATGACAAGGGAAAAACTTGAGATACTGAAGGATGCTGACCAGATATTCATCGAAGGACTTAAAAAACATGGTCTATACGATTCTGTATGGCAGGCAGCGGTAATCCTTCTTCCTGTTCAGTCTGTCGGTGTTATGGGCGATGAAAGGACCTATGAAAATGCAGCTGTCCTCAGGGCAGTCGTTTCAACCGATGGTATGACGGCCGACTGGTCGCATTTACCTTACGATTTTCTCGGATCAATTTCTAATGAAATAATTAATAAAGTAAAAGGGATCAACAGGGTTGTTTATGATATCAGTTCAAAACCCCCCTCGACAATCGAATGGGAATAGAATTGTTTAGGGTCCCCTCCCTGGGGGGGCTAGGGGTGGGTTAAAAAAAGACAAAAGACAAAAGACAAAAGTAAAAAGGCGAAAGGAGAAACTGGTACAAAACTTGTATCGAAAGAAATAGTGTACAACTCTGTGATGTTCCATGTAATCCGTGGTTAAAGAATAAATGTTGAAAGTAAAAAGTTGAAAATGAAGAAATTCAAAATATTAGTCCTTTTAGTATTATTTTCCAGTGTTTCAGGATTTTCTCAGGTACTGAATGAAGACACATACAAGATTGGACGAACACTAAGCCTTATTGATTCATGGTATGTCGATAGTACTGATATTGACAAGCTTACTGAAAAAACTATAATTGAGATGCTTCGGAATCTCGATCCTCATTCGGTTTATATATCCGCCAAGGATGTGAAGGAAATGAATGAACCTCTTAATGGCAATTTTGAAGGAATAGGCATTCAGTTCAATCTCCTCCGCGACACAATCATAGTTATAGAACCTTTATCCGGCGGGCCATCGGAAAAAGTCGGACTGCTTCCGGGTGACAGGATAATTACTATCGACGGCGAAAAGGTTACGGGGATAGGTATTTCGACAAACGGAGTCCGTAGCAGGCTTATGGGAACGAAAGGTACTAAAGTCAACCTTAATATATTCAGAAAAGGAGAGAAGGAGATTCTTGATTTTACAATTGTCAGGGACAAAATTCCGATTAACAGTCTTGATGCTGCTTATATGCTTAATAAGGAAACCGGCTACATAAAGCTGAATAAGTTTGCCGCAACTACAAGCAAAGAATTTATGAATGCTGTCGACAGCCTTCAGAGGAGCAGTATGAAGAATCTTGTTCTGGATCTTCGATCAAATGGTGGCGGATATATGGTTGCGGCCACTGATATAGCCGATAAATTCTTTTACGACAAGAAATTACTTGTTTATCTAAATGGACGAAAAACTCCAAGACAGGACTATACTTCTTCAGGATCAGGAACACTTTCTTCAGCACGTATTGCAGTTCTGACAGATGAGGGATCTGCATCTGCCAGCGAAATTCTTGCAGGTGCCGTACAGGATTGGGACAGGGGTATAATCGTAGGTCGGAGAACCTTCGGAAAAGGCCTGGTGCAGAATGGATTCTATCTTACTGATGGTTCCATGATCAGACTCACTATAGCAAGATATTACACACCAACAGGCAGATTGATCCAAAGTCCTTATGATGAAGGATATGATAAATATCTTGAAAACTTTTACAAACGATATACTGACGGGGAACTTATGACTGCTGACAGCATCCATTTTCCTGATTCTCTTAAATTCAGGACACTTGTTAATAAACGGACTGTATACGGCGGCGGTGGTATAATGCCAGATCTGTTTGTTCCTGCCGATACTTCAAATTATTCTGATTACTACAGAAGTCTCATCAGGAAAGGAATTGTTAATTCATTTGCTCTTGAGTACTCCGATAAAAACAGGCAGCTGCTTACTTCAAGGTATAAGCTGTTTGATGATTTTAAGGAGAAATTCAGTTTTTCCCCCGAAGAGATAACAATGTTCATAAAAAAGGCTGAAGATTCGGGAGTGAAATATGTTGATTCGCAGTTCAAAATATCTCAGAATGAATTATTTACTGTACTGGAGGCACTTGTTGCTTCCAACATCTGGAAAAGTAATGAGTATTACCGGATAATAAATGAGGATGACGCAACAATTGAAAGTGCTCTGAGGATTATTTCAGATAAATCGGCATATAATAATATGCTGGGTTATAAATAGTTTCTTCTCAATATGATATTTCGGGGATAAAAAAAATAATTCCTTCCTTCCCGGGAAGAGTTCATGGATGAAATACATCGCAAAAACACTTTATGGACTCGAAAATGTTCTTGCCGAGGAATTAAAAACTCTGGGTGCATCCGATATTTCAGTGCTTAATCGTGCGGTGGGCTTTAGTGGTGATATTAAACTGCTTTATAAAACAAATTACTGTTTAAGGACAGCTTTGTCGGTTTTAATGACAATAGCCGAATTCCGAATAAGATCGGGCAATGATCTTTATAAGAACAGCTTAAAAGTTGAATGGGACAAATTCCTTGATCCGGATAAGACTTTTTCGATTGTCCCTGTGATCAACTCGCCTCTGTTTAAACATACTGGCTATGCAGGACTGGTGCTTAAGGATGCCATAGCTGACTGGTTCCGCGAAAAAACAGGTAGCCGTCCTTCAGTAAATACAGAAGACCCTGACATCGTTTTTAACCTGCACATCAGCAATGAGCTGGTAACTGTTTCATTGGATTCAACAGTGGTCCCTTTATATAAACGAGGTTACAGGAAAGAACAGGGATCAGCTCCGATGAATGAGGTACTTGCTGCAGGTATAGTTCTTCTTTCCGGATGGAATAATGATTCTTCATTAATGGATCCAATGTGCGGATCGGGTACGATTCCAATTGAAGCTGCCATGATTGCCACGGGTATACCTCCCGGCAGATTCAGGCAATTTTACGGATTCCTGAGATGGAAAGATTTTAATGAAGATCTGTTTGATCAGGTAAAAATGGAAAGCGAACCTGAAAATGTTATCCGGGGAGTCAAAATATTTGGAAGCGATATTTCTGAAAACTCTGTATCCCAGGCAAATGCTAACATTGAATCTGCAGGGCTTACCGATGTAATAACGATCAGACAGGTTGATTTTCGGGATCTTAAAGCTTCTGATATTAATGGAGTTATTATAATGAATCCTCCTTACGGGCAGAGAATTAAAATCTCCGAGACTGATAATTTATATAGCATGATAGGAACAACCCTTAAGCATAATTTCCCTGGTTATAAAGCATGGCTCATTACATCAGATAAAGAGTCATTAAAGCAGATAGGGCTGAAACCTGCCCTGAAAACAACTCTGTATAACGGCTCACTCGAATGCGTCCTTGTAAAATATGAACTGTACCAGGGATCGAAAAAGGCTAAGGTGGACAATGCCAGTAACCAGGAGCAAGCAACCAGTAACAAGGAACATGGTTAATTAATTGTTGGAAACCCAGAAAAATATATGCTTAGAATTTTTATATATTTGCTGACAGATTTTTATGACCCTCTAAATAGGAAGCTTAGATGAGCTTTAATGTTGAAAATTACTTTTCTGATGTGTCAAACGGGGATCCAATCCTTTATTATAAAGGCAATATTGATTCGGAATTGATCAACAGGGTTCTGGATGCGGTTGAAGAAAAGCTGGTTAAAGGAAATGAACATTCGAAGACCCGGAAGAAAGTTTATAATGTACTGGTGGAAAGTCTTCAGAATCTCTACCATCATGTTGACAGGGTTCCCCACGATTTTGAAGATCAGGCCTCTGAGAAATTCGGAATTCTCGCTATAAATAAAATAAAAGATGGGTATAAAATTATTACAGGCAATTTTATCCGGTCTGCTGACGTTAACGATCTTGAAGAAAAGATTAAAAGAATAAATCGGTCGAGTCATGAGGAGATTACAGAACTTTATAAATTCATTCTGAATCACCAGAGGATTTCTTCAAAAGGAGGTGGAGGCCTCGGCCTGGTTGATATAGCAAGAAAAACTGGAAATAAACTGGAATATGTATTTAAGGAGTATGATGATAAAAGCTCTTTTTTCTACCTTAATATCTTAGTTAGCGAAAGCATCTGAAACAAACCTAAATGAAATAGATATGGAAGCGATCATTATTGAAGGAACACCAAAGACACCAACAATTAAATTTGACGCAAAAGAGGGTGTCTTCGAAATCAAAGGACGTTCAATTCCTGAAAACTCAGTTGAATTTTACAAGCCATTGGTTGACTGGCTTGACATTTATAAAGAATCTCCACTAAATAAGACTGTGGTGAACATCAGACTTGAGTATTTTAATACCAGTTCATCCAAATGCATTCTCGATGTGTTTAAAAAACTCGAAGCTATACATAAAGCAAAGAACGACGTTGAGGTAAACTGGTTTTATGAGGAGGATGATGAAGATATGCTTGAAGCCGGGGAAGACTATGAATCCATAATTCGGGTACCCTTCAAGATGATCGAGATTGTCGAATAAATTTCAAGACGGCGCTTACCGACTCAGGTATAGATTTTATTAATACTATTAATAGAAGGAGGGTGTCTTAAATCCCTCCTTTTTGTTTTTGGCGCGCCTAAAATCGAATAGTGAAATGGCAGTAGGGCCTAATCTGTGATCTTACTCTTTTTACCGAAAACCTTTTCTCCTGAGCTCAGTGTTTTTTTGAGCACCCTGAAATAAAGCATGAGGTAGAGAGCAAATGTCATAACCCAGATTACCAGCACATTTATCAGATAGGTATCGATATAATAACCAAAAACTGGCTTGATAGGCGAATAAAAGTGTGCTTTAATGAACTTGTGCTTTGGATCCATATAAATGGGATCAAGTTTCTGTATAATTTCGCCGTGGTAGTCAATTATTTTCTGAGTTTCATTCTTTGATGTAACAATCTCTTCCAGAGATTTATTATAATAATCATTTCTGAATTTCTGAAACCCGGCCTTATCCTCTGATTCCAGCCTCGTTATATAGGCATCTTTCAGGCTGTTGGCTTCATTATACTTCTTTACATAATATTTACGTACTGTTTCCACATAATTCAGTGCAGAACTGACAATATCCGGTGTTATCCTGTCAGGTGTCAGGTAATCAGAATATTCAAATTTTATACCAGACAAAATTGCCATTTCTTTCTTTATCTCATTGGAAACAAGCAAAAGATCCTCATTGAAGTCTTTATCCTTCGAACCTTTCTGAAGGTCATTCTTTATGTTTTCCAGCTTTACCTTTATTCTGGAATTCCAGTAGTCTTTCTTAAACCTGGCCTCACTCATCGACTTGTCAAATTGGTAGAACTTCTTTTCGAATTTGTTGTTGACAAATTGTTCTACAGCCAGCGCTTCATAACCCCACCTGGCAGTGACTAATTCTCCGTAAAAAGGAATGGTCACAGGTGATGAAATGTTTGGATTCAATTTTTCAAATTTCACCAGAACACCACTAAGGATTATCTGTGGAATAATCAGGATTGGTATAAGGATGTAGATTGTGACAACTGCTTTAAAACTATCGGAGATAACGAGTCCCAGCACATTGGCAGAAGCCCAGCAGGAGAAAAGAACAAGCCAGTACTCAAAGGTCATACCTCTGATCCCGGTGATTGAATTACCTATTAAAACAAATGTAAACGCCTGTAATGCAGATATTCCGAACTGAACAATAACCTTAGACATCAGATAGCTGTTCCAGCTTAGATTAAGGAAAGCCTCCCTGTTCAGTATTTTTCTGTCTTTAAAAATCTCCTCGGCACTTACGGTCAAACCCATGAAAAGGGCAACAATCACTGACATAAAAAGATAAACAGGAAGGTTGCTGTTATCATTAAGAAAATACTCTGGATTTTTGACACTCTCATCAAAGTACCTTATCAGGGACGCAAGACAGAATGCAAGTATGGGTGCTTCGAGGAGAGTGATCAGAATATATTGGATATCAGAAATTTTTGACAAAATATCCCGCTTTGTTAATATAACTAGCTGCTTAAGCTTATCTGGGGTTTTAAAATTTATTTCCGGAAGTTCTTTTCCCTCTTCAAGTTTCTCATCCTTCCTTTCTGATTCATAGAGTTCCCGCCAGTCTGAAGGCGAAATCCTGCGAGTTTCAGTTGGTTTGCCGCTTTCAGTAAAAACCCTTGTTTCAACTATATTAAAGATCTGTTCCGGATTGACATTTCCGCAGGCATAACACTCACTTTCGCTGTAATTGGGCTGTCCTATCTTCTTCTTGAAATACTCAATTGAGTCAATCGGATTTCCGTTATAAATAAGATATCCTCCGGAATCCAGGATAATGAGCTTGTCGAACATTTTAAAAATGTCGGAAGAGGGTTGATGGATAACAATGAACAACAGCTTCCCTTTTCTTGCCAGCTCTTTCAGAAGGTCAAGGATATTTTCTGAATCCCTTGATGAAAGTCCTGAAGTTGGCTCATCAAGAAAAAGGATAGCAGGCTCTCTTATAAGTTCAAGTGAGATATTGAGCCTTTTTCTCTGGCCGCCGCTTATTTTCTTATTAAGCGGTGATCCAACCTTCATGTTCCTGATCTCGTAAAGTCCGAGATTCTTTAAAATATTATCAACCCTTTGAATTATCTCCTCTTCAGTCAGATTTCCGAAACAGAGTTTGGCATTATAATACAGATTGTTAAAAACAGTAAGATCTTCAATAAGAAGGTCGTCCTGTGAAACATAACCGATAAGACCCTTTATTTTTTCCTTTTCTTTGTGAATGCTGATCCCATTTATAAGAACTTCTCCGTCAGATGGAGGATTCAATCCGTTGAGAACACTGAGGAGGGTCGATTTTCCTGCACCGCTTGCTCCCATAATTCCAATCATTCTTCCTGATTCGCTTTTGAATGTCATGTGGTGAATACCAACATCGCCGCTTTTAAATCTGTACTCCAGATTGTTCACTTCGTAAACCACCCTCGATGACAGGAACTCCTCCGCCAGAAACTGCATTGTTATGTCCCAGTAGTAAATAGGGGATATATTGTAACCTTTTATTGAAGAACCCTGACTGACAGGATACACCTTATTTTCCTGTAGAAGCTGCCCGTTCATTGATAATTCACCCGAACGGGCAAATCTCATAAAGTACATATTTATAGAGGGGATAAAAAGTACCCAGATCTGCCCTTTTAACTGTTCTTTATGGGCATATTTAACTCCATGATTTTCATTAGGTTTATCTCCGGATATTACCAGAAAATTCTGTGACAATGGAATTTCTGTAAAAGGATTAAGAACAAATTTCTCGATGATCTCATATTCTGCCTTTGATATATTCAGACCTTCTGCCAGAGTAGCAATAAATCCCCGTTCAAGGATACTTACTCCTTCACTACCAGTTTTGCAGAATTCAAGAGCCTGAATAACAACAATGATTCTTTGTTCCTGATCGAGTTGTCCCTCCTCATTGATATCAGTGCAAAGTTTTGTAATCCTTATTGCAATAGCGCCTTCACGGCGTTCCGGAGTACTTTTTTCAAGTCTTTCCTGTGCTTCATGATAAGCCTGGCTGTAGGTAGCAAGATATTTCTTTACAAGTTCCTGATTAAGCTGATGCCTGAGAAATGCTTCGACTACACGCTTCCTTTCAGCATCATTCCGCTGGGGTTCAGCAATCAGGGCAAATAATTGCATCAGAGCTTCAATAATCTTCTCATTCATTTACAGCCAGAGATTATTTTCAGGGTACTTGCAGGAAAAATAATATGCCAAACTAAAAGTATTCACCCTGTTTAGATAATTTCATAAACAGGTATTCTCTCTAAATATTGTTAAATAATTAACAGATGAAATTAAATAAATGATAATTATAGTATAATGCAAGTTTTCAACAATCGATGGTTATTTTCTCCTGCTTCTGGATTTCTTCTTTTCGACTGAAAATCCGAATTTTCCAATAAACCTGCCTGTTTCATAGTATTTACCATGTGAATAACAGATAGGCTCTGCATCATAAAGCCTAAAAACACCTGTTTTTTCATCGAACAAAGTTTTGTCTGCATTTACTGCAACTACTTCTGATATGAACATGTGATGTGATCCAAGTTCCTTAATTTCTTTAACGATGCACTCGATATTGACAGGCGATTCCTTGATTAACGGGGCTTTCACAATTTCCCCTTTCACCGGAGTAAGACCCATTTCAGCAAACTTATTATGGTCAGTTCCTGATTTTACACCACACCAGTCTGTTGCAAATGCAAGAGCTTTAGTAGTGAGGTTTATAACATATTCACCATTTTTTTTAATTATACCATATGAATGACGCGATGGCCTTACTGAAATGTAACACATTGGTGGATCAGTGCAGATTGTTCCCGTCCATGAAACTGTCATAATATTATATTCCTCAGGTATTGCTCCGCAAGTTACCATCACAGCAGGCAGCGGATATATCATCGTCCCGGGTTTCCAGAGAATTTTGTCCATTATGTCTTTAATTTTATGTCAAATATACTTCTTAAAACAGGAATGTGTATACAACTTCTTAGATCCACTCCTGTGAGGGGCAAGGGGTGGGTTATTAATTGTCATATTGACATAATTATGCTTCAAAACGATGCCAAAAAGTCAAATTAATCTGTTGGCAAATTAATTGCAGGATATCAAAGTTGCTAGTTATTAGTTGCTTGTTGCTAATTAAAACCACCAACCAGTAACGAGCAACCGGTAACTTAAGTTAATGTTTCGACGTTAACACAATACATTAGGCATGAATCTAAATAACTTCACCTTAAAAGCACAGGGATCTGTCCGGCAGGCTTTTAACATCACTGACGCAAAAGGCCAGCAAGCTGTTGAATGCGCACATCTGCTTCATGGTGTGATAAGCCAGGCAGAAAACGTAACGGACTGGCTCTTCGGAAAGATTGGCGTCAGTAGTTCTGCTGTTTTAAAAGATATTGAAAAACTGATCGATACATATCCAAGGGTGTCAGGCGGTGAGCCATATTTATCATCAGGAGCGTCAGAAGCTCTCCGAAAAGCAAATGACAATGCTTCACAGATGAAAGACAAATTTGTGACTAGTGAACATATCCTTATGGGGATCCTGGATACGACAGATAAAGCATCTCAGATCTTAAAGGATTATGGTGTGACAATGAAGGATCTTAAATCCGCAATCAGCGAACTTAGAAAAGGTGCAACTGTCGAAAACCCTGCATCGGAGGAAACATTTAACTCATTGAACAGGTATGCGATAAACCTTAATGAAAGGGCAAGAACAGGTAAGCTTGATCCTGTAATAGGGCGTGATGAGGAAATCAGGCGTATACTTCAGATTCTTACGCGGCGAACAAAAAACAATCCCATAATGATTGGGGAACCAGGAGTAGGAAAAACTGCTATCGCAGAAGGTATTGCACACAGAATAATAAGAGGTGACGTACCCGAGGATCTCAAATCCAAAACAATATATTCACTTGATATGGGAGCTCTTATTGCCGGAGCCAAATATAAGGGTGAATTTGAGGAAAGACTGAAGTCAGTCGTCAATGAGGTTATTTCTTCGAATGGAGAGATAGTTCTTTTTATTGATGAGATCCATACATTGGTTGGTGCAGGTGCATCAGAAGGTGCCATGGACGCTGCCAATATTCTTAAACCAGCCCTCGCAAGAGGCGAATTAAGGGCAATTGGAGCAACTACATTGAATGAATACCAGAAATACTTTGAGAAGGATAAAGCCCTTGAGAGACGATTTCAGGTCGTAATGGTTGATGAACCTGGCAGGGAGGATTCAATTTCGATCCTCCGCGGGATCAGGGAGAAATATGAAACCCATCATAAGGTAATTATCAGGGATGAAGCTATTATTGCAGCTGTTGATCTTTCGACAAGATATATAACCGACCGGTTTTTGCCCGACAAGGCTATAGATCTTATTGATGAGGCGGCCTCACGACTGCGCCTTGAAATGAATTCAGTGCCATATGAAATCGATGAAGTTACAAGGTCAATCACACGTCTTGAAATTGAAAGGGAAGCTATCAGGAGGGACGGAGATAAATTGAAAGAGCAACAGATATCTTCTGAACTTGCTGAATTACAGTCCAAAAAAGACGGATTAATGGCGTCATGGAAGGGTGAAAAGGAGATGATTGAAAAGGTCCAGGAGAAAAAAGAAGCAGTCGAATCACTCAGATTTGAAGCTGACCAGGCAGAACGGAAAGGCGAGTATGGCAGGGTTGCTGAGATACGCTATGGTAAGGTTATTGGAATGGAGAAGGAGATTGCAGACCTGAAAAGCCAGATTGAACAGAAAAGGAGCAAAGGATCACTTGTTCAGGAAGAGGTAAGATCGGAAGATATTGCTGAAGTGGTAGCCAAGTGGACTGGTATACCGGTATCGAGGATGCTTGAAAGCGAAAAGGAAAAACTATTAAGGCTTGAGGTCGAACTGCACAAAAGGGTAGTGGGCCAGGATGAAGCCATTAAGGCAGTATCCGATGCTGTCAGAAGATCAAGGGCTGGTCTGCAGGATCAGAAAAGACCGGTCGGATCTTATATTTTCCTTGGTACCACCGGAGTAGGTAAAACTGAACTTGCCAGGGCGCTGGCTGAATTTCTTTTTAATGATGAGAACCTGCTTACACGCATGGATATGTCAGAGTACCAGGAGCGGCATTCCGTATCAAGATTAATTGGAGCACCTCCGGGTTATATAGGCTATGAAGAAGGCGGTCAGCTGACAGAAGCTGTCAGGCATAAACCTTATTCTGTTGTTTTGCTGGATGAGATTGAAAAAGCGCATCCCGATCTTTTCAACCTTTTGCTTCAGGTACTTGACGACGGCCGGCTTACCGACAACAAGGGAAGAACCGTAAACTTCAGGAATGTTATAATTATTATGACCTCAAACCTTGGTTCTGATATAATAAGGGACAGAATGGAAAAGTGGAAGAATAATCTGCCTGAAAATGAGGCAGAATTACTGCGTAAAGAATTATTTGCACTGTTGAGAAAATCGCTCAGACCTGAATTCCTCAACAGGGTTGATGAGATTGTAATGTTCAGGCCTCTTAATCTTATACAGATAAGGGAAATTGTAAAGATTCAACTGAATAATGTCAGAAAGACACTTGAAAACTACAATCTTAAACTCGACGTTTCCGAATCTGCAATAGACTGGCTGGCAGAACATGGTTATGATCCTCAATCAGGGGCACGACCTGTTAAGCGATTGATACAGAAAGAAATAGTTAATGAATTATCGAAAGAGATAATTTCAGGAATAATACTCAAGGAAACTACAGTTAATATTGATGTTGATAAAGACAGGCTTCTGTTTACCAGCAGAAAAAACTAAATGTTAAATAAATCTGTTGCTGGTTCCTAGGTGCTTGTTGCCGGGTAGTTGCATTGTCCGCTGAAGTTTTAGAAGACAGATAGCTTGTTTTTTAGTAATCAGGCAACTAATGGTTTAACGAGCAACCAGCAACCAGCAACCAGCAACTGGATTACCTGAACGATCTGATACATGCCTCAAGATCATCATAAATCTCAAAAATAGTATGGAGATGAAGTGTGTGGAACAACTCTGTAGCCCGTGGTTCGGGATGTGCAAACTTTAACATTCCGAAATTATTTTTGGCTGCTTTATGAAGTGATAGAAAACAGGCAAAACCTGAACTGTCGATATATTCCACGCCTTTAAGATCTATGATCACTTTTGAATTAGGATTGTCAAAAACCTTGCTGACACCTTCCTTGATTTCATCAATAGTGGTGACATTTATCTTATTGACTGAGAAGGTAATGATGTCAATCTTATCTCTCTTTTCAATATTGATCATTTCAACCATTCTTATTGGTTATTAATCAGAGTGTTGAGCTCTTCCAGTGCCGATTTGGTATCACTTTCAAAACGTGAAATGTACGATTCATACCTGTCAGAGTTTTTGTCTTCCTTAGCCTGCAGTTCAAAATTTTTAAGCATATTGGCAAGGCTGTCCATTCCCATAATAGCCACAGACGATTTGGCTTTGTGAGCCAGATTGCCCAGTGAATGATAATTCTTTTCCCTTAGCAGGATTCTCATCTCAAAATTGAATTCGGCCACCTGGTCCCTGAACATGCTGATCAGCTCCTTTAAAAGGTCAGAATCACCACCTGCTACCATTTCCAGATATTCGGTATTTATAAACTTGTAATCCATTATTGACAGGTCCTTAATATCTCATACAGAAGATCATTGTATATAACAGATATAAGGCAATTTTATTTTTTGCCCTTTCGGGTTTATTTGTATTATAAGCTCTTTCCTATCTTATTTCTTTAATATGAAATATATTTTAATTTTACATGTTATTAACTCTAGTTGCTAGGTGCTTGTTGCTAGTTGCTAATCATAACCATAACAGTATTCATTTACCAGTCACATTTAACCAGTAACCAGTAACCCGCAACCAGTAACTGATAAATTTTGCACACTTACTAATTCCACCATTGATGAAAAATACCGTCTTTACTAAATTTCATGAGGAAGCCGGAGCCAGAAT
>Ga0315295_10000502_pt1 | contig 34138 bp, 42 predicted proteins | sample YL17G14_0_MG_FD_204453 | JGI IMG/M metagenome (GOLD analysis project Ga0315295, IMG submission 204453) | Sediment microbial communities from Yellowstone Lake, YNP, Wyoming, USA - YL17G14_0 | ecosystem: Environmental > Aquatic > Freshwater > Lake > Sediment | place: USA: Wyoming | collected...
AAAGCACGAAATTCTTGAAGTATTTGTAGGTCTTCAGGCTTCCGACGAATGTCTTGAACGTCATCGCGCAATGCGGCCTGTTGACCTTGATGTCGGGCACCCTGCTGAGGAAATAGAATATGAAGATTGCCGACAGCAGCGACAGCCCGAACAGCATCGAGAACCCGTACTGGCCGTCGACCACGCCGAGGAACCAGCCTGCGAACATCGTCGCAATGAACGAGAACGCCGTCGCTATCATATTGCGGTCTCCGAAGAACTTGCCCCACTCCTTGCACGGTATGAGCTCGGGTATCCACGAATACCATCCCGTGCTTCCGAAACCTCGGAGGAACGCGTAGAACGCGATCGAGAATATGAGCACCGGGATGCCTATGCTGGAAAAGAAGAACGGTATCAATATCAGCGGTATGAGCGCCAGCCTGGCCGCAAGCGCGAAGTACCTTGTCAGGTCCTTCCTGCCGTCCCTTCTCTCGAAGAACCTCCCTTCGAACCACTGGAATATGTTCGAAGCGAACTCCGGTATGGCGTTTATCACGCCTATCAGCTCGTTCCCTGCCCCGAGGGCTATCGCGTACGGGGTGACGAAGTTCGGGAACAGGCCGTCGAATACTCCGGTCGCGGCGCCCTCCCTGAGTATGTCGCGCTTGACCTTGTGCATGTCCGCCTGTTCTGGCATTATGAGAGTATCGCGTCCCCTGATTTTAAGCTTTTCTTAACTCGCTTTAAATGCTTTTGCGCGGCAGTTATTTTCATGGAAGACGCTGTTAGGGGAATGCGGCGCATAGATAAACAAATAGAAGAAAAGATCGCGAGCTTCGCTGACAGCAAATATCACGACGAGATCGAGATAGAAAGAAGCAGAATATTCAATATATTCTATAACTCGAAGCTCCCGTATGAAGAAGATAAGATTGCCATGCTGGCGCTCCTGAAGGCAAAAGAGATCAATCCGAAGGTGCGCGTAAAATCCCTCGCCGCGGCAGCCGTTTATGAGGTCCTTGACAGGATGAGCGAAAAGAAGAACAGGTACAAATTATCGGTCGAGTTCGGGATATGCGAGCCCACGGCACTAAAATATTCCGGGCTTCTGAAGGGCATAGTGACGGACATCATACGGAACAACAAAGACATGGTCAAAAAAGCGGTCCGCGTATACGCTAAGAAGCTGAAAAAGAGCCTTGCCGATGCGTTCGGACAGAGCAAGCTGACCCCGATGGAAATGATAGAGCAGATAAACGAGTTCAGGGAGTTCCAGATGCTCGACGAGGAGGACCAGTACGGGCTCGCGTTCGGCGACTAGAACTCCGTTATCTTTCTTTGTTTCAGCATTGCACTCTGCTTAATGTACTCGCGCGTCGGTATCCGCTGGTTCGCGTCCACGTGCTTCAGCGCTTCAGCGAGCGTTGCGAACTTCTTCGACGGGTTCTTGAAGGCGTTTCGCACGGTCTCCCGCACGACCCAGACGCCCAAGGGCACGACATATCCCTCGCGGATCTCACGGAAGACCATCACACGGGCCTGGCGGCGGACGGCATGCAGGTGCTCCACGACGCCTAGACGCGCAGCATAGTACCCGCCGCCCTGGCGGTCGGCATAAGCTTTGCGTCCAGCAAAGGGCTCGTACTCCTCCACGATCTCCGCCGCTTTGAGCTGCGCCGACCAGAAGCTGCCGGGAGCCCATGCCTCGAAGCCCTCGTACTCCCACGCGCCCGGCATCAGGAGTATTTGGAAGTGGTTGTCCAAATAGGCGGACCTGAACACCTGGAAGTCGCTTATGTTCGGGAACGTCCTCACGTCGGCGAGCATGCGCTTCGTGAGGATGTCGTCGACGGCCGTTATCGACCAGCGGGTCGGCACGAGCTTCTTCTTGAACCCGAGCGCGCCCGAGGAAAGTATCGTCATTATCTTGTAAATATCTTGTTGCTTCTCGTAGAGCCGGAATGATGCATCGGCCGCCTTCAGGTCGTCCGAAACCACGCGCTCGACTGCGCGGTCGATGGGCGTATTCTCGGCTATTGACAGGCTCTTCAGCTCCGCGCTCGGTCCCATCGGTTGTACGACGTCCGAGAAGCGCACGCGGTACGAGGGTTTTCGCAAGAAAACCATCTCCGTGTCGACCGGACGCGAGGACATCGCGATCTCCTGCATCTCGCCGATGAGCCGCGACTTTGAGAATATGTTCTCGCGCGACTTTGTCCGAAGGACCATCGAACGGAGCTCGATCACCTTGCCGTAGTCCATCCCGAACCACTGCCCCGGGCTGTCGGCCGCGCTTTCAGAAGTCATGAGTCCTGTCGGACCGGCAAAGATGTCCGGATAGCCGCTGCGGCCGACGAAGACCGAGGGGCTCGGGCCGAAAAAGGAGTCGGACGCCAGTTCTTTGATTTTCGGAGCGACGCTCACGCGCTTCAGCAGCGGGCACGAGCTCGCGCCGCAGAGCATGCGGCCGCCCTTGCAGAGGATGCACATGTTGGGGGCCTTCATTCACAATACGTCGCACTGAAATTTTAATAGCTTTTCTATGCTGCAGTGCAAACATAGCAGTCAGCTTTAAATACCTGCCAGACTGATATACGGACAAGCTTGAAACCCGTTGTCCGCGCTGAGCGCGGACCTCATTTTCCTTTCGGGTGATGTGAGTATGGGAATGTACAGATACCTCCAGAAGGCATGGCAGAGCCCCGAGCACGTGCAGATCATGAAAGAGAGGCTAATTTCTTGGAGAAAGCAACCTGTCATTGAACGAATCGATAGCCCCACAAGGCTCGACAGGGCGCACGCCCTAGGATACAAGGCGAAACAGGGGTTCGTCATCGCCCGCGGCAGGATAGGGAAGGGAACGCGCAAGCGAGAGAAGCCGCAGGGGGGCCGCAAACCGGGAAAGGCCGGCCAGACATCGATCCCGCCGCAGCAGAACCTCCAGCACATCCTTGAGATGCGCATCGCGAGGAAGTTCCCGAACCTCGAGGTCCTTAACAGCTACTACATCGCAGAGGACGGAAAGCAGATATGGTACGAAGTGATTCTCGTCGACCCGACGCATCCGTGCATAAAGAGCGACCCTCACATCAACTGGGTGTGCGAACCGCAGAACCGCGGGCGCGTGTTCCGCGGACTGACGAGCGCCGGAAAGGCGGCACGCGGTCTCCATGGCACGGGAAAGGGCTTTGAGAAGCGCGTGCACGGCGTCTGAACGCATATCTTTAATAGCTATCGTTTCTAAATATATGATAGAGTATATAGGATTCCCGTGTCCGGACGCAACGGCACGAACGCGGAAATACCCGAGGGTTGATGAAAAATGAAGTTTTACGATTTGCACGTGCATTCTGACTTTTCTATAGGAACGAGCAGCGTTTCCGCGATCGCAAAGATGGCCAAGAGGCTCGGGCTCGCAGGAATCGCCGTGGCGGACCTGTTCATAGACGAGCCGAGGCTCGGAAAGCTCAGGGAGGCGACGGAAGCCGCGGCAAAGGAGCACGGCATCGACGTCCATACCGGCGTCGAGCTCCAGCCCAAGGATCCGGAGGAACTGAAGCGCATGCTAGATGCCGTACGGGGCGTAGCGGACGTCGTCATTGTCGCCGGAGGCGACTACAAGGTCAACCGCGCGGCATGCGAGGACGCACGCGTGGACATACTCGCGCACCCGGAGTTCGGAAGGAAGGACAACGGCCTGGACGAGCAGTGCTTCGCCGCCGCGATAAAGAATAACGTCGCCATTGAGATCAACTTCCGCCACGTGCTCTTCAGCTACAAGCGCTCCCGCGCGCACGTGCTCGAGCACATAGCCACGAACATACGCCTGGCCAACGAGAAGGGCGCGAAACTGATCGTCTGCTCGGGCGCGAACAGCACCTGGGAGATGAGGGACGCGAGGCAGATGATCGCAGTGACGAACGTCCTCGGCATGGACCTCAGCAAGGCGTTCCTTTCATCCTCGGAGATACCGCTTTCAATAATCGCGCGAAACCGCAAGGTGCTCGACGGCACCGAGATAGGAAAAGGCATAGAGCTGGTGTGAATGGACAACCCAAACTTTTTGTCGCCGAGCCTGAGGGAGAAGAAGCGCTACTTGGCGTACGAGGTCATATCCGACGGCAAGGTCCCGTTCGCAGAACTTTCGACGGTCATATGGCATTCGCTGATAAACTTCCTGGGCGAGGTCGGCACGGCCGATGCCGAGGTCCGTATCTTCAGGAACACCTACAACGAGGAGAAGCAGCTGGGCCTGATAAAATGCAGCCACACGGCAGTCGAGAGCGTGCGCGCCGCGCTCGCGATGATACAGCGCATAGACGAGACGCCCGTCATAGTCCGCGTCATCGGGATATCGGGGACGATGAAGGCGGCGCAGAAGAAGTTCTTCGGCGAAGTGGACCTCAGCAGCTTCTGAAAAGGCTTAAATGCTTTTTAAGCGATTAATCAGCCATGAGCCGCGGCATCAAACCGAGGAACGACATGGACGCGCCGGAAGAGGCCGACATCTACCTGGAACAGACGGACGAGGACCTGCTGGTTCCCGACACCTATGAACAGGCATCCTTCTGGATAATGAGGGAGATATTGAACGGCAACAAATCGTACATGATACTTCAACAGGTGGAATACATGTGCAGAATGGCAGGAATGCCCTCGTGTTGCGACGAAGAAGATGTAGATGACATGACCATCGCGTTCATGCTGTCCGCGAGCTGCGAGAAGGGGAACGACGGCATACTGGACGAGCAGCTGGAATACTCCTCCAACGAGGGCAGCCTCTACGACAATTAGTGCTTTAAATCCTTTTCTATGCTAACTACTTTAGGGGAGTGAATGGTTGTCAATTCGGCCATAGGCTACTCGGCGATAGAGGATGCATCGAAGCCGCGGAACGCGAATTGGAGGAGGCCGAAGAGACCGCTGAAAAGCTCAATAAAATACGGACAAAATCGCATGACAATATAATGTACAATTGAGCGATTATCATGGCGAAATACACCGGTGTCGACTACAAATCGCTGCTCAGGCAGAACCTGATTAAGGTGGAGGATCTCAACGACGCGTTCTCGGGAATGTACACGGCAGACCCCTCGCCGTCGACCGACATAAAGACGTCGAGCTCGCAGCTCTGGAACAACTTCATAGACGGCTGCAAGTATTATTTTCACATCAGCAACGCATACAAGGTGGCTACCATTGATGACGCCTTCAAGTACCTGCGCACGCTTTCGGACATCAACGCGTTCTTCAGGGGCATGGTCCGCTACAAGGACGACAGCGTGCCGCTTCAGGGCGTGCCCGGCGATGTTGCAGGCGACGAGGACGAGTTCATACCTCCGAAGGACTTCCTGAGGCACAAGGACCAGGCGGGAATCTACAAGGGCAAGATACGAGGCGATTGCGAGGATTTCTCGTGGTTCGCGAACTACGTCCGGCTCATAGTTTTGAACATGCCGACCGAGAGGATAATCGAGAACTTCAACAACGGCAAGGTTGACAACATCATGCTCGGCATGTACGACAACAAGACCGGGCACGAGTCGACCCTGCACGAGGTAGGCGATTTTTTCGTGTCGGTAGACAACTTCGGAAGGAACGAACAGTACAGCGGCGGGAACAAGATAAAGGCACGCAGGGAGAACATCAAGAAGGTCTGCCAGAACTTCCTCGAGGAAGTGAACTACATCGACGTCTCGGTGAGCGAGATCGACGGATCCGACTGGAGGTATGTGGAGGGCGGCGAAGCCAAGGCATTTGAAACGGGCGAAGGCATGGTACTAAAGGCCAGCGACATCGCAAGGATCATAAAGCAGGAGGCGGTGAAGCGCACTGCCGACGGGATCAAGTTCGTCGACAGCAGCCTCCGCGGGGCGGGCTACGACGTCGACAAGGTGCGCGAATACGTCCAGTCGTCCGCCAAGGGAGGCGGCTTCGGCGCGCGCAACCTCGTGAAGCAGCTGAAATTCGACGTCAGAAGGGTCGCTGACATGGAGATTCTTTGAGAATTATTTTTGATATTTCTCGCGCGCAAAGACATTGATTTCGATTTATAAATATTTGATTGCAATAATACATTACATGGAAGAAATCCACTATCTGTTGGGAAATGCCTGCAACCTGGACTGCGATTTCTGCTTCTGGGACATAAGGATGCCAGACGTATCCCTGGACGCCAAAAAAAGAATAATCGACCAGATAGTTAAGACCGGCATCAGCAGGGTCACTGTCAGCGGAGGGGAGCCGCTGTGCTCTGACAATTTCTTAGAGGTCATGGACTACATGCACAAAAAGGATCTGGAAGTCATACTTCACACGAACGGGCTCAAGATCGACGGCGCGACCGCCAAAAAAATCGCTCCGCTCGTTTCGCGCGTCAGCCTGACCCTTGACGGGATCAGCAAGGAAACCATGGTCAGGATGAGGAAGAACTCGGAAATAACCGGCCATACGCTGTTCTTGATAGGGATATTCCACTCCTTGGGCGTTCCGGTGAACGTGAAGACGCTTGTCACGAAGGCGAACCAGGACGAGATCGCGGCCATAGGCAGAACGTTGAATGGGATGCCCGTGCAGTATTGGTCCCTCCTGGAATTCAATCCCATAAACAGGGGAAGGACCAACATCGGCAAATTCCTTATAAGCTCCAAGAAATTCGATGAAATATGCCTGAAGGCCAAGAATGGTTTTCCGTCGTTGGACGTACGGATGCGCAAATACAAGAACGCGGAAAGCAAGTACTGCTTCATCGCGCCGAACGGAGAGGTCTACACGCACGTCACGGACAAGGGTGACGTGAAAATCGGGGACCTGAAGCACGATGAGCTGTCATCGCTCATCTCTAAAATAGAGAATCCTTCATCATGAAAATGCAGACACATTGGCTCAGAAGTTCCAAACCTTTATAAACTTGGGATTCACATAAAAAGGAATATAGAGGGGGTTGATTGTATGGAAGCTATGCCGGAATTCATGGGTTATGATCGTGCTATAGTTACTTTCTCGCCAGACGGACGTCTCTTTCAAGTGGAGTACGCGCGAGAAGCAGTCAAACGCGGTACGACATCACTGGGCATAGTCTTCAGCGACGGCGTCGTGCTCGCTGCTATACGGCCCCTGTCGGAGCTCGCCGTATCGACTGTCGGGAGCGACAAGGTGCACCAGATAGACGACAACCTCTCGGTCGCAATCTCGGGCTTCCTCGCGGACGGGCGCATACTCATAGACACTGCGAGGGTCAAAGCGCAGGTGTTCAAACTGACGTACGACGAGCCGCTCAGCGTTCAGGGAGCTGTCAAGGAGATTTCAGACAGGATGCAGCTGTTCACGCAGTACGGAGGCGTAAGGCCGTACGGTGTCGCGCTGCTCGTGGGCGGCATCGACGAGAACGGCCCGCAGCTGTTCGAGGTCGACCCGTCATCGGCGTATTACGGCTGGCAGGCGCAGGCGATAGGCCGCGGCGCGGTCGAAGCTGTCAAGATACTCAAGAAGGAATGGAAGGCCGACATGAGGGAGGAGGAGGCGATGAAGCTCGCCATCCAGGCGTTGAAGGCCGGCGAGAAGGCACTGAAGGCCGACGACGTCGAGCTGACCGTCGTGAGCAAGAAGGGATACAAGAACTATTCCGGCGAAGAGGGCGCAAAGTTCATAAAAAAGTACTTTTAAATAGCTTTGCACCGAAACATTAAACACTACAGGGAGAATATGTTACATTACAAGATGATTACATGCCGATTTCTATAGAAAAAGCTGTCATAGCAAAAATCATGAAGGGCGGTAAGAAGTTCGAGGTCCTCGTGGACCCTGAGAAGGCTCTCGAAGTGAAGGGCGGCAAGGACGTCCCCATCGACGACCTAATGGCCGTACGCGACGTCTTCGAGGACAGCAAGAAGGGCGAGCACGTTTCGCCCGACGTTCTGAACAAGACCTTCGGGACGAACGACTCACGGATCATAGCGATCAAGATCATACGCGAAGGGGACCTGCAGCTGACGACGGAACAGAGGAACCGCATGCTCGAAGAAAAGAAGAAGGCCGTCGCGATGCTCATCTCGAAGCAGGGAGTGAACCCGCAAACGGGCGCGCCGCACCCGCAGGACCGCGTGCTCCGCGCCATGGACGAGGCAAAGGCGCGGGTCGTGCTCGAGAAGCGCGCGGAAGAGCAGGTGGACGAGATAGTGAAAGCGATACAGAAGATAATGCCGATAAGCTTCGAAAAGGTCCAGGTGGGGGTGCGGATACCCGCGGAGTTCTCAGGCAAGGGTTCCGCGGTAGTAAGGAACTTCGGCACGCCGTCGCGAGAGGAGTGGGCTTCCGATGGCGGATACATGTGCACCATGGAGCTGGCTGCCTCGGCGCAGGTCGACCTGTTCGACAGGCTGAACTCGCTCACTCACGGCAATGTTCAGGTAAAAATCATAAAAAAATAAAAAACGGAGGTTAGATTATGGAAAGCAAGTTGCTAGTAAAGGAAAAGGAGCTTGTTATTCCCGGAGACATCCTGGCGCAGGGCCTTGATTACCTGCCCGGCTCAGGGTGCTACAGGGAAGGCGAATCTGTAAGATCGAAGGTCCTCGGCCTCGCAAGGGCAAAGGACAGGCTCGTGACTATAACGCCCATCTCGGGCATATACGTCCCGAAGCCGGGCGACGGAATAGTCGCAACAATAATTGACATGCAGTCCACGTTCTGGATATGCGACATCAACAGCCCGTATGACGCGTTGCTACAACTCAGCGAGGCGGTCAGCGAGTACGTCGACATAGGCAGGACCGACATCTCGACATATTTCGACATCGGCGACGTCATCTACATCAAGGTGCTGAACGTGACGAAGATGAAGAACGTGACCCTGACGATGGATGACAGGCGCGCCAAGAAGCTGCTCGGAGGGAGGATGATGAAGATAACACCGTCCAAGGTCCCGCGGCTGATAGGCAAGGAGGGCTCGATGATAGAGCTCATAAAGAACCACACCGGCTGCCAGATAATCGTCGGGCAGAACGGCATAGTCTGGCTGCGCGGGGAGAAGGAGGCGCTCGCGTCCGAAGCGGTCAAGATGATAGAGGAGGAGGCGCACACCGAGGGCCTCACTGACCGCGTGACGAAGTTTTTGGGAGGCGAATGATATGGGAGGAAAAGTAGGAGCACCGGCGGCCCTCATAGTGAAGGGCAAGCGGTTGGACGGCCGAACTCTCGAGGAGTTCAGGAAGATAGAGGCCAAGGCGGGCAATCTCATATCGACCGACGGTTCGGGCTTTTTCGCCTTCGGAAACACGAAGGCCATAGCGGGCGTGTTCGGGCCGAGGACGCTGCACCCGAAGTTCATGCAGAACCCGCGGAAGGCGATCATCAGGTGCAAGTACGCGATGGCGCCGTTCTCTACCGGCGAACGTGTCCGACCGGGCCACAGCAGGCGCGGTACGGAGATATCGAAGGTCATAGAAGAGGCGCTCTCGAGCGTCGTATTCTTTGACAACTACCCGAAGACCGTGATAGACGTGTTCATGGAAATAATCCAGGCGGACGCGTCGACAAGGTGCGCTGCGCTGAACGCGGCGTCGATGGCGCTGGCTTCGGCAGGCGTGCCGATGAAGAACCTCATCTGCTCGTGCTCTGTCGGCATGGTCGACGGAAAGATCGTCCTTGACGTCGGCGGGAAGGAGGACAACTTCGGGGACGTCGACACGGCCATGGCCACGATAGGCAACGAGGACAAGATCGTGCTGCTGCAACTGGACGGCACGCTGAGCAAGGAGGACTTCTTCAAGGAGCTGAGCCTCGGGCTCAAGGGATGCTCGGACATCTTCGACATCCAGGCGAGCGCGCTGAAGGACAAGTATGCGACGAATTCGGAGGGTGATGAAAATGGAAAGGAATGAAAGCTACATCAAGAAGCTGGTGGAGGACGGGATACGCATAGACGGAAGGCCGTTCGACCAGTTCCGCGAAGTCAGCGTCGAGAAGGGCGTCATCACCTCCGCAGAAGGGTCCGCGGAAGTCCGCATCGGCAAGACGCACGTTATAGCGGGCGTCAAGATGGGGACGGCCGAGCCGTATCCGGACACGCCTGACGAAGGGAACGTCATAATAGACGTCGAGTTCGTGCCGTTCGCGTCAGCCGAGTTCGAATCGGGCCCGCCGAGCCCGGAAGCCGTGGAGATCGCGCGTGTCGTCGACCGGGGCATACGGGAATGCAAAGCGATCGACACCAAGGCGCTCTGCATAACGGCCAAGGAGAAGGTCTGGACCATAAACATAGACATACACGTGATAGACTATGACGGAAACCTGTTCGACGCGTGCTCACTGGCGGCCATCGCCGCGCTGACGAACACGAAGGTCCCGAAGTACGACGCCAAGGAAGGGCGCATAGTCTGCGAGCCTGACAAGCAACTGAAGATCGACGACCTTCCGATAGAAGTGACCGTTTACAAGATAAGCGGGAAGCTCCTGTTGGATGCGAACGCCGAAGAGATCGACTCGACAGATGCGAGGCTGACCATCGCCACGACAAAGAACGGCGACCTCTGCGCCATGCAGAAGGGCGGCGAGGGCTACCTCACGTCGGAGGAGATAAAAACTGCAGTGGAGCTGTCTTTGAAGAAGGGGAAGGAGCTGAGGAAGCTTCTTTGACCCTTCCGATTATTATTTAAACGTTGGAAAACCACCTATGAGCGGGTAATTATGGCAACCAAGAAAATCGGTTCGATGGGAAGGTTCGGCGCGCGCTACGGCACGCGGACGAAGGGGATATGCCTCGCCATCGAGAAGCTGCAGAAGCAGAGCCATGAGTGCCCGTACTGCGAGAGGAAGGCTCTCACAAGGCTGGCTGCCGGGATATGGAAGTGCGGCAAGTGCGGCGCGAAGTTCGCGGGCGGCGCCTACATGCCCAAGTCGGCCGTGTTCGAACAGATACAGAAGGGAGGTACTGAGAAGAATGTACAAATGCCTGAAGTGCAAAAAGGAGATTAAGTTCGAGGGCATGAAGGAGCGGATAAGGTGCCCCTTCTGCGGCTACAGGATACTTTATAAGGAAAGACCGAAGACGCCGACGAAAGTAAAGGCCTGGTAAGATGAAGGCGACGATAGAGATAGACACCGACGAACCGGAGAAGATGATAAGGGCGATAGAGCCTGACATGGGCCCGAGCGAGAAGTTCGACGCGCGCCTCGAGGCTGGGCGCGGCAAGCTCACGGTCGTTCTCGAATCAGGGACGGCAGGGGGGCTGCTGGCGGGAATAAATTCCGTCATGAGGATGATAAAAACGGTCAAGGAGGTAGAGGAGATTGAATAACAACATACCGCCGCAAGCTCAGCAGCTGCTCGTCCAGATGCAGACGTTCCAGCAGCAGTTCCAGACGATCATGATGCAGAAGGAGAGCTTCAGCATACAGAAGCTCGAAATAGAGAAGGCCCTCGAGGAGCTCGAGAAATCTAAGGGCAAGGAGGTCTACAAGGCCGTCGGACCCATTCTGATAAAGAGCACGAGGGACGAGATGCTGAAGGAGCTCAGGGAGAAGCAGGAGACCATCGGCGTCCGTCTCAAGTCGATAGACGCGCAGGAAACGAAAATCAGGGAGAAGATGGACGAGCTGCAGGCCAAGCTCCAGGAAATGATGCAGCGCGAACAGAAATCAGAGAAGGACGGAGAAGCTGAATAATATTTTTATTCAGAATCTATCTCTTCTGGAACGATGTATTCTGAATCAAGAACATCCGTTGATATTTCAACGTTCTCTGCACCCACAGAATCGCCGTAGAACTCCAGCTCAGCTTCATCTGCAACCGGATCAGGATTTTTAGGAGTGCCTATTATCACTGTATCGTCGAACGTCATCAATGATTTTTCCATGATGATCTCGTTCATCAGTTCCTCTTCCAGCTCTTCCTTGGCCTGCTGCTTATAGGTCTGCGGTTTGTCTTCACACGCGTTCTTTGCCGCATCCATCTCCATGAAGACCTGCTCGTACAGTCCCGCCTCGCCGCATTGTTCGACAAGTATCTCGCCGGCCCTCTGCTCGAACTGCATCGGTTCCTCTATCTCGGGAATCGGTATGCCCTCGGCCGCGAGCTTCAATCCGTTGTATATTGTCATCAGAACCTGCCCTCCGGCTTCACCGGGAAGCTCTTCTGTACCATGCCCCTTGCGAATTCCTCCTCATTGCCGGGAATTATTACCACAAACTCGTCTCTACCGAAGTCCTCGATGACGACCGTGTTGTCGATGTTGTTGAACACCTTCATCGCGCTCAGGAAAGCCACTGCCGCCCTGTATTTCCTGTCAAGGTCCTTGGCGAAGTGCAGGCTCGCAAGGCTCATGGAAGCGTCCCTGAGCGATGCCTCCTCCATGATGGCCTCTTCGGCATGCATGCACCTGTCTTCCGGTATGTTGAACACGTAATCGTTATGCCCGTAGGCCTTCACCCTCTTGGCGCCGTCGATTCCTATGAGGAACTTTGCAATGCTCCTTTCCCTAGTCCTGTACTGGTTCGGCGCACCTGCCTGGCTGAAGAACTCCCTGTAGAACGACTCCTCGGAGCTCCCCGTGCTCGATATCTCGCGGGCCTCGGTAGCATATGCCTCGGCAATGTTCAGTTTCCACTGCCTTGTTATCTCGGATATTCTTGAAACGTTCGGTCCCATTAACAACCCCTGTCTAAAGCATGCAGGGCGCACGTATATAAACCTTTCTTTTTTTCACTCGCCGCAAAGAGTGTAAAGTTGACTACGGCAAAACACGAACACGCCCTTAGGAAGGGTTTTAAAGGTGCACGACAACTTCTCTTCATGCAGAATGTAATCAGGGCATTGCAGGGCCTTGAAGGCACGACGCTGGTGCTCACGCACCACAACGCGGACATAGACGCCATAAGCTCGGCGCTCGGCCTCGAGTACGTGCTTAGGAAGCTCGGCAAAAACGTCGTCGTCGGCGCGGCCGAATCCGTGTCCGCGCCTGCCAGGAAGCTGCTCGGCGACCAGAAAATCGTCATTGACCCCGACTGCTCGAAGTTCAAGAACGTCATCGTCGTAGAGACGTCCGTGCCCGAACAGCTGGCGTCCGTCAGGAACCTGCGCGCGGACATCCTGATAGACCACCACCCGCCGGGGCCGCTGAAAGCGGACGTATCGTACATCGACCAGTCCATCAAGTCCGCCTCACAAATCGTTTTCGAGATCATGAAGATCCTGAAGGTCGAACCCGACAGCCGCATGGCGGCCGTGCTGGCCGCAGGCATCGTCGCCGACACCGCTCACATGCGCCTCGCCGATTCGCGGTCGCTCTTCGCCCTAGCGGAGCTTATAGAGCGCGTGCCCCTGGCAGACGTCCTCGCGCTCGTCGAAATGGAGCAGACGACCTCTGACAGGGTCGCCGCACTGAAGGCGGCCTCGCGCATGGAGCTATATAAGATAGGCGAGCTGCTCGTCGCCTTTTCAAAGGTCGTCAGCCACGAAGCGAACGCGTGCCGCGCCCTGCTGAAGGTGGGCGCAGATATCGCCGTTGTCGTTGCCGAGAAGGACGTCGAGGTCCGCATTTCATCGCGCGGACGGAACGACATACTCAAGTACGGCATAGACCTGAGCGTCGTCTTCGCTGACGTCGGAAAGGCCATAGGAGGCACCGGCGGCGGCCACGACCAGGCAGGATCGGCCAACGGGCCGGACAGGACGGGCATCTCAGAGGCAAAGAAGCTCATTATCCACTACCTGGAGAAGAAGGCAGGCAAGCAGGCCAAGCTTTTGGAATAAGCTTAAATACCTTTACATTCTAATTACTATCAGGGAGTAAATATGGTTCCAGACGTATTGAAAATAAGCGGTAGGGAAAGCATCATCGAGCCGAAGGATTCTGACTTCATAGACTTTGGAAAAATCAAGATGATGAAAGGCTACGTCAATTACCGCCGCACTGATGAAAGCAAGGGACCTGCTTGCCACGTCTCCCAATACAGGGCAATGGAAATCGCGGAGGCCCTTGGCTGCAGGCTGCCTACCGCCGCAGAGGCATGCCTGGCATATAGGAATGTTCCTGAAATAAGCAATTCGACATATGATGATGTTTTTGTAAACAAATTAAACGGCGTCGAATCCGAATGGACATGCGACATCCGGATGTGGAAAGACGGCGATGAACCTTTCATACTCAGAAGGCCTGAAGTAAGGAATGCTGGCGGAAAGTTCAAGTATGCCGGCGGTAAGAAAATGCCTATACGAAATGAATATGATGACATTCACAAAATACTGGGTCTGTCCGATATGAAAGATATGAAAATCAAATGGATGACCGGATCCGATATTGCACCTTTCATGCGCAGAATTGATCATGTTGCATCTATGTACTTGGAAGCGGTATTCGGTCCAGAAGACAGCCGCTCTTTCATCGGCTTCAGGCTCGTCAAGGAATAAACTTGCAAATTCTGCCGTCATTTACTCAACCTTTATATAGCTTGAAATCAATCTGACTCTTGGTTGAGCGATTAATGGTGGTTCCGCATGTTCGACAAGATAACAGAGATGCTAAAGCAGGTATCCGAGGACCGGACGGTCCCGAGGAACATACGCACCAAGCTCGAGGAATGCGTAAAGGTCCTTTCTGACGACAAGATGGCCAAGGAAATCAAGATAAACACCGTCATTTCGTCCCTTGACGAGGTCGCGAACGACCCCAACATACCCATGTACGCCCGGACGCAGATATGGAACCTCGTTTCCGCCCTCGAGGCCGAGAATAAGTAATATTTATATCTGCTAATCACTAATAATAAGCAATCGTAATGTTATGGAGGAGATGAAATATGGATCTCGGAAAGATATTCGGCAAGGGTTTCAGTAACCTCGGTGAAGGCGAACAGTACATAGAGCTTGACACTGCTGAGGCAGAGGCTTCGTCAGGGAAAGTACCGATAAGGGTAGACAAGCTCGAGGATTTCGCTGACACGGACAAGGTGCAGAAGTTCCTGAGGGACGGCTCGGTCGTGATAGTGAAGATAAAGGGCCTTAAGAACAAGGACATCACGGAGCTGAAGAGAGCGATAGACAAGCTCAGGAAGACATGCATCGCTTTGAGCGGCGACATCGCGCTCATTGACGAGGACTGGATAATACTCACGCCGAGTTTCGCCCATGTGGCCAGGGATTAAGCGGTTTCTGGCCGTCTTTCTTATTTTATTAGCTGAACTAGTAGACCAAAGAACATACCGCCGGGAACGGGCGGTTCAGCTTATCTTGCTGCCGGACTTCACGGTCTTGTCAGGCGTGAGCAGCACGACCTTCTCGCCGTCCGAGGCCGCAAGCAGCATGCCGCGGCTCTCGACCCCCTTTATCTTGGCGGGCTCGAGGTTCGCAACCACTATTATCTCCTTGCCGATGAGCTCTTCCTTGCCGTAATGCTTTTTCATGCCGGCCACGATCGTCCGTTCCTCGCCGCCCACGTCGACAGACAGCTTGTAGAGCTTGTCCGCACCTGCGATGTCCTCGACCTTCTTCACCTTCGCCACGCGCAGGTCGAGCTTCGCCCAATCATCGAACTTCACATAATTACCTCCTTCGTTCTTTTTGCCGACCTTGTCGGCCTCTATCTTCTTGAAAAGTACGTCCGCCTGCTTCAGCTGCGTGCCGTGCTTCAGCCCGCCCCACTTCAGGCCGCTGCCTGAGCCGAGCTGGGCGAATATCTTCGCTGACGTCGCGGGCATGAACGGAGAAACGAGCGTCGCCACGAGGCGGACCGCCTCGAGCGAATTGTAGAGCACGGTGCCGCGGTAATCCTTGTCGTTTATCTCCCAGGGCTTCTCGTCGTTTATGTACTTGTTCGCCTCTGCTATCAGCAGCCACACGTCGCCGAGCGCGTCCGAGAAATGGAAGTCACCCAGATGGCGGCCCACGGACTTCACGGTCGCGGCCGCGGCCTTCTTCAGCTTCGTTCCGCTCTTCGCCCACTTGGCGGACGGCTTCGGCACCTTCCCGTCGCTGTACTTGAACGCCATCACTACCGCCCGGTTGACGAGATTTCCGAGCCCGTCGGCCAGATCCGTGTTGTGCTTCTGCACGAGCGCCGCTTCTGAGAAGTCGCCGTCTTCGGCCGAAGGTATGTCCCTTAGCAGGAAATAGCGTACAGTGTCCGCGCCGTATTTGTTCACCAAGGTCCGTGGATCAATCACGTTCCCGAGCGACTTCGATATCTTCTCGCCGTTGAGAGATATGTAGCCGTGGACGAAAACGGACTTCGGGGGTTTGATGCCCGCGGAGAACAGCATCGCGGGCCATATGACCGTGTGGAACCATGAGATGTCCTTGCCGACCATGTGCACGTCAGCAGGCCAGTACCTGCCATACTTCTTGTCGGGCCAGCCAACGCCGGTTAGGTAGTTAGTCAGCGCATCTATCCAGACGTACGTCGTGTGCTTCTCGTCCAGCGGGAACGGTATGCCCCACTTGACCGAGGTCCTCGTCACGCTGAGGTCCTTGAGGCCTTCGCTGACGCGGTTGATTATCTCGTTGGCCTTGCCTCTGGGGCGTATGAATTCCGGGTTCTTCTTGTAGAAATCGAGCAGCTTCTTCTGGTACTTCGAAAGCCGGAAGAAGTACGTCTCTTCGCTCACTTTTTTCAGGGGCTTCTTGTGCACGGGGCAGCAGCCGCGTTCGGACTCGGTCTCCGTGAAGAACTTCTCGCAGCTCACACAATAGAGCCCTTCATACTTGCCCTTGTAGATGTCTCCCTTCTTGTTGAAACGCTTTACCATCTCTATGACGGCGGCCACGTGATCGGGATCGGTCGTGTGTATGAAACGGTCGAATGAAAGGTCCATGGTCTTCCAGGCGTCCTCGAACTCGCCCGACATGTTGCTCGCAAAGACCTCCGGTCTCTGACCGGCCGCCTTCGCGGCCTCCTCTATCTTGGCCCCGTGCTCATCCGTGCCGGTCAGGAAGAACGTGTCCTTGCCATTTAGTCTGGCCCACCTTGCGAGCACGTCGGCCTGCACTTTCTCGAAGGCATGGCCTATGTGCGGCGGCGCGTTCGTATAATCGATAGCTGTCGTGACGTAAAACTTCTTGCTGACCATAACAGTTAATAACGCCCGGCATTTAATATACTTTCGGTGGGCATGAAAACCCTGAAGCGCCTGAAAAAGTTCTACAGCAAGAACGAGATGATAATAAACATAGTGCTCTTCGCACTCATAGCCAGGATGATTCTCCTTGACGTTCCGTCGACGTTCTCTTTTGATGAGGGCTTCTACGTCCCGGCCGCGCGGGACATCCTCAAGGGCCTGCCTGACCCGGTCCCGGAGCACCCGATGATGGCCAAGTACATGATCGCAGGCAGCATCTCCTTGTTCGGCGACACGCCGGTAGGATGGAGGCTCCCGAGCCTGCTCCTAGGTACGGCGGCCGTGTTCGCCCTTTACTTCGTCTTCCGCAGGGCAAAATTCAGCGAGCGGACGTCGCTCCTGGCGTGCTTCCTTGTCGCGACCGACTTCCTCTGCATAGAGATGTCGCGGACCGCGACCCTCGACACCTGTTTTTTCGCGTTCCTTATATTCGGGCTGTATTTCCTGCTCGGAAAGAAGAAGTACGACTTCCTCTTCGCAGGCACCTTCTTCGGTCTAGCGGTCGCGTCCAAGTGGACCGCGCTGCTGGGCATCGGCTTCGCGTTCGCGTACCTGCTGGCGACGAAGCAGCTGAAGACCAAGCACGTTCTTACGTTCCTCGCAATCCCGCTCGCCGTCTACCTGCTCACATACGCGCCGCTGATCGCAAGCCAGGGGCTTGACGGATTCATTGGCCTTCATATGAGCATGTACGGAAAGCTGCACGACATGCAGGCTTCGAGCTCGATGGCTTCGCCGCCTTACCTGTGGCCGCTCGGCCAGAGGCCGTTGTGGTTCACGCGCATAAAGGAGCCTGCAAAGGGCCCGTTCTGGTTCACATGGCTCGGGGACGTCACCGGCGAGCCGTATGGCGGGCAGGTGGCCTTCGGAAACCCGCTGTTCTGGTGGCCCGCGCTGTTCGCGGTCCTCTACACGTGCTACAGCTATTACAAGAAGCGGGACAGGCGCGACCTGTTCATAGTGCTGTGGTTCGCCTTCACGTACCTGCCGTGGTTCCTGACGCAGCGGACGAACGTGTTCCTCTACTATTTCCTGCCGGCCGTTCCGGCGTACGCGCTGGCACTGAGCAGGTTCTTCAACCAGGAGATACCGGGCTGGATCAGGAGGTACGCGATACTCGTCCTCCTGTCGCTGGTGTTCTTCTACCCGATCCTGATAGGCCTGCCCATAAACAGGCTCTATTTCGAGCTCCTCAGGCCTGTGATAGGCATGTGGCCCGAGGGCGCCACATTCATGACAATAAGCTCTTAACTACGGGTTAGTGATGAGTATTTAAGCCTTTCCGTCCTAGTTATAGAGAGGGAATTGCATGGCAGGAAGGATATTCGACAAGTACGGCAAGAAGATACAGGACAATGAGGACAGCTTCTTCAGCAAGTACGGGGACGACGAGTCCGCGAGGGACTATTGCATGCTTAAGGGCATGCTGGCGTCTTACTACACTCATAGCCACGCTGATGTCAGGGCCAGAATGGGCTTCAAGGAATTTGTGTTGATGGAGGTCGGTGTTCCTGAAGACGCCGGAGGCTACTCCACGAGCGTCAAGGGTTTCGTGGATTCGATGAAGAGCGAATATACTAATGCTGTTAAGGAGATTGACGAGCTCCTGGACGTCATGGAGAGTCTTGACAACGAGCTCAGGAAGGAGAACGTGACCCCGTCATTCAGGGACGTGATCGGTTTCATGATGAAGAAGGCTGTTGAGAGGAAGAACGACGTGCCAATGCACGGCTAATCGAGCTTGTATTTCTTGCTGGCCAGATAGTTGTCGTGCGGGTCGCCGATGATGTGCTCGTCGAATATGTGATCTATGATCTTTTCAGCTATGATGTCCTCGTTATAACCATCATGCTCCATCTTGTGGATCATGCCTATGTGGTATCCCCTTTCCATCACGCTCACCACCCTGCTCCTAGTCTTGGGCTTCGCCTCCTTGAAGAAATCGGCAAGCGGCACGCCGGGATACTCTTTTGACAGCTCGAGCAGGTAGTCGGCGTCCTTCTGGTCCATGAAGGCGTGCAGGACCTTTTTCCTGAACTCCCTGTTATTGGCCTTCTCATCGGCCTTCTGCACGGCCTCCAATAGAACGACTATAAGCGCAAGGGCAGCTCCTCCGAGCGCCAGCGGAATAATAATATCCATGCTAATGGTTAGGCGAGCAATATTCTTAAGCCTTGTTTGAAAGACGGAGGGGGGCAAGAAATAGAATCCGCCCGCAATGCAGGCGGTTTCGGTTGGCAGCGTTTTTTGCCCCCTGGTATCAAGGCTCTATCCATACCTTGTCACAGGGTATTTAAGGGGGTTGTGAAGGGTGAATCTAGACCTCAGGTCCCTTAGCAAAATCTTATAAACTCGCGCCAATAACCCATTATTATGCTTGAGCTTTCAGTGCCGGGGCACTTCTACGGTTTCGACACCGGCATCTACCTGATAAGCGCGATCATCGGATTCGCGATAAGCTACTACGCCTACCGAGCGTACAAGCTGACTGACAGCGACACGCACAAGTACCTGTTCTCGGCATTCTCAATACTCAGCGCCGGGCTGCTGACCATGTGCATAACCAGCGCCTACTCGTACGCATTATGGTTCACGACCGGAGAGATGTCCATATTCAGCCCGCTGTTCGGCATCGACGACATAGGCATGTGGGTGCATTTCCTCGCGTCGTTCATCGCATACGCAATGCTGATAATGATGTACGCTCCCAAGAAGTACCGCGACAAGCTGCTCATACTGCTTCCGATAGCGTCCAACAACTTCATCTACTTCAACGTCATCCTGTTCTTCATGATATCGTATGTGGCGTTCCGCAGCATCGCTAACTACCTCACGACCAGGAAGAGGAACGCCATGCTCGTGATGGTGTCGTTCGTGCTGATAGCGCTCTATCATCTGTTTTTGATGTTCATGCCCTTCTACAGGGGGTTCTACGCCTTTGCGCACATATCCCTGATAGTCGGGTTCCTCTCGTTGTTGTATATGCTCATCAAGGTGGAATGAATGGTATCTGAAGGCAGGCGGTCCAAGGCCCGAATACTCGTTGACATACTCAGGCTCATCATCAGGAAAGGCGGCGTGGTCAAGCCCACGCACATCCTTTACGGCGCGAACCTGTCGCACAAGCGCATGAGCAAGTACCTGCTCGATCTCGAAGAGCACGGCTTCATCGAGCGCGCGAACGCGGGCGGCAGGATGGTCTACCAGATAACCAAGAAGGGGCGAGAATTCGTCGGTGAGTTCAAGAAGATAGAAGCGATTTCTGACGCCTTCGGCATAGAGGTCTAGAGCCACGTCACTTCCACGTCGTCCGTCCGCCAGAACCTGTTCACAGACGTGTTCTTTGCAACATAGCCGGATTTGTGCATGAGCAGCCCGTTCCACGCTATCATAGCTGGATTATCTCCGGAATATTCTTTCGGAACCACATAGAACTTTGCGCCGCGCTCGGCGCACATGATCCCGAGCATCTCCTGAAGACGGCGGTTGGCGGCCACCCCGCCTGCAAGAAGGACCTCGCTCTTGCCCGTGTGCGCCACGGCGCGTTCCGTCACTTCCGTGAGCATCGCAAAGCACGTCTCCTGCAGCGAGAAGCACACGTCCTCGAGGCGTTCTGTGCGCAGTTTCTCAATGGCTGCCGTCAGGATGCCGGAGAACGAGAGGTCCATGCCCTTCACTACGTAAGGAAGTTCCGTCCAGCGCCCCGACTTAGCAAGCTCCTCGATCTTTGGCCCGCCCGGATGCGGGATGCCCGCTTCGCGCGCGAACTGGTCGATGGCATTGCCAACAGCGATATCGAGCGTTTCGCCGAATATGCGGTAGCGGCCCTCCGCGAACGCCAGGACTTGCGTGTTCCCGCCCGAGACGTAGAGCATGACCGGATCCTTCGTCCGGGTGGCCATCTTGCCTATCTCCACGTGCGCGACGCAGTGGTTCACGCCCACGAGCGGCTTGCCAAGCTTCAAGGAAATCGCACGGGCCATGGAAGCGCCGACCTTCAAACATTGGGGGAGCCCCGGGCCTTGCGAAAAGGCCACGACATCCACGTCGTGGAGCGCCAGCCCAGCCTCCTTGAGGGCGGCGCGCAGGACCTCGCCCGAACGGTCCGAGTGATGTTCCGCCGCCTCGCGCGGATGTATGCCGCCGGACTTGGGAACGTAGATTGCGCGAGCGTTAGCCAGAACTTTCGAGTCGTCGACTATGCCCACGCCGAACGTATGAGCGGTCGATTCAATACCTAGGCAAATCATGCTTAGAAATCGGGAGTGAGGCTTTTATTTCTTCTGTATCTCGGCATAGCCGCACTTGCCGCATGCCACGCGGTCCTTGTGGACGCCCAGGAACGTCCCGGGCCCGCACCTCGGGCACCAGCGCATTTCCTTGTTCTTGTACTTTTCCCAGTTCTTGGTGTTGCGGTGCTTGCTCTTGCTCTTCGGCTTTTTTCCCTTCTTGTCCTCTCCCATATCATTCGACCTTCTTCTCTTCTTTTTCTGGGGTTGCAGGGGCCTCTTTTTCTTCTTTCTTCCCGTAGATCGGCATCTTCTTTTCCTCCCAGACATTCACCGTCGCCTTGCCCGAGGCCACGCCGACGTCGGAGGAGATGTTCACGACTTCCACCTGCTCGAGGGCGACCTTCTTGGTGTGCGCAACAGCCGCCTGTATGTCGGCCTTCGAGGGCGTCCGCCCTGCGCCGTAATCAAGGCTGAACGTGAGCTCGTTGCGCTTGAAAACGGGGTTCGCCTTTTCGCCGATCTGTTCCATCTGCATACCATTACCTCGAGGCAAGAATATTTAAACCTTTACTTCTTGCGCCAGACGAGCGCATAGAGAATCGCGGCATTTATCGAGGCTATTATTATCACGAGCCATGCCAGCGGGGAGACGTACTTTATATCGACCGCTATCGCGGGCGGCAGGCCGGGCAGGCGGTCGCCGGCTATTGCGAAATATGAGAAACCAGGCGTTCGTGCCCTGTAATGGATATAATTGGCGTCCTCGCTTATTCTCGCCGTCGTCAGCCTCTCCCACTGCACCGTGTAGCGGTAGAGGCTGATGGTCTCCGTGTTTATCTGCTGCTCGTTGATCCAGTCCTTGCTCACGCGTATGTCTATGTCTATGTTCGAGAACTTCTCCTGGCTTATGCCTGTCAGGGTGGCGTTATAATATTGATATAATATAGACAGCTGGGGAAGGTTTTTCGGCCTCTCTACCTGGTTGAAGAGTATGTTGAAGTCCTTCGCTCCTTCGTTGAGCTCGAACACGAGGCCTTCCACGGCAAAGAGGTACGAATCGGACGTGTCAAAGGCGTACCTGTTCGCTGCGACCGACTTCCCGTATATGGAGAAGCCCGTCGGTATGTTCTCGAGCCTGAACTCGGACTCGTTTGTCGTTATGTTCTTCACTATCGGCCCGCCCGACGGGCCGGCAGACGGGGCTGCCGGAGGAGCCGCCTCTGCAGGCGGTGCAGTGACCTCGAGATCGACTCCGCCGTAGACGGCGGACGCGGTCACGTCTATCCCGACCGCCTTCAGGACGGCTACGGACGTATTTAGCATTGTCAGAAACAGAAGCGCGACAAGTATTGTGGCAAGCATGTCCTTGTTCATCTGTATCACTTGATTATTGGCATGTAAGGCTTAAATTAGTCTCTTTGTTATGATGCTTACCGTTGCGGTGTAGTTGCCGTAGGCGGCGTCCGCCGGGGCGGTCGCCCATATCGAAACGGTCTTGTTCGCGTTCCCGAGGAGGAAGAAGTTGTTGTCGCCCACCTGCGCCCACTGGCTGAGGTTGCCTTCGACCGTTATCCTAACGAACGTCAGCACCTCGTTGCTGTTCGCGATGAACAGGTTCCTCTTTGCGGTAGATCCGGGCATGATGGTCCCGAGGTGTATGGCATCGGTGTCCACGTTGAAGCCCGTGTAGCTGTTCACGCCAAGGTCCATGTTGTATTCTATCATCTGGGAGGGCGTCGCAAGTAGCAGGACCGCGTACACGAATATCATGGCAGCGATTACGTACAGCACTATGAACGATCTTGGCAGGTCCGTCTTCGCGGCACGGAACGGCAGAAGACGCGCCGTCCTGTGCACGGCCACTTTCCTGTGCGGGGCGGCCTTTTTGTGGAACGCCACGTGCCTCGTGCTGCCGAAATATGCCTTCCTCTTTGCGCTCACCCGGGCCGCTATCCTCGAAAGCAGCCTTTCGCGCTTCTCCATCCCGCGAATCTCTTCCTTCTTGGCCCGCGACTTTTCCCTGAGGAGCTTCGCGCGCGCATCAAGGTATTCACTCCTTGCGCCGAGCGCAGCGGCCTCCTTCTTGGCCAATTTCTCCCTCCTCGCAAAATCCGTTGCCTTGCTCATATGATGTTCCTCTTCTTAAGGATCAGCAGCACTGCCAATGCTATCACGATGATTATTATTATAGTGGTAAGGTCGAATCCGGCGATCGGCGCCATGACCACGCTCATTTTCATGACCCTTTCAACGGTCTTTCCCGAATAATACACTGTCACCTTTACATCATAGTCCCCGGGCTTCAGGTCAGAAGCATCGACGTACGCCGTGAGGTTCGCCTTCCCCCATCCGTCGATGCTGATGGTATCGGTCTTCACGACAGGGCCTATGCCGCTGAGCTCGGCGTACACGCCGTCTATTTTTTCAGGCCACATGCTCTCGACCTCGAGGACGACCTTGTTTATTTTTTCCGCCACTATGCTGCCATAGGCGTCGTTTATCTGGAGCAGGAGGTCGCCGACCTTGAAACCGACCGATGCCTCCCTCGTCTCGCCGTCATATGTTATAGTGGCCTTTGCCGTGTAGACGCCGATGTTGACTGTCGTCCACGATGCGGTGAACGTGTCCGATTTTCCGGAAGCGATCGGCTTTCCGGCAAGCTCGATCGTCTTGACAAGATTGTTATCATAATCGTAGATGCCTATGCTGATTGACACGCTGCTGAGGTCCTTCACTCCCATGTTCGTGGCGCCCAGAGTGAACGTCACGGGCTCGCCTTTCTTGGCGCTGCTGGCGGAAAAGCTGATGTCAATGTATTTCTCAGGATAAGGCACGTATATCCAGTACTGCATCTCGACGCCGGCCCTTGCAGCAAGCATGCCCGAACCGCCGGGAAGCGATTCCACCAGACCCACTCGGGTGTCGTGCTTCCCTGGGGTGAGATTCTCGGGTATTGTTATCCTGAATGCCATGGGCCTTATTTCACCGGGAGACAGCGTGGTGCTGGCTGCGTCGAACTTTACGTAGCTTGCAAGGTCCCCTGAAGCATAGAATTCCACGTAGAGGTCCCTGCCTTCGTTGTTTATCGCCTTGAAGGACTCTGCGACCGTGTCGCCAGGCGTGTACGCTTTGCACGTCGGGCAGCTGCCGACCTCTATCCTGCCCGGGCTTATGCCTATTGCATAGGCGCCCGTGACCATGAATGAGAACACGCAAAGGAACGCGACGAGGAGCATCAGCTTTTTCATAAAATTACCTATGATTGCTCGGCTATAAACGTTATGGTGGATGATTTGGCTCCGACCGGCTCGTCTGACGGCACGGTCACGTTGACATGTATGTAGGCGCTGTCGCACACGTCCGAATTGTTTAATACCGCGATGATCTTTGCGGCGTCCGTCGGCATATCTGTCCACGAGGTCAGCGTATCGCCGTTGTAGCACAGGCCCTCGGATGCCTCGGCTATCAGGAACCGGTAGTAGCTTGTCGGGTTTCCGGCGCTTGAGAACAGGTCCGTGGCGTTTATCGTCACATTGACCTTGTTTGAACCTGTGTTTTCTATCACAAGGGGCAGCGGGCTCATGTCAATCGTATCGTTCGAGCAGCCCTGCCTGAGGCTGCCGAAGCTTATGTTCGACACCGTCAACATGACGGACGTCTGGTTCACGACATTGACAACAGTCGTGCCCGGCACCTTGCCCGTCGAAATGGGATTGCCGAGAAGTGCGAGCGTCCATATGGAGACCGTTAGCAGGAGCATGCACAGGAGCGCGCCTATGGTTTTGTCTGACACCATGTCAATCATCCTATATTTGCCTTGTTTGGTATAAAAAAGAAACAGTGCTTAGCCGAGGGACGCCGTCACTGTCACCGTGGAGCTCTTGCCGCCGGCCGGCTCGTCCGAAGGCGCCGTTATGCTTATGTCTATCCTGGCAGTGTCGCAGATGTCGACGGATTCGAGCATGCCAAGCAGTCCTCCTGGTGCAGGCGGCATTTGCGTGAGGGTCACATTCGATGCGGACGCGTTGCCGTTGAAGCAATATCCTGCCCCGCCCTCGCCTGCCTTGTCTGCAAGGAACTCATAATAGTTGGATGGGTTGTATCCCAACACATCGGTCCAGAGATTTGAAGCGTATATTGTCAGGTTCACCTTTACGGACCCGTCGTTCTGGACATTGAACGGCCATGGAATATTATCTACCGTGTCGTTCGTCGAGCCCTGTGTTATGTTCCCGAAGTTTACCGTACTGTTCGGCAGTGTCACGGTAGTATCGGTCCCTATGTAGGTCGTTACATCGCCGGCGATGTCAGCATTCACCATAATGGTCGGTCTCCCCAGAATGCTAGCCGTGCTTATTATCGTTATCACTAGCAGAAGCGCTAACAACGCTATTACGCCTTCGTTTGATACTTTCATTTACATGACTCCCTTGGTTCATCTCCCCAAATAATGCAATTGGGGAGACTAAAACGGGCTTACGACTGCGAGGCTGTAACTGTCACCGAAGATGTCTTCGAACCGCTTCCTTCACCGCTCGGAGCTGTGATCGATACCTCTATCTCTGCTGTATCACAGATTGCCGGAGCTCTCAGCTTTGCGAGCAGACCTCCGTTCGACGGCGGCATGTTCGTCCATGTTACGTTCGAACTTCCAGCATCGTTCTGGAAGCAAGTGCCCTCGCCTGTCGTGTTTGCAAGGTACTTGAAGTTCGTAGACGGATTCGCTGAGGTGTTCCAAAGGTCCGTGGCCCTTATCGCCAACGACACGTTGACTGTTCCGTCGTTCTGCAATGAGAACGGCACCGGTCTGTTGCCAAGCGTGTTGTTCTCGTTATTGAGCGCCAGCCCACCGAAGGCAACCGTGGAGTTTATGAAGCTTATCGTAAGCGACGTGTCCAAGTTTGCCTGCGTGGTCCCTGGCACTGCGCCAGTCACTACAACACCGCCCCTTAGGTTCACGAACGTCCCTATGAGGGATATTGCAATAACAGCCACTACCAAACCCGCTAGTGTGTTATTTGATACCATTTTTTAACCTCCTTATTTTTTAACAACATTAACCGTTACCAGGCCCGTGGTTGTCGTCGGTTTCACGGGCGGCTGCGTTCCCACCGTGACCGTCACCTTGCCCTGGGCAGATGACGGCGCAGGCTGCGCAGCCTGGTACAGGTTTATCGCTAGTCCGGCAATTATAACTATTGCCGCGATTATCAAAAGGACTGCCAAAACACTATTGCTCTCTTTAGCTTTGCTTCTTGCCATAGCTGTTTCACCTTGCTTAACCTGCTGAAGCGGTCACAGTCACTGTGGAAGTCTTACCACCGGCCGGCTCGTCTGCAGGGGCCGTTATCTTTATGCCTATCTCGCCAGTGTCGCAGTTGTTGTTGGACTCGAGCAAACCAAGCAATTTTCCAGTGGACGGCGGCATGTTCGTCAATGTGACGTTCGATGCGGACGCGTTTCCGTCAAAGCACCATCCTGCCCCTCCCTCGCCTGTCTTGTTTGCAACGAACATGTAGTTGGCGGTTGGATTTGCTGTTGTGCTCCAGAGATCTGTGGCTGATATTGTTATGTTCACCCTTACAGACCCGTCGTTCTGGACGTCAAACGGCCACGGCTTGTTATCCAATGTGTCGTTCACTGTGCCCTGGGTTATGTTCCCGAAGTCGATCGTATTGTTCGGCAGGGTTATGGTGATGTCGGTTCCTATGCTGGTTGTCACATCGCCTGCTGCGAATCCGGTAATCACTGCCAATGGCTTTATTACAGACAGCGTCCCAACGAGTGAGACCACTATGAGAGCCACTATGAGACCCGCTAGTGTGTTATTTGATACCATTTTTTAACCTCCTTATTTTTTAACAACATTAACCGTTACCAAGCCCGTCGTTGAAACCGGTTCAACGGCCGGCTCTGGCCCTATCCTTACCGTCACCTTGCCCTGGGCAGATGACGGCGGAACAGGCTGTGCTGCCTGGTACAGGTTTATCGCTAGTCCGGCAATAATAACTACTGCCGCTATGATCAGAAGCACGGCCAACGTAGTGTTGTCGCTCTTTTCCGCTGCCATTATAACCACTTTATAATGAGTTAATTATCTATTTAAACGTTTTTTTATTAATTTTTTTCACTATGATAAAGTAAAAACACCGCCATGCATTAGAACGGCGTTATGTTTACTACGCCTTGCTTGCGATTATCGTTATTGCCGAGCTCTTTGAGCCGGTCGGCTCGCCCGAAGGCGCCGTGATCTTTATCTCGGTCTCCATCACGTCCGAGCTTGACGTGTAGTTGAACCAGCAGACGTACCTGGTAGCGGCAGCATACATGTTAGTCCAGCTCTCGCCGGTGCACAGGCTGTTGTAAGGCGTGCCCTCGGTGCTCACGTTCACGCGGAACTGGTAGTCACTGGTCGGGTTGGCCGACGTGTTCCACAGGTCGGTCGCCGCTATCGTCAGGTTCAGCCTCACGTTGCCCGTGTTCTCTATCTTAAACGGAGTCGGCTTGTCATCCATGGTGTCGTTCGTTGCGCCGAGCGCCAGCTGGCCGAATCCGACGCTGCTCGTGCTGAGCGTTATCAGCAGCGAGTCCTGCACGGTGAAGTTGAACGTGTCCGTGACGTTCGTGTTGCCTGTGGTGTCGTTAGCGTAGATGCGCCATGATACGACCGTCGAGCCTTCCAGGCTCTCATTGCTCCACGTGAAGTTCGACCAGGTCTGCCCGACCGCCAGGTTCACGTCTATCGCGGACTTGTTCTGCCACGAGCCCGTCTCGTTCGTCTCAAGGACCGCCCAGCCGAGGCTCGTGTCATCGGTCCAGTTCGCGTAGAGGTTCAGCGCCTCGTACTGCGTAGTTGTCGACGCGTTCTGGCCCGAGGCTATCGGCGTCGGCTTGGTCGTGTCGCCGCCGCTCGTTGCAGTGAAGCCCGCATAGGTCGTCGTCGCCCTCTTGTTCCCGAACGTGTCGTTCGCCAGCACCTTGGTCGCGTTGTACTGCCCGACCTGCGAGGTGTCTGTCCACGTGTACTCGTACGTTCCGGTCCTGTTCTGGTAGGCGACCCTGACGTACACGCCCGTGATGTTTATTTCATCGTACGTCGAACCGTCGACATAGTCGAGCTTGACGCCGCGCACCTTCAGCTGCCTGTTGACTGGATTCGTCCATGCAGAGAGCACGCCCGGATCGGTCACGACGACCGTTATGTTCGCGTCAGTCGTGTTCAACGAGTTGCCGGTGTACGTGCCGCCAAGCGACAGGTTGCCTATCTTCACATACGTCCCGTAATAGTTGCTCTGGTGCACTGCCAGCTCCATGTCAGGGTCGGCCGTGCCCAGACTGGCACTTGCTGACGGGTTGTACGAATCGACCTGGATTATCACCGTCACGTTGGTCACGTTATCATACTTCGTCGTTGTCATGCTCTTGTATGTGGTGAAGTTTGTGTATGTCTCGTTCCTTGCAGTTGTCGTGAAGTTCGCGAGATAGCAGCCCAGCTTGGCTCCAGTGAAGTAGTACGGCAGTGACGGCGGACTGTCAGGCATGTTCGGCCACGTGGGCGGCGTCGTGCTCAGCCAGTTCCTCGCGTCGCCTGCTGCGTTCTGCGCGACGAAATAGTCGCTGGTGTTCGCCACGACCGCCATGAAGTGGTACGAGGTCGAGGCGCTCACGTAGCACGGCCCGGTCGACGTGTTCACTGCAGCGCACTTCCAGCCCGTTACGTCCGTCACAGGTATCTTCACTGACTTGCATATCAGGCTCGACGGCTTGTCGCTCCCGTCGTCCGTGTAAAGTCCCACCACCATTGCATTTGTGCCGCTGCCGGAGTTATCCGAGTAGACGCACAGCTGGTTTATCCAGCCAGAGCCCATGTCATATTCGGACCTCGTGGGTTCCTCTGTCTCGATGTTGTATGTCGTCCAGTACGACGTTTGCGCCGGTCCGAACTCTTGCGGCTTGTTCCAGTTGCAGCCGAAGTCACCACCTGTCCTTCCCTGGAAGTACGCTACGCCCGTTTCTCTGTCAGTCGAGTTGTCACCGACCGCCTGGTACATCGGCTCGAGCGTGACGTTCGTCTGAGACGTATCCGGATAGACGAGCGTGGCGTTCGCAGAGTCGATGCCTATCGGATGGTAGACGTCCGCTGTCAGCAGCGTCGCCTCGCCCGTTGATATCGCCGTCGCGTTGAACTGGGCATTGCTGACCACTGACGCGCTCGTGTTGACGGTAAACGTGATGTTAGCCGTCGCTACCTCGTTGTCAGAGTTGTTCGCGTAAACTATTATTGTGTTCGACCCGTCCTGCGCCGCCATCGGCGCGGTGTAGATGTACTCGGGATTGCCGAACGCGTACAGCATCCAGTCGTCGAACGGAACGTACAGTATGCCATCCACTAGCGATGGCGAGCCGTACGCGCCAGCGCCTCCGATTGCATTGAACGTCCATAACACCGAACCGTCAGTCGCGTTCGCCACGTAGAGCAGCCCGCCTGTTGACATGAAGGCCACGTAGCCGTCGCCTGATACCGCAGGCGAGGAATAGATGTCCCCTGCGGTAGTTACGTTCCAGACGTACGCGCCGGTCTCCTCGTCAAGGGCGTAGAACACGTGCCCTTCTCCGCCGCCGAACACCTTGCCGTAGCCTACAGCGACCGTCGCCAGGACCGTGGCCTCCTCCCTGCTGAACTTCCATATCAGCGTCCCGTTGCCGGCGTCGTATGCGGTGATGCTACCGTCGGCTCCTCCTTGGAACAGCTTTCCGTTGTGTATCACAGGCGACGAGTCCCAGCATCCTTCGCTGACCTCCGCGGACCACACCGTGCTTCCGTTTATCGCGTGAAGCGCGAACAGCGTGTTGCCTGAGAACTTCGAGCCGCGGACGCAGAAATACAGCTTGTCGTCGTAGTAGGTCGGCGACGTCGGTATGTTCGACGACACGCTTGATGCATCGACTGTCCATGCTATCGACTTGTTCGTGCTGTTCCATGCCTTGATGATCCTGAAGTCGTTTCCGAGCGAGTAAGTGAAGTTCCTCACGCTGTCAAGAGGTATGGCCCCGCCATGCCTGTCTATTATAGTGTAGTTCCACAGGCTCGTGCAGTCCGTGGCGTTCAGCACCCATGTCTTGTTGCGCTTCGTGTCTACGTCGAACCCGGGCACCCATGCGAGCCCGTCCTTGACGCTGATGGCATCGTCCACGGAGCCCGTTGATATGTTGCATATCTGCTGGCCGGTGGTCGCGTTCAGGAAGAACGTCTTATCCCATCCGACGTACGTGCTTCCGGTCCCGTCGTAGTCCTTGCCCGGTATGTAGACCGTGCCATCAACTACCGTCGGCTGCGCGAAGTTGTCGAACTTCCCTGTGACGTTCGCCGCCCACATGGTCGCGTTCGATTTGGGCATCCTGCTCCTTGAGAGCCCGACGTGCTCCTCGTTCTTGCCGTAGGACGGCCAGTCATCGTCGACCTTCGTCATCGTCGTGTTAGGTCCGCCATTCAGCGAGTACCAGACCGTGTTCGGTTTCGTGTTGTTCACCGTGACGTTCAGGTTGAGCGCCGCCGTGTAGTTCGTCACGTTCAGCGGCGCGTCGATCGTTATTCCGAGCTCGGGTTCCGACACGGTGCACGATACGTTCAGGTCCGTTCCGTTAACGTCCCCGGTCGAGTTCACCTTATAGGTCGCCCAGTAGGTCCCGCGACCGGTTATGTTGGTCGGGAAGCAGGCGAACTGCACCTGCCTCGTCGCGTTCGTCACAGAGCCGAGGCTCGTCGGCGTCGCATTCATGAGCGCCGTCCCGTTGCCTGACATCTCGTACACGCCGGTGTTGATGTTTATCTCAGTCAGGTTCGCGGTGCCGTTCGCGGTCGCAACGCCCGCCTGGTTGGCGTTCGTTATCGACACGTTGGATTCGATCCATCCTGCATACGCGACCGGCAGCTGGACCGTGAATATCATGGGCAGCGTGGCGTTCGCGTTTCCTGCCGTGTCGTTCGCGTATATCCTCCACTGGACGACCGTGTCCGCTGCCAGGCTCTCGTTCGTCCATGTGAAGTTGGACCAGGTCTGGCCTGGCGTCAGGTTCACGTCTATCGACGTCTTGTTCTGCAGCGTCCCGCTCTCGTTGGTCTCGAGGACAGCCACATCAAGGTCGTGGTTGTCGGACCAGTTCGCGTAGAGCAGCACCTCTTCGCCTACCACAGGAGTGATGGTGCTCGTGCCGTTCAGAGCATAGGTCGGCTTCGCCGTGTCGGTCAGGACCGTCAGCGCGCTCGTGTTGGTCGCGCTCTGCCCCGCATACGTCGTGTTCACGCTCACGAAATAGCTGCCTGGAACGGCCGGCGCCGTGAGCGTGTAATTATAATTGCCTGCCGCGTTCGTCGTCACAGGGTTCGAATCGGTCATCGTGACGTAGATGCCCGTCCAGCTCACTGCGTCCTCGGACGCGCCCTCCTTGTCGAAGTAGGCGCCGCGCACGGCCACGTCCCTGGCCGACGCGTTCGTCCTCCACATGTCCATGATCTGCTGCGTCGTGAACGTCGCGGTGAAGTTCGCCGCCGTGGAGTTGAGCGCGTCGCCGCGGTAGCTCTCGTTCAGGTGCAGCGTCACGCTGCCCGCGTAGTCCGTCCCGTTCCACAGCGCGACCACGAGGTCCGGATCGTTGTTGCCCGAAGCGACCGACGCGGACGGGTCGTACGAGCTGACCTGCACGATGACATCGACCTGTGCGAGGTTCGTGAAGCTCGCGCCGCTCACGTTGTTGTACTCCTTGAAGAGCGTGTCCGCGTCGTTGTCAACGAGGTACGTTAGGTTCACATCGTCGACGTAGAACCCGTCGCTGGTCACGGTCCCCCAGTCGGACGTCTGCACGAACCTGAAGCTGAAGTTGTTTATGTCGTAGCTGCTGTTCACGACGAACGTCTGGTTTATGGTCGTCTGCCACGGCGTGTACCTCGGGCCGCAGTAGCCCTTCCTCCCATTGAACCAATTGGGCCAGCCCGTCTCCGGAGGGAACGGCGTGGTCGGCTCTGTGAACAGGCACAGGGCGTCGTAGTTCTGCACAGGCTGGTAATTGAAGCTCCATGAAGTTCCGTTGTCATATGACAAGTCTATGTACCCTTCGTCCCAGGCCGAACCGCCGCTGTAGTCCTCGACATTGACGTAACCGGCGAAGCTGAGGTTGATTGCCGTCGCCTTGCTCATGTCGAGCTTCTTCGACGTCAATGCGGCCGCGCAGCTCGCATCATAATCGCCGGCATCATAGCCGCTGAACCACACTGTCGTGGGCGAGTGGCCGCCCAGCGAGGCCTGCTTGGCGGTCGTCTTGTGCCAGTTCATGTTAGCGCAAGCTGTCCCGTACCTTGCTATCCAGAAGCCGAAGTTGTCTATGTTCGAATTGTTGTTGCTCTCGATGCTGTCGAACATCACCTGCTTAGTGTTCAACGAGGCGGTCCCGCCCTCCAGGTCCGCGGTCTGCGAAGCGCTCTGGTCGTACCTCGTCCCGTTAACGTCGACCGCGACCGATGCGCCGGCTATGGCGGTCCCGTTGTTGAACTGGAGGTGGCCGGACACGTTCACGCCGTCCTGCGGCCAGACTGATGAGCTGTTGAGGTCCTCAGTGATGTTTATCGGCTCTGCCACAGCAGCGCTCACTGTCGCATGGTACGTCACGGACGAGCCGGTATAGTTCTCGTTGCCCGGGTGGTAGGCCGTCACGTTGTAGACGCCCGCCGCCGTCAGGGTCGTGAAGTTGATGAGCAGGGACTGGTTTGACTTGTCAGCGCCCCAATCGGTTATGTTGGTGTGCATGGACACATTCTGCCCTGTCGCGTTCGTCAGGGCTGTGAAGTTGGCTACCCTGTCAGTATAATAGCTCTTGTCAGCCTGCGTGCCGTTCAGCGTCAGCGTCACGTTCGCGTACGACTTCGTTATGTTCAGCAGGCGCCCGGCTGATCCTGCCGTGTAGTTGTCGCCGCCGGTCGTGTTGTAGACATACGTGTAGTTGCCTGCTGCCAGCGGGCCGAAGTCCGTGACTGTCACGCCTGTTCCGGCGGACGTGCCGTTCCTGTAGAGCGTGAAGACCGCGTCGTCTGCGCCGGTGGCGTTCGAATAGCCCGTAGCGTTCGTGACAGTGCCGTAGGCGTACCACGACGTGTTCGTTGTCGAGCCGTTGACGCGTATGTCGATCTTCGCCGTCAGGCCGGCCTTGTTGACGTTCACGTAGTACGCCAGGCCTGTTGCATTCTCAGAGTAGTTCGCGTTGCCTGACGCGTTCGCTATGTACTGGTACACGCCTGCGCCGAGCATCGCTATCTCTGGGTCGGTCTTCGAGACGTTGTCCCTGTACAAGGTGGCTGTCTCGAGCGTGGCGTTCGCCGTCGCGTTCGTCTGAGTGCCGTAAGTGACCGTCATGTTCTGGTTGACGTACTGCGTTCCGTTGTTGAAGGCGAGCGTGATCGTGTTGTCGGCCTTGCCTATGGTGAAGTTCCAGATCGGCGTCCTGTTGGAGTTCGCCGCAGGCGCGGTGTCGTTTGCGTACGTGCGCCAGTAGAACGTCCCTGCCGGGAACGTGGCGTTCCACGAGTAGACGCTTCCGGCAGACCACATCGTGAAGTTTTCAGGCGAGCCGCTGATGTTCGTCTCTATCAGGACCGTGTCTATGCTGCTCTGCGTGTCGTTCCACGTGACGTTGAGTATCGTCAAGGTGCTCGAGCTGTAGTTCGAAGGTACCGACGTCGCGTTGTCCCACCAGCGCGGCGGCGTGGTGTCAGATATCGTAGGTGCCGTGAACACCCTCGTGCTCACCGTCGTCGTGCCTTCCGA
>Ga0315295_10000503_pt1 | contig 34093 bp, 19 predicted proteins | sample YL17G14_0_MG_FD_204453 | JGI IMG/M metagenome (GOLD analysis project Ga0315295, IMG submission 204453) | Sediment microbial communities from Yellowstone Lake, YNP, Wyoming, USA - YL17G14_0 | ecosystem: Environmental > Aquatic > Freshwater > Lake > Sediment | place: USA: Wyoming | collected...
CTCGCCTTTGGTCAGGGTATTCCTCACGATGCCGAAGCCGTCTATTAAGGTTGCGTCCGTATCGTAGGTGCCGACCCTGTAGTCGACCATTGTAGCGCCGTTAAATATCTTGTTGTAGGAGTTTCCTGTCGTGACTTGGCTGGTCAGGTATCCGAACTCGTTACTTATAGATGCCGTGGAGTAGTCGCCCGTCTTCATCTCTGTGACGCCGTCGTCTAAGAGCCGGACCGACTCGCCTTTGGTCAGGGTATTCCTCACGATGCCGAAGCCGTCTATTAAGGTTGCGTCCGTATCGTAGGTGCCGACCCTGTAGTCGACCATTGTAGCGCCGTTAAATATCTTGTTGTAGGAGTTTCCTTTGGTGATTTGCGTAATCAAAACACCGTTCTCATTATTTGTGCTTACTGTTTCATACGAGCCTGTTGTTACATCTAACTTACCTGTTTCAGTATTATAGTCTTTGCCTGTTTCGCCTTTTGTTATAGACTCTCTTATCGTTCCGTATTCATCTATTTGTTTTACACCTGGGACATGTGAATCGACATCAAACCTTGAAGAAGTAGAATAAATACCCACTACATGCTGTTCTTCTACCAAATCGCCATTCGTATCCACATAATTGTAACTTTGACCATAAGTGGTTTGCTGTTCAAGAGTGCCGAAAGTATCATAAGATGAATCCGTATCGTAATAACTCAGTAATTTCTCATTATCCGTACCGTAATATCTATATGAACTTCCTTCTGTATGGTTGGAATCTACAATTTCGTAGTCATTATATGTGGTATCTGTAGTGTATTTTCCTACAATAATAGAAGCATCCTGTCCTAAATACTGAGTCCCGTATGTTGTCGTCGATTCCAATTTATATATATAGGTAGTGTCATAATTATAAACAATCTCCTGTATGAGAAGCGTTGCATCGTTCTCGGGTAAATTCTTTATGTCATATGTATAAATCCTGTTTACCCTATCATCCGGATAATAAACATATTCTGTCCTGTTTATTTTTACGTCTTCGCCTGTATCTGTCCTGTGGTGATACCTATACTGAACGGTTACAAGCTCCTCTCCCTTAAATCCTGTATAAAAAGAATCGGAAATCAGCGCTCCGTTATATGCAAATGTTTCAGATTTTGTAAGCGCCTCGTCCGGATAAAGATCAGGGTCGTCTGCCCTTAACTTCTCGTCGCTGTATTTATAAATTGTTGTCTGTGTGACATGCTCATATTTATTATAAGACAGCGTGTAATCCGCGATTTCGTCGCCCCTTATTGAATCCGTTTTCGAGTAATATACGGTTTCGCTTTTCATTAACGGATTCGCGATTAAATCATAATTTTCGTTAAGTGCGTCTCCGATATAAGTTATGCTTTTTGTCATCGTTATAAATTCATTGTTCGGCTGTGCAGTCACTTGATTGGCTCTTAGCGCAGAGCCATACTCGTAAACAATCGTTTCTTTCTTGAGATTTGTCCCGACAATATAATTGTATGTGAAATCGGATATTTCATCTCCTGCCGGCGTTAAGGCATCATAATAGTATTTTGTTTCTGTCTTTATCAATGGATTTGGTATTACAGAGCCGTCGGCAGAAATGGCGTCGAACAAATATATCCTTATCCACTCTTTTCTTGATACGATTGTTACGTAAGGATCCGCAGAAGTCGCCCTTATATCTCCTTCATAGAAATACACGGTTGTCTCTTTATAATCCGCGCCATCAAAAGTGTAAGTATACGTATAATCCGCCACTTCCTCACCCTGAAGTGTCCAATATAGCAAATCAGAATGGAAAGCATAAAATGTTTCTGTCTTTCTTACAGCGCTATCCCTTATTCCATCATCTGGTATATTGCCGCTCAAGCCTGTCTCATCATCGTCGTCAGCCGGCACAATGAGACCTGTCGTTGTTTCATACCATATCTTATCGTCAGCGTATCCAGGGTGCGACGCCGAATCCTCAAAATCAAAAGAACCGTCGTTGTCTGTATCTTCTGTATAAGATTCGAGATAATCGGGCAAACCATCATTATCATAATCAAGGGCGCTGCTTCTTGCCTCACTCTTATAAGTCAATGCCCTTGTTTTCCTCATATCGCTGTCCGCGTTGTATGCCCTGACGTCGGCGGTACCTCCTAACGGGTCCTCATAGAAATAGACCGTCGTGTCCCTGACTGTTGTCCCATTTCTAAAGTATGTAATCGTGTAATTTGCTATGGACTTTGGCAATACACCCGCAGTTCTATCTATGTAGAAAAATGTTTGGCTTTTTAATTTTGCGTCGTCTTTAATCGTGTATACCGCGATTTCTCCGTAATTCGGATGCTCAAGGCCATTGAACGGATTTGAGTGGTATCTTGTTTCTTCCGAATCTGAATAACCGTCGCCGTCTACATCTGGATTGTTGATATCGTTATCTACGATATCCGGTATGCCGTCTTTATCCGTATCTAAAAATACGTTATAAAGAGGTTTTGACGTGTTATCATTAGGATTTGAACCCATTCTAGTCTCTTCAACATCCGTAAAACCGTCATGGTCCGAATCAGTATTTGCGTATGAAGGAGCATCTTCATCGTCAAAGGGGTTTGTGCCGTTAAATAATTCTTCTCCGTCGGAGTAACCGTCGTTGTCGGAATCTACATCGTATGAATTCGGGATTCCATCACCATCCAAATCCTCGGCCGCTTCCCTGTGGTTTGGAATGCCGTCGCCGTCGGTATCGTAGTTTCCCGTATCCGGTATGGAACCTGCATTCTTAGGATTGCTTCCGTAAAGAATTTCTAAAGCATCGGAAACTCCGTCGCCGTCGGAATCAAGCAGTAAGTCAGGGGTGGATGTATTATCGTTAGGATCTGTGCCGAGGGCTAGCTCCAAAATATCCGCTACGCCGTCACCGTCCGTATCCTGTGATAAATCAGGGGTAGATGTATTATCGTTAGGATCTGTGCCCAGTAGAATCTCTAATGCATCCGCTATTCCGTCTCCGTCCGTATCTTGCGATAGGTCAGGGGTGGAAGTATTGTCGTTGGGATCGGTACCAAATATAATTTCTAATGCATCCGCTATTCCGTCTCCGTCCGTATCTTGCGATAAGTCAGGGGTGGAAGTATTGTCGTTGGGATCGGTGCCGAGGAGAAGCTCTATCAGGTTGCTGACACCGTCGCCGTCTGTATCCAATTCAAGGAAATCCGGTATATTGCTTGTATTGCTATCAAGACCGATGAGATAAGCGATAACGTAGTCGATATTGCCCAAAATTATATATGACGGAATGTCTAACGAATCGAGTGGGTCACTCCCAAAGAACAACTCTTCTCTGTCGCTGAATCCATCTCCATCGCTGTCTGAGCTATTCGGATCCAAGCCATTCTCTATCTCGTATTCATCGGATACACCGTCGCCGTCGGAATCAGTTAGTATTATTTCTAAAAGCGCGTTCCCCCAGAATGTGTCGCTTCTTTCAAGGCCTGATCTATAATTGGCTTCGTAAGCCCTTAAATTCCCCGAATAATAATAGACGGTCGTATCGCGCACTGTCTCGCCGTCTCTATAATAATTCATTGTTACATCGGCTATTTCCTCGCCTCTTTTTGTGGATGGTTCAAAATAATAAATTGTTTCGGATTTCTTTTTTGCGTCGGCACTTATTGAACCGTCTTCGTTTATCACATCGCCCCAATACGTGATAGACCTGCACAATCTGTCTTCATTAATCGATTCGCTTGCCCTCTTACCGTCTTCGTAGAAATATACCGTAGTCTCATATATTGTTTCGCCGTCCATGAGATATGCGACGGTATAGTCCTGGACTTCTTCGCCTTTTAAACGGTATCTCGTATCATAAAATGTCTCCGAGGCCTTAATGCCCGCCGCAAGTTCTGCATCACTTATAATGTCGTCGATGACGCCATCAAGGATCCCGTCAAGAGCCCCGTAATAAGTTGCCGCGCTTTCTAAGCATTCCCTGTAATTCGCGTATTTCGCCCTTTTGCCGTCTTTGTAGAAATAAACAACGGTTCTTGTAATAGCGTCTCCCAAAGCATAATAAACCATATAATCGGCTGTTTCTTCATTTGCCAATCTGTGCGTATCGTCATATACGAGCATAGATATCTTCCTCGCGTTATCTCGTATGCCGTCGCCGTCCGAGTCTTCATTCGGGTCAGTAGTAAATGGGTCACCTCTATAAGTGATTTGCTTAGATTTTGAATATCTGTATTCCTGGCCTTCGACTTCGCTTGCCCTTTTACCGTCTTTATAGAAATAAACGGTTGTCTCTGTTACCTTTCCTTCAAAATAACTCTGCGTATAATCCGCGACTTCTTTACCCTTGTCTCCCCTGAAAACCGTTCTTTGTATGAGTTCACCTTTGCCCGTTTCCTCAGAATCGGTTTCGTAGAGCAAAGTCTCTTTCAACTCCCCGCTATCCCCATAGATAAAGTCGCGCCTGTTGATTATGCTGCCGTCTCTTCCGTAATAAATTGTCTTCTTTATCCTGTTATTGTCTCCCGTCTCTTCATAGATACTCTTTTCAACCAATTTATCGTAGCCTTCAGATATATCATACTTTTTTGTCTCTGTAATATCGCTTCCGGAATATGTATAATCGATTCTGTACTTTGCTTCATATTCTCCGCTTTCGGTCATTCTATAACCGAGATAAATTGTCTTTATTTTCTTATCATCCCCTTCACCCTCATAGATTATTGTCATTATCTTCCGCATATTTTCGGGGTCGTTGTCTCCTGTACCCAGCCAGTAACTTACCCCCAAATCATCCTGTTTTTCTTCGGTGCCTTGCAGCCACTGGTCAATATTCATCATAGTTATGTCGTATTTAGTTACTTGTGTGAGATTTTGGGGGTTAACAAAATCGTTGTAATTATGGGGCATTTGCATATCATCAGGGTCCGTAAGAGAATAGTCAAAATATTTGGTTTCGCCTCCTTCGGGGCCTCCTTTTTTCATCTTTAAGTCGGGCTCCTCTTCTTCTAATTCGAGTTTCTTTTTAAGCCCCTGCTGCATAAGCCACATAAGGTCTTCGGTGTCCTGTTTCTGCCTTATTATCTCTTCATGTTTTTGCTGCTGGTTTCTGATATAATTTGGCGAGAATCTGTTTTCCTGGTCATAATCCTGGTTTGAAGGAAGGAGTTTTCCAAGCCCGCTTTCTCTCTGTCTATAATACAATAAATCATAATTTGTAACTTCTACATCACCGTTTTCTTTTTGTTCTACTAACGTTTCTTTTAATTGCGAAGCACCCCCCAATAAGTCAATCTTAGGTGCTAATTTATAATATATAATATCCCCTGCCACGCCTATTTGCTGAAAAATAAAAGTCCCAATCAAAACGATTGAGACTATTCTAAAAAATAACCTGTGTCTTTGATGCCAAGTGGTCATGCTAATTTCATTACCACCTTCGACTATATCACCGCTTTTATCTGAATACGCATCTGCTTCCACTATTCTATCCTCCACACTACACTTTGTTAAAACTTTTTATTATTGTTTAATAAGTCTGAGAAAAAAAAGAAACGTAAACGACCGTTACATAACTTTTACATTTCTATATAAAGTATATCATACCATAGTATATTATCAAGCGATAATATTTAACTATTTTGTATCTTAACATCTATGGTAAGATAGTAAAACAATTATATTCTTTACCTATAAGAATAATATATAGGAAAGAGAGCTAAAATTGTAACGGTTCAGCTAACAGAAGGACTCTCGTCGTAAACATTTTCATCGCTGAACTGTTACCTAAAATTTACGTGAGCCTGGTTTTTGAAATGGAATGGATTTTTTACATAATGGGCATTCTGATTGGCTATAAACAGGAATATCAATTTTAAGCAGCGATACAAAATCATAACTAAAATTCAATTTTCCGCTTGACCTATCAACAATACATGCTATGCCTACAACTTTAGCGCCGCATTCCTTTACAACATCTATTACCTCGCTTATTGAGCGGCCCGTTGTCATAACATCTTCTACAACCAAAACCCTGTCCTTATCATTTAACGTAAATCCTCTTCGCAGGGTCATCTTCCCGTCATTTCTTTCGGTAAAAAGACTTTTAACACCTAATGCCCTTGCTACTTCATAAGAAACAATTACCCCTCCTAAAGCAGGGGCAATTACAACATTAGGCTTAAAAATCTTGCATTTATCGGCTAAAGCCGAACATACCTTTTCTGATATATCCGGATGTGACAATAAAATAGCGCACTGCATGTATTTTTCGCTATGAAGCCCGCTTGATAAAAGAAAGTGGCCCTCCAATATTGCACCCGTGTCTTTAAACAGATTCAGTATTTCTTTTTTATCCATATTAGGTTCTAGGTTCTAGGTTCTAGTAGCTAGATGTTATAATAATTCCCCTAGCCCCTAACTACTAAACCCTAACACCTAACTGTTTATTTCCTTAATTATGTTCTTGACGGCTTTAAGCGGCCTCCTATTTTCAATAACTGGCCTTCCTACAACAATAAAATCAGAGCCGTTTTTAATCGCCTCTTTTGGCGTCATCACCCTCTTTTGGTCTCCTTTTTCCCGGGCCCATTCCGGCCTTATGCCAGGGGTAACAACTACAAAATCGCTTCCAATTTTTTGCTTTATATATTGTGTTTCCTCACCGGACGCAACAACGCCGTCAAAACCGGCTTCCTTAGCTGTTCTGGCAAGTCTTAAAACAGCTTCTTTCACGTTTCCTTTTAAGCCCAAATACGAAAGGTCCTCATCGTGAAGGCTTGTTAAAACAGTTACCGCGATAACGATCGGCTTAAAAATGCGCATTTTTTTTGCTTCCTGCGAAACCGCTTCAGCGGCCTTCTTCATCGCCTCTTTTCCGCTCAATGCGTGAACATTCAGCATGTAAACACCGAGCCTCGTTGCTTCTTTCGCGGCATTGGCAACCGTATTCGGTATATCATTATATTTTAAATCGAGAAAGACTTTTGCGCCTCTTTTGTGAATATATTTAATTATCTTCGGGCCGTACTTAGTGAATAAAACACTGCCGACTTTGAAAACCTTAACGTATTCAGATAATGTCTTCACTAAATAAGCGGCTTTTTTATAAGAATCTACGTCAAGGGCGACTATAAGTCGCGGGTCTTTTTTCATGGTTAGGTTCTCGGTTCTAGGTTCTAGGTTCTAGGTTCTAGGTTCTAGGTTCTAGGTTCTAGTAGCTAGGTACTAGGAATTTTCTCCCAACCCCTAGCTACTAGCCCCTAGCTACTAGCTACTAAACTCCCTATCAAACTATTTATGTTTCTTATTTTGTTCCGCCTCATATACCCCGCTATGCCATCTATTACGTCGATCGCAACCTCTGGGTTTACAAAATTTGCCGTTCCTACCTGAATGGCTGTTGAGCCGCATATTATAAATTCCAAAGCGTCCTCTGCCGTAAATATACCCCCCATGCCGATAATGGGAATTTTCACTGCCTGATACGCCTCGCGCACCAGATTTAATGCAATTGGTTTTACGGCCGGCCCGCTTAACCCGCCGTGCCGGCTTCCCAAATTCGACCTTTTTGTTTTAATATTAACCGACATCCCGAAAACGGTATTTATAAGCGAGATGGCATCAGTTCCCGCGTCCTCCGCGGCTTTTGCTATCTCTCTTATATCTGTTACATTCGGAGAGAGTTTTGTAATAAGCGTAAGGCGCGTCCTCTTTCTTGCAGATTGGACTACTTTTCGCGTAGCAAGTTTATCCTGGGCAATCAACCGATGGACGATGGACGATGGACGATGCCTGCCTGCCGGACAGGCGGGGACGATATTAGGGCACGACAAATTAAGTTCTATCGCCGATATACACCTAAGCTTTGAAAGCTCTTCTGTCAGCTGTTTAAACTCATCAATTGAATTGCCTGCAATGCTTACTATAACGTTTGTCTTTAATTTTTCAAGAAACGGAATCTTATTAAGAATAAAATCCTCAAGCCCTTCATTCTCAAGCCCGATGGAATTCAGCATTCCCGAAGGCGTTTCTACAACCCTTGGCATCGGATTTCCGTCCCTTGGTTTTAACGTTGTTGTTTTTGTAACAACCGCGCCTAATTTATTTATATCATAAAACTCTTTCATCTCCTCGCCGTATCCGAACGTCCCCGACGCCGCAATCACCGGATTTTCTAACATTATCTTCCCTATTCTAATCCGTAATTTTTGATTTTTGATTTTTTCCGCCTGAGGCGAGATCTCGCCGCGAAGCGGCGGAGATTTTTGATTTTTATTTACCATATAATTTCTCTCGAATCAAATACCGGCCCGTCTTTACAAACAAGTTTATTTCCGGATTTTGTCTTAATCACGCAGCCCATGCAAACACCTATTCCGCAGGCCAAATATTCTTCCATGGAAACCTGGCACGCTATGCCGTATTTATGGGCGATTTGGGCAACTGCCTTAAGCATTGGCTTCGGCCCGCATGCGTATATCGTCGGTCGTATATCGTCGGTCGTCGGTCGTCGGTCGTCGGTCGTCGGTCGTCGGTCGTCGGTCGTATATCGTCGGTCGTCCTTCGTCCTTCGTCCTTCGTCCTTCGTCCTTCGTAACTCAGTTTTCAATAACTCCGTCACTACACCCTTGTATCCCGCCGAGCCGTCTTCGGTCGCAATATGCATTTTTGCGCCGAGTTTCTTAAATTCCTTATCGCATACGATGTGTTTACTGGTTCTTGCGCCTATAAAAGCTGTGAGCTGTGAGCTGTGAGCTGTGAGCTTTTTAGCTAACGCATACAAAGGCGCCACACCATGTCCCCCCGCTACAAGAATCACTGTTGCCTGTTGCCTGCCTGCCCTCCGAAGCCTTGGCGAAGGAGGGTTGCCTGATGCCTGAATATCAAACCCATTCCCGATCGGGCCTATAACATCTAACATCTCGCCTTTCTCTTTTTTAGATAAAATATCCGTTGCCTTTCCGACGGCTTTATATAGAATGAATATCTTATCGCCTTCTATATTATGCAGGCTGAAAGGCCTCCTGAGGAGCGGATCGTATGAATCACTGATTCTTATATTAAAAAACTGCCCCGGTTTTATATTTTTTGCTATTTGTGGTTCTTTAAATGATAAGATATAATGCTCCGGCGCTATTTTTTTATTTGATATTATCTTTGCCTTAAATTGCCTCATGACCCCTGATTTTGCATTTTGATTGTGTTATCTTAAATTTTTTCACACTTGTCATTCTGAATTTATTTCAGAATGACACTATGTTTAGAACGCTGCTTCCTACTCAAAAAAGCTCCAACTGCTTTTCTTTCTTCTCCTCTTTTTCCTTAAACACCTTAACCGTCCCGTACACACCGTCATAGCCCGGAATTACTTCTATGTCTCTGTTTCTTGCATTAATTATGCCCTGGGCTATCCTTGAAGGACATTCGCTTTTTATTTTCTCTTCCGGCAATTCAAATAGAACCTTAAATTCTGTCCCCATTTTATTTAAAATTGAGTTATATTCCCTTTGGACCGCTGCGCTTTCAACGCCCATACCCAACGCCCCTGCGATTATTTCTATAAGCGGGATCATGTTTTTGTATGTGGGCGCATTTTCCAAAACAAAACCTTCTTCTCTATCGGATAGTTTTTCAACTCTATGCATGACCCCGACAGTAATTTTGCCCCCGCACTTAGGGCATCTGTAATTTAAATCTTTTGCCTCCTTAGGAGAAAGCCTTGCCCCGCACTTTCTGTGGCCGTCCCAGTGGTATTTTCCTTCTTCCGGATAGAATTCTATCGTATACAAGAATTTATTTTTATCTTTTGTTTTTAAAATATCTATCAATTCCTTGTAGCCGAATTTTTCCCTGAAAACGTTCGCCTCCCTCCCCAGCTTAGGCGGAGAATGCGCGTCTGAATTAGATATAAGGCAAAATCTGTCTAAGGCCGACCAGCGCCAGTTTGTGGCAGGATCGCTGGACAAACCTGTCTCAAGGGCGTAAATCTTATCCGTCTCGTCTTCGAAACATTCCTCTATCGAATCAAAACCTGAATTTGCGCCGAACAGGCTGAAATGCGGGGTCCACACGTGCGCCGGCACAATGAATATATCCGGATTTATGGCGCTGAGGCGCTTAACCATATTATCGCATTCTATGCTTAGTATAGGCCTTCCGTCGGAAAAAAGATTCCCATACGGCGCAAGCGCCTTATTTATTTCGCCCGCGGATTTAAAATCCGGGGCAAAGATAATATTATGAATTTTCCTCACCCTTCCGCTTTTAAAATAAATATTATTTACTTCGGCTGTAAGCATACAATAAACATTGCCGAACGAGAACATGCCGTATTCCACGTTCTCGAGTTTATTTTTAAGCTCATCCAACCATCCAGGATGAGTAAAATCTCCTGTCCCCACAAGATTTATCCCTTTAAGGCGCGCCCACTCGGATATGTGCTCTATGTCCATTTCTTTTGAAGTGGCGCGTGAGAATTTCGAATGAATATGAAAATCGGCTATGAACATATTATTCGGTTCTCGGTGCTCGGTGCTCGGTGCTCGGTTCTAGTAGTTAGGGTGCGTTTCCCCTAGCCCCTAGCTACTAGTTACTCCTGTCTATATACAAGTTTACCATTAACTATAGTATAAACTGCTCTACCTTTAAACCGCCAATCGATAAACGGCGTATTTTTACTTTTTGACTTTATATCCTCACGTCTAAAAATCCATTCTTTGTTAGGGTCTATTATCGTAATATCGGCTATCGATCCTTCCTCTAATGTTCCTCTTTTTAATCCGAGTATATTCGAAGGATTAAAAGATATTTTATTGATAAGCTCATGCCAGCTCAAAATCTTCGTATGTATCAATTCGGTTATTGATATTGCGAGCATCGTCTCGAGGCCGATTATGCCGAATGCCGCGTGTTCGAACTCTATTTCCTTTTCGTCCTTGCCGTGAGGCGCATGGTCTGAGGCGATAACGTCTATTGTGCCGTCACGAAGGGCATTTTTTATGGCTATTGCATCTTCTTTCGTACGCAGCGGCGGATTCATCTTTGTGTATGTATCATACATGGAGCAGCAAGTATCTTCGAGGCAGAAATAATGAGGCGCTGTCTCCGCCGTAACAAAAACCCCTCTTTTTTTTGCCTTTCTAATTATATCGACGGATTCCTTAAGGCTCACGTGGGCTATGTGGAGCCTTGAGCCTGCAATTTCTGCAAGTTTTATGTCCCGCTCTACGAATTCGTATTCCGCCTTTCTCGGTATGCCGCGCAGGCCCAGCTTGGTTTGAACAATGCCCTCGTTTATAACACCGTTTCCTGAAATATCTTTATTCTCACAATGCGATATTAATAAAATGCCTTTTTCTTTTGCTTTTTTTAGCGCCGCAAGCATAACAGACTCGTCCTGTATGGAATTTCCGTCATCCGATAAAGCAACGGCCCCCTCTTTTTTTATGCTTTCCATATCTACCATTTCTTTTCCTTCTCTATTTTTTGTGATTGCCGCTATTACAAATACGTTTGCCTTGGCGTCTTTTTTTATTATTTCGTTGTACAATTTCAATACCTTAATATCGTCTATGGCCGGTTGCGTATTTGCCATAGAGCACACGGAAGTAATTCCTCCCGCTAGTGCGGCAAGCGTCCCCGAAGCCACTGTTTCTGCATCTTCTCTCCCCGGTTCCCGCAGGTGCGCATGCATGTCTATTATGCCGGGAGATACGATCATGTCTTTTGCATCTATTACCTCTTCGGCTTTAATATTAATACCTTTTGCAACCTTGCTTATCGTGTTGTTTTCTATCAATAAATCAAAAATACCGTCACGTTTATTCGCAGGATCTACCACGCGTCCGTTTTTTATTAAAATGCTCATACGGCTCCTGTCATCGAATTAAATAATAATGTAGTATTGCCCAATTTACCTGTACCCCGAAGGGGTATTGGGCTTCTTAAGAGTCATTCTTCTCCTTTTGCCTGATGAATCAGGCAACTACAATCCGCCTGATACCCCTTCGGGGCACAAGTAAATCAGGCAACTACATCTAGTTTTTTCCTTTCACTTCCTTTTCGCATGCGCGACAAGATACAGCACTGCCATCCTCACGGCTATACCGTTCGTTACCTGATCTAAGATAACTGAATTTGCGCCGTCAGCCACATCGCCGGACATCTCGACTCCCCTATTTATAGGTCCCGGATGCATTACGACTATGTTTTTCTTCGCTTTTTTTAATCTTTCTTCTGTTATGCCGAATTGTTTAAAATATTCCATTCTTGACGGGAATGCGCTTACGCTGTCTCGCTCTAACTGCATTCTAAGCACATTAATCGCGTCAGCGTTTTTTATTGCGTCGTCTACATCATTTGTTATCCTTACTCCGAGTTTTTCGGCTTCAATAGGTATAAGTTTTTCAGGCGCGCATATAGTAACCTTTGCGCCGAGTTTATTTAGCCCCCATATATTAGAACGCGCCACCCTTGAATGCGAAATATCTCCTATGATACTCACTTTAAGACCATCTATGTTACCTATCTTTTCTCTTAACGTAAAAATATCCAAAAGCCCTTGGGTGGGGTGCTCGTGCCAGCCGTCTCCTGCATTGACTACGCTAATATTAACGGCTCTTGAAAGCATGACAGGCGCGCCCGATGAATGATGCCTGACAACAATAATGTCTATTTTTAGCGCTTCAAGGTTTCGGCCGGTATCAATTAGCGTCTCGCCCTTCTTTATGCTTGACGATTCCTTTTCTATATTTATGACATCAGCGGATAGTCTTTTAGCGGCGAGTTCAAAAGATATTCTTGTCCTTGTCGATGGTTCGTAAAATAGGTTGGCGACTGTTTTTCCGCGAAGCGCAGGAACTTTTCTTAGCGGCCTTGAAAGAACTTCCTTAAAGGATTTTGCGGTATCGAGAATTAATTCTATTTCTTCTTTCGTAAGATATTCTAAACCCAATAGGTCTTTTTTTGTCCAGGCTATTGTGTCTTTTCGCATATGATAACTTCGTCGACGCCGTCCGATTCTTTTAATTTTACCTCTATGACCTCATTCAAGGATGTAGGCACGTTTTTGCCCACATAATCCGCTTTAATAGGCAGCTCCCTATGGCCCCTGTCAATTAACACCGCAAGTTGTATTGCCTTTGGCCTTCCGAAATCTATCAATTGATCCATTGCGCATCTTATGGTCCTGCCTGTAAAAAGCACGTCGTCAACCAAGATGATTATTTTACCTGTTATGTCGAAATTTATATCCGTTTCTTTTAAAACAGGCTGTTCCGCCACTTCGGAAAGGTCGTCTCTATATAATGTTATATCCAATACGCCGAATAAAATTTTATCATTTGTAATTTTTTCAATTAATTCGCGTATTCTCCGCCCGATATGCTCGCCTCTGTTTCTTATGCCTATTATAATTAAATCCTTTGTGACTTTATTTCTTTCGATTATTTCATGGGCTATCCTTCCTGCCGCCCTCGCGATGCCGTCTTTATCCATTATTTCTGCTTTTTTCTTAAGGGTCATTCCTCTCCTTTTGCCTGACGAATTCAGGTAGTTGCCTGATAAATCAGGCAACTACGTCACGTCCTGTGGTTTTTGCCTGATAAATCAGGCAACTACAGTACGTTGTGTAGTTGCCCAATTTACCTGTGCCCCGAAGGGGTATTGGGCTTAATAGGCAAAAAATAACCTTCTTACATAAACTATAAGAAGGTTTCTAATTTTATTACATTTTTCTTCCTTTCCCGGCCTCTCAAGGACCGGATTAAAAGGTTAAATTACAATATAAATATACCATGCTCCCTATTTTTTGTCAAGAAGTAATTTAAGAATCCTCTCTAAATCCTCGTTTGAATAATATTGTATCTCTATCCTGCCTCTTTTTTTACCGTGAATTATCCTAACTCTTGTCCCCAGATAATGTTGCATTTTTTCTTCCATGCCCAAAATATTATCATCTTTTGTCGATTGCCTTTTTTTGGGAAACAATTTATCAACTCTTGCCTTTATAAGTTCCTCTATTTGCCTTACGGAAAGCGATTTCTTTATAACCTTTTTGGCATATCTTATTTTCTCCCGCTCAGTATTCAACGCCAAGATCGCCTTAGCATGCCCCATTGACAGCATGTTGTTCTCTATATAATTCTGAATTATCGCAGGTAAACTGAGCAGTCTTAGTGTATTCGAGACTGTAGTATTATCCTTGCCTACCGCTTGCGAAATCTCAGTCTGTGAAAACTTGAATTTTTCTATTAATTCTTTGTATGCATTGGCTTCTTCTATGGGATTAAGCTCCTCCCTTTGTATATTTTCAATTAATGACATCTCCAGGCTGTCTGCATCATTGACCTCCTTAACGATAGCAGGGATATCCTTGTGTCCTAATTCCTTTACAGCCCTATACCTGCGCTCTCCTACAATTAATTCATAACCTCCTTCTACAGGCCTAACAACAATGGGTTGAATGATGCCTTTCTCCCTGATTGAATCCATAAGTTCCTTAAGTTTTTCGTCGCTAAATTTTTTCCTTGGCTGAAATTTGTTCGGAGAAATAGAATTAATATCTATCCTGTTGACTTTCTCGAAACTTTCTACCCTTTCAGGTATTAAAGCCTCTAATCCTCTACCGAGTCTTTTTTCCATTATTAATCTCCTTTTGCGCTATGCGCTGTGGGCTATGTGCTGCGAGCTCAAAGCTCAAAGCGCATCTATTTTATAATATTATCGGTTATAACACTATTATTATCAACTAGTTGTGTCATTTCTGGTAATAATTCTTTTGATAAATCAAAGTATGCCTTTGCTCCAATTGATTCCTTATCATAAAGCACTATTGGCTTTCCGAAGCCTGGCGCTTCAGATAATTTTATTGTCCTTGGTATTATAGTATTATAAACTTTCTCACCGAAAAACTTTTTTACTTCTTCTATAACCTCTTTAGCAAGATTGGTTCTAAAGTCGGCCATAGTTAAAAGAACCCCTTCGATCATAAGACTGCTGTTTAAATTATCCTTCACAAGATTAACCGTATTCATAAGCTGCGCTAATCCTTCTAACGCATAATATTCGCATTGAATAGGAATCAATATTGAATCAGAAGCTGTTAATGCGTTTATTGTGAGAAGGCTTAAAGAAGGCGGGCAATCAATAAAAATAAAATCGTATAACTGCCTGATTTTATCTATAGACTTTTTTAACCTGTATTCCCTGCTCATGACATTGACGAGCTCAACTTCAGCGCCTGTAAGATCCAGATTAGAAGGGGCTAAATAAAGGTTTTCGATTTGAGTTTTAACAATTATATCTTCCAGAGTATTGTGTTCATGCAACACGCTGTAAATGCTATTTGATATCTTATGTTTATCTATGCCTATTCCTGTTGTGGCGTTTGATTGAGGGTCCAGGTCAATTATGAGTACTTTTTTGCCGTGAATAGCGATATACGAAGAAAGGTTTATCGCGGTGGTGGTTTTTGCAACTCCTCCTTTTTGGTTGCAAATTGATATGACTTTTGCCATTGAATTTACCCCTGAAGAAAAAGGCGCTACGGGATGATATGCCAAAATTAGTAGCGGAGGTTTAAACCTCCGCTACTAAAAGTTGCCCACCTGTACTAAAGTACACACAATTACACATATCATGCGCCACGGCTGTCAAGCCGTGTGGCCTCACTTTATTTAAACATTTCCACGTGGAAACATTTGACGTAGGCGGAAATCCCGAGTGCCTTTAGTTGGTGATTGGCACGAGGGATCTCGCTATTGCTGCTCTATTTCTCACAATTATACACCAACTAACACCATAAATCAATAAAATAAAGCGGGGTAGGCAGGTATTGCTACTTATTCCTCTTTTTAACTGTAACCTTAATTTTTGCCGGCTCATGACCTTCCATGCCAAAAAGGCCTTTATGCTCTTCTTTTAATACCTTGATTTCTACATCCTCTTTTTTTGCTTTCAATTTCTTTAGCGCTATTACAATAGCCTCTTTGATTGTCGGAGCCTCTACTTCGATTGATTTTTTCATGCTTTATGCCTCCGCATAATAAATTGCTCGCATGTCATAAGGGCTGAATTCGTTAGCCAATAAAGCACTAAACCCGACGGAAAATTATATAGAATCATGCCAAAAAATAACGGAAAGAAATATGACATAAGTTTTTGCTGTTTTGCCAATTCCGAACTTGCGCTAGCTGATGACTGGCTCGTAGACATTTGCTGCTGAATAAACATTACAATTACTGTCACTATGGGCAAAAGGTTGAATTGTTCTCCCAATAAAGGAACTGGTTTCAGAAATTTTATAAGCGCGTCGGGTGATGATAAGTCCTTTATCCACAGGAAATGCGCATTCTTAAGCTCTATTGATTTCAATAAGGTCTGGTAAAAAGCGATAAAAATCGGCATTTGCAGCAGCATAGGAATGCACCCTCCAAATGGATTTACATTGAATTTTTTATATAATTCTGCCATTTCCTTATTAAGTTTCTGAGGATTATCCTTATGTATATTTCTTAGTTTTTCCATATGTGGTTGTAATTGCTGCATGTTGCTCATAGATCGAAAACTTTTCATTGTAAGTGGAAACAAAACTATATTAATTAAAATTGTAACTACTATTATTGCAACGCCCCAATTATTCACTGCAGCATGTATAATTTTTAATAAAGTAAGCAAAAAAGCGCTTATGTTGCCTACAAATCCGACGTTAATCATATTTTCAATACCGATGTTTGCCGCGGTAAGCCTTTCCTTAATAATAGGCCCCATATAAAGCTTATATCTATCCTGTATATATGATCTAGGAGCAATGTTTCTTGTCTTAATTTTTAAACCCGTAGTTAAGCGGCCCTTACTTTGTCTTATAATTAGAGCTTCGGCCGCGTTCGATGAATTCATTGCTACTGTAAAATAATTATTTTTTAACGCTATCCAGCTTATTATTCCGTTTATAACTTGCTGATCGCCTCTTATGCCTGTCTTTCTAAACAGTCTTCCGTCAACCATGGCATCCATTTCTATAACATTTCTTCCTTTTATCGTTGAAGCCTGCTCTAATTTAGATGGCCCGATAATCGAATAATCAAAATCTATATTCTTGTCAGATTTATTCTCTATTATAAGATTTAACTCTATATAATCATTAGCCTTATAAAAAATGAATTCTTTTTTTATTGATATATCAGCTCCTGCTTTGTTAAATATATATGTAATTTTATTTTCCTCGAAGGAATAATCATAATTTGAAATAGCCAAATTTGGTTCAATCTTTGCTGATACTAATGAAAAAATGCTGTAAGGCGCTTCTACGTTTTCTATAATACCAGTATCGTATTCTTTCAATTTTATGCCTTTTAATGCCCCGCCTATATTTGTAAACGTCAATAGAAATTTCTCTGTTTCATGTGTATAATAAACCTCTTTTATTGCTTTTTTAACCGTATCTTCTTTTTCTTTGTATATATCCGCCGGCTCTATCGCTATCGTACTTTCGCTGCTGGGCATGCTGGCTTGCGGGGAAATAAACCGCCCCTGGCTCGTCGACGGGGGTTGAATAAATTTCTGAAAAATAAGCATTACCATAACTGAAAGCGCTATAGCTATAATTAGTCTTTTTTCCATATTAAGCCGGGTCGTAACCGCCTCTATTAAATGGATTACACTTCAGAATCCGCAGGGCTGTCCTTAATAAACCAGCAAATAACCCATGTTTTTTTATGCTATGTTCGGCGTACTCGGAACAGCTAGGGTAAAATCTGCATGATCGTATCATCAATGGCGACAAATAGTTACGATAAATTTCTATTAAAAAGATTATCGATTTCTTTAAGAATGCTATCATTTTTTCTTGATTTTACGTATTTTCTTACAACTACAACAAAATCCTTACCGCGTCCCGCTTTTTTTGATAACCACGATGCTCTTATTAACCTCTTTACTCTATTCCGATCTGTAGAAAGCGAAGCGGCTTTTTTAGAAACCCGTATCCCGAGTCTCGATCCATCCGTATTATTAATTAAGCTGTATAAAACGAAGTGGGGGCTCAAATCTTTTTTGCCCTGCTTTAACGTCCTTATGAAATCTTTTGTGGTTTTTATCCTTGAAAGCTTAGGCGTCATCACGCGGTCAGTACTTTTCGGCCTTTTCTCCGTCTGCGTTTTAAAACTGCGCGGCCCCATCGCGTACTCATTCGCATTCTAAAACCGTGTTTTCTTTTACGCTTTAAATTTGATTTTGGCCTGAGTGTCTTCTTCATATTGTTAAAGATTATATCAATAGAGGACTATCCGGTCAAGGATATTCTGAGAGGCCGCTGAAAAATTCCCAACAACTTCATCAGCGACCTCAGAGATTGCTGCATCGTTTAGGATTTTTTCAGCAATCTTCTGAAAATTGATTGTAGCGGATGATACGCCAGATTTTAGTAGCGGAGGTTTTCCCTCGACAAGCTCGGGATGGTTCGTCCCTCGATAAGCTCGGGACGAATGCTGAGCGTAGTCGAATGCATTCGAAGGATGGTGAACGAACTCTAACCAAAAACCTCCGCTACTAAAATCTGCTAGCCTGTACTAATAAAATACACTCAATTACACATCTTTATTAAGGCACAGATTGGCACAGATTGCCATGCCTGCCGGCTCGCCTCACGGCGAAGCCGTGGGCCGGCAGGCATGGCATGCGGTTCGCTTTCACAGATGATCACAGATGCGCCATGCGCTGCGCTAATCTGTGCATAAAAAATAAATAATTTATTGACGATAAAAATATTTTCCCGCTTACCTTATTATCTAATTTATTTTTTTCTACTTTTAGAGCTATTCTTTATTGCCGGCCTTAAAATTTTTCTTGCAAATATAATCTTTTTTGGTATAATGTGAATGTTATTTAAAAAGTTCTATGTTTTTTTATCGTGTAGGAAAGCATAAGACACTTTCCTAATCCCACAGGGATAGCCATTCCTAAACCTATTAAGGAAGGGGCTAATCAATGAAATGTGCCTGCCTGCCTGCCTTGCCGGCAGGCAGGCAGGCACATTAAGGTTATCGCCGAAGGCGATTTTCTTGTTATATACAAAGCGTCTTTTATGTTTATATTTTATAATACCTGTCCATGCGGTCAAAATCCGCTTAGTTTTCAATGTGGATAACCTGTTAATAACCTGTAAATTGAACGTGTTTTATAGTTTAATACTTGTGGATAACATATAATGCCGGAAATCACCGAAGATACATCAAGGCTTTGGACAAATGCGCTAACAAACCTTAAGGGCCAGGTTAACGAACAGGTTTTTAACGCATGGTTTAATCCTATAAAGCCCCTATCCGTTGATAATAAATCAATAAATCTAGGCGTACCTAACGAATTTTTCAAGGAATGGGTTACCGAAAGATATTTCAGCCTTCTCAAATCCTGTATTAACAGCACTGCTGGCCGCGAATTGGAAATAGTTTTTATCCTGCTTCCCCAGAGCGAAACAGGCGAGGTTATCGAATCTCAAAAAGCCGCGGTTGAAAAACAAGAAAAAAGGGGTCTTTTTAGATCCATATTTCCCAAGCAAACTTCCGAACAACAGCTGCGTCAAACAGGCCTTAATCCAAAATATACTTTTGATATGTTTGTGGTGGGGCCGAGCAATAGGTTCGCCCATGCGGCTTCGTTAGCCATAAGCGAGTCTCCCGCCAAAACGTACAATCCTCTTTTTATATACGGGGGGGTTGGTTTAGGAAAAACGCATCTTATGCACGCCATCGGAAATTATATACTGCAAAAGTTTCAGAAAAAAACAATACTTTACATCTCAAGCGAGGAATTTACAAATCAGCTCATCAATGCCATCCAGACGCGAAGTACGCAAAAATTCAGGTTGAAATACAGAAACGTTGACGTCATTCTAATAGACGACATTCACTTTATCGCTGGCAAAGAAGCCACCCAGGAAGAGTTTTTCCACACCTTTAACGCGCTTTACGACGCGCATAAGCAAATAATAATTTCCAGCGATAGATCCCCAAAAGAAATACCCACGCTTGAAGAAAGACTTGTTTCGCGATTCGGCTGGGGGCTCGTAACAGATATCCAGCCCCCTGATTTTGAGACGCGCGTAGCCATACTAAAGAAAAAAAGCGAAAAGGAAACCCTGCCCATGCCTGACGACGTCTTCTATTTTCTCGGCGAACATATTAAAACAAACATAAGGGAGCTCGAAGGCGCCCTTATAAGAGTCGTGGCATATGCCAAACTAACCGGTAAGCACGTTTCGGTCGATCTTGCCAAAGAAGTGCTGAAAGGCATGTTTATAGAAAGCGAGAAAAGGATAAGTGTGGATCTGATTCAAAAAAAGGTTGTGGAATTTTACAATATATCTCTACAGGATATGAAAAACAAAAAAAGAACGCAGGGCGTCACATATCCTAGGCAAGTAGCGATGTATTTGTCTAGGAACTTGACAAATTTATCACTGCTTGAGATAGGGTCATATTTCGGGGGCAGGGACCACTCTACGGTTCTGCATGCTTGTAATAAAATTGAGGTTGATATAAAGAATAAAAGCGACGTATCCAGATCGATAGAAAGATTGATTTTGAATGTTAAGGGCTAAGTGTTAATATGCTAATAACTTGTGGATAACTTTGCATCGTAACATATTATAAATAAACAAGTTATAGAACATAAAAACAATTAACAACCCTACTGCTTACTACTATATTTTTTATATAGAATAATAATAAAGAGGGGGGAGAAAAATGCAGTTTGAGACAAAAAAAGATGCGTTTCTTAAAGTATTACAAACAATTCAGAACGCGATTTCTACAAAAAACACGCTGCCTATATTATCTAATCTTTTAATGGAAACATCGGAAGATAATATAAAAATAACGGCTACAGATTTAGACATAGGCATTTCATCGATATTGCCCATAAAACCCAAAGAGCAGGGCTCTATAACAATACCGGCAAAAAAATTAATAGATATCATAAAAGAGCTGCCGGATAACGACATCTCGGTTTTATTAAAGAAGAATAATATAGTATTTATTGATTGCGACAAGGCGCATTTTAAAATAGTGGGGTTGCCAAAAGAAGAATTTCCGCAGCTGCCCGCATTTAAGGACAAAGAAATTATAAATATTCCGCAGAAACTTCTAAAAGAGATGATTTCTTTAACGTCTTTTGCGGTTAGCCATGACGAAACGAGATATGTTCTAAGCGGCATATTGTTTGTTATAAAAGATAAATATATCAGGCTGGTAGCGACAGACGGGCGAAGATTGGCGTTTATGGAGAAAGCGCTCCAAGATAAGGCAGCCGCCGAAAAAAAAGTCATTATACCGTCAAAAACCTTAAACGAGTTGTATAGGGTATTAAACGACGAAGGCAGCGTGAAAATAATATTCGGAGAAAATCAGGTGTTTTTTGATATTGGAAGCACAAAGATAATCTCGAGGCTTATAGAAGGCGAATTCCCTAATTATGAACAGGTTATACCGAAAGAAATAAAACAGAAAATAAAAATTAAAAGAGAGGATTTTCTTTCGGCGACAAGGAGGGCGAGCATATTCACGGATCAGGATTCTCTTGCGGTAAAACTTGAGATTTCAAAGGATAAAATGATTATTTCAAAAAGCGTCCCTTATATGGGAGAGGCGCGGGAAGAGCTAAATATCGAGTATAATGGAAAAAATTTAACCGTGGGATTTAATCCGATGTACCTTATAGATGTTTTGAAAAGCTTAAACCAGGAAGAAATAGAGTTCCAGATAGAAGATGCGGATAAGCCGGGTGTTATAAGAATGGGCCAGGAATATGTTTATGTCGTTTTGCCCATGCAAATCGCTTAAATGGCAACGGCGTATAGAAAAACATATAAATTGAAATCATAATATAAAAGTACACACAATTATTTCTATCGTATAAATGGCAGAAGATAAGAATCCTTTAAAGGACGTAATAAAAGGAATAATCGGAAATCTCGAAAAAAAGAAAGAATCTAAAGATAATAAGGTAATTGCGGCATGGAAAAATGTTTTGGAAAAGGACGCGTGGAAGCACACAAAACCGGTGAGCATTGTGGCAGGCAGGCTTATAGTAAATGTAAGCGATTCCAGCAGGCTCTATGAACTTACATTAAAAAGACGGGATATATTAAATAATCTAAACAAAGAAATAGGGGAGAAAAGCATTAAGGAAATAAGGTTTAAGATAGGAGAGGTATGAAAGGAAAATCAAAAAGTAAAAATAAAAAATCAAAAATAGAAGAAAAAGACCTAACCCCCGATTCTCAAGACGAAAAGCAGGCCAAGAAATATGACGCTACGACAATACAAGTTTTAGAAGGAGTCGATGCCGTCAGAAAAAGGCCCGCTATGTACATAGGCGATACAACGGTCAGGGGCATGCACCATCTTGTCTATGAAGTAGTTGACAATTCGATTGACGAAGCAATGGCCGGGTGTTGCGACAACATAGAAGTGGAAATTCACGGGGATAACAGTGTTTCCGTCACTGATAACGGCAGGGGCATACCGGTTGACATGCATAAGAAGCAAAAACGGCCGGCGCTCGAAGTCGTTATGACAACTCTCCATTCCGGAGGAAAATTCGACCATAGGGTTTATAAGGTGGCGGGGGGGCTTCACGGCGTCGGGGTTAGCGTTGTTAATGCGCTTTCAGAATGGGTAGAGGTCGAAGTAAAAAGGGACGGAAAAGCCTACTTCCAGGAGTATGAAAAAGGCAAGCCCGTAACTAAGCTGAAAGTGGTCGGCAAAAGCAACGCAAACGGGACAAGGGTTACGTTTAAACCCGATACCGAGATATTCAGCGATAAGATTATTTTTAGTTTTGACATATTATCCAACAGGCTTAGAGAGCTCGCGTTTTTAAACGCAGGCATAAATATTTTGCTTAAAGACGAAAGGGCGGACAAAGAAAGCGTATTCAATTACAAAGGCGGCCTAGTCTCTTTCGTCGAGCATTTAAATAAAAATAAAAATATTATCAATAAGAAGATAATATATTTCATGCGGGCAAAAGACGAAATTATTACAGAAGTCGCCATGCAGTATAACGACGGTTATACGGAAAATATATTCTGTTTTGCGAATAATATAAATACGACAGAAGGCGGGACACATCTCACTGGTTTCAAGTCTGCGCTCACGAGAACATTTAACCAGTACTGCAAATCCAAGAATCTCCTGAAAGAAGATATTTCCCTATCCGGAGACGATGTCCGCGAGGGATTGACGGCTGTTGTAAGCGTAAAGATGCCCAACCCGCAGTTTGAAGGCCAGACTAAATCAAAACTCGGCAACTCTGAGGTCGAAGGCGCAGTCGAGGCCGCCACAAACGAATTGCTCGGCTCATTTTTTGAAGAAAACCCGTCTATAGCGAATAAAATCGTGGAAAAAGCGGTACTGGCCGCAAGGGCGCGCGAGGCCGCTAGAAAAGCGAGAGAGCTTACAAGAAGGAAAGGCGCTCTTGAAACGGGTTCTTTGCCGGGCAAGCTCGCTGATTGTTCCGAAGAAGACCCGTCTTTGACGGAGATTTATTTGGTGGAAGGCGATTCAGCCGGGGGAAGCGCTAAGCAAGGCAGGGACAGGCGGTATCAGGCGATCCTGCCTTTAAAAGGAAAAATAATTAACGTCGAGAAAGCAAGGCTTGATAAAGTATTGAGCAACGAAGAAATACGCACAATGATTACCGCGATTGGAACAGGCGTAGGAGAAGAGTTTAATTTAGAAAAACTCAGGTATAGCAAGATTATTCTTATGTGCGATGCTGATATAGACGGTTCTCATATCAGGACGCTTTTATTAACTTTTTTCTATAGACATATGCTTCAGCTGGTTGAAAAAGGCCATATTTATATTGCACAGCCGCCGCTTTATAAAATTAAAAAGGGAAGTAAAGAAAAATATATAGATACCGAAGAGGAAATGAATGCGTTATTAATCGAACTGGGCACAGAAGGTGTTGAGGTAAAAAGATTAAGCGATAAAAAGGTGTTTGACGGAAAGAAATTAATTACCCTTTTGGAACTCCTTACAGAGCTGGGAAAACTGGTTCATTCGATAGAGAGGCGTAGAGTGAAATTCTCAAAATATATCACTTTACGACATAAGAAGACCAAAAATTTGCCTGTTTATATGGCGAAAGTGGAGGATGAACCCATTTTTCTATATAATGAGGATGAGTTGGCGAACCTATTAAAAGATGAAGAAAAAAGGATGGGTAAAGACATTGTAATAAAAGAATCCGGGGAAAAGGTAACAAAAGGCGATGTAGCAAAGGCAGTGGATTTGGTTGAATTCTATGAGGCTCATGAATTGGATAAAATTATTAATAAAATAGACGGCCTTGGGATTGACATAAGCGATTTTTATAACGAAGAGAACGAAAAAGAAACTAAAAGAAAGAAAAAAACAAAGAAAAATGTAAAAGACGAGGAATCCAGAAAACCTTTTTACAGAATACAGGTAGCAAAGGAAGTAAAAGATGTTTATAACCTTAAGGAGATGCTGGAGTATATAAAATCTATAGGAAAACAAGGCATGTCGATTCAGCGATATAAAGGGTTGGGCGAAATGAATCCTGCGCAGCTTTGGGAGACGACAATGGATCCAGAAAAAAGGGTTATGCAGAAGATTACGGTTGAAGATGCGGTGAAAGCGGATGAGATGTTTACAATCTTGATGGGCGATCAGGTTGAGCCAAGGAGAGAATTTATAGAGAAGTATTCACAAGAAGTGAAGAATTTGGACATTTAAGGAATCGCCGAACAAATGCGGAACGTTACGCGGAACTACGCGGAATAGACTTTTTTCCGCGTCGTTCAGCGTTTAGTTCCGCATCTTTTCCGCGATTAGAGGGAGCCAAACGGTGTATACAAAAAACGAGAAAATCGTACCGGTTTATATAGAAAATGAGATGAGAGATTCCTATATCAATTATGCGATGAGCGTAATTGTCGGTAGGGCTCTGCCTGACATAAGAGACGGGCTAAAGCCCGTTCATAGAAGAATATTATACGCGATGAGAGAGCTTCATCTCGAACACAATAAACCCTATAAAAAAACCGCGAGAATCGTCGGGGAAACTTTGGGCAAGTATCACCCGCACGGCGACGTGGCAGTGTATGATTCTTTGGTGAGAATGGTGCAGGACTTCTCATTAAGATACCCATTAATTGACGGACAGGGCAATTTCGGAAGCGTTGACGGGGATGCTCCTGCGGCAATGAGGTACACAGAAGCCAGAATGAGCCAGATATCAGACTGGCTTTTAGCGGATATAGACAAAGATACCGTTGATTTTATTCCAAATTTTGACGGGTCGTTGGAAGAGCCGGTAATATTGCCGGCAACGCTTCCAAACCTTCTTGTTAATGGGTCAAGCGGCATAGCAGTGGGCATGGCTACGAATATACCCCCTCATAATTTCAGTGAGATTGCGGATGCAATAGGCCATTACGTTGATAACCAGGGTTGCAGCATCGAGGACCTTATGAAAAAAGTAAAAGGCCCTGATTTTCCTACAGGCGGAATAATCTGCGGGCTGGGAGGCATAAAAGAAGCGTATAAAACCGGTAAAGGCAAGATTTTAGTCAACGCAAAGGCCAATGTGGAGCAGCATAAAAGCGGGAAGGAAAATATAGTCATAACCGAAATTCCGTATCAGGTTAATAAAAATACATTGATACAATCTATTGTGGATTTGGTCAACAACAAGAAGATCGACGGCATAGCGGACATAAGGGACGAATCGGATAAGGACGGCATGCGGGTAGTCGTAGAATTGAAGCGCGGGCAAAATGCCCAGGTTGTATTGAATCAGTTATACAAACACACGCAGATGCAGGTGACTTTCGGCATAATAATGCTTGCCCTTGTAAACAATAGACCAAGGATTCTCGACCTAAAGGAGATGATATCGCTTTACGTTGACCATAGAAAGGAAATGGTTATAAGGCGAACAAAATATGATTTGAGAAAAGCGGAGGAGCGAGCCCATATATTGGAAGGATTAAAGATAGCGCTAAAAAATCTGGATAAAATAATAAGCCTCATAAAGAAATCAAAAGATCCCCAGACAGCCAAAGCCGAACTAATGGACAAATTTGACCTATCGGAAAAGCAGGCAATAGCGATATTGGAAATGCAGCTGCAGAGGCTTACCAATTTGGAGCGGGAAAAAATAGAGAAGGAATACCTAGAATTGATAAAAAAGATGGAAATGTTTAAAGGCATTTTGGAAAGCGAAAAAAAAGTTCTAGTCATAATACAGGAAGAATTGGCGGAATTAAGAAAGAAATTCGGGGACGAAAGAAGGACACAAATAGTCGGGGACTTTGAGGAGCTTGACATAGAGGATTTGATTGCCGAAGAAGATATGGTTATAACAATAAGCCACGCGGGATACATAAGGAGATTGCCGATAAGCGCGTACAAGAAGCAAAGGCGCGGAGGAAAAGGCGTTTCCGGAGGCGCGATAAAAGAAGAAGATTTTGCAGAATATCTTTTTATCGCCTCTACCCACGATTATATTTTGTTTTTTACGGATAGCGGCAGGGTCTATTGGCTTAAAGTCCATGAAATACCCCAGGTGGGCCGGCTCGCCAAAGGAAGGGCAATAGTAAATCTGTTAGAAATCGAAAACATAGAAAAAATAACGTCTTTTGTTCCTGTGAGAGAATTTAGCGCGGATAAATATCTTATCATGGTGACAAAAAACGGCATCACAAAGAAAGTAAAACTCGACGCCTTCAGCAATCCGAGAAAAGGCGGCATTATAGCAATAACATTAGAAAAGGACGATAAATTAATAGGGACAAATTTGACTAACGGTGAAAGCGAGGTTTTAATAGCGACAAGAGAAGGCAAGGCTATACGTTTTAGCGAAAAGGACATACGCGATATGGGTAGGGCCGCGCGCGGAGTCCGCGGTATAAGGTTAGGCAAAAAGGATACAGTGGTTGACGCGGAAGTAGTTACGCCTGATGGTGCGCTGCTTACCGTTACGGAAAAAGGATTCGGCAAAAGAACGAGTTTTAAGGAATACCGATTGCAGTCCCGCGGCGGCAAAGGTATAATCAACATCAAAATTACGGACAAAAACGGCAGCGTTGTAGGCCTTAAGAGCGTAAACGATAATGATGATATAATATTGATAAGCCAACAAGGCATGGTTGTTAGAATGCACGTAAAAGAAATAAGAACAATAGGCCGCTCAACCCAGGGCGTTAGAATTATAAGGCTGAAAGAAAAAGACAGGGTTTCTTCGGTAGCTTCTATTGTGCCAGAAGAAGAATGAGCTATGGGCTATGAGCTGTGTGCTGTGAGCCCATAGCTCATAGCGCAACGTGTCCCCATCGTCCAGCCTGGTCTAGGACATCAGATTTTCGATCTGACGACACCGGTTCGAATCCGGTTGGGGACGCCATGGTTCGGCGCGGAAATGCCTCTCAAGCGTTTTACAGCAGAGAGGCATTTCCTTGCTCACCATGGTGGTGAGCAAGCGAGCCCTTCGACAGGCTCAAGGCTCGTCCTGAGTTTACCGAAGGACGAGCTGTCGCTCGCTTCAGGCGAGCGCGTCGAACCACCAAGAAAGCAACTTATGTGGTATGTCTATATTCTTGAATGTCGTGAAAGCTCCCTCTACACTGGTATCGCTACCGATATCTCTCGTCGCCTAAATGAGCATAATCGTAGCAAAGGCGGTAATTATATGCGCATTCGTACGCCCGTTAAGCTGGTCTATAAAGAATCCCATCCCAATCGCCCTGAAGCATTAAAGCGCGAAATTCAAATAAAACGCTGGTCTAAAAGTAAGAAGCTGGCGCTCATAAAAGGTGATAAATCGCTGCTTGCAGAATTAAGCAAGTCTCATGACTAATTCTGCCTAAGACTTGGCTACCGCATCTTTTTATTTCCCTATCTTCCCCTTTTTATCCCTTATTTATCCCATCTCCCCTTTTTCACCTCTATTTATACTTCTTCCCCCTTTTTATTCCTTATTTCCTTTCTTCACTAAGTACACTTAGTCAACAAAATTGTTAACCAAGCGTGCTTAACCAGTTATAGGAAATGTTTACATTTCTTTTACAATACTCTTACCTTCCCATGACATGCCGAGCTTACTGATATGATATAATTTTTTTAATATGTTTATCCGCAAAGCACAATATAACGTTCTATATAAAGCTATAACTTTAGGATTAGTGTGCCTATTTTTGGTTAATGATATATCTTTTGCTGCCGCATTAGGAAATCCTTCAAAATCTTCCACCCTTGCCCCGTATACTCAAATCAATAATTTGGAATTTCGGGATAAATTCGCAATCGGTGAATTTCTTCTTTCGATAGAAGGCGCCAGACATTACATCAATGAACAGGTTACGAGAGAAAAGGATATATTTGGGAACGAGTGGAAGGCGCGCAGGACAGAAGTTATCGAAGATATAACTGACCCGCTGGTAAGGGGAAGAATCAAAGGTAAGGTCAGCGGGTTAAAGTCAATGGTTTTTGTAAAACTCGCGGGGTTACTTACTTCCACAGGCCAGATAGGCTGCGTGGACCTGACCGGTGAAATAGAAGCAAGCCAAGAGTTCGGCGGGCTTCCGGTTGTCTACATCGACAGTTTGTATTGCAATACGCCGGATAAGTGCGCTCAGAAACACGAGATAGACGAGATGCTACAGTGGGAGAATTTGAGAGCCAATGTGCTTAAAATTGATGCGAAGAAGGAAATGAGGGCCTGGATAAGGAATCACATCGAGTCCACCGATGATAGATTAAACGGCACCGAATGTGGAGGGATGAACTCCCGCCAGATCGCGAAATTCTTCTGCGGATACGCCTACCCGATAAGAGGCCTTTATAAAAAAATAAGCGATAGCGAAAAAAAATATGCCGACGAATTAGATTATAAATATATCGCCACAATGCTTTCGCTCTACGGAACGGACGAGAAAAGCGCCGGCGTAAATATCGCGGCGGGGAGCACGCTCAAATCACATGACAAACCAAGCCAGGGTTTGAAATCAATAAATATTGTAAAGATAGAAAAAGCACTGGAAGTGATGGAAACTTATGCTAATTGGAAGTTCTATGACTATGATAAGGAGGAGTGGTATTACGCGAATGTTTTGAATGGCGAAGGCCGAAAACTCTTGGCGGAGCTCACTAGAATATGGCATATACTGCAAAAACAAGGCGTTTCAATAACAGCGCCAGAGGAGATTAGTGCTCTTATCGACAAAGTGCCTTCGGTTCAGAATCCGCACCCCGAGTTATTCGTCGACATATTCCCCGGTATTCATCCGACAAGTGAGCAGATTGTTTTCTCAAGGGTACAAAGATTCGAAAGAGGAGCATTCCCTGCCTATTTTTTAATTCCGATAGGACGCGGGTGTTGTAATCGCTGTTTATTTTGCCGGCTCGAGTCACCAGAGCATATGTGCTATATGCCATTTCCTATCGTTGTCAAGACCTTGCAGAGATATGCCAATGTTCCGCGGGATAGCAGGCTATTGTTTTATCATGATAATGATCCCATGCACTATAGAGACGAGGCGATAGGCGCGGACTTCGCGGATGTCTATGGCGCCATGAAGGCTCAGGGGACATCACTTTCATGTGAAATTCTAACTACCGGGTGGTCTCCGAAAGATAAGGTTGCCCAGAGAGCGGCTAAAAGACTTGCCAAATTGTTTAATCCTTCGGTTTTTATAAGTTTTCATCTTTTTAAGAGAGATTTAGTCGATGCCGTCGGAAGAAGAGACGAGATTAAAATAGAAGCTGCCTATCGGAAATATAAAAAATGGTATAAAAATGTAATAAAAACTTTGCGGAACGCCTATGTCATGGTGCGATATAGTAGAAGGCATCAGGACTATGATATCGATAGACTGATGTCTAAGATGTGGGAGGAGTTAAAAGAAGAATTACAGATAAGGGATTTTTTATTGCACGATGGCTCGATCGTATGGATTCCAGAAGATGGGCGTTTTGAGCAACCCCGTTCTATATTTCAGGAATTAAATGATACCACAGGATTTGCCATATTAAGACCTTATGGCGGGAACGTTGATATCGGCTATGTCGGCGATGTCCTGACAAACATAAGGAGACTGGTTGAGTCCGGCGCATATAGTAAAGACGATATTCTATTTTTATTGAATGTAATGCTTATTTTGCAAAACAACGACTTTAACGATGCGGCCATACTTGTTAAAAAACTGCCCGTAGCGATGCAAAGATACCTTCGCAAAAAAGGTATAACTGCCAATAAACTGCAATTATCAGGGATAGATGATAAGCATATGAGATTTTTGCGCGAAAATTATGTGCTTATGTTCACTGAATTTTCATATTATCTGCGATCAAGGAAGAGAATAACTCCGAAAAATTTAGACAAGATTTTAGAAAAGTTCGGAGATGTCCCGGTTCTGAACGGAGTAAATCACAGAGGAGATGATATTATTGAAAAATTGTGGATACAGAATCATAACCAGCAATTTAAAACAGATCGGATCTTCTATGATGCGCCGAGAGTTAAAACCACGATTTCGCGAGAAAGTGCCGCAAGGCCCGCCTCCCGGCCCGACCGCAAGAACCCTGCAACCGCGTCGGTTAATCTGCCGTTGGGAAGAATCGTCCCCCGCCACGGCAAAGACGGCAGCGAGAAATGGACGGTCGGAGATGAAAAATCGCCTGCGATTCCGGAGAGCGAGACGAAAGAGGTTTTGAGCCGCGCCGAAAAAGAGATGGGCGCGGCGCGGCAAGACGGCGTAGCGGGAAAAAGTGCGGGAAGCGATGGCAGTAAGGCCGGGCAAAGAGTGGAGGATTTGCGGAAGGTCTATGGTAGAAAAGATCGTCTAATGATCAGGACAAAGCAGGACTTAGCCGCGGTTTTTGATGAAATGAAACAAAATCCCGCGATCAGGCAAGCTCTGGCCAAAATGGCCGAATATTATGATACCGGCGGAGATGAATTTGGCGGCCGGGCCGAAAGATTATACGAAAAATATGAACGCCATTATCTCCAGGGAACGCCCAAGGGAGAAACCATAAGTTTATATATCCTTATGCTCATCAAGGATGCCGTAGAAGATAGAAAGGAAAGGATAACACCGGAAGGATCGAATATATCCCTACCGGAATTTTTCGCCTTGTTAGATGTGTATTTAGACATCGATTCGAATGTGATCTTTGACAAACTATCCGGCAGGTTATCGCTTCTTAACAGGCCCTCGGGACGGGGCATTCCATTCCCTGAACATATGTTTAAACCGATAACCGGGAAAGCGCATGTGCGGGACGAGCTAACGCCTGCGGACCGAAAATTGAATTTACCCGAGATAACAGACGCGCTTAGAGTATATATAAAAGGCCAATTTGTGGATGAAATATTGCATGCCATGGACGAGGTTAAGTATGTCGATAACGAAAAGAGGGAATACTTGCTTCTTTTACTTGCGTTAAAAAGAAGGCAGGATTCACAATTGCGGAAAAAGGGCTTTAAGATAGATAAGGAGGATTTCTGGAAGGCGGGCGATATCATACGAGCGCTTAGAGGCAGGAGACTAGAGGAAGCGATAGACCTTTATTATGCCTTCTTTTTAGCCGGCGACAGCCCATTCTACGTTTTTGAGACGCTATGTTCCGCTTGTAATAATTTGGATGAAAAAATGTACGATCGGGCCATGCAGGAAACATATAGGTTGGCTAATCTAGGCATCGATCCGATCCCTTTTCTGAAAAGGTTTATTACATATGCCGGAAAATATTTTAAAGGAGAGGAATTGGAAAAGGCTATCGAATTGTATGAAGATACGATATTAACCTTTTATAAATATAGAGATGTCAATCCAAGCGACCCGGAAGATAATTTAAGCATATTTGCGAAAAGGAGAGACGAGAAAGGCGGCTTAGTAAGCAACAAAAATGCGGGGTGGGAGCTCGATTATTTAGTCGATCTGGTAGACAAAGAAGATTTCATTTATAGTTTAGAGCTTGCCCGGAAGATGGCCGGGATAGGAGGCGGCACGGCGCAGGGCAGGAGTTTGCTGCCCAGCTTGACAACCATAGCCGCGAAGGTCGGCCGCGTAAAATACAGAAAAACGGCGGAATTCTTATACAATCTGTTATTTTCAAAAAATTATACTTTCTTCAGGAGAAACATGCCTGTATTCATGTCGGAGGTTGCCCCCGAGCTTGTATCGCGTTTAGATCCCGAACTTTTTATAGATAATGTATTGAGGATAATGCGGCTATTCAAGAGCATGGAAGAAAAAAGTATGCAGGACGACTTCCCCGCCTACTGGTCGTTCACAATGGGTAGATGCAAGATATATCAAAATCAACAATTATTCGACCTTCTGATAGGGTTGGCCGAGGATTTGGTAAGGGACGGCAGGAGGCCGGGGCCGTTCTTAAGCAATGCGGTTGAAAGATGCTTGGATTGTGTGGAAGGGCAAGAGGATAAAATAACGCTTATCCGGTTTTTATACACAATTTCGAAAAAGGCGAATACAAAAGAAATCTGTTCCGATTCCTCATCATATGTGAGCGAGCGGATTACTTTTGACGATTTGATCTTTTCCAAAGGCCTTCCCGCCATAATCACGGAGAAAGGGCCGGATAACAAATGGAGTGAGCTTATCCACGGAAAAGACCTTTTAAAAGTCCTCGAGATGGTAATAAACTGGATCGATCAAGGTGTTTCCGGAACAATTATTATGGATAGGCTAAAGACGCGCATACCGCTCGCGTATAAAGGCCTTTCGATGAATGACCCCCGGTTTAATTTTGTAGTTACGCTTGAGGGCGAAGATCTGAATGTCTTAAGCGGGATTGTCAGAGACGCTTCTTTAGGGCATGACGTCAGGGCTTTCGCCGCCGCAAGAGTAACGGATCCGGAAACGTTAAGGGCATTTATATATGACGCTTCGTTGGGAGATGATATCAGACAAAATGCCTTAAATAAGCTGGCTCCCCGGGCGGATCTTAATACCCTTAAGGCATTTGTATATGACCCCGCGCTATCAGATGGTATCAGATATCAGGTATTGAACGACTTAATCCTTAAAATCGACTCATGGGAATTAAAGACCATTTTATCGGATAACGGCTTGCCTGTTTCTATCCGCGTATTGGCTATCGCCAATGTAAAAGATGTCCAGTTACTAAGAGCGCTTTCAGAGGATGTGTCTTTGCCCAACCACATGCGATTCCTGGCCTTAAGGGCTATTGAAACTGTTTTTTCGGGTAGAAATTTCTCTTTTTCACAGGTCGAGCTTGGCCGCTATCTTGCTACGGGGCTTCATCCCCCATCTTTAAGCTGGCGCTCATTATTAGGCGAGTTAGGGTTGAAAGAAGATATAAAGCCCGTTTTAATAGATCGAAAACTTATTCTGGATATTTCCGACGATGAGCGGATCGTGATAAAATTAGCCAGGGATGGCCCTTCTTCTGTAGACGATCTCGGCAAGGAGGCCGCGTGGTTAGCATATCTGGCCGAGAATAAAGATAATTTCGTGCTTAACAGCGCCCTTCCAAAGCCGTTAATGATTCAGGGAGAATATATATTCCGGCTTGCGGATTTGCCGATTGAATCGACGGCTTTCTCTATCGGGGTAAATGGGGCAAATCTTAACAAAGACGGCTATGCCATATGCCTTAAGATTAATAGGAAAGAACGTTATGCGAATGACGCGCCTGATGTCTCTCCTCGGGAATTTATAGAGGCCATTGGAAAAGCCGGCCGCGATTTAGGCAAACTTGCCTCACGTGGAATTTTTCATACCAGTTTGATACCCGCCTTTCATAATAGGCCGCAGGCCAGGGCAAGAAGCGATTTGGGCTTATACCAGTGGTGGCAGCGAGGAAGATTTGATAGATGGCTCGAATCCTGCGATTTTCCAAATATGGGAACGGACGGCATAAGAGACCTTGAACACCTTGAACAGCGGCGCTGGAATTATCAGGAATTTGAGCATGCGGTAGGGACGGAGCTATTTAGCCTCTGTTTGATAATTGGAAGTTATTTCAGGAATAGAGATAGAAGCCGGGTGGGGCATGCTATGGGTGGTAACATCACTAATGCC
>Ga0315295_10000504_pt1 | contig 34017 bp, 19 predicted proteins | sample YL17G14_0_MG_FD_204453 | JGI IMG/M metagenome (GOLD analysis project Ga0315295, IMG submission 204453) | Sediment microbial communities from Yellowstone Lake, YNP, Wyoming, USA - YL17G14_0 | ecosystem: Environmental > Aquatic > Freshwater > Lake > Sediment | place: USA: Wyoming | collected...
CCGAGCATCATCCTGTCGAGTGCGCTCGTCGTCGCCGGCTGGGGCTACTTCCTCTACCAGGGCGTGGTGGACCCGCTGGGCGGCATCAACTCCCTGTGGCCGCTGTTCGGCATCGCGAACCAGCTGCTGGCGGCGGTCGCGCTGTGCGTGGGCACCACGATCCTCATCAAGATGGGCCGCGCGCGGTTCGCCTGGGTGACGCTGCTGCCTCTCGCCTGGCTCGCCTCGGCCACGCTCACCGCGGGTTGGCAGAAGGTCTTCGCCAGCGACCCGCGCCTGGGCTTCCTCGCGCACGCCCGCTCGCTGGCGGGCTCCACCGACCCGAACGCCGCGCGGATGATCTTCAACGACCGCCTCGATGCGGCGCTGGCGCTCGCCTTCATGGCGGTGGTGCTGGTCGTCGTGGCGGCGTCGGCGCGGGAGTGGTGGCTGGTGGTGTACCGCCGGAAGGCGCCCATCGTGCACGAGGCGCCGTTCGTGGAGACGGCATATGCGGCGGACTGATGCGGACGAGCGAACAAGCGTACCGGTGTACCGGTTTCCTCTTCGCTGACGGCTGACGGCCGACCGCTCCAGGAGGCTACTTGGGCACGACACTGACAGAACTGCGAGCAAGCCTCAGACGGGCGCTCCGAGTCCTCCGCCAAGTCATCGGCGCCCCGGACTACGAGCGCTATCTCGAGCACCACGCCCGCGCCCACGCAGGCACGCCGCCGCTCGCGCGGCGCGAGTTCTACGCAGAGTTCGTCAGCTGGCGGTTCGGGTCGGGCGCGACTCGATGCTGCTGAGGACGAGCGCCAGCACCGCGATCAGCGTCACCGCCGCGCTCAGGCTCAGCGCGAAGGCCCCACCCCACCGCTCGTAGATCCAGCCGAAGAGCGCCGCACCCGGCAGGGCGACGGCGCTGACGCTGCCGTGGTACCAGCCGAAGCCGCGGCCGTGCCGGCCGCCGGGGGCGAGCCGCGCGACGAGGGTGCGCTCAGGGCTCTCGGTGAGCGCCGCCACGAGCCCGAAAGCCAGGAACACCGCCCACGCCTGTGCGGCCGTCGCCGCCTGGGCGAACGCCCACGCCAGACCGGCGTAGACGAGCCACCCGAGGGCCAGCGTGCGACGCGCGCCCCACCGATCCACGAGGATGCCGCCTGGATAGGAGAAGACGGAGCGTACCACGTGGAGCGCGGCCCACAGCAACGGGATCGCCGCGATGCCGATGCCGAGGTCCTGCGCGCGGAGGATCAGGAGAGTCTCGGGAGCGCGGAGGAAGGCTGCCAATGCCAGTACCGTCACCAGGGAGGCGAACGAGGGGTCAGGGGTCAGGGGTTGGGGGTCAGGGATCGCACTGCTGTTCCCCGGCCCCTGGTCCCTGGCCCCCGACCCCTGCCCCTTGGCCTCTGACCTCCTCACATCGCGCACCGCCATCCAGGCCGCGACCACCGCAAGCGCCCCCGGCACAACCGCGAGCCAGAAAACCTGCCGCACGAGGAGGCCTGCTCCCACGAGAGCCGCGGCGGTGAGCGGCCCGACGATGGCGCCGACGTGGTCCGCCGCGCGGTGGAGCCCGAAGGCGCGGCCGCGGATCCCGGCGCTCGCCACCTCGGCGATCATCGTATCCCTCGGCGTCGTCCGGATGCCCTTGCCCACCCGGTCCGCCGCGCGGAGCGCCACCACCTGCCAGGCGGCGCCCGCCATTGCGATGAGCGGGCGGATGACCGCCGCCGCCGCGTAGCCGCCGACGACCAGCGGCCCGCGCAGCCGCCGCCGGTCCGCCAGGTAGCCGGAGAGCAGCTTGAAGCCGGCGGCGACCGAGTCCGCCAGGCCGTCGAGCACCCCGAGCGCCAGCGCGCCGCCGCCCAGCGTCCGAGTCACGAACGCCGGCAGCAGCGGGTAGATCATCTCGGACGCGAAGTCATTGAGAAGGGAGGTCGCGCCGAAGAACCAGACCGCGCGCGGCAGCCGGGGGCCGTCAGCCATCAGCCGTCAGCCGTCAGACGAACGCCGCGCGGGGGTCCTGTGCTGACGGCTGACGGCTGACGGCTGACGGCCCTCACGCGTCACCCAGCCCCATCCCCCACCGCATCAGCGACACCGGCAGTCCACCGTATGCCAGCACTTCGTCGTGGAAGCGCCGCAAAGTGAACGCGGAGCCCGCACGCACGCGGTAGTCCCCACGGAGGCGCAGCAGTTCCCTCCGCCCGACGGCGTAGCAGAGCTGGTAGCCAGGCGCGACACAGTACCGGCGGACTTCCGCCTCCGCGCTCGCCCGGGAGATGCCGAGGAGGTCGGACAGGTAGGTGGCCGCCTCGTAGTCCCGCATTCCCATCGTGTGCAGCCGCACGTCGAGCACCACGCGCGCCGCGCGCCACAGGAGGTAGAGGAGGTGGAAGAGCCCGGCCTCGGGACGTTCGTAGAAGCCCTCCTCCGCCATCAGCTCCTCGCAGTACAGCGCCCACCCTTCGACCGTCAGCGGAGTCCAGACGACGCGCCGTATCGGCGAGTCGAGGCCTTGCGCCCAGAGATGCTGGAGGTGGTGGCCGGGGTAGCCCTCGTGCAGCGCCGTCGCCGCCAGCTGGTGCACGCAGTGCTCGCCCGGTTCCCCTTCGCGCGGGACGGTGACGTAGAAGGTCCCCGTACGCGCCTCGGCGAAGGCGCCGGGCGGGTCGTACGCCGCGAACGGAATGAGCGGCGCCATGAAGTCGGGCGTCGCCACGACCTCCAGCGCGCCCTCGGGCACGCCGGCGAGCCCGCGGTCCAGCACGAAGCGCTTGGCCCGCTCCATCTCGCCGGCGTACGAGTCCACCAGTCCCTCGGCGAGAGGACGCTGCTCGCGCAGGCGACTGAGGAGCGCGCGCCACGGCAGATCCGGTGCCACCACGGCGGCGCGCCGCTCCAGCTCCGCTTCCACCTCGCCGACCAGCGCCTCGCCGTAGCGGAGCAGCCCCGGTGCCGTCTCACGCAGCGCGTGCTCAAACTGCACGCGGAAGTCGAACTGCTCGCGCCCGATGGCGTAGTCCCCGTCCGACCGGTCGAACAGCTCGCCCGAGACGAACGCGATGAAGTCTTCGAGGGCCGCGCGCGCCGGAGGGAGAGCCTCCATCAGGGCGGTGCGCACCGTGGGGCCGGTCCGCGCCGCGAAGGCAGGGATCCCCTCCGCGAGAAGCGTGCGCCCGCCTTCGGCCACCTTGAGCGCCGTTTCCGTGAAAACCCGCGGCGGCCGCGTCAGCGTGTCCTGGGCGTCCGCGAGGAAGCGCGGCGTCGCGGCGAGGCGGCTCGCCAGCGCCAGGCCGCGCTCGTCGGCGGGGCGATCGGCGCGGGCCATCAAGCTGAAGAGCGCGGTGAGGACGTGCGAGACGTGGAACTCGGGGTTCAGCTCGTACGGACGCTCCTTCTCGAAACGGGAGATCGTGACCCGCAGCTCGTGCACGACCGCGGTCTGGTCGATCTCGTCGGCGAGCACGTCCGTTTCGCACTCCTCGAACGCCAACTCCATCGCCTTGAGCGCAGCGACGCTCCGCCTGACGTCGGCGCGGGTGAAGGCACCGAGACGCGCGTCGTGCGTTCGCACGCCCGCCTGGCTGGCGGCGACCGGGTCAAGGTGCCAGCGGAGGTCGAGGAACGAGCGGACGAGTTCGCGATAGGTGAGTGGCGGCACAGGATGAGTCTGCCGCGTGCCGGCCGGAGCGTCAAGCGCGCTTGCCGCTCCACGCGGCGGCCGTTAGGCTCACGGCGTGGACCGCACCATCCGTGATCTCGCCGAGCGGCCGACGCCCGCCGCGGCCCGCGAGTGGCTTCGCCGGCACGACGGCGACGTGCTCGCCTGGCAGCGGGCGATCGCGGAGATCCCGGCGCCGACCGGTGCGGAGGAGGCGCGCGGCGCTTTCCTCGCCGAGCGCTTCGCGGCGCTCGGGCTGGAGGACGTTCGACGGGACGAGGCGGGCAACGTCTTCGGGCGGCTCGGCCCGCCGCAGGCGGAGGGGGTAGGCGTCGTGCTCGCCGCGCACCTCGACACCGTCTTCGCGCCCGAAACCGATCACACGGTCCGAGAAGTGGACGGGCGCCTCGTCGCTCCCGGCATCTGCGACAACGCCCGCGGCCTCGCCGCGCTGCTGGCCGTGGCGGCGGCGCTGCGCCACGCAGGGGCCGCGCCAGCGCGGCCGCTCACCTTCGTGGCGACCACCGGCGAAGAGGGGGCCGGCGACCTCAAGGGCGTCAAGCACCTTTTCGAGGACCCCGCGTTCGTTCCCGACGCCTTCGTCGCGGTGGACGGTGCGGGCACCGACCGCGTCGTGCACCGCGCCCTCGGCTCCCGGCGCCTGCGCGCCGTCTATCGCGGGCCCGGTGGCCACTCGTGGGCCGCTTTCGGCGTCGCGAATCCTGCCCACGCGGTCGGGTTCGCGGCCTCCGGCGTCGCGAGGATGCCGCTCCCGCCCACGCCGCGATCGGCGGCGAGCGTGGTGCGGATCGGTGGCGGGAGCGGGCTGAACACGATCCCCCAAGAAGCCTGGCTCGAGCTGGACCTGCGCTCAGAGAGTGAGAACGCGCTGGAGGCGATGTACGTGGGCGCGACGCAGGCATTCGTGAAGGCGCTCGATACCGTGAACCGCCAGTGCGCGGCCGGCACCCCGTCTCTCACGCTGGAGATCGTGCCCCTCGGCACGCGCCCCTCGGGGGTGACGAACGTCTCGCACCGGCTGGTGCGGAGCGCCGTGGCGGCCACCCGCCTCGTCGGGCACACGCCGGAGCTGGCCGCCGCCTCGACCGACGCCAGCGTGGCGATCGCTCGCGGCGTTCCCGGCATCGCGCTCGGCGGCGGCGGACGGGGCGGCGATCCCCACCTGCCGTCGGAGTGGTACGACAACACCGGCGGCCCGGACGGGCTCTACCGGTTGCTGCTCGTGGCCCTCGCGGCCACGGAGATCCCGCCGGGCGCCTGACGCAGCTCCTCAGTGCCATCGACCCTGGTACGGGAGAATCCGATGGGTCGGAGAAGTTGACCGGATCTCCAGCCGCGAAGCCGCGGAGGTTCAGCCCACCCGTGAGGCCGATGGGGTCTTCCTGCGTGAAACACCGGATCGGCGCACGCACCTACGACCCGACGCCCGCAAGTCGCTGGCGCTTTTCCCTTTAGCCGCCCAGCCTCTTCAGTTGTTGATCGTGGAATGCGACTGGAGAGCCAGACGTGCACTTCCAGGGGGGATGTCGCCTGCTCAGCGCTTGCCGAAGAGTTGCTCGACGAGGGCGATGCGCTCGATCCTGAAGTGCTCGGCCACCAGATCAAGGACGGTGGCGAGAGTGCCGACGCGGAGCGCCTCGTGGGCCGGGATCGTGACGTGATGCTCGCCGCCCTGCTGCGTCGTCAGGCGCAGGTGGCTGCCGCGTGATCGCGTAGCCGAGCCGCTCGAGCCGTTTGGCGAGGTCGCGGCCCGAGAGGTCGCGCGGCAGCCTCACGCGGTGATGACCTCGTCGTGCACCTAGTGCAGCCGGATCACTGCCGGCGTCCGGCCCTCGTCGAAGTGGCAGCGCACGGCGTCGCGCACCTGCGCGCGCAAGCCGTCCAGATCGTCGGCCTCGGTGACGATGGCGCTCCCCACGGCGCGAGCGATGTAGCCCCCTTCCGGAGCTTCCTCGACGACGAAGACCAGTTCGCTCATCATAGCCTCCCTGGAGTCAAGATAGCCGCCGAAGTAGGGCGCGCCACGATGTGATCCGGCGGGGCCCGCGGCCCGCCCGGACCAGGGCGATCAACTGCTCACGAAGCTCCATCGGGTACGGCTGTCGAGTGCGACCCATACGGGACTCCTTCCCCCCAAAGGGTGAGGTGTCCACGTAAGCCGGGTCAACTCCACGAGGCCGATCGGGTCGCTCTGCGTGCAACACCGGATCGACGCGCTCGCCCACGACTCGACGCCCGCAAGCCGCTGCCGTTCTTCTCCTTAGCCGCCAAGCCCCTTCAGTTGTTGATCGTAATACGCGCTTCGCTGCCCCGACGTGCATCTTGAGGGGGATGTGGGGCGCCCTAGGCGCTCCAGGCCACGACCTCGAGGTCTGGGACGCCGGCGAAGTGCGCGTCGCGACTCACGAGCGTGAGCCGGTGGTGGCGGGCGAGCGCGGCGATCCACAGATCGTTCTCCGGAATCGGCGTCCCGCGCGCCCGCAGCTCAGCCTTGATCTCACCGTAGGCGGCAGCCGTCGCGGCATCGCAGGCCAGCACCGCGCTCGCGGCCGCCAGGGCGCTCACGCGCCGCACGTTCGCGGCCGCGCGCGTCGATTTGCGGGCGCCGTAGAACAGCTCGCCCAGCGCGATCGCGGGCACGTAGACCGCGTCGGCCTCCTGTACGTGCCGCACGACGAGGGCCTCCTCGGCGAGCAGCGCGATCAGGATGTTGGTGTCGAGGAGGACCCTACCAGTCGCGGGCATCCACCTGCTCGCAGGCGGCCTCAATGGCCGCGGCCATCTCGGCCAGGTCGGCGCGCGGGATGCTGCCCTTGAGCGCGGCGAGCGCCGCGCCCTGGCTTGCGCGTTCGAGCGTCTCGACGTACACGAGCGCCTGGCGCTGTTGCGCGGCCGGCAGGCGCTTGAGACGGGCGAGGATCTCCTTGGGGACGGTGCTGGCCATCGTCGAGCCTCCTTCAGAGCGCTGCGTGCATTCTACCCGGTCGGGCCGCGCCGCGCACCGGTGCGGCTCGCGGCCCGCCGGGTGAGCGGATCTCGTACAGCACCTGATCGCCGTCCCAGATGGTGCGCTCGACGTAGCCGCGGCAGTTGCCGTCACCCGTCTGATCGGCGGTGCAGCGCGAGCGCACCAGCACCCGCCGGCCGAGGGCGTCGTAGCGGTACTCCTCGTACACGCCGCCGGGCCCGGAAACGGGGCCGTAGTCCACGTGGCGGTTGAAGATCCGGAGCCGTTCCTCGGCATCGAAGTAGCTGACCGCCTCGTCGAGGCTGGCCTCCCAGCCGTTGCCGTAGTGGGGATTGGGCCAGCCGTAGGTCTGGTGGCTGTTGCCGGCGGCGTCGTAGAGCGCCACGTGATGCCGCGTGTCCACCTCGGGGAAGCCGGGCGGCAGGGGCGCCACCAGCCGGATCGAGTCGAGCCGGCCGGTGTAGCTGTCGAGGAACAGCCGGCGGTGGCGGTCCGTGTAGTTCGGCTGGATGCCGTACGCCCGTTGCCAGAGGCGGTCGCCCACGGCATCCACCGAGTCTTCCTCGAAGGTCGCGCCCTTGGTGAGGTTCTCGGTGTAGACCGCGGCGCCCAGGGCCCTGTAGAAGAGGCGGATGCTGGCGGGACCGTTGCCGGCGATGTCGCCGATGGACCCGGAGACGAGCCGGCCCTGGGCATCCCGCGTCAGCGCGTCGCCGCTGGTGAAGGGCCCGCTGCGGCTGACCACCCCGCCGTCGGCGTCGTATCCCCGGCCCATGACGACGCCACCGGGATAGGTGGTGGAGATGTCGCGGCCCGCGGCGTCGTAGGTGAAGCTGGTCACGTAGTTCAGCGGGTCGGTCACGGTGCTGAGCAGGCCGGTGGCGGATTCGTAGCCGTACTGGGTGCGGCACTGCCCACTCGGGCAGAAGTCCACACCGTCGGGGTGGTAGAGGTCCGTGCGGCGCCCCTCGATGTCGTAGCTGTACCGCAGGGCGTAGACGTGGCTGGTGAAGTCGGGGAACCCGCTGGCGATGCCGCCGCTGTGCCGGTCGCCGGGGCCGCAGGGGTTGGGCGCGCTGGTCTCGTAGGTGCGCACCACCAGCGTGTCGTGGGATACCTGGCCGCTCGGCGTGTAGGCACGGCGGACCCACGCGCAGCCGTTGTCGGCACGGCGCAGGTTGCCGGCACCGTCGTAGTCGAAGGACGAGGTGTCGCCGGCCAGGCACACCGTCGGGCCATCGCGGGTCGGGAACGTGAACAACAGGCAGGCGCCGCCGAAGGCGGGACAGCCAATGTTCGCGTAGTTCACCTGCGAGAGCACCTTGCGGACGGGCCGGTTCAACTCATCGTAGGTCACCGAGATGCTGTGGCCGCGCGGCGTGTACGTCGTCGTCACGTTGCCGGCGGGATCGAGGATGTAGGTATGGCCGCCGGCACCGGGTTTCGCGTCGCCGGTGACGCGGTTGGCGTCGTCGTAGGTCCAGGTGGAGGAGAGGCTCCGCACCGCGCCGTTCAAGCGAAAGAGGCGCGTCGTAGAGTAGCGGTTCCCCTCCGGGTCGTAGAGGTTCTGCACGAGGACCGAGTCGGCGTGGTGCGTGCGGGTGGGCGTGGAGACCGCGGGCCCCCAGGTGCGCACGCTGTCCACGCGGTCCACTGCGCTGTAGAAGGTGCGCGTGCGCGTGAGGAGGCTGCCGCCCGGGGGCAGCGAGTCGAAAGGACTGAGTGTGAGCGTGTCGCGCCCGATGGCGTCGCCGTAGGCGTAGGAGTCGAAGCCACGCGGGCTCCGGTTTCTCTGGAGATTGCCGAGCGCGTCGTAATAGAGGTATTGGGTCCCGGAAGGGGCGGTGACGGAGGCGAGCAGCCGGTCGCCGTTGTAGCCGTAGCTCACGCGCCGCCCCTGGTCCGGCCCCGGCTGCTCCCACTCGCGGTAGCCGTAGGTGCCGTTGTAGCCGAAGGTCGTGACCAGCCCGGTGGGCGAAGTTACCTGCGTGACCTCATCCCACGTCGCGTGCCACTGGTAGCGCGTGCGGGCATTCAGGCCGGTGCCGAGCGGGTTGTAGGCGATCGTCGAATCGGGCAGACCGCGGTTGTTGTACCACGCCTTGGTCAGCAGCCCGCTCGGCCCCTTCGTGACTGCGGCGAGCCCGGGGCACGCGGCGTCGTATGATATGGACGTCTCGCGCCCCACCGCGTTGCGCACCCGCGTCGGCGCGCCGTGGCCGTTGATCCAGATCCTGGTGACGTCCGCGACGTCGCTGCGCGGGCCGTCGATCGAGGTGTAGGCCGAGTCCACCGGCACGGCCGTCGAGAGGCCCCTGGTCTCCGCGAAGGCGAACGTCGTGGTGATGCCGAGAGGACGCTGCTGTTGCCCGATCTCCGCTACCGCTTCTGCCATCAACGCTCGATCGCCAGGGAGTCCGCCAGTCGTTGCACGCTGGAGAGGGACGCGCCATCTACCCAGCGTGCAGGCGGCTGGAGATACTGGAGGCGGACGAACCCAAACCCCTCCCTGGAGTAGCCACACACTCCCCATCGACTGGCCTCGTGCGCAATCGTGTTTCGCGCGAAGTTATAGGTCCATGCTCCGTCGTACAAATCGGTGGAGTTAATGTAGATCGTCAAGGCCGGCTGCCAGGTATGATACCAGCTCGAACCTGGCGCTGCGTTCGTATACGAGGCCAGCGGGTTGACGAAGTTCCCATTTAGAACCTCGTCTATGATCATGCTCAGGGTGAGCGGCCGAAGGGCGCCGAAATACACCTCTCTCACCATGAAGGACCTCACCTCCGGGTCGTTGTTCACGATTCCCCACGCTACTTTGCTCCACTCACCCTTCTTCCCGCCGCCCTCAAGCCACCGCTGCAGGCCAAACGCATACCAAGCGAACTCGTCACGATCGTCCCAACCGTCCCCGTTCCAGTCTAGAATGCCACTTCCACCCCCGCCCCCGCCGCCCCCGCCCCAGAAGAACGTGTCGGATGAGGTATCCCCGCACCCCCGAATCGTCCCCAGGCACGCGTACGGCGAGGGGTCCTCGGGCTCCGGCTCGGCGCCCATGCCGCTCGGGTCCCGCGCGCTGGTCGGGTTCCCGTCCGCTTAGGCGCACAAGTCCGGTCCGCCCATCCGCAGAGAGCCGGCGCTCGGATCGCCGCGCACTCTGGGTCCGCGGGTCTGACGCCCACCCAGGTGGTCACGTGCGGCAACGACTTAGCCCCGGTGGAGGTTCGGCCGGGGCTCGGCAATTCGCCCAGCATGCGTCGGTCAGTCCAGGGGAGAGGGGACGCGATTCAGCACCAGCACTCGACGCCGCAGGTGCCTACGGCGTTACCAAGGATGCCTCAGTGCATCGCACATGACACCTATCTCGCCCACACGCAGGCTACCGGGCAGTTCCTCGGCTGCCACACCGGAGTCCGGGTGCCACGGGCCTCTCGCCATCGCGAGACGCGCATCAGGCAGGATGTACCAGACTCCACTCCTGGAAGGAGAGACCGCCATGATGCCGCGCTCGTTGTCTAAGAGGACCCTGGTCCCTCGGAAGGCGCTCCGAATCTGGGACAGCGTGCTACCGACCCCAAGGCCTTCGGGCGTTCGCAGCACCGGACTTCTGATCCAGATCAGTGCCACACGGCCGGAGGGCCTTGGCAGCGTTTCCGTCGGCAGCGCATCTACCCACAGTGGTGGCACGAACTGCGGCACTCGGAACCCCACGTACATGTCCGGCTCGATGAAACTGTCTCGCCCTTCGGGGCAGAGGCGCCGCAGCCTCTCGAACGTCACACCCGTTGAGATCGGCCCGACGGAGTCCTGAGTAATCAGCCAGCCTGATTCGTCTCTCCCGCAGATCAGTCGGGGCGGGCTCTTGGGTAAGGAGGAGTCGCGTTGCACTGAGGCGGTGGAAGACCCGCTCTCAGACCGCTGGGTCTTAGGTCGGTCAGCGCAGTCGAGCATCGTGATACCAAGGACGACGGCGCACACGGGCCATACCACACGACCTGTATGCCTGCCGCGGAGTGAATTCGGTGCGCAAGTACTCACGCTGACCTCCTTTCGCGCGGACCCTGGGACTGCCACGATACAGGCTCTTGGGACGTCACCTGTACCGTATTGCCCATAGGTCGACCCAGTGCTGAATCCGCACCATGAGCCCGCTCCCGTCACTAGCTCTCCCGGCGAACGTTACGAGCCCATCCGATGCCGCGTACACCGGCGTTCCCATCCTGGTTGGGAAGTCAAGCGCCCTGTGATACCCGAGTTCGTGTGTGTACGGATGCTCCACCAGCTCCTCTGTGTAGCAGCCCCGGGGGCCGCTGCAGCCTGGCATGGGCCTGAGCGGGTCACCGAACCCGAACATGCCGCCGTACAGGTTCCCGTTGACCGCGCGTCCGTTCACCTCCATGACGTAGTGGAGATGAGGATGTTCAGGAAACCCGCTAAGGCCGATTTGCTGGCCCTTGGCGACCATCACGCCTGCCTTGATGCCCTGAGACAGTGAAGAAAGGTGCAAGTACTTGGTAACGACGCTAAGTACGCCTGCCTCAGCCCAAGTCTGGATCCATTGCCAGTCCAGCTGGTCGAACATCGTCCACCCGCCGCCCCCGCCCCCTCCCCCGCCCCCAGGGCCCCCCAAGAACCTGTCGCCTGAGGTATCACCGCACCCGCGAATCGTCCCCAGGCACGCATACGGCGAGCGGTCCTCCGGCTCCGGCTCGGCGCCCATGCCGCTCGGGTCCCGCGCGCTGGTCGGGTCGCCGTCCGCATAGGCGTACAAGTTCACGCCGCCCGCCAGCCCGATCGGATCCTCCTGGATGAACCGCCCGTGCACCGGGTCGTGGTAGCGGCTGCGCAGGTAGTAGAAGCCGGTCTCCTCGTCGTACTGCGCGCCCGCCCAGCGGAAGCGCACGGTGAAGGGCACTTGACCCGACTCGTACAGCGTCGCCCCGAACAGCTCGTACCGCCAACTCGCCTGCCAGGCCCCCGCGTCGTCCAGCAGCGCGCGCACCGAGCGCAGCCGGTCCTGCACGATGTAGTAGTGCCCGCCGCCTTCGTGATCGTGGATCGCCACCAGGTCGTCCGTGCTCGTGCCCCAGGTGTAGCTGCGCGTGAGGGTGCCGCCCTCTGTGGTCTCGTACGCCACGTGCCCGCCGCGCCAGACGAACCGCGTCACCATGCCGTTGACCTTCTTCGCAATGCGCTGCCCCGTGGCATCGTACGTGTGCGCCGCGCTCGGCGCGCCGGTCCGCGTCACCCCCACCAGCCGCTCTAGGGCGTCGTAAGTGTAGATCGTCGTGATGCCGGCGCACGTCCTGCCGTCATGTTGCCCGAGTCGTCGTAGCCGAAGGTGCAAACGCCATCGGATAGCAGATGATCGCCGGGGGAGCTAGACGTCCACACCGGGTCGCGCGCGGCCCAATAGCGGAGAGCACAGGCGAATAGGCGGATACACACACAGACGGAGAGGGCTGCGGGGGCTCAAGCGCGGCAGCCGTCAGGGCAGGCGACGGCCGCTCATCTCGAGCCCGGCGAACTGTAGCCGCAGCCCTTCGTTCATCCCAGCGTCCTGACCTCACGATAGGGGACGGGACCCTGCGCGAGGCGAGGCTTCCGGGAGGCCACGGAGCCGGCAGAGTGGCACCCGAGAGCGTCGAGTGCCAGCGCTCCGGCAGCGCGCAGCACTGCTACCTCTCGACGTAGACCTCGACCGCTGTCACACGCGTGCTGTCCGGAACGGGCGCGTCCGGCGGCGTCTCGCGCCGCTCCGGGCAGGAGGCGACGGGGGAGAACAGGTAGTTGAAGCCCGGCCGCGAATGGAACCGCACCAACAGAGGCCGTGCGCCGCACATCACGAAGTTGGGCCTTCCCAAGACGCGCCTGAGCCGGCCGAGCGTCGAGCCGGGACCGACACGCTCACGCGTCGCCAGGCTCCCTCCCTCAATCCGTATGGCGACAATCGGGCCGCTCGGCGGCCTTCTCCCGGCTGCTCCGATGTCGTCTGTAGCCAGAAGGATGAGCGATCCGAAGGCGCGGAGACGGAGTGCAGGGGACGACTCCGTCTCGTCGATCGTGTCGACCGCCTCGGGACAGAGCCTCCTTACGTCCTCAACGGTCATATCCAGGCGAATGGGACCCACCCCAGAGGCAGTGATGACAGGCGGTCGTGCCAGCACCCGCCCACAGAGGGTATCCTGCGAAGGCTTTCCGCCAACGGCCGACGGCCAGACGCCCTCGCGCGCAGCCTGCTGGCGGCGGCTCCATTTCCACTGGGGAGGCTCAGCGCGGAGCCCGACCGAAAGCAGCCCGAGACCGACGCAACAGGCAATGACTGCAACTGAGAGGCGAGTCATCGTCCCCCCTAGATAGGCCAATGGCGAATAATGACCAAGTTCCCATACCCACGCAGGCCGTTGCCAGCGTATTCAACTCTCCCCCTTGCCACCGCGTAGACAGGTACCCCCAGCTCGCCGCGGACCGCCAAGTCGACTCCCTCGTGGTGGCGCCATCCTCTGCCTCGATCGTAGGGGCGGAGAGTACCGAAGTCTCCCCCGTAGGGGACTTCCATCGAATTCCTCAATGGCGAGCCCCAGCCGAAGTAGGCCGATCCGTTAATGGGTTCTATTGGCACCCCGTTGACGCGCATTTCGAAGTGAAGGTGAACGCCGCACTTCCCGCACCCACTCCACCCGACGTAGCCGATGATCTGGCCCTCATTCACCGGATCACCCGTCGAGACAGTCATCCGGTCGAGATGTGCGTATCGCGTGGTGATCTCGTTGTACCTCTCCAAGCTACACCCGCCACCGCACTCCTTGACGAGTTCCTGCATCATGCGCGTTCTCTCGAGCCACGCATCGTTCTCAGCCGACCATGCGTCGAGTTCATCGAACCAGGAGCCCCCTCCTCCCCCGCCCCCACCACCCCAGAAGAACGTGTCGGATGAGGTATCGCCGCACCCGCGAATTGTCCCCAGGCACGCATACGGCGAGGGGTCCTCGGGCTCCGGCTCGGCGCCCATCCCGCTCGGGTCCCTGGCCACGGTCGGGTTCCCATCCGCATACGCGTACAGGTTCAACCCGCCCTCGTGCCCGATCGGATCCTCCTGGATGAACCGCCCCAGCGCCGGGTCGTAGAAGCGGCTCCTGAGGTAGTAGAAGCCCGTCTCCTCGTCGTACTGCGCTCCCGCCCACCGGAACCGCACCGCGAACGGCGCGCTCCCCTCGGCGCTCAGCACCTGGCCATAGATACCGTAGCGCCAGGCGACCTGCCAGGCCCCACCGCGATCCACGAGCCCGCGCACCGAGCGCAGCCGATCCTGCACGATGTAGTAGTGCCCGCCGCCTTCGTGATCGTGGATCGCCACCAGGTCGTCCGTGCTCGTGCCCCAGGTGTAGCTGCGCGTGAGGGTGCCGCCGCCGCTCGTTTCGTACACGACGTGCCCACCGCGCCAGACGAAGCGGGTCGCCACGCCGCCCACCTTCTTCGCGATCCGCTGCCCCGAGGCGTCGTAGCTGTAGGCCACGCTCACGCCGCCGGGCAGCGACACGCCGGTCAGGCGCTCCAGCGCATCGTAGGTGTAGATCGTGACCGCAGAGCCGCACGTCCGGGTCGTGACGTTCCCTGCCTCGTCGTATCCGTAGGCGCAGCTTCCGGTTCCCAAGAGCCGGTTCCCGATCAAGCTGAAGGTCCACCACACGTAGGGATCGGAACCGATGCTCATGTTGCCCGACGGGTCGTACCTCAGGTACTGGAGCGAGACGCTCTGGTTGTCGGCCACGTGGTTGACCTGGGTGACCCGCTCCCAACCGTCGAGGCTGAGCGAGTCGACGTAGGTGTGCGTCGGACCGCCCAGACCGTGCTGCTCATCCCACCGTGGCGACAGGGAGTCGTACGCGGCATCCGGTTCATCGTCCGCCACAGTGAGGTGGCCGACCTCGTAGCCTTGCGAGTTGACCAGTTCCCTCAGCCCGCCCTGGTCCCGCCACACCTGCGTCCGGCTGAAGTCCGTCCCGCTCCCATCAACCCACGGGCCGTTGAGGCGGCCCCGGCCGTCAAGCGCGTAGCCGACCCGGTCGCCGTGCGGCGTGATCAACGTGTCCGGTGTCCCGCGCTGCGCGTGGAACGCCACCTGCCAGGGGCCCACCGCGTCGGTATACGAGGACGTCCGGTAGTAGCTGTCGTAGACATACGTCGTGGTCCGGTTGCCCTGCGTCGTTTCCGAGACGAGCTGGCCGGACTGGTTGTAGGTCCACGCCAGATTCGGATTGCTCCCGCCCACGGGGTCGGCGTAGCCGGCATCCGCTGTGATGGCGGTCAGCTCGTCGTTCGGCCCCCCGTAGGTGTAGGTGAAGGTTCCCACCGCGGGGACCAGCCGCCGGCTCACGCGACCCAGCGAATCGTACTGGGCCTCGAGCTGATACCCTCGCCGCGTGACGTGGAAGCGCAGGTTGCCCGCCGCATCGTAGCGGAAGGTCTCGGCAGGGGAGGCGGCAACCGTTCGGCTCACCAGGCGGCCGAGGGCATCGTGGACCCGCGTCTCCTCCGCCCACCCCGTCGGGCCGACCAAGACACTGTCGCTGCCGACGTAGCTGTAGACGCGCCGGGTCGTGCGCGTGCGCTCCCAGTCCGTCGGGTTGGGCCACGACGGCACGTTGCAGGGCGCGGTGCAGTTGTTCGTCCGCTCCACGCGCACGCTGTCCGTCTGGTTGGCGGTGTTGAGGAAGACGAGGCGCCGGCGCCATTGGAGCTGGGTCGTGGCAGAGGTCGCTTGTACCACGATCTTGCTCTCGGCGCTGCTCAGGCGGCCGAAGCCGTCGTACGTGTTGCGCGAGCGCACCGTGCCGTCCGGAGTGCGGACCGAGTCCGTGTTGCCCCAGGTTCCCGCGTGGAAGTACCGCGTGTAGCCGGCGACGCCGCCCGTGTGCGTCGAGTCCAGGCGCCCGCTGTACACGTTGTAGAAGTTGACCGTCGTATCGCCGACCGACGAGATCGCCGACGTCACACTGCCCCATCCGTTGTACGCATAGGAGGTCCAGTTCCCGAAGACGTCAACCTGTCTGATCATCCGGTGCTCGGCGTTCCAGACCAGGCTATCGAGCAGCAGCGAGCCGCCGCTGCGCAGGCGGTAGGTGCGCACCAGGTGGCCGAGATTGTCGTAGGTGCGATAGACGCGGGTCGAGTCGCCGGTCTTTCCCTCACTGGTGAGGACAAGCCCTTCGGGTGAGTAGGTGCGCAGCCCGAGCGTTCCCCGCGCATCCCAGGCCCGGAGCGTCTGGCCCCAACGGTTCAGCGTCCACGCCGACCAGTCGCCCCGTGGGTTAAGAAGTGTGGCCTGGACCGTATCGAGCGAGGCCGTCGCCCCGAGTCCCTTCAGTTCCTGCGGATAGTAGGTGAGTTGCGGCTGGATGCTCGCCCCATTCTCGTCCTGCACCCAGGGCAGCGTGACGCGGTAGGGACGCCAGGAACCGTCGTACTGGATGGTGGTGCGGTGCGCCTGAGCGTTCTGCTGGTAGTTGGGCAGCACCGCGCTGCCGCTGAACCCGTGCCAGGCGAAGGACTGCGTGTAGTTGTGTCCGGCAGGAGTTGGCGGCGTGGACGAAAGCAGCTGACCGCCGGAGATGTTCACGGTGCTCTGCCGGCCGCCTGGATCGGAGATGGTGGAGAGCACGCCGCCGCTGTAGTTGAACTGGAAGTACTTGCCCACCGGATCCGTGATACGGTTCACCTGGTCGGTGGTGTTGTAGCTGATCGTGGTCTGCCACAGCGCATTCGCGCCTTGGACGGCGGTTTGGCGACCCTGGGCATCGAAGATGAGCTTGCCGCCCTCCCGGAAGCCCAGCTCCCAGCCCAAGCCGGTCTTGACCAACGTGGAGTAGTCGCCGGGGTGAGAGACGTAGCTCTCCTGGTGGCCACGGTAGATGGTGGCGGAGCCGTCACTTCCGACGATGATGGCGTCCGAGCCGGCCGTGACCAAACGCAGGACGGCGGATGGCCACCAGCCCGACCCGTACGGCGTGGTCCGGCGATCCACCAGCACCACCTCCACCGAGTCCACGGTGCTGTAGGGCGTGCCGCCGATCGTCGCCACCGCCTCCACCTTGAGCCACTTGTGTACGGCCGGATAGCTGCTGGTCGAAAGGAAGTCGGCCTGCAGCGCCACGCGGCAACGCGGCTGGCCACCCGAGCTGCACGAGGGCGAGGTCTGCGTGAACTGCTGTACCACGACGCCCGCGTCCCAGAGCTTCATCGTCAGGGCACTCGGCATCGAGCCGGGGAACTCCAAATCCACATTCACCAGGGCGCGTGGATACGACTGCCGCGACGAGTAGGTGAGGCCGGCGCTGCGCGGCGTGTCCCACGAGTAGTAGGCGGGCGTTGACACCCCGCTCACCACGTCTACGCCGCTGAGCCCGAAGCCGGGCCCAAAGGCGAGCGCGGATTGACGGCCGAGGGCTTCGAGCGGCATCGGGGTGACGGAGAGGATCGCCGCGTCCCCGGGTGACAGCTTCGTCTTCCCCGTCTGCGTGGTACACAGGCCCGCCTGACTGCACGTGGTGACGCTGAACGTCCGCCACACGCCCCTGGTTACGATCTGGTACTGCGGCGTTACCTCCCACTCGAAGAGCCGCTGGTTGTAGCGGCCGAGCGCGGTGACGTTCACGCCACCCCAGGTGACCGACACGGAACCCGGGTTGACCTCGTCCCCGGGAGCGGTGCCGCCTGGCTCATACGTTACCCTGAACACCGGCGTGCGGGTCCCGGTGACTGTGCCCGGCGTCACGATCGTCACGAAGGGAGGGCTGTTTTCCGGCGGCGGGTCGCAGGGCGGGTCCTCGCACGGCGGCTGCTGCGCCAGCGGAACGACCGTACCAAGGGTCTGCGCCGTGGGCTGGATCGGCGTGCCGCTGGTGCTCTGCGCGCTCGCGAGCCGGGGCGCAGCGAGCGCCAGAAGCGTGACGGCGAGGCTCGCGGCGAGGATTAGCGACGTGCGGACCGCCATCAGGAGTGAACGGTGGGACGCCGAGCGGGCCAGGCGATGCGGGGACGATGCGGACATTGGCGCTCTCCTCGGGACGGCGGGCGGCGGGGCGCGCGCCCGCGACGCGCTCCCAAGAAGCATCGGCCGTGCCCAATCGGTCGCGGACGGGAGAGCGTGCAACGCCAACGAGTTGCGTTGGGAGAGCCGGCGCGCGAGGCGCTCGGAGTCGCACGGAGTCGCGCGACTGTCGCACCGGAACTGCGACTCCGTGCGACTCCGGGTTCCGGGGTCGGGATTCCAAGTGCTGTGCTCACGGGACGTTGGCGTGGCAGGCCCCGGCGGCACAGCCCGTGTACTGAGTGGCTGCGGAAGGCGGTTCGTCCGTCCACCACCCGCGCCGGAGTCGCCGTATGCGTCGCCTGGGATTCGTCGTGCTCGCGCTCGGGCTGCTCGCGTCCGCCACCGTCACCGCACGCGCCCAAGTCGGTCGGCCACCGCAGGGCGGCGTGGGCACGCTGGCCGCCGGAGGCGGGGGCGGCGGCTATACCGGCCCCTGGACGGAGTGGTCGGCCCCCGCCGGTCCCTACCCCACGACATTGGAGCAGTACCCGCTCTTGCGGTTCTACTGGTGCGACAACGAGTCGCTCGTGCCGGGCACGCGCTGGATCAAGGTCAACGGCGTCACACGGACCTCCAGCTTCGACTACACCACCGAAGACCCGAGCGGCAACTGCGCGGTGCGTGCCAGCTCGCAGACGACTTCGGTGGCACTGAACGTCGGCTCTAACCTGATCGAGATGTACATTTGCGATGACGACGACTTGGGGCCGTACTGCTGGTACGGCACGCAGTACGTCACCCGACTCGCCGGGCCGGTCCCAGTCGTGAGCCTCGCGCCCTATAGCGCCGCAGTCCAGGACATGGCGCGCTGCGCGTTTGACTGCTTCGCCGCGACCTATGCCCAATCCACAGTGCCGTACTACAGCCTGGAGACGCCACGAAGCGTCACCCTGGCCTACCACGGCGACCGGGTGAACCCGAAGCCCTTCGTCCACGTTGACGTGACGCACGGCGGCGACGCGTCGAACCTCCCAACCGCCTATCGTCTTCGCATCAAGCGGACCGACACCGGGCAATTCATGCGGTTCCTCGTTCCCCAACAGGACAGCACGACGCTGCGTTTCACGACGTCCACCGCCACCCTGCGGCTGGGTGGCCAGTTCGACGCAGCGGCGAATGGAATGGGCAGCACCGGCGTGTACAGCATCACGATCGTCGTGGGGGCGGAGTACGCCGCGGGCGTGGAGGAGATGACCACCGGCACCACCCTGATCGTCGTCAACGAGAACGACTCCCCCATCGCGCGGGGCTGGACGCTGGCGGGCGTGCAGCGCCTGTACGCCGCCGGTGGTGCCCTCATCACCGAGGGCGACGGCTCGGCGGTCTACTTCTCCTGGAACGGCTCCGGCTACAGCGCGCCGGCGGGGGAGTTCTCGCGGCTCACCGTGGCCGGTGGCGTGTACACGCGCGCCTATCCCGACTCCACCAAGGTGACGTTCAACTCGGCCGGCCGGATGACCGAGATCCGCGACCGGTTGAACAACGCGACCAGCTTCGGATACGATGGGAGCAACCGCCTCTCACAAGTCACCGACCCCGCGGGCAAGGCCACCTACCTGACGTACGGCACGTATGGCCTGGCCTCGGTGTCGGGCTTCGGACCCACCACGGCCGTCACGGTGGACGCCAGCCGCCGCCTGACGGCCATCACCGATCCGGACGCTGTGAGCACGCAGTTCGGCTACGACGGGTCGCTCCGGCTCGCGACGATCACGAACCGCGGTGGCGCCACGACCACGCTTGGCTATCACGCGACGTCGGGGAAGCTCACGAGCATCACGGCGCCGACGGTGACGCTCTACACCGGACAGCAAGCGCAGCCGGCGACCGCATTGGCCCCCTGGCAGCACGTGAGCGTGCCCTACGTCTCCACCAGCGGCACGCCGTTCACAGCAGCGCGGGCGGACACCGTGCGGGCCGGAGTCACCGATCCCGGTGACCACACCGTGCGCTTCACCGTCAACGGCTTCGGCCAACCGCTCCGGACCACCGGCCCCCTCGGCGACACGGTCACGGTGGCGTACAACGCGAGCGGGCAGCCGCTGACGGCGACCGACCGCCTGGGCGTGAATGCGTCGTACGCTTACGACGGGACAGGATTCCAGACGGCCGCGACCGTCGGCGGGCTCAGCACCTACTACCACAACGGCGGGTGGGGCCTGCCCGACTCGATCTGGGGCGCCGTGCCGCGGCAGCGCATCTCGATCGGGGCGAACGGCCGCATCAACTGGACCCAGTTGGACGGCACCTACACCACGTCGTACGGCTACAACAGCCGCGGCCAAGTCACCTCGGTCACGAGTCCGGCCGGGCAGCTGGAGGTGATGCACTGGTACGGTGGGACCCGCGAGAACCTCACGAGGGACTCGGTGCCCGGCGGCCGGGCGACGACGTACGAGGAGGACGCGTGGGGCCGGGACACGCTGGTCCAGCACCCCGGGCTGCCGCCGCGCACCACGACCCTGGACCCGCTGGGCCGGCCCACTGCGGTCCGCGACGGCGTGAACCCGAACGCCACCGTCTACGGCTACGACGCGCTCCATCTCCGGACCGTCACCGACCCGAAGGGTCAAGTATGGAGCTACAACTACAACTCCCTGGGCTGGCTCACCTCGCGCGTCGACCCCACGGGCCAGCGCGACTCGTTCGCATATGACGTCGAGGGGCAGCTCCGCCGCGTCATCAACCGGCGGGGGCAGGCCACCGAGTTCACATTCGACGCGCTGCATCGCCGGCTGACGCGCACGGGGGGATCGATCGCGTCCGACACGATGAGCTATTCCGGCGATAGCCGGGTGGTCACGGCGTCGAATGGCGTGGCCCAGGAGGTTGCCTACCTCAACAGCCGGCTGGTGCCCGACTCGGTGCGAACCGTCTTCCGAGCCCCTGGTGACCCGAGCCGCACCTACCGGCGCCGGTACTGGTATCAGGCGACGAACGGTCTCCTGGACTCGGTCACGGCGACGGGACCGTACCTCACGCTCCTGAGCCAAGGCTACGGGTATCGGCCCAGCCGCGGGACGCTGGACAGCCTGCGCTTCGGCTCCGGGGCGTGGACGCGGCTCCACCGCAACTCCGAGTTGGCGGTGGACACCACTCGCTTTCCCAACAACGACGTGCTGGCGCTGGGCTACGTGACAGCGGATGATCTCGACCGAATCAGCTCGCCGCTGATGGACGACCGCTACAACCGCGACGCCCGCGGCCGCATCCGACAGGTGTTCCCGCAGCCCAACGTGGGGCGCCAGTTCAACTACGACAGCCTCGGGCAGCTGCGGCGCGTGATGTACGGGGTGCCGGACGGGATGAGCTGCTACGACGATCCCGACCTGGGGTGGATCTGTGACCTGCTCCAGGATTCCACGATCTACTTCCAGCACGACCCGGTGGGCAACCGCACGTTGCGGAGCGCGCCTGGGGGCGACGCGGTCGGCACCTACGCGACGGGTGACCGGATCCTGACCTACGGCGGCTGCAGCTACGGCACCGACTTCGACGGGAACGTCACCTCGCGCACGTGCGGCGGGGAGAGCGTGACGTTCGGCTGGAGCGGCGACGGGCGGCTCACCGGCTACACGATCGCCGGCGGCCCGACGGTGGGGCTCTTCTACGACGCGGCGGGGCGGCTGGTGCGCCGTGACGTGAACGGCTCGCCGGCGAGCTACTTCGTGTGGGACGGAGACAACCTCCTGGCGGAGCTGGACGGGGGGCAGTACCTGGTGGCGCAGTACTCCTACTACCCGGGGCTGGACCGGCTGCACGCGTTCAACCGGGGCGGGGCGGTGAGCTACGCGCAGGCGGACGCCGAGGGGAACGTGCGCTACCTGGGGACGAACGTGTACAACCAAGTGCGCTCGTATGCGTACGACGAGTCGGGGAACCTGGTGGGCGGGACGGACTGGGGCGGGCTCAACGGGATCGACCGGGCGCGCTGGAAGGGGGCGCTCTACCTGGCGCCGGAGGCGGGGCTGTACTATATGCGAGCGCGGTGGTACGAGCCGCGGACGGGCCGGTTCCTGTCGGAGGATCCCATCGGCCTGGCGGGCGGGCTGAACCCGTACATCTTCGGAGGGGGCGATCCGGTCAACAACGCGGATCCGGAGGGCGCGGACAAGTGCCGGGTGAAGGCGGGCAACGTCACGACCAGCCAGGGAGGTGGGGCGATCAATGTCGACGCCGACGACGTGTGGGGGGAATGCGGCGAGACCGGCGAGAGCTTTGACGATCGGTTCTGGGGATTGACTGCCGAGAGACTGTGCGGCTACAACGCGTCTCCGAACTGCGTGCCGTGGGAGTATCCATCGCTGCAACAGGCGCCACCTCGGAAGGCGGGCGCAAATCCATCGCGTCTTCGAGCGTGCGCCGCCTCGCACTTCCAGCTCGGCGACCTCAGGAGCACCCTTGGCGACGTTGCCAACGCGGTCCGTCTGCTGTCGTACTCGGGTGCGCTCCCGATTCCGAAGGCACCGTTCGGAGGCGTGTTTCCGGGCACGAGTCCTGTGACGAACCCGATAAGTGCGGTTCGATTCCTGAGCCCTACCGCGAGATCCAGTGTGAGGGTCTTCGGCACACGAAGCCTATTCGGCATGGTCGGCAGGGCCAACGTGCTCCTTGCAGCCGGGCTACTTGCCTACGATGCGACCAGCATCGCGCTCTGTACCTTCTCGGAGAACCCCGTCTATGCGCCATGACAGTGTCGTTCTGGACCTACTCGAACAATGGGGTGACCTGCCGAGACAGGCGATCACCCCCGAGTCTCGCCTTGTTGCCGACCTGAAGATGGATGGCGACGACCTCACGTTCAGTTTCGTGCCAGTTCTGCAGAAGAGACTGGGGTTCAAAGCACCACGAAAGGAGTGGGGCCAGGTGGTGACCGTCCAGGACGTGTTCGTGCTGGTCGAGCGCAATCTGGCACTTGGAAAGCGTCAAACGGACAGCGTGTAGGCTCGCGCTCCTGGCTCGAAGACGTTGGATGGGGGAGCGCCGGTCCATTCCAGCAGACATCGCCACAGGCCTCAGAACCGGCATGTACCTCGCCGTGGTGTGGTGCGTGGTGGCTGTGCTCGCGTATTTCGCGAGCGGTGGGACGCGCTTCGAGCAGCTCGGGATCTCGCTTCCGGCAGCCCTCGCGGGGTACGCTGTGGCCGGACTCGTGTGTGGCGCTGTCTGGGCTGCGGGACGGCCTCTGGCCCGGTCGTGGTGGGGGGCTGCCGTTCTTGGCTTCCTCGTTGCGATCCCTGGCTGCGTCGTTCTCTTTTCAGTGGTCGCGCCGGGGGCAGACTGGGCCGATCTCGCCAAGCTCTCCCTTCTGACGTCGGCGGCCTTCGGTCCGGCGACAGGTATCATTCTGCGTTGGGACTCGCGAGAACCCCGGTAATAACGCTACAGATGCCAGCCGGCTGACTGTCGGGGAACAAGCGGCGGCAATCCCTCGCAGAGCTGACGCAGGGTGGCAGCGTTGGGGGTAGCCGGTAGGGACCGGCTACTCCCCTCCCACACCACCGGACATGCGGGTCCGCATCCGGCGGTTCGGAGAGTTGAGGATGTCTCCTGAGCGTCCGGTGCTGCACCTCGCCGGGCCGGCTTCACCGCTTCGCCTTCCTCTCGGGGCTTCACCCCTACCCTCCGGCGGGAGTTCCGCGTGGTCCGTGGACGTCTGGTGCATGGCCTGCCCGAGATGCACGGTCGTCGCGCTCTCCTCTCCGTTTGGCCCTTCGCGAGTGGAGCGGACTGTCCGAGGTCCCCTCGCTACTACCGCCGCTGCTGACTTCTCGCACCGCCGTCTACGCTTCCCTTCGGCGTCGCCCCGTCAGGCGTGAGGCGAGGTCTCCCCGCATAAGAACGGTGGCCTTCGTCGCACAACCGCCGGATCTACGCAGCTTCCCTTTGGTCGCAGGAGCTTTGCGGTTCGATGCCCGCTCGCCCCGGTCGGCAACGCCTCACATCCGGTTTCTGTTCGTCGGCTCGCGACTTCGCTACCCCGCTTCCTTCAGCGCTCCCCTCACGGTCGGCACCTTGCGGATCGCTTCGGTCCCTGCGACCGGGTCCCGGGAGGACTTACACCTCCGGACTACCGGCCATGTCGGGCGTACATCGACGAGCCCCGGCCAATCGCTGGCCGGGGCTCCGTCGCTCTGGCACGCTCATTGGCGCAGGTCGGCCATCGTGAGGGAGCGCGATATGGGGGGTCTCGAGCGGAATCTCCGGACCGGAATGGGCTACGGTGTTGCCTACGCGGCCGTCTACTCTGCCTTCGTTCTGGTCCTCGCGTTGGTCGTAGGCGAGCGGCTGTTCGCCGGCAGTGGCACATCCCTGGTGAGAGTGGTGTTTGGGTACGTGGCTGCTGGTGTGGGTGGGGGCCTCGTGGTTGGGCTGTTGTTGCCGCTCGGCGGGACCAAGCTCGGGGCCGCGCTGGTCGGGTTTGTCGCCGCCATTCCGGTCTTCTTTGCCTTCGGGATGGGGGGGGAACCGCAGCCGCCTCTGGAGGTACTGTTGCTGGACGCTCTGCCTCTCGCTGCCATCATGGGAGCGCCGGCGGGGCTCATCATTCGGTCGCAGTTCGGAGGTGGGACTGGGGGGTTGCGCAGAGGCGGGCGCACGGGCCGACACCCCTAGCAAGGCTGGGCGCGTATAGGAGCGCACGTCAGCCATGACGCGCGCGCATGGTCCTTCGTCGAAGAGGCGCTCTGGCGAGGCCGCAGGGCCATACGCGGATTCGCAAAGGAAGTGGGGGGCGGCATGGTCAACGCGCTGGCTCTCATCGCCAGGCTCGGACGCGGAATGGCGAGCGCTCCGATTCAGCGCGTCGTCGACTCCGGATCGCCCCGCGGGCTGCACTTGGCGAGTTCTTGGAGCTGCCGTATGGAACTCCGCGCCGCCTTGAGCCGCCGGAACAGCGTCGCGCGGTTGATGTCGAGGGCCACTGCCATCCGGCCCGCGTGCCACTCGTGGCGGCGTCCCGCCGCGATGACGCGCGCGAGCCACGGCCCGCACGGGAGCCCCGAGAGGGTCGTTTCGAGCCCTGACCCGTTCGCTCGCCCCAAGGCGATGCCCCGCGTGACGGCCTCCGCATCGAGGGCGCCGTCGCGAGCCAGGCACGCAGCCCGCTCGATCACTCTCCGCAGCTCGCGCACGTTCCCTGGCCACCGGTAGTCGCAGAGTACGTCCAGCGCCGACGGCTCGAGCGCCTTCCCTGCGGCGCCCGCGAAGTGCTCCGCCAGCGCGATCACGTCCTCCAGCCGCTCGGTCAGCGGCAGCAACTCCACGATCACTCCGGCGAGCCGCTGAAACAGGTCTGCCCGTAGCGCCCGCACCTCCACGCCGGCGACGTCGAGCGGCTGGGTGGCTGCCAGCAGCCTGAAGTCCGCGCGGCGCTTCGCCGTCTCGCCAAGCCGCCGGAACTCGCCCGTCTCCACCACCCGCAGCAGCTTCGCCTGCACCTCTTGCGGCAGGCTGCACAGCTCGTCGAGGAACAGCGTGCCCCCGTCCGCCGCCTCGATCAGGCCGGGCGTGCTCTCCACCGACCCCGTGTACGCGCCACGGCGACACCCGAACAGCTGAGCGTCCGCGAGATTCCTCGGCAGCGTGGCGCAGTTGACGTCCACCAGGTCCGCCCGCACTCCGCTCCACTCGTGGATGTGCAATGCGAAGAGTTCCTTCCCCGTGCCGGTCGGGCCGACGAGGAGAATTGGAACGTCGGTCAGCGCGAACCGCTGCGCGAGAGCGACCGCGTCTCGCAGCACCGCCGACGCCGCGATGATGGGGGGCAGAGCGGGCCGTGCCACGAGCCGTTCGACGGCCGCGCTCACCGCTCTCGCTCCGGCGGCAGCCGCGGCGCCGTCACCGAATCCGCATCGGCATCCGTACGCAGTATCCGCGGCGTCAGGAAGAGGTACAGTTCGGTCTCGTTGCTGCGCCGGCTCGCGCTCCCGAACAGCCCGCCCAGGATCGGGATGCGGGAAAGGATCGGGATGCCGCCCTGCGTCGCCGAGCGCTGAAGGTCCCGTAGCCCACCGATCACAATCGTCTGGCTGTCCCGCACCAGCACCCGCGTCGAGGCCTCCCGGGTGGAGATGATGGGCGCGTCGAACTGCGTCTCGCTGGTGGCGGCGTTCACCTCCTGCTGGATCTGGAGCGAGACGTAGCCGTCGTAGTTGATCGTCGGCCGCACGGTCAGCTTCGTGCCCACGTCGCGGTACTGCACCACCTGGTCGCGCGTCGCCGTCTCCGTGGGCAGGGACCGGCTCACCTGTACGAACGGTCGCTGCGACCCGACCAGGAGCCGGGCCTCGGTGTTGTTGGAGGCCAGAAGCACGGGCCGGGAGATGATCTTCACGTCCCCGCGGCTCGCGGCGGCGCGGATGGTGGCGTTGATGCTGCCGTGCCCGAGCTTCATCACCCGGATCACGAGGTCGCCGAGGCCGCCGCCCGTCAGCGTGGCCTGGCCGCGCACGTCGCCCCGCACCGTCTGCTGCGGCACCACGACGTCCGCCCCGAGCGAGAAGCTGCGGTCGGTGCGCGCCTCGACGATCAAGACCTCGATCAGCACCTGGAGCGGCCGGATGTCGAGGCCGGCGATGGCCTGCTCCAGTACCTCGTAGTCGTCGCGCGAGGCGCGGACCAGGAGGGAGTTCGTGATCTCGTCGGGCACGATTGTCACGGAGCCGGTGAGGGCGGCTGGCCTCGCGCCCGGTGTCGCCGCTGAGGGAGCCCCCGGGCTCGCGGGCTGTGCCGCTGGCGGCGGCACAGAGACCGGCGCGACGTTCGTGCGGCGCAGCTCGTCGGAGAGCGTGCCGCTGGAGAGCCCGGCCCCTCCCGAGAACGCCCCACCGCCGCCGAAGAGGAGGTTGACTGTGGCCGCCACGTCCGCGGCGCGGGCGTGCCGCAGGCGCACGACGAAGAGCTGCATGGGACCCGGCGCGCCGCGAGCGGAGGGGTCGGCTTGGCCGGGAGCCGAGCGAGGCGGCATCTCCTGTCCGCGCGGCCGCACCCGGTAGAACGCCGAGTCTTCGACCAGCTCGAGATTCTGAGATTCCAGGAGGCCCCGCAGCACGCCAAGCACCTGGCTGCGCGCCAGCGGCACCGGCGTCTCGAACGAAACCCGCACGCTGGGGATGGCCGCGATGAGCAGCGGCTTCGCGGCGTAGCGCGCCAGGGCCTGGACCACGGTGCGCAGCTCCGCCTCGACGAACTGCACGGCGATGCTGTCGCCCACCTCGCGGATGGGCGGCGGCTCCTGCGCGGCGAGCGGCGCCGGGAACCGCGTGAACGCAATCGGCTAAGGGTGCGCCGTAATTGCGACAACAACTATCGGAGTCGCACGGAGTCGCGCGACTGTCGCACGCCAACTGCGACTCCGTGCGACTCAGGGATTCGGGGTCGGGATTCCAAGTGCCGTGCTCACGTGGCGTTGGCGTGGCGGGCCCCGGCGGCACGGCCCGTGTACTGAGCGGCTGCGGAAGGCGGTTCGTCCGTCCACCACCCGCGCCGGAGTCGCCGTATGCGTCGCCTGGGATTCGTCGTGCTCGCGCTCGGGTTGCTCACCTCCGCCACCGTCACCGCACGGGCCCAGGTCGGTCGGCCGCCGCAGGGCGGCGTGGGCACGCTGGCCGCCGGAGGCGGGGGCGGCGGCTATACCGGCCCGTGGACGGAGTGGTCGGCACCCGCCGGTCCGTATCCCACCACGATGGACCAGTACCCGCTGCTGCAGTTCTACTGGTGCGACAACGAGTCGCTCGTGCCGGGCACGCGCTGGATCAAGGTGAATGGAGTCCTCCAGACCTCCAGCTTCGACTACACCACCCAAGACCCGAGCGGCAACTGCGCGGTGCGGGCCAGATCGCAGACGACTTCGGTGGCACTGAACGTCGGCTCTAACCTGATCGAGATGTACATCTGCGATGACGACGACTTGGGGCCGTACTGCTGGTACGGCACGCAGTACGTCACTCGGCTCGCAGGACCACGCCCCGTGGTCAGCCTGGCCCCGTACAACGCGACCAACCAGGACTTGGCGCGCTGCGCGTTCGACTGCTTCGCCGCGACCTATGCCCAATCCACAGTGCCCTACTACAGCATGGACACCCCCCGGGGCGTGACGCTCGTCTACCACGGCGATCATGTGAACCCGAAACCGTTCGTGCAGGTAAACGTCACGCACGGTGGCGACGGGTCGAACCTGCCGACCGCCTACCGCCTCAAGGTCATGAAGGGCGCCACGAACATCACGTTTCTCAACGGCGAAACGACGCTCCGCTTCACGACGTCCACCGCCACGGAGCGGCTTGCCGGTCAGTTCGATGCCGCGGCGAACGGCATGAGTGCGGACAGCGTCTACAGCATCACGGTCGTAGTAGGCGCCGAATACGCCGCCGGCGTCGAGGAAGTGACGGCCGCGACAACGCTCATCGTGGTCAACGAGAACGACTCGCCGATCGCGAAGGGGTGGACCCTCGCAGGGGTCCAGCGACTGGTCACGACCGCCGGCGGCGCTCTGATCACGGACGGCACGGGCTCGGCGGTGTACTTCACGGGCGGAGGCACCACCTACTACGCCCCTGCGGGGGAGTTCACGCGGCTCACGGCGTCCGGAACGGGGACGGGCCGGACCTACACCCGGGCGTATCCCGATTCCACCAGGGTCACGTTCAACTACCTGGGCCGGATGACGCGGACTCAGGACCCATTCGGCAATACCGACAGTCTCTCGTACGACGGGAGCAACCGTCCCTTCCGGGTTTGGGATCCGGTAGGCAAGTCCATCACACTAACCTACGGCGCCAACGGCTTGGCCGGCATAGGTAATTGGGATGGCCGCACAACCAATGTGACCGTCGATGGGAACAGATTGCTCACCACCATCACCGATCCTGACTACATCAGCACGCAGTTCGGCTACGACGCCTCCCAGCGGCTCCTCACCGTCACGAACCGCGGCGGCGCCACGACGACCCTCGGCTATCACAACACGGCCGGGAAGCTGACGAGTGTAACGGCGCCAGCCGTGACGCTCTTCACCGGCCAACAAGTGCAGCCGGCGACGACGTTCGCGCCGTGGCAGATCGTGGGTGTGCCGTACAATGCAACGACCCCGACGCCTTTCACCGCCGCGCGCGCGGACACGGTTCGAGCGGCGGTCACCGATGCCGGGGGCCACACGGTTCGATTCACCGTCAGTAGCTTCGGCCAGCCGCTCCGAACAACGGGCCAACCGGGCGACACCGTGACGGTCACATACAACGCCAACGGTCAGAGCACCGCAGTGGCGGACCGGCTCGGGGTGACATCCTACTACCAGTATGATGCTACAGGGTTCGTCACGATGGCGGCCGTCGGGTCCCTCGCCACCTACTTCCGCAACGGTGGCTGGGGCAAGGCTGACTCGACCTGGGGCGTTGGAGTGGCCCAGCGCGCGTTCCTCGGAACGAATGGACGCGTCGACTCAGTTCGCGTAGCGTCCCAGTACACGACCCGATACAGCTACGATTCGCGTGGTCGCGTCCTGTCGGTGTACAGCCCGACGAACCAGCTCGAAGTCAGGCACTTCTACAACGGAGTGCTGTCGAATCTCTGGTCTGACACGATTCCTGGCGGTCGCGTCGTGTATCACGAGACCGACAGCTACGGACGTCACCATTTTGAGCAACTCCCCGGTCTCCCGCTCCGAATCACGACGTTCGACATCATGAATCGGGTGACACAGTACGAAGACGGAGTCAATCCCACCGCGACGGTCTTCCACCACGACGCCCTGCGCGACACCAGCGTGACGGATCCCAAGGGGCAAACGTGGCGCACGCACTTCAACGCGCTTGGCTGGGTAACCTCGCGTGTCGACGCAGCTGGCCAGCGCGACTCGTTGGCGTATGACGCTGAGGGGTTGCTGCGAAGGGTGATCAACCGCCGCGGCCAGGTGATCGAGCTCACCTACGACGCGCTCCACCGGCAGCTGGCTCGCACGGGAGCCAATACCACCCCAGACACAACGACGTACTCGTCAGACGGGCGCGTGATTACCACGGCGAACGCCGTGACCCAAGACGTCACGTACCTCAACAGCTACCTTCAGCCGGATTCGGTGAAGACCGTGTACCGTACCGCGGCAAACGCTACCTTCTGGCGTCGCTACTCGTATGGCCTGTCGACCGGCCTCTTGCAGTCGGTCACGGCGTCAGGCCCAGGAGGTAGCCTGGTATCGAGGGGTTACACGTACCGAACCGACAGAGGCACGCTCGAGAGCATTGCGCTGGGAGACTACGAGGTGACGAGCCTGGTGCCGAATGGCGAACTCCTTCCGGCGACAACCATCTTTCCCGGGCAGGACACGTTGAAGCGGGGTTACGTCACAGCGAACGACCTGGAGCGCCTCACGCTGGACGGCTACCGCTACCCAGCGCCGTTGGACGATATGTACCACCGCGACCCTCTCGGGCGCCTCGATCAAGCCCGCCGGCAAGACAACACGATGCGAGCCTTCGCGTACGATAGCCTGGGCCATCTGCGGCGCGTCCAGTTCGGGACGGCTGACTATCAGGCCTGCGTGGAGAACGCGGACCTCGGCTGGCAATGCACGGAGACCATCGACTCCACGACGAGATACACCTACGACGCAGTCGGCAACCGCGACAGCACCATCACGGCCTCCGCGACGCTGACCGGGACCTACGGAACCGGCGATCGGATCCAGACCTTCGCCGGATGCACATATACGAGCGACGCCGATGGCAACGTCACCTCGCGCGCATGCCCCGGCCAGCAGACCATCTTCTTTGGGTGGGGCGCGGAGGGCCGGCTGGTCAGCGACAGTATCGCCGGCGCCGCACGTGTCTCGTATTCCTACGATGCTGCGGGCAGAGTGGTGCGCCGGGCCATCAACGGCGTACCCGTCAGCTACTTCCTGTGGGACGGGCCGAACCTCTTGGCGGAACTGGACGGCAATGCCCAATCCGTGGAGACACAGTATTCGTACTACCCAGGTCTCGACCAGCTGCACGCGCTGATCGTCACCGACACCATGCACTACGCGCAGCAGGACGCCGAAGGCAACGTCAGGTACCTGGGGACCAACATCTGGAACGGGTTCCGAACCTACACGTACGACGAGTGGGGGCGACTCTTGGGCGCGTGGGACCCCGACGCCGATACCGTCAACCTGGCGCGGTGGAAGGGTGCGCTGTACCTGGCGCCCGAGGTGGGGTTGTACTATATGAGAGCCCGCTGGTACGAGCCGCGGACGGGGCGGTTCCTGTCGGAGGACCCGGCGGGGTTGGAAGGCGGGCTGAACCCGTACACTTTCGGGGGCGGGGACCCAGTGAACGCAGCCGACCCCGACGGTCGATGCTGGCTGACCTGGGGATTTGGCGAAGGGGATTCGTACTACGAAAAGAGCTTCTGGACCGATGACTCAAGGTACTGCCCGGGAGAGACGAGGAGGGCCACCGCATTCGACCTCCACCAGCAGGAATTGTTCGAGGCGACAGCGGAGCGCACGTGCGGATGGAATCCTTCCGTGTTGTGCGAGGATTCGCCCGCTCCACTGCCGCCCCCGACGCCACGATCGCGACGCGCCTTCGCCGCGGTCTACGGAGCCCACGCCTGCGCCGTCTCCACCGGCGGCGTCTGCGCCGGCTGGGGCCGCATCGTTGGCCGCGATGGCCGCCAGAGATACAACCAAGGCGGAATCCATGCAGGGTGGAATGTTTCGGCGCAACTGGTCGTGGGCTTCGTCACATCGCCCGAAGTAATCACGGGGCGGTCCAGAGAGGTATGCGTCGGCGTCTTCATTTTCTCCGGCTGCTACTCAAGGAGCGGAGACGAGTGGGGCCTCTCCTTTGGGATCGGCCCGAGCCTGACGCCTGCAACGGTGCATTCGGGATACAGCTGGGGCCGGTTGTTCTGAGATGGCCAGGTACAGCGTAGAGTTGTAGCTCGGCTCCCCCCGAAAGGGGGCAGTCGTTCACCCTGGAGGTGCGCTTGATCGGATTCTACTTCGCACTGGCAGGAGTCGCCTGCACGATCCTGTGGATTCTCGGGGACATCCCGATGCCTGTGGGCTGGGAGCCCTACCTGATGTTCCTGGGACCGTTGGTGATCGAGGTCGTTCTTCTCGCTCGGCTAGTGCCGCACCGTACCGCAGAGAGGCAGTCGTGGTTCGGAGGCCAGTTGGGAGGGACCTTCACGATCTTGTCGAGCAGGTCGTATGCGCCTACGGGACAGCGGTTGCTTGGGTGGCTTCGGCTCGCGGTTGCGTTGCAGGGGCTATGCTGGTTCGCCGCGTGCGCCTTGATTGCCTGGCGTGCATACCGGCTCCATGGGTGATCAAGACCGATCAACCCACCCCGCCTATCACGGCACTCTCCCTCGGGCTGAAGGGCTGCACCGATTGGGCGGCGTTCTGGTTCCGGCGAGTTCCTGACGTCGCGCGAAGCGAACTGCGCGTAGCCTCGAGCCGCTGGAACACAGTGGCGCCTTTGATACCGAGGTGAGCTTCCTGAACTGCGGCGACACAACGTGGGCAGAACGAAGAAGCCCCGGCCGAAGAGCGGCCGGGGCTCAGTCGTTGCTGTCAACCACCGGTAGGAATTGCGCAGAATCTGGAGTTGCGGCGCATTCGTGGTCACCTCGCCCATGGGGGAGGGCTATTCGTTGGCTATGATTCAAAGGTCACACGCCGACTCGCTATCGGTCCGCGCGCTGTACATCGCCAGTTCTCGGAGCTGCCGTATGGAACTCCGCGCCGCCTTCAGCCGCCGGAACAGCGTCGCGCGGTTGATGCCGAGGGCCACCGCCGTCTGGCCCGCGTGCCACCCGTGGCTACGCCCCGCCGCGATGACGCGCGCGAGCCACGGTCCGGACGGGAACCCCGAGAGGGCCGTGTCGAGCCGTGACCCGTTCGCTCGCCCCAGGGCGATTCCCCGCGAGACAGCCTCCGCATCGAGGGTGCCGTCTCGAGCCAGGCACGCAGCCCGCTCGATCACTCTCCGCAGCTCGCGCACGTTCCCTGGCCACCGATAGTCGCAGAGTACGTCCAGCGCCGACGGTTCGAGCGCCTTCCCGGCGGCGCCCGCGAAGTGCTCCGCCAGCGCGATCACGTCTTCCAGCCGCTCGGTCAGCGGCGGCAGCTCCACGATCACTCCGGCGAGCCGCTGAAACAGGTCTGCCCGTAGCGCCCGCACCTCCACGCCGGCGACGTCGAGTGGCTGGGTGGCTGCCAGCAGCCTGAAGTCCGCGCGGCGCTTCGCCGTCTCGCCAAGCCGCCGGAACTCGCCCGTCTCCACCACCCGCAGCAGCTTGGCCTGCACCTCTTGCGGCAGGCTGCACAGCTCGTCGAGGAACAGCGTGCCCCCGTCCGCCGCCTCGATCAGGCCGGGCGTGCTCTCCACCGACCCCGTGTACGCGCCACGGCGACACCCGAACAGCTGAGCGTCCGCGAGATTCCTCGGCAGCGTGGCGCAGTTGACGTCCACCAGGTCCGCCCGCACACCGCTCCACTCGTGGATGTGCAATGCAAACAGCTCCTTCCCCGTGCCGGTCGAGCCGACGAGGAGAATGGGAACGTCGGTCACCGCGAACCGCCGCGCGAGAGCGACCGCATCTCGCAGCACCGCCGACGCCGCGATGATGGAGGGCAGAGCGGGCCGTGCCACGAGCCGTTCGACGGCCGCGCTCACCTCTCCCGCTCCACCGCCAGCCGCGGCGCCGTCACACTGTCGGCATCCGCGTCGGTGCGCAGTATCCGCGGCGTGAGGAAGAGGTAGAGCTCCGTCTCGTTGCTGCGCCGGCTCGCGCCGCCGAAGAGACCGCCGATGAGCGGGATGCTCGAGAGGATGGGGATCCCGCTCCGAGTCGCCGAGCGCTGGAGGTCCCGCAGGCCGCCGATCACAATCGTCTGGCTGTCCCGCACCAGCACCCGTGTCGAGGCCTCCCGGGTGGAGATGATGGGCGCGTCGAACTGCGTCTCGCTGGTGGCGGCGTTCACCTCCTGCTGGATCTGGAGCGAGACGTAGCCGTCGTAGTTGATGGTGGGCCGCACGGTCAGCTTCGTGCCCACGTCACGATATTGCACCACCTGGTCGCGCGTCGCCGTCTCCGTGGGCAGCGACCGGCTCACCTGCACGAAGGGCCGCTGGGAGCCCACGAGGAGGCGGGCCTCGGTGTTGTTCGAGGCCAGAAGCACGGGCCGGGAGATGATCTTCACGTCCCCGCGGCTCGCGGCGGCGCGGATGGTGGCGTTGATGCTGCCGTGCCCGAGCTTCATCACCCGGATCACGAGGTCGCCGAGGCCGCCGC
>Ga0315295_10000505_pt1 | contig 34009 bp, 39 predicted proteins | sample YL17G14_0_MG_FD_204453 | JGI IMG/M metagenome (GOLD analysis project Ga0315295, IMG submission 204453) | Sediment microbial communities from Yellowstone Lake, YNP, Wyoming, USA - YL17G14_0 | ecosystem: Environmental > Aquatic > Freshwater > Lake > Sediment | place: USA: Wyoming | collected...
AGCACGGTTTGGCAGGCCGGTTAATCCGTCATGAAAAGCATCATAGATAAGCTGTTCCTCCATCTTCTTTCTGGAAGTTATGTCAGTCTGTGAGCCTGCCATTCGAACTACCTTCCCTGTTTTTTCTCTGACAGCCAGACCCCGGCAAAGCATCCAAAGGTATGTTCCATCCTTATGCTTGATGCGATGCTCGTTTTCTATTGGTGCATTTGGTTCTTTCAAATGGGCTGTAATGGCATTTTTTAAATTATCAACATCATCCGGATGTACAAGCATGAACCAATCATTAGAGCTATTGCCTATTTCGTCATCATTGTATCCACTCATGGATTTCCAGCGGGGGGAGAAATATATTTCATTTGTTTTCAGATTCCAGTCCCAGAGACCATCGTTTGCACCCTGGGCTGCGAGGGCATACCGCTCTTCGCTTTCCCTGAGCGCTTCGGTCTTTTTTTCGATTACTCTCCGGTATTCTAGCAAACGGACTATGGTAAACAGAAGTATGAGGAAACTGACAAATAATAATGGTAAGGAAATCTGGTTTACCGCAATCATTGTTTCGGCAATATCTATTGAAGCTCTTGAGATTGATACAGGAAGTAAAAAAGAAAAAATGAGACTTAGCAAACAGATAAGAGCGATTTTTTGTAAGCCTATTTTTCTCATATCCCGTTGCTGGAATATAACCCTGTAATTACACTGTTTCATTTGCATTAAAAAAAGCACCTATTTATCTCCAATTCCTTTTGGTGTCTGCAGAGGTGTTTTTGTTTGCCACTTTAAGCTTCTCAGGAAGTGCCGGTATACTATATCTTTTTCTACGAGTTCTATTCCTAACCCATACTTCCTATGAGTCTCGGGGAGTTCAATCTTCCTTGTTATAACTCCCTTAAGAAGAGAATTAATATTGTTAGGCATGAATAGTTCAATATCGATTGCCTCACCAATTGTGAAATCACGATTACTTTTTATGAATAGACCATTTTCAGAAACATCACTTAATAAACCCCAGGAAACGAATGAATCAGCACTGAGTTTGGTATGCAACTTCATAGAAAGTCTCTCGCTTTTTCGTTTATCCATTAGAATGAACCTTTTAAAAACATATGTATTTTCTAACCCTTAGCAGCTTGACGTCTTTCTGATCCCTTGTAATTAACTCTGCGCTCTTTTCTTATCGGGTCAATACCTACGGTTACCCAACCTTCAGAACGTAGAAATTTCTTTATTTTGTTTGAAGAAATAAGCCTATCTAACTGAGAAGCTTCTACCATCTCACTTTCATTGTTTTGATACATAACCTTTATACGCATACTTTTACCTCCTATTGACTCTTATCTTACCCATTCATACCAATAAAGCAATCCTACTTGGGTAGGGGGGGAACATTTTTATGAAATATATATTATTAAGAGTGCTGTGTAATGTTTACAAATTAAGACTTCACAGCAAGACAAGGCGAAGCGATCCAAATGGTTGAAATATAGGTATCAATATTTATAGGTTCCTCTTGCACAAGTTCGAGTGTCTTAGCCAAATAATCAATAAATTTAAGCTCATAATTCATAACGTCTTCTGACGAAAGATCTATTTCACCTGTAAAAAGTATTGTTTCATCTGGTTTCCAAGAAACATCATCTGAAGAGCTCATCATTACTGTACCAACCTCAGGGAAGCTATTACTCTGTTCATTTTGCATGTGGTGGTTATTTTTAATTGTCATCAATGTTACTATAGGTTCCTTAAAGGTATACTTAGTATTATTTTTCATTTTGGCCTCAAACCATACTTTGCCCGATAAACCGCCCTGGTTTGACTGCTCCCCGATGAAAAAAGCAACGACGTCAAAGAGTTGACACGTATTTTGTAATTCAGATTTTATTTTTCGATATATTGATTCTTGTTCAGAAAATACTAATTCTCCAAAAAGGTTTTTCCCCTTATGTGAAAGAAATGATCTGATAAAGTGAAGGTATAGAGAATCTTTTTCTATGATTTCTATTCCCATACCATTTCCATCATATCCTTTTGCTGTTTCACTTGCTTCCCAAAGAGCATTTTTAGAAACTCTGACGACTTTTCCCTTTAATCGAGATGTTAGATCATTTGGGAAATGAATTATTATGTCCAGGAATGTTTTGGTTTGAAATAGCTGCTTCGTTCTTATGAAGAGACCATTAATAGAGAAATTGCTGGATAATCCTCTGTAAGTTTTATCATTTACAGTAAACTCTACCTTACATCGCTCAATAAATCTTTTTTGTTGTCTTTTTTCTCTCTGTTTTATTTCTGCTTTTCTATAATCTACCTTTAAGTTTTTTCCAGGATTTAATACTGTATCTATATTCATAATAATACCTTCTCGTTATCGCACAAACATTGCGCCAGTTCTGTAAATGTTATCCCCTAATTCACGACACCAACGAACCATTGCCCTTTTATTTAAATCTTGCGTGTCACTTTTTATCATAATTATCTGTCCTTCCGGTAGAGGCTGAAATACATAGAGACTAAACCCTCTATCACAAATATCGGTTAAGATGCCTTTCAGGAATTGATCCGTTTGACTTTCAATGACATACTGTATTTCTGTTTGCAGATCATGCCTTATATGCGCTCTTTTATTTAATAATGCCCCTTGTTTCATCATATATTCCTTTTAGATAAAATAATCACTATTGTACTTAAATAATATGTGATGATCCTCATTGGAAAAAATCAACCTTCCTTATGGCAGTTAAGGCTACAAAGACCTTCATATTGTTGATTTGGGGATCCGGCGGAAAAAGAAAAAAGCCCTCACGTTTAGGGTCATACCCCATCGTCGATCCCACTAACACCTCACCATACTTAAATGACACTTTTACTTTGCGTCCATTGATTCTTTGCCCATCTGGGAATGATTTCTTCTCATTTTACGAAGGGTTCCCTGTGAAATCTCTTACGAAGAATACAGATTTGAGGTCTTTCATATGAATCTCTCTTATTTTCCCTTTATCACCCTCAGCAATTAATTCCAGATGAAATGATGATTTATTCGGGAAAAAATCACGGGAATAACCTTTCACGATTCTATAATCTGCATATCTCACGACAATCTTGATAATATCCGTCATTGTATAACCTTGCTCTTAAATATTCTTATAAATTGTCTACTCTGCCTCATGAAAGCATTATAATAATTCCAAGCCCACCTTGTAATAGAGGTCATTGTATTTCTCTGTCCAACGTACGACTGCTGACTTATTTATTGTGTGACCATTAGCCGTTATTTTTATTTGCTGACCTTTATTCAGGAGATCATTTGTAAGTATGCATAACCCTGACTCACTGACATTCACTACAACCCCATCAAATGTTTCATTAGTCGTCAATGGCTCTATTACATACTCTATCGTATCCATTTTCTGTTTTCTTTTATGTCTTCGTCTATTAGGTATGTTATTCTTGCCTTGCATCGTTTAAATCCTCATGAGATTATTTTTCAAGCTAATTCGCTATATTTACCGTTTCTATTGCCGGCTTTTCCGAAACAGAATTTACAAATCTTATAAATCTTGCATCTTTTTCTATGAGTTCTATTCCTAACCCGTACTTTCTGTTAGACTCAGGCATGTCTATCTTCCTTCTTACAATACCCCTCAGAACAGAGTTGCTTTGATCAGACATAAATATCTCAATGTCAATTGCTGCACCCATGGGGAAATCCTGATTACATTTTATAAACAGTCCGTTCTTAGAAAAATCATTCAATAAGCCCCAAAACATTTTTTTCTCAGTGCTTAGTTGAACGTATAGTTGCTTTGAGACCCTATGTTCTTTCCTTTGTTCCATTTGGGAATATTCCTTTTGCGCTGTCCTTTGCCTCGTAGCTATCCTTTAACTTAATCGTAGTCAAACCCATTTTAATAATCAATCCTACCTGGGTAGGGGGTAGACCGTGAGAGTCTTATTTGAAATGTTCACTGAAGTGAAATATTCGATTATTAATCTTTTAGGAGGCACATTAAGGAATCTAACCGAGCAACGAGATAAAGTTCTTTAAGGCTTTCTCATCTTTCTCTGCTATATCTATAAATTCCATGCCAATTTCGTAGCTTTCTGATCCCACACGTTTTGTCATCGTACATGTGACGACTCTTCCCAAAAACGATATTATCTTATTATCCGGTAAAGCCATTTGCATATTTATTTTATCTTCAAGTTTCAATGAGTGCTTACTCTCTATGAGAAGCCCACTGAGACTGATGTTTTTTACTTTATAATCATCTTGTTCCTGTATGGTTGCTTTGTCAGCCTCTTTCAATCGAAACCTCACAAAAAGCCTATTGCCACTCAAACTATATACATCTATTTTCTCTTCAGCTTCTTTTTTATGAGCTTCTATAAATTTTATAATTTCATTTTCCTGGACAGTCGAAAGGTCTATGAACTTTATCCCAGTTTTGAATATCGGAATAACATTACCAATTGAGTCCGCTATGCTTTCACTCAATAGCGACCACATAACAGTACCTTTGACAGTTAACTGTATATCCTTCCCCTGTATTTTCAGAGCATATTCATTACCTATTGTTAATCTCTTTTCTGTGGTAAAAGAAATTCCACCAACGCTGATATCGTTAATTTTCAAATAGCTGGCAAAGATGATTGTACCAGTAATGTTCGTGCTATCCACCTTGTATCTTTTTTGTCGTCTTGTATTTTTCATGTCAACTTATTCGCTTAAGAATGATACTCCAGCTTTTTTGACCTAATGTCATGAGAAAATTTATCAAGTCTTCTTCCGGTTCCAGTTTGTTGATCCTATCTTGGCATTTTTTATATTCTAAGTATAGCTATTTGTCTTATAAAATCAATCTGAGGAGTTCAGGAAGCGAGCAGTCCTGCATGTTTAGATAGGAAATCCTCGCTGCCAAATAATTTCAGCAATGCGGACTACTATGTGAACGCTAAAAGGGCGCCCTGTTTCTTATAAAGTAAATTCCTGCATCTACTTTTTTCGATGGATGGGAAGAGAAAAATTATAGGTTTGTTCTGGAATCTTTGACAGGGATAAATCAGAAGAACCAAAAAGGACTACTCCGAGATATATTTTCAAAATGACCGCTTAAGAAACGTGGAAAGTCTTCTCCCTATGCTCATAAAGTTCATCAATTTCCTTGAAGTGGAGATGTGGGAAAATGTTTGATTTCGGTCATGTGAAAAGTCACGAAGAAATGAAAGAAGTCATGCAAACCATTATCAAATCCGCTGATGAAACCAACCTCCGTCTTGCCCTGAAAATCATCAGAGCAGTCAGCAGATGGCTACTAATTTATTCTGTTCTCTCGTTGCCATTCTTCATCTCTATTCTTTATAATGTATATCCGCCATGAAAAAGAAAGTATCGATAATAGGAGCTGGAAATGTTGGCGCTACAACTGCACAGCTTGTTGTGCAGTCCGGGCTTGCTGATGTTGTCCTCTTTGATGTAGTTGAAGGACTGCCTCAGGGTAAGGCACTTGATATGGCAGAGGCATGCCCGCTCTGGAATTCCTCATCTTCCATGAGAGGGACGAACAAGTATGAGGATACAGCAGGTTCTGATATTATTGTAATCACCGCGGGTCTCGCAAGAAAACCGGGAATGTCAAGGAGTGACCTCCTTCATGCGAATGCAAACATTATCAGGGGTGTCTCTACCGAGATTGCAAAGTTTTCACCGCATGCTGTCATCATCGTCGTTACCAACCCTATGGATGTTATGGCGCAACTCGCATGGAAGACTACAGAGTTTTCCTGTAAACGTGTAATGGGAATGGGCGGAATCCTTGATGCTTCAAGGTTAGCGGCATTTCTTTCATGGGAGATGAATGTATCGCCTGAGGATATAGAGGCGCTTGTACTTGGCGGACATGGAGATGATATGGTGCCATTGCCAAGGTTTACAACAGTGAGAGGCATACCATTAACAGAACTCCTGCCGAAAAAGAAAATTGCCTCATTGATAGAGAGGACAAGAAATGGCGGAGCAGAAATCGTTGCATTGCTAAAAGCCGGCAGTGCGTATTATGCGCCTGCAGCATCAACTTTTCAGATGATAAAGTCTATTCTTCTTGATGAAAAACGGGTTCTGCCCTGTACTGCATTTCTGAACGGAGAATATGGAGTGAAAGATATTTATGTTGGCGTGCCGGTCATACTCGGTAAAGAAGGGGTTGAGAGGATTGTGGAGATAAAACTGACCAAAGAAGAAAAGGCTCAATTCAAGAAATCATGTGAGTCTGTCAGAAAACTGATAAAGAATTTAGGTATATAGAGGGAGGGAATATGGAAAGAACATTATCAATTGTTAAGCCTGACGGAGTAAAGAAAAATCTGATCGGCCAAGTCATAAAAAGATTTGAACAGAAAGGTCTCAGGATCGCAGCCCTGAAGATGCTCAGGATGTCAGTGGACGACGCAAAAGGATTTTATATAGTACATAAGGAGAGACCGTTCTATGAGAGTCTTACCGGTTTTATGTCAGAGGGCCCGATTGTTGTTGTAGTTGCAGAAGGAGACAATGCAATCAGCAAGGTAAGAGAAATTATGGGAGCAACGAACCCAAAAGATGCGGCACCCGGAACAATCAGGGCAGACTTTGCTTCTGACATAGAGCACAATATCGTTCACGGCTCAGATTCAAAGGAATCAGCTTCCTATGAGATACCTTATTTCTTTTCTTCCCTGGAAATGTTCTGAAAATCAACTTAAAAGATACCAATATGCATTGGTTATTGAGATGAAGAACTCATACCCATATTGTCGAGCAGCCTGATAAATTCTCTTAATTTCATCCCGCTTTGCTCAGGTATATCATCAAAAGCTATCCCTATATCATAGTGCACAAGATCCTCTTGTTCTATTAACCGGCAATTGGCAACCCGTCCCTGAAACAAGATAGATCTGTCATCAGGAAGTGTCATCTCCATAGGTAATTTGCTGTCTATCTCGAGCGCATGTTCGCTCTCAATGAGCATCCCACCAAGATTGAGGTTTATTACTTTATAATTTTCCTGAAAATGCATGACTGCTTTTCCCGGATCTTCGATGCAAATCCTTACATAAAGCCTGCCACCGTCAGGTTTCTTGATATCCACTTTTCTGTCAGCATCCCGCTTATTCGCCTCAAGAAAATCTACAATTTCTTTTTCCTTTTCAAATGAACCGTCGGTAAACTTCATGCCGGCTGTATATAATGGGATAATATTTCCCTCTGAATCTCTTATGCTTTCACCCAGCAAAGACCATACGACTATGCCACTTACAGACAATACCCTTTCTCTCCCCTCTATTTTGAGAGCATATTCACTGCCTATCCGCATCATTCTCTCTGTCCGCAGAGAAACACCGCCGATGCTTATATCATTAATTTTCACATATTTGGCAAGCACCATCTTGCCACTAATTTCCATCACATCTACTTTGAATCTCTTATACCGTCTGGTACTGTCCATCCTGTCCTCAGGTAATCTTTTCATTGATTAACATTAAGAATAAGGTTAGTACAAATAAAATAAAAAATCAAACACTGCTGCAACACTGCTGCAATTAGTCACCCAAGAACAGAGATAGGAACAGAGAAAAAAGAGAAACCCCTTCTGGTTTAAAGGATTGGAGTGATATAAAATATCACCCAACAGGTTAAAAAAACTAGAAGGGGGTAAGAGAATGATACAACAAACTATATTTCCGTTCAAGATAACGACGACGAAAGAGGTTCTGACGGCGCGCAGCGGGCTGGCGCTTTTTGCTGAGTACAATCACGGGATAGGGTTAAGAGAATTAGCCGACAAGTACATGCCTGCCCCTGGGAGCAACAGGGGATTCAATCCATCGGTATTTGTAAATAGTATGGTATTGATGCTGCAAGGCGGCGGCAGGAGCTTTGAAGATTTACGGGAACTAAAAAACGATGAAGGATTGATGAAGCTGATAGGCTATGACAATATTCCCGATCCTGACACGGCGGGGGATTGGACGAGGAGGATGGGGGATCAGGGGAAAGAGCAAGTGGGATTAAAGGGACTGGGAAAAGTAAGGGACGTGACGAACGATAGGATAATAAAAAGAGATGCGAGGGCGGGATACACGCTGGATGTGGACGCAACGGGGATATATGGAGAGAAAGCGGAAGCCTTCTACACTTACACGGGAGACAAGGGATACATGCCGGTGCTGGGATTTTTATATGAGCTTGGCATATGCATATATGATGAATTCAGGGAGGGTAATGTTACACCTGCATACGGGCATTTGGATTTTTACAAGGAGTGCAGGGCGCGAATGCCTAGGGGCAAGGCGATAGAGAGATATCGTGCGGACAGCGCATCATATCAGGCGGGGCTGATAAACGAATTGGAGAAGGATAAGGTCAAATGGGGGATAACGGCGGATATGGACACGGCCGTAAAGGCAGCGATAGCCTCGATACCCGATAGTGGATGGAAGGAGCCTGAAGATGGATGCGGTTACGAGATAGCGGAAACTGTACACACCATGAATAAAACGAAAGAGTCGTTTCGGCTTGTGATAAAGCGGGAGATGCGCAGGCAGGGAGATATGTTCGAGGCAGACAGATATGTTCATCACGCAGTGGCAACGAACTGGATGGATGAGGAAAAGAGCGGTATGGAAGTGTTGCAGTGGCACAATCAGAGGGGACAGGCGGAGAACTTCAACAAAGAACTGAAGAATGGTTTTGGGATGGAAAGGATGCCGTGCGGGCAGACCGAGGCCAATACGGTGTTCTTCAGGATTGGGGTTATTGCATACAACCTTTTTATTGGCTTTAAGATGCTTTCATGCCCTGAGACATGGATAAAGCACACCATAGCGACCTTCCGCTGGAAGATGATACAAGTGGCAGGTAGGATAGTAAAACACTCAGGGAGCGTTATACTGAAAATTGCCGCCGGAATGGAAAAGGTTGAGTTGTTTCTTGGGATTAGACGAAGGATATATGAACTGAGTTTGAACCCTGATAGCTAAAGACAACGCTGGGAACGGATGAAGTAAAAGAAACAAGGGTGAGGAGCGTTTTTTTAAGGCAAAATTGAGTCGGTTTTTAGCTGCTTCTGCAATTAAGCCGGCAATTTGGCTGAGATAATAACGGCAGACTGAAAAAATATCCCCAGACTGCCCACTGAAGTGGTTCGGTAATTTTCTATATCGGGATTTGGGAGTCATTTGGAGGTTGACAGGAAAGAGGGTAAAAATGTTATTTTATAGTTTCTTACAGGCGCGTAGCTCAGTGGGAGAGCGCTTCCTTGACACGGAAGAGGTCAGGGGTTCAATACCCCTCGCGCCTACCATAGAAATAAATAACTTGCCAGTCTTTACCATCTGCTCTCACTTTCATTTATATCTGTAAGGATTATTTCTGCCTTAATTAAGTAATTATTATAAATATTGTATAATTAATATATAAATTAACTATTTTGTAATCATCCGCAAAAAGAAGAAGATTAACATGATAATAATGAAGTTTTTATATGTCTCATGCATTATCATCCTCGGAACAGTATGTCTTGCATGTGCACAGGGTGACAGCCATAAAAGCCCTGATACACCAAAGGGGAATCTTGAAAAGGCAACATTTGCAGGTGGTTGTTTCTGGTGCATGGAATCGCCGTTTGAGAAGCTGCAAGGTGTAAAAGAAGTTATATCCGGGTATACAGGCGGGCAGAAAAAAAACCCTACATATAAAGAAGTGTCCGCCGGAGGCACGGGACATGTTGAAGCCATCCAGGTGATGTTCGACCCTTCTATAATTACTTATGAAGAGCTTTTAAACGTTTTCTGGCGGCAGATAGATCCGACAGATCCTAATGGACAGTTTGTTGACAGGGGTTCACAATACAGATCAGTGATTTTTTATCATTCTGAAGAACAGAAAAAAAGTGCTGAGAAATCTAAGGATGACCTACAGAAATCCGGCAGATTTAATAAACCGATTGTTACCGAAATCCTTCCCGCTGGTGAATTTTACACAGCAGAAGAATACCATCAGGATTACAACAAAAAGAATCCCATACGATATAAATTTTATCGTTACAACTCCGGCCGTGATAAATATGTGGGAAAAGTATGGGGCAAAGAGGAGAAAAAACAAATGAGCGATAATAAAATACAACAGAAGCCTTCAAGAGATGATCTAAAGAGGAAATTAACCCCTTTGCAGTTTAAGGTCACCCAGGAAAACGGGACGGAAAAACCATTTGACAACGAATACTGGGACAATAAAAAAGAGGGCATTTACGTGGATATCGTATCCGGAGAACCCCTTTTCAGTTCAACCGACAAGTTTGACTCTGGTACAGGGTGGCCAAGCTTCACCAGACCCCTTGAACCTGCAAATATAGTTGCAAAAGGAGACAAGGGGTTTTTTATGAACAGGACTGAAATAAGAAGCAGGCAGGGTGATTCACATCTTGGACACGTATTCTCTGACGGACCATCGCCAACGGGTCTCCGTTACTGCATGAACTCTGCTGCGCTACGCTTTATACCAAAGGATAACCTGGAAAAAGAAGGGTATGGTCAATACAGGAAACTTTTTGAAAAATAGAGATCTTGCTGCTGTTTCCGGAATCTGACTTTCTTTAATCTTTTCTTTTCCATTTTTTAGTATAATTCATAAAATAAGGCAATGAGATATTCAACAAGTATTATGGCTGAAGAATGCCGGCTGATCTCGGGGAAATATATGCTTCAGGAATAATGGTCAACTGAAAGGGTTTTACTCTACCCTTATTAGCTTTTCGACAGGGATATTTTTTAAAAGATTTTCAGAAGCTGCGTTAAGGTTTTCTCTATCCAGAGATTCCAATGTTACCATGACGGTGTATTCGATTTGGTCAATCACAGGGTATGAACCTATTTTGACATTTACATACCGTTTTACAATCTTATTTAAAATAGGTGCAACCATGGACTCGGATTCATTGAGATAGACCTTTTTAAGGTATATAATGGGCTCATTAAACAACTTTTCTATTGCAACAAATTTTTTTCTGAGCAGTTGCGGTATGCCCGGAAAGATAAAGATATTTCTGAATTTTATAAGAGGGAAAGAGAGTGTACCGTCGCTGACAAGCTCAGAACCATCAGGCACTTCTGCCATTTTCAGTTGCTCTGGTGACAGATGCCCCTGCTTCTTTTCGAGTATGTCTCTTAATGTAGCATCAACTACAGGGTTGATATCAAATGCTTTTGATATGCCTTCTATGGTTACATCATCGTGTGTTGGTCCGATGCCTCCAGAGGTAAAAACATAATCAAACCTTTGAGAAAAGTTTCTGACTTCTTCGGCTATTTGATCAATATCATCGGGTATAATTGCTACACGGCATAATCGTACTCCATGAGACCAGAGTTCCTGGGCCATAAAAAAAGAATTATAATCCTGAACCTTGCCGGAAAGGATCTCATCACCGATTATGATAATACCCGCTGTCTTTGCCATTTTTTAAATCAGCCCATAACTATATTGCATTTAGTCATATTGTAGCTATTACTAAAGAACAGGTCAAATGGACTTAGCAGGGCTTACTATTTCTTAACGACTTACAATAATTCTTCTTAAAACCATTCTTCCAATCTATAATATATATATGAAAAGGATACGTTTATTGATCATCATTTTATTTATTATGAATGGTTGTGCCCATGTTGTTTCTCAAGACATGCGGGAACAGGTTGACAAGGAGTTAAGCCCGGCTGCCCTCTTTAAGACGCCGGAGCAACATACAGGGAAAACAGTTATACTCGGCGGAACTATTATCAGCGCTAAAAACACAGATCAGGGGACATACATTGAAGTGCTCCAGAAACCATTAGATTATCGTGGACGACCTGAAGATACAGACATCTCATATGGAAGGTTTATTATTTACCATCAGGAATACCTCGATGCTGCCATCTATTCGACAGGGAAAGATATAACTGCAGCAGGGACTGTATTGGGTACAATGCTCCGTCCGCTCGGAGAGATACAATATCCCTATCTCCTCATCATGGCCAAAGAAATACACCTCTTCGGACTGCGAAACTTTCTGCCCATACAATTTTCCATAGGCATTTTATCAACCTTTTGACGGCAATATTATTCATTAAAATAAAGTACAGTCTCTTTCCGGATCTTCAAAAGTCAAAATATTCAAGCCTGACCCCGACAAGTACCGACAATGAGATTCATTCCGCAGCTTTCTTGCGGGCCCTCAGCTCCTTGAACATCTTTTGAATGGCTGGTTTGATTTCAGGCAACTTCTCTTTTGCGACCTGCCACACGATCTTGTAGTCTATGCCAAAATAGAAATGGGCGATTTTATCCCTGATCTTTGCCATAAATTTCCAAGGCAAGTCTTCATAATCATCCCTGATTGTCTTTGGAATATTCTTCGTCGCTTCGCCGATGACCTGAATTTTCCAGACAACAGCGCTCTTGGTTTTTTCGTCTTTTATAAAATCTTTGTAGTTGGAATTTTCGACGAATTTCTCAACAGTCTTTATTGCATCAAGGATATCTTTTACAAAAAGTGTATAATCCCGCATTATATGTAAACGGCTTCCTTGAGTATCCTCTTTTTGAGTTCTGGCCGGATAGCCTCTTTTCGCACAAGATCGACCTTTCGATGTAGTAGTCTTCTCAGGTAGTCCTCGAGTTCCATGTATTTAAAAACATCGGGGATTCCGAAGAAACTGACAAGGATATCAATATCACTGTGTTCTTTCTGCTCGCCGCGCACATAGGAACCGAAAATTCCTATTTCACGCACTTTATATTTCCGGCTTACTTCAGCCTTATGCTCCGCGAGGATCTCCTTGATTTCCTGAACGGTCCTCATGGTAGTTGATTGGTTCCTATTTTTCATAGGCTTATTTTATCATGCAAGCGACTTTTTTGCTCCAGATATATTTAATCGTGTAATCCCGCGGTTGTAGTATGGTTGAGCACCATTGGGCTCTATCTTCAAGGCCTTTGTAAAGTCCGAGATGGCAAGATCAAACTGGCCTTTTTTAGCATAAGCAAAACCACGATTGTTGTAGGTCTCTGCCGACACTGGATATATCTCCAAAGCTTTGTTAAATTCTGAAATGGCGAGGTCGTATTCGTTTATTTCTAAATACTTGACACCTAAATTATGATATCTTTTCGCAGATAGCAGAGCACCCGACAGAGTTTCTTCGGCGTCGCGGGCCGAACCGGCGTTTGGCTGGGGAAAAGTGCTGTCCAGAGATACGGATTGTACAGGCTTCCCCATAGTTTTCGCACATGTATCTTGAGCGGAAATATTGCCTGAAGTCATGCAAATAAGTAGTACCAATGTTAATAAAGCAACTATTATATTTCGATTCATCATGTTCAGATTATTCATTAAACAAGTACCTCCTTCTTGACTGTCTTTATGAGAAAGGGGCCTGGACTATAACGGTGGGAAATGGGGGGAGATATAGCCCAGGCACCCTGGGTGGAAGCTCAATCCTTTAAATCTTCCGTCTCTGAGATTTTTCGATGCCGCTCCAAAGCCTGCTTTATATTCAACAAAACATTATCTTTTTCGAGAGGTTTTTCGATGTACCTGCATGCTCCTTTTCCGACTGCTTCCATTAACGGAAAAGTATTTCCAAAGGCAGACATGACAATTATTTCCGGAGCATATACTTGGGATCTTAGTTTTTTCATGAGTTCCATGCCATCCATATCGCGCATCCAAAGATCGGTCAAGACAACGTCAGGCTCTAATGTCTTTGCAATTCTCAATGCCTCATCACCCGATGAGGCAATATACGTCTCGTATCCTTCATCCGAAAGAATTATTTTTAGGATATTCCTCTGTAAAGGATCATCATCTACGACAAGGACAATTGCCATAAAAATCCTTTGGCACCTACTCAGGTACGGTTATTTCGCTTTATGGGGCATATGCTCCATGTCCTGTTGAATCTCCATTTTGTTCTCGCAAGGGAGATGAGGCACTCTTGGCCCACCGCGCATCATTCCTCTCATCATGGGAGGTCCGATGTCTGGCTCCATCTCCATCGTCTCTTTGAATTTTGTCCTCTGCTCGGATGTCAGTTTTGATTTAATCTCCTCCCTCGCCCTGATGAGAGAGAGGTGCATTTCAGTCTTTATTGCCTCTATCTGCTTAAGTTTCGCCTCAACTGCCTTCATGTTAACAGGGTCTTTATCGAGTAGGTCTTTCAATTCGATACCTGCAATACGCCCATCGGCCCTCTTCTTAATCGTCTCTTTCATTGCCTTGTTTTTGATCTCCTTTATCGCTTCTCTCTGCTTCTCGTCAAGTCCAAGGCATGTGAGATGCTCCCACATGAAATGCTCAGCCTCCGGAATAATTTCCATCATGTCCATGACAGGAGGCCCCATCGGTGGCGGCATCATGTGCATACCTTCGTCCTGGCAACTTCTTCCAGTGTCACCAATCGGACCGCGCATCTCCGCATGAGAATTGTGTGATAAAGACAACATTAATAGAAGACCTAAAAACAGACCAAACAATACTTTTTTCATATAAACCTCCTTTTCTTTACTGCCTTACTCCCTACCATGCCTTTGGCGGGACTTTCTGACCGCGGAAACCTTCTTCGGGCACAGCTACTAGCTGACCGTCGATCTGCTTGCAGACAGCATTCATTTTTTCCCCACGAGGGTTGGTAATTTCCACCTTAGTCTCTTCGTTCTTGTCTTTGCATGCCTCAATCGTTTCTGGAGGAGGCCCGATGCGTCTTCCGCTGTCCGGAGGTCCATCCATCGCCCATGCTGCTGCAGAAGCACTCCCAACGAGCAAAAGGATACCCGCTGCTGTATTGATTATGTGCTTGTTCATGCTATCACCTCCTTTCCCTCTTTGTGGGCCATACTTACATGGTTTCTGTTGTAATCACGTTTATATTATTAGTCCTAATGCATCTTTCGAATGATATTGTTCCCGGTATCCGCAACATATAGGTTGTTTTCATCCATGGTGATGCCAAGGGGATTATTGAAGCGTGCGTCTGTTCCGGTCCCATCGGTGGAGCCATGAGATTCTACTTTGCCTGCCAGAGTCGTAACCTCTCCAGTGGCAATGACGATCTTCCTAACAGTATGGTTCCCAGCGTCCGCAACATAAAGGTTGGTTCCATTCGTGGTGATGCCAAAGGGATTATTGAAGCGTGCCGTTGAGCCAGTTCCATCGGTGGACCCGTAAGACTCTGCCTTGCCTGCCAAAGTCGTAACCTCTCCTGTGGCAATGACAATCTTCCTAATGATATTGTTACCAGCATCTGCAATATAAAGGTTGGTTCCATCCGTAGCGATGCCGGCGGGGTAGTAGAAGCAGGCCGCTAAGCCGGTCCCATTAGTGGAACCGGAAGCCCCTGCTACACCTGCCAGAGTCGTAACCTTTCCTGTGGCAATAGCGATCTGTCTAATAGTATGGTTGCCATAATCTGCGACATAAAGGCTGGTTCCATCCGTAGTGATGCCATAAGGATTATTAAAGCGTGCATCCGTTCCAGTTCCATCGGTGGACCCGTAAGACTCTGCCTTGCCTGCCAAAGTGGAGACCATTCTTGTGGCAATGACGATCTGTCTAATAGTATGGTTGCCATAATCTGCGACATAAAGGCTCGTTCCATCCGTGGTGATGCCATAAGGATTATTGAAGCGTGCCGTTGTGCTGGTTCCATCGGTGGACCCGGAATCCCCGTTTGTACTACCCGCAAAGAGCGAAACCTTTTTTGTGGAAATAACGATCTTCCGGATGGTATTGTTGCCGGTATCTGCAACATAAAGGTTGCTCCCATCCGTGGTGATGCTGGAGGGGCCATGGAAGAGTGCGTCTGTTCCGGTTCCATCCGTGGATCCATAGGACCCTGCGGTACCTGCAAAAGTCGTAACAGTAGGACCGGAGCTCTCCGTTTTGCCAGAACCGCAAGACACCAACATAGCTGCAATCGAGATGATGATCCCTACAATTTTGAATCTGTTTTTCATGATATCCTCCATTTTCCTTAATGTACGGCATTCCAAATTTTTGGTTTGATGAATTTAATAAAATATAGCAAGCAAATATGGCAAAAATATGGAAGAAATGAGGAAATTTCCGGCGAGATCAAATCACAGTGCATATTCTTTAGCGATACGATATAAAATAAGATTATGAAGATCGGCCTTACCCATCGACTGTTTCTCTCCATTCTGGCCGCCACTTGTTTGGCGGTCCTCAGCAATTTTTTTATAATGACATGGAGCATCGACCGGGGGTTTCTCCAATATCTCAACTCTTTCGAGCAGGATAGATTGGAGCAGTTGGCCGGAAGATTGGAACAAGTGTATGCCGAGAATGGAAGCTGGGATTTTCTACGGGAGAACCCGAGATTCCTGATAGAACGATTGCTGAATGAGCACCTTGGCGATGTTTCATCCGAGAGGTTCAAGGAACTCAATAAGAGTAATGATGTTCCGCCGTTTCCGCCACCGCCGATGGGTGCACATCAGCCAAGATTGCCTTTCATTGTTTTGGATGCAGAGCGGAAACCGCTCTTTGGAAACCCTGCAGAAGCAAAGGATATAAATTTAAAACCTATTATCCACAATAAAGAGACTGTGGGTTATATAGCGCTATTGCCGCCAAAACATTTCCTTGCTCCTCCTCAGGAGCAGTTCTTGAAGCAGCAGAAATCGTCTCTGATTCTTGCAGCACTTGGAATGGTATTGGTAGTTGTGATATTTTCTCTCCCCCTGGCGAACCGTTTGATACGTCCGATCAAGGCTATGGCCGCAGCAACCCGTGAACTTGCCTCTGGAAAATATACCATTCGGGTTCCGATCTCCTCATCAGACGAGTTGGGGCAGCTTGCTCGTGACTTTAATGCCATGGCGCTGACTCTTGAGAAGAATGAAAAGGCGCGCCGCCAGTGGGTTGCCGACATCTCCCACGAGCTGCGGACCCCTCTGGCTGTGCTGCGTGGTGAGATCGAGGCTCTCCTTGAGGGGATCCGCAACACCACTCCGGAGGCTATCCGCTCTCTTCATGCAGAGGCGCTTCGGCTGCATCGTTTGGTTGACGATCTTTACCAACTTGCTCTCTCTGATCTCGGTACGCTGACCTACCATAAGGAGGACATCAATCTGGTGGAGATTCTTAAAGACTCCATAGAATCGTATAGTACAGAGTTTGCCCGGAATGGCATAACGCTCACCGAAGAAATTGCCCAAGGATTGCAGCTTATAGTCTTCGCAGACCGCCAGAGGCTATACCAGCTCTTCGCGAATCTGCTCGACAATTCCTTGAAGTACACTGAGTCTGGAGGAGCGCTCATCATCCGTCTGGCATGCCATAATGGCCATGCTGCGATTGATTTCGAAGACTCCGCGCCAGAAGTTCCGGAGAACGAGTTGGGCAGACTCTTCGATAGACTCTATCGGGTAGAAGGGTCTCGAAACCGGACATCGGGCGGCGCCGGTCTCGGCCTGGCAATCTGCAGAAACATTGTCGAGGCCCATGCCGGAACCATTTCTGCTCTTCCATCGCAGTTGGGAGGGGTCCTGGTCCGGATTACTATACCTGTTGCCGGCAGGTGCTCATGAGCGGGAACATACTTGTTATAGAAGACGAACCGAAACTGGCAAGTCTGCTCGCCGATTATCTAAGGGCGTCCGGGTTCGAACCGTTTTGCCTTGGAGATGGCACTGATGTTGTGCCTTGGGTCCGGGAGCATAAGCCCGACTTGATCCTCCTCGATTTGATGCTACCGGGACGCGACGGCATGGAGCTCTGCAAGGATGTCCGCGCTTTCTCCCGCGTGCCGATCATCATGGTAACGGCCCGGATCGAAGAAATTGACCGTCTGATAGGTCTCGAACTCGGCGCTGATGACTACATCTGCAAGCCATTCAGTCCCCGTGAGGTAGTTGCACGGGTCAAGGCTGTCTTACGCAGGACGCAGGACGGTCATACGATTCAAGCCCAGGGGCTCGTTCTCGACGAGCACCGTTACAGGGCAACTCTCCACGGTCATGATCTTGAACTCACCGCAGTAGAGTTCACGCTGCTGCAATTCTTGGTCGCCAGTCCGGGACGCATTTATGGGCGCCAGCAACTCATGGACAAGATCTATCCTGATGAGCGCAGCGTCAGCGACCGCACCATAGACAGCCACATCAAAAAATTGCGAAGGAAGATCGAGGCCATTGATCCTGAAGCGAAACTCATCCATTCGGTCTACGGCGTCGGCTACAAATTCGAGCCTGACTCTCCGTAAGAATATTGTCATCAGCTCTGGTTCGAAGATCGCCGGCCTTCGAAGCGATCTGAGTTTTCACATACTTGCCGATACGCGTTATAGAAGGAAGACAGTGGCGAGTTCTGACATGCAGAGCTTTCACAAAGCACCCTTTTTGCTTCATCTTCCGGGCAAGTATCTTTGTCTCAACGTAGGGGACGTTGCCAATTTAACCAACATATCATGCGCACCATCGTTTTAAATCTTCATGCCGAATCACATTATCTGCTTCAACGCGGCTCGATGATGCATATAATGCCTGTGGAGTCACGCCAAGAGCCTTCGCCAATTCATATCCGCTTCTGCCAAGATATCTCATCCAGATGTATGCCAGAACTGCACGCGCCCTCGTAACTTCCCTGTTTCTTCCGCTGCCGGTCATTGATTCCCTGCTTATACCCATATCTGTCGCTATGCGGCTCATGAGCGTTTTTAAGCTTACCCTCATTATTCATATATGCTTTATGTCCTATTTCCCTGCACCTGATTTTTTCAACAGTTCTGTGATATCTGTTTTTTTACCCATCCTGGCAAACATTAATGCTGTCCAGCCGTCTTTATCCCTGACATTCACATCAGCGCCATTCTTTATAAGTATTTTTGCTATCTCAAGGTTGCCTGCATATGCAACGTACATCAATGCTGTATAGCCGTCTTTATCCTTTGCATTGACATCAGCACCTTTCTCAACAAGAAGTTGTGCCATTTCAAGATCTCCTTTTTCTGCAGCGATCAGAAGCGCTGTATATCCATCCTTATCCTTTGCATTGACATTGAACCCTTCTTTTATGGATATTGCAACTGTTTCTCTGTCCCCTGATTTTACTGCATCAAAAGAAACTTTATCGGAATATATAACTCTCTTACTATCTGTCCCCTGCCTGGGGATACCTTCCCTGCCTTTGCATCCGGAGATTGATAGCTCGATGATAAAGAAAAGAGATAATACAAGAAAAAATATAGCTGCCCCTGAAGTTGCCCTATTTGTCCCCACCATTATCCTCCTTAGGTGTTCTGGACATCCTTTCCCTGAACCATCTCATGATGTCATCATATGATGGAGGTGTTATTAAAAACACTTCAATATCCTTAGGGAACTGAAGTTTTGCCCTGTCTTCATCTTTCATAATGAGCAGACCTGCCTCTGCTTCAAGAAGTTTGCTTTCTATTAAATTCATGATATGCTGAAGCCTTTTTTCTGCTGCCTCTGTATAAAACTCAAGAACACGTTTAAAGACTTCTCTGGTAAAAATGACCCTGAGACAGTTGCCCCAATCCGTGTAGGGACCCAAAATTTCTTTATTTTCCAGAGGGATAAGTACCCCGCCCTCCTCTGATTTGTTTCTAATGATCTGCGGTATTCGTTCATTTATCTTCATCAGCATGTTGAGGGCGTCGTCACCTTCCTGATAAATAAGTTCACAAAATATCCTTTTTATCTTCCCGGCAGCCTCGATCTTTTCTATCTGCTGAACCACCTCATCCCAGTATTTGTCCACAAGTTTCTTATAATCCTCAGGCGCGTCTTCAATAGCATAAATATTTGCCACACAGTAGAGCTTCTTTTTACCGGCAAAATCCTCTGCATTCGGTCTGTCAATCTGTCCTAATTCCACCACCTCTCATTACTCCTTTCTTTATTGATTTTTGTTCTTTGACAGAATATTGCTGAGCCTTTTTCTCGCCTCCTCATTTTTAGGATCAATCACCAATGCCTGCTTGTATTCCTCTGCTGCTTTGTGCGTAAGATTAAGCTTTTCGTAAAGGTCGCCTGTAGTTATCCTTATCCCTGCATCACCAGGGAGGAACTCTGCAGCCTGCCTCATAATGTTGAGCGCATCCCCATGGAGGACTTTTTTCATATAGTAATTATAGACTGAATAAAAAAATGCAGGAGTTATCTTATTTTCATTCTTTATATATTTAAGGGCGTTCAGATATTCTCCTTCAGCCATGCTGTCTTTTCCTGTCCTGTAAAGATAATCCGCAAAAAGGAGATGTGGCTCTACCCTTTCCGGCAGCGCTCTCAGGATATCTTCATCACTCAGCCGGTTCAGCACCATCAGAGTTATGTAGTCCCTGGTTCTGTTAGGGTCTAAGGATAAAGCCTGTTGTGTAATCCTGATGCCTTCATCCCTTCTGCCCATAGAAAAAAGCCATAAGGCATATCTTTGATACCTTACCTGATTTTGAACATCATACCTGATTCCCGAGCGAAGAAACTGTTCTGCGGTATCATATCTCTTGAATTCATTCGAAAGAAGCCCAAGCCTCTGTAAGTATTCACTGTTAACCGGATTCCTTTGAACTGACTTTTTGTAGTAAGCTAAGGCTGTTTTATCATTCGATAGTGCTTTTTCGGTATTGGCAACTGCATAAAAGTAACGTGCTTCAAGAGGATCGAAAAAAGCTGCTTTCATGGATTTATCCCTTATGTATTCAATATCCCCGGGAGACATTTTATCAGTGAGGTTTGCGTCTTTTATGGAAGAAAAAATATGTTTTCCTATTATAATACCGGAATTATAAGCAAAACAGGTTATAGCGAAAACAGCAATCAGTACAGCAGGGATCTTTGTTGGGAGATGCAGTCTTTTCAGGTATGTTTCATTTGGAGCATCCCGCAAACATGTGTGCGATGCTGAAACAGCAAGTCCTGCAAAGAAGAAGAAATAAAGGCCATTAGCTCCGATGTGAAGGTTAAAATCAGTAATGCTGTAAATCAGGATTGATACCATCCCTGAAATACATCCGATAAAGAGATATATTGAGTATGTCTCGTGTCTTCTGAGAAACCTTTTCCAGGATTTATAGAAGACCATAAAAAGAAATAGCATGCAAAAGAGAAGAGCCAGGACACCCCCTTCGGTCAGAAGCTCAACGTAATCATTATGTGCATGGTCGATAATCTTCCAGCCTACCCTTTGTCCTGAAAAACTCTGATATGCCGGGAAGATGTAGAAAAAAGTCCCAAAGCCTGCGCCGGTCAGTGGAAATTCCCTTATGATCCTGAGACTGTCTTCCCATATCTCTATTCTGTATTTGATATCTCTTGCCGATTCGAAGCGTTCAATTATAATGCCCCATCCAAACCAGCTGACAGAGAGTATAATGATCAGGAACATAATGATAATGAGCAGAGAGCTTTTATCGCGTTTACCTTTTCCGAGCAGCAACAGTACGAAGACGATTATGGAACCACACAGACTGATGATGCCGCTCCTTGAAAGAGTCAGAAAAACAGAGAGCGCAACGAGAACAACAGAGAAGCCAAGGAGCAGGTAGACATTTGTCTTTTGCCGACTAAAAAGTTCAGTTATCTTGTCGCGGATATTTCTGTGATTGGTACGGGGTTTATAGTAGATGAAAAGGCTCAGGATTACAGGGAATATCATCCCCAGCAGGCCGGCAAAGTGATTACGGTTTACGTAAGGACCAAAGGGGGTTCCCCCGTGTGCCAATTCCCTGAACCATAGAAGTTTACCGTTTGAGAGAAAATGTTGCAGTATGCCCTGGATGGACAGAACTGATGCGAAGATAACAATGATGTTAACGGTTCTCAGCAGATAGTCTTTTTTCGACAGAAGTTGAACCGTCAGAAAATAGAATGCCGCATAGGAGGCTATACGGAAAAACTCTGATAAAGTTGCCTTTTTGTTCACCGAGAGTGGTATCCATGCACCGGGCTCTTCTATCAGTACAGTTGTCTTGAACAGATCATAAGTTTGTGGAGAGATTACCCTGACAATTTCTGAAGGCAGAGGGATGCATTGTATAAGAATATACGTCAGCAAAAACAACAGGGGTATAATTCCCGGGGCCTCGTACAGCGGAATATTACTTTCTTTTGTATTGCGGTAGAGCAGCAAAAATGCCGCAGAAAATGCAGCAGTCTCCATTATGGTCAATGACCAAGGCTCAACCGTTCCAAAAGCAAGAGGTGAAAAGATTAGAATGAAGATAAATATAATAAAGATACTTCTGGACATTTTCTATAACTGAATTATATCAATTACAGGAGGGAATTGTCAGTGGTATGTTAAATAAATCAGGTGGACTTTTTTGAATCTTTCTGGGCATAAGGGGAGTATTGATAATATTGATAGTAATAATGGTCGCTCTTCTTTAAATTGAAAAAATTGATCACTATGCCGAGAATACGGAATTCGACATCGCTTTCGCGTCTGCCGCTCAGATATTTTAAACCTCTGCTTGCGATCTCATATGTTGTTTTCCCTGCCTTTGTAACAATAATTGTCCCATCGAGGATTTTACTCAAGATAACGCTGTCTGTAACAGACATTAAAGGCGGAGAGTCCCAGATGATAATATCAAATTTCTCATCAAGGGTTCTGAGCAGTTGAAGCATTCTCTTAGACCCAAGGAGTTCAGACGGGTTTGGGGGAATAGGGCCTGAAGGCAGTATGCTGAGGTTCATGACCGGCTTTTTAAAAATAGTTTCGATATCAGTTGAAGTGCCCACGAGATAGGTGCTGAGCCCGCTTAAATTGTTCAGCCCGAATACTGTATGGATGCGGGGCTTCCGCAAGTCTCCGTCAACCAGTAAAACTGAATATCCGGAGCGGGCGATTGTCATGGCAAGGTTAACAGAAGTAACTGTCTTGCCCTCTTCAGGTCCCATGCTTGTTATAAGGATATTCTTTGGAGGTTTATCCGCTGAAGAAAGCAAAATAGCTGTCCTTATTGTTTTGTAGCTTTCAGCAAAAACAGACTGTGGCTCCCTCTGGATTATTTCTTCAATATTCTCTTCGTTGGATTCCATAAGAGGCACTACACCAAGGACAGGCACACCTAATTTTGCTTCAACTTCTTCAGGGGATTTGATCGTATTATCAAGGTATTCAATGAAAAATGCCAGACCAATTCCGCCACCGAGACCGATTAATAAGCCGAGCAGGATATTCAGAGCTTTTCTGGGCTTTATGGGAGAACCCGGTTTCTCGGCTTTCTCAACTACCCATACATTAACCGTCTTAATTTCTTCTGTAACACTCTGCTCTTTAATCCTCTTTATAAGTGCATCGTAAAGCTGACGGTTTGTTTCAACATCCCTTGATAAAACACCATATTCAATAAATTTTTCATTCAGACTGAGGGCCTCTGACTTGGTACTTGAGAGCATTCTCGAGAGATTAGTCTCATTGGATTGCGCGAGTTCGTATTCATTCTTGATGGAAGTGATAACCCTCTTTATTTCCTGATCTCTCTTTTGCTGCAAACCCTTCAGTTCGTCTTCTGCCTTTAGCAACGCAGGATGCTTCCTGCCATATTTTTTCGAAAGCTCTTCTGCATTCTGTTCAGCTTTCAGTATCTGGCTTCTTAAAGACTGGATAGTCTGTTCTGATGCAATAGCAGGTATCGTTTCCGCATTTCTAAGGTTTACGGATATGTTCTTGACCTGATTGTACAGTGATTCCATCTCCTTCCTCTTTGTCTCTGATTTTATTAACTGGGCATTAATCTCATTGAGCTTGTCAGGCGTTAAAGCAACCTTATCCTGAAGTGTTATGATATTGTTTGCCCTCATATAGTCTTGCAAGGCCTTTTCTGATCTCTGGACTTTGTCCTTTTCCTCTTCAGCCTTTTTGGTCATCCATTCTATAGAGTATCGTGAAGATGTCATTCTCATCTCCAGGTTTTGTTCTATATAAGCCTTTGCAACGGAATTCGCAATCAGAGCAGCAAATTCAGGTTTTGTCGAGATAAAGCTGATATTTACAATCCTCGTATCTTTAACAGGGGTTACAATAACCCCCCCCCTTATGATATCTGCAAGGATATCAGCCTTGGATTTCTGGCCACTGGGGACAATCTTTTGGCCCTTAAAAAATGATTCATAGGTATTTTCAAGCGAAAGCATGTTCACTACCTTCTGAGCTACGGGTGTGCTTTTTATGAGCTGATATTGTGTTTCATAAAATTCAGGCTCATAAATATTGAAATAAGGGTACATCATGGAAAGGTTAATAGGTTCAACCTTTTCTATAAGTACCTTTGTCGATGCCTGATAAATCGGTGTGGATGAGAGGGTTCCGATTATGACAACAATGAAGACAATGGTAAAGAAGGTATAAACAGTATATCTTCTTTTATAGACAACCCTCAGGTAATCCCGTAAATGTATCTCTTTTTCTTCCATAGACTAAAAAAAACTCTCCGGCACTACAATCACATCATTGGTGAGAACAGGCTCATCCATTTTCACCTTTTCGAGAACCTCTTCTTTTCCGTTGGTTTTTCTGATGATCCTCACCTTGCCTTTTGATGCCTTGTCAGAAAATCCCCCTCCCATGGTAATAGCTTTAATCACTGTTAATCCCTCTTCATGTTTATAGGCAGCAGGGCTCTTAACCTCACCGGTTACATAAAAAACCCCTGCCTTTGTTATATAGATGCTGTCACCGTCCATTATAGGAATATCCTGAGATTGATCACCTCTTTCAATAAGGGCTTTCAAATTAACCGTTATTGTACTCTCATTCTTATCTGAAGGATTAGCTTTTCTTTTTATTATCGCCTTGTCACCGGCATCCTTTGTTAGACCCCCTGCCTGCGAAAGCAAAGATAGAAATGTGGTCTGACCTGGAAGGACAACAAGACCGGGTTTTGTTATTTCACCCATGATGAATGCTTTTTTGCTTCTGAATTCCTGGATGAATATACTCACTTGCGGATCAACAATATACCCGTCTGACAGGAGAGTCTTTATCTTCTGGACAATTTCAGGGAGTGTAAGACCTTTTACCATAACCTGCCCTATTAATGGTAAAACAATAACCCCTTCACCACTTACCCTTGCAGTTGTTTTCAAATCCTCATTATCATAGACAAAGATATCTAAAACGTCCCCTTCGCCTATGATATAGTCTTGAGAGAAAGAAATCCCAACAAAGCTGCAAATAATTATCAATACAACCGCTAAGATAGAATACTTCATATTTTTATTATATATAAAGCAATTGAGAAATTGAACTAAAAGATGGTCGGGAATCTTTTGTAAGCCACCTGACCTACCAGGAGCCTGTTGCCCTGAGAAATATTGAATTCGCTGTATAATCAAATTCAGAAAAATTTGAGTCTCTCCTTGACAATAAATATCCGACAGAGGTATCGAGCCACCTCTTAACTTTATGCCGGAGTGAAAATGATGCTGTATAGTACTTATCATTTAATTGGTCTGTTCTGTCTTCATAGGTCAAATCCTGCCTGTAAATATCATTTGTATAGGCAAGTTGTATGTCAGCAGTAAGCTTTGAGGTAAGCATCTGGACATATCCAACTGATATTGCCGTGGAAATAATATAATTTGTTGTTGATATATTCGTTTCATTTGTTGTCCTTGATGCGGCAAGTGTCATTGACGTTTTTGGGGTAAACCTGTGGCTGAGCTGCAACTCCATAATAAAATCCTTGCTATCGTTAACACCCGATTTAGTAAAGTCCTTAAAGCCATATCCTGCCTTTATGGTTCCTGATGATTTTGCAGTCATATCCCACTGGATGCCACCGAGGTAATGGTGTTCCTTACTGTTCGATACAGTGTCTTTATTGTATTGGATGTCAATAAAATCGTATTGCACGAAGAGAGATGTCTTTGGTTTGAATTTATAAAAAATATACCCTGAAAATGCATTGTCATCTCTGTTCCTGAAATCAAAGCTTGCATCATCATAGCGAACGATATAATTTGCATACCCTGCCCTGAGCTTGAACCTCTCACTGAGGCGATAGGTCGCAATAAAACTGAGCAGGTTTGTCTTGTATTTGTCCAGTTCACGCGATGATATGCCGGTTCCAAAGTCGTCATGTGAAAATTCAAACTGATCAAGCAGTTCCAGCGAAAGCCCACCTCTGAAATTATACTGCAAAAGCCCCTCAGCTTTATGACCAATGAAATTTAATCCAGCGGAATCTCTTGAGTGCAGCTCAATATTCGCAACATATGATAAGTATGCCTGATATCTTTTAAAGGCATCCGGAGGATATCTGCTGAGGTTCAGACCGCCAGGGGAAAGAGTGGAAGTATCAACTGTAGACATTTTTTCGAGTTCAACAGGAACTGTCAGCCATATTCCAGGGGATAGAACGGTAATAAATTCACCTTTTTTGTCTTTATTGCTACTGAATGCATTATCTGTATAGTATTCAGTGATCGACAGGAATGGATGAATAGACCTGCTCTGCCTCCCAAACACTGCTTCCGATGGTCTGTCCTGGTCAGCAACGACAGGTTTATCATTTGCCGAAGGCTGAGGACTTACCGGCTCCTGCTGGCTTGCCCCCTTTGAAGCAGCTGCGGCTGATGCTCCACTCATTTGAGCAGTCAGTTGTTTGGCTGCAAGAGGTTTACTTTCAACAGGTTCAGTTGTACCTGAAGTCGCTGGTTTTACTATACGAGCCGGCAATAGTGTATCTGATGATGGATCTTTTCGCGCTGTATAAATTCTTTCTTTTCCTGTAGCTTTTTCTTCTAAAGATGGTTTTTCAGATGTGACCTCTTGTCTAATCTCAGAAGGAGGCACGGTAATATTCGGTTTTTTAGAAAGGTTTTCTGCAAAAACTGTATAAACTATTTTATCATCTTTTTCAGCAACACTGCGTATTGTAACTTTATAACCTTCTTCTCTGAGTTTTCTGGTAAGTTTCTCAGCGTCTTCAATCTTATCAAAAACCTTAAAAATAGCGATCTGATCCATTTCTCCGGCAGCTGAAACATTTTTTGAAGATTCTGCACGTTTACTTAAAGAAGCCTGGGCATCAGTATATTTTTCTTCGATAGCTTTTTTCTCTAAAGCAAGCTCCTGTTTTGCTCTGTTTTGAGACGAGGTGTTTTTGGGTGGATTTTTAACCTCTTTTACAAAAACTCTGTAAACTACCTTTTTATCTCTGGTAAGACCCTTTTTTATTACAGCTTCCTGACCCTTATTATTTAATATCTTAACAAACCTTTCTGCATTCTTTTTGTTCTTGAAGCTGGCCACTTGTTGTAACTCATAAGACTTACTCTGAGAGACTTTTTTATGAATATTTTTGGAAGAAGTTATTTCTTTAGAAAATAATATTCCAGGACTCAGGAACAATAAACTAATAAGGCACAATAAACATATTCGTTTCATTAAATTATAATCTTTATAATATAAATTTTATATTTATTATATAAATGATTCATTACATACAACAAAAGAATAATAAAACCTTACCAAAAAGTCAAGTAAAGCATTAAATTGCAGATTATAACCCATTGATATTTTAACGATATATTACTAATGGCAGGTGAATTTTTCCTAAAAAACTTACGGACTGGATGGGCTAAGATATCCGCCGCCTGGATTTCCACCAGGCACCCAAATCTCCATCGTCTCTAACTTCTCAGGTTGGACATAACACAAACCCGGCGAGCCTGCTGATGAAATATATTGCGCAACTTCTTTTGCCTCTGCCCCTGCATCAGTAGCACACCTTGCAACAACTTCAGGCGGGGTACCCCCTTCAATGGCGCCGTAAACTATATCCTTTAAATTACCTTCAGCCATTATAGCGCACTTAATAACAAGACATGCGCTATAGCCAAGTTGTATACCTGTTTTGACAGTATCTTTGGTATTTAGTCCGTCCTTTATGGTCTTTTTCACAGCCGTACAAATATCCTTTTCTTTAGGATTATTCAGGGTTAACTTTTCTCTGACAGGCTCTTGTGCAAAAGCCGTACTGGCAAAGAGTAAAAAAACTGCGGATAAACAAAGAGATTTCATAACGTATTTGCCCATAATAATATTTTTATATTTTTTATCCATATAAATAAATTATTTCAAAATAAATCGGTTCTGTCAAGACAAAACTGGACATAGGAGCGGGCCAAGATGCTACTTAGCGCAGCGGAAACCTGCATTTAAATATCTCTGTTCAGGATAAAACCAGTAACGGTATGTAGTTCGCATAGTAAAGTCTGCATAAGTATCAAACCATGAACCACCACGTAATGTCTTGAAAATTCCGAATGAAGGCCCTCCCGGATTATCCATTGGCGGCACGTTCAGATCTTTCTTCTTGACATCAGGGGTATTTGCTTCTATGCCTGCAAGCCTCATTGCGACATCAATGTTAGCAAACTCGTTTCCCGGATTACAAAAATCACAATAATTCTGCCTATACCAGTCATTTGTCCACTCCCAGACATTCCCGGCCATATTGTAGGCGCCATAATAGGATTTTCCACCGGATAAATCTCCTACAGGCACCATGACATTAAGACTTTTTTCTTCCCATTTTTGATCATATCTGGCTTTTGTAGCTTCGGGCTTACTATTCCCCCATGGATATACCCTTCCGTCATCACTTCGTGCGGCCTTTTCCCATTCAGCCTCTGTTGGAAGACGTCTCCCTTTCCAAATACAATAAGCATCTGCACCAAACCATGAGACATTGTTTGCAGGATAATTTTCAAATCCTTTTCTCGGCAGGTATTTTTCAGGGTTTTTCTTTGTCTCAACAGCCTTACCATTCACATAGGATATACCAATAATGGTTGAATATTGATCATACGAAAAATATCTCTCTTCAGGATTGCCTTTTTCATTCAAAAAAATGGCAAAATCCTGCGCTGAAACTTCATACTTATCCATCAAAAAGGTGTCAAGAAATACCTCATGTTCAGGCTTTTCATTTATCTCCCCCTCATTAAAACCCATCATGAACCATCCTTTAGGTATGAGGACCATATCCTCCGGGATGTCTTTATCAGAAAATTTTCCTGTTGCGCAAGATGTGAGCAACAGTGATATAACTACCGCTACAAGAGTGATATATACCCTTATAATTCTCATGTTGTAATTTTATCTCTTTTTTATTTGACAATACAAGGGTGATTTTCCCCTCACCGTCAAATTCTAATAAGCTTTCATGAACGATTGAGTGTGTAAAGAAAATATCCTGTTAGAATAATCACTGTATCATGTGGTAAGCTATCTTCTTACAAATTATCCTTTCTTTTTGTTACAAGCTATAGATGAAAAAGATTGCAATAATAGCCTTGTTTTTTTTATTTCCATTAATAGCCGACCTTGCTTATGCTGATAAAATAAAAGTTATTGCGAGTATCACACCGCTTGCCGATTTATCAAGACAGGTAGGAGGGGATAAGGTTGAGGTTAAATTGCTCCTTCCTCCCGGAGCAAGCCCGCATACATATGAACCGACTCCAAAGGCTCTGAAAGATGTATCCAATGCCAGGGTCTTCATCGAGATTGGTTTGGGTTTGGAGTTCTGGGCTGAAAAAATCATAAGGTCGTCAGGACATAAAAATCTTATCATCGTTGTTTCATCTTCTGATCTGCCATTAATTACATATCATGAGAAAGACCATTCACACGGTCCATCAGGGGCTGATCCTCACATATGGCTCGATCCTGTGATTGCAAAGGGCATTGTCACTAAGATAGAAAAGGCTTTTGCTGAGGCTGACCCTCAAAATGCTGAGTATTACAGGCAAAATGCCTCAATCTACAGAGAAAAACTGTCCCGGCTCGATAAAGAGATAACCGATAAAGTAAAAACTTTAAGGGTCAAAGAATATGTCACATTCCATCCAGCGTGGAATTACTTCTCAAAAAGATATGGACTAACAGTAGCAGGCGTTATAGAAGAGTCTCCCGGCAAAGAGCCTGGCCCGAGGCATATTGAAAAGATTATAAGAGAGATCAAACGGATAGGCAGCAAAGTTGTTTTTGTTGAGCCTCAGTTCAATCCAAAGATTGCAGAAGTTATTGCAAAAGAATGCGGTGCAAAGGTTGTATATCTTGACCCTATTGGAGGACAGAAAGGCAGAGAGACGTATATAGATATGATGAGATATAATATTGCTGTCATGGAAAGCGTGATGAAATGAAGGCGATAGAGATACATAATTTAACTGTGAAATTGAATGGGAAGGAAGTCCTTCATAATATAACCCTGTCTCTCGATGAAGGGAGATTCCTCGGTATCGTCGGCCCGAATGGTGGAGGGAAAACAACTTTCCTCAGGGCAGTCACCGGACTTATAAAACCGGCGTCCGGCAAGATCCTTGTCTTTGGCAGGCAGCCGCAGGAAGTTTTGAGATCCGGAAGTATATTCGGCTATCTTCCGCAGCTCTCGAAAGTATCTCCTGATTTTCCTGTCAGGGTAATAGATGTTGTCATGATGGGAAGATACGGGAGAGTGGGAATGCTGAGATGGCCGGGAGAACAGGACAGGAAAAAGGCCATTGAATACCTCTCTGTAATGGGGATAGAGGAACTCAAAAACATGCCTTTTGGTGAACTCTCAGGCGGCCAGCAGCAGAGGGCATCGATCGCAAGGGCGCTTGCCGGCGAACCAAAGATTCTCATCCTTGACGAACCAAACACAGGGATAGATGTTATAGGCCAGGAAGATTTCTATCACCTGCTGAAGGGACTTCAAAAGCGGTTTCATATTACCATTCTTATGGCTTCGCATGATATCGGGGCAATAACTTCCTATGTTGATGAAATTGCCTGTCTCAATAATACATTCCATTATCAGGGCACCCCTGTCGGGGCATTGAATGAATCGGTATTGACTGACCTGTACGGTAAGAATGTAGACCTGCTAATGCATAATGATATCTGCGAGAAGTGTGAACGACTGAGAAGGTTATAAAAGCTTATGCTCGAAGTCTTCAGTTCTTCATTTATGCAGAAGGCATTGCTTGTTGGCGTAATAGTCAGCCTGCTCTCAGGCCTCATCTCTGTTTTTATAGTGCTTCGCAAGATGTCTTTCATAGGCGCCGGCATTTCACACGCTGCCTTCGGTGGAATAGCTATAGGCTTTCTTGCAGGCATAAATCCAATCTTCACAGCCATACTTTACTCCATTGCGGTTGCACTCGGCATTGAATTTATCAGCAGGAAGGGTAAAGTGTCAGAGGATGCCTCTATAGGCATATTCTTTGCGAGTTCAATGGCTCTCGGTATTGTGCTGATAAGCCTTTCAAAAGAATATACTGTTGATCTCTTCGGTTACCTTTTCGGCAATATATTAGCCATTTCACGTGGAGAAGTAATCCTCTCAATGATTATAGCAATATCAGTAATCGGAGTTATCTTGCTGTTTCTTAAAGAGATATTCATCACGACGTATAATGAAGAGATAGCACGCGTAAGTGGCATATCTGTAAGGGCAATCAACACACTCTTCCTGATTCTTATTGCCATATCCATCGTTATCTCCATGAAAATTGTGGGTATAATTCTCGTCTCTGCCCTCCTTGTAATTCCAGGGGCAACAGCGCAACTATTTGCAAGAAATTTATATTATATGATTGCCGTTTCATGTGGGGTGGCTGTTATTTCTACAGTCCTGGGGCTGATTCTCTCCTATGAATTCGATATCGCCCCCGGCGGCAGCATTGTCCTTACCGCTACAGTGATATTCTTTGCTGCTTTAATCTTCAAGAGAAGAAAGTAGAAAAACCTACCCCATTTTTAAGATCTTTGGAAATTATGGCGGTACAATAATAAAATTTCTCTCATAAAAGATCCAGGAAATCCAGGACAAGCATTTGAAAGGCAGAGCAAGCTTTTAAAGGATGCATTTGTCGATTGAAGTAAAAGAGAGATTTAACTTAATGACGCATATGCGTTCACTTCTTCATCCTAAAAACGCATGACAAAAGATTCTGACGGGGTGCGTCTAACACTACTTATCCGCACTTCCAAAACATTGCAACTCCATCAAGAGTACGACCAGAAATAGAAACTTCTGGAAAGACCCGATGGCGTTTGTTACAGCCACTAGTCTCAAGTTTAAATTTGACATTGCAGATGTCCTGTGGTAGAAGTAAACTGAGAAACGGGTGAATCCCGACAAAGCCAAACCCTCCGAGAGAAGGGGGCGGAAAGCGGCGGGTCTTAACAATAAGATGGCCGAGTTGCCGAAGGATGTACCTATAGTGAAGGGTGACGGCAGGAAATGGTCCTGACGGGACATAACGTATTAATTCTCTTACAGAAAGGGGTCGATATGAAGATGGCAAGGAAGATAGTATCAGGCATTATCACGGTCATAGCTATTCTCGCGATGGGGGTTACGGCATTCGCCGCAGAACAGAAAGGGTTGAAGGATTCAACGCGAAAGGAAATAATACAACAAGTACCTCAAACAATCCCCGCTTTCAATGCAACTATCAGCGGATCCATCACTCTTCACACAGCCTCACAGGGAACGCTTATAAACTCAAAAAACTGCTCTGATATCATCGTGTATGTTAGACGCTATACCAACCCCTACCAGGAAAACCAGCAAAGCGAAGACCTGTTGACCACAAAGGCGACTGGGGGGCAAATCATCAATGGCTGCTCTTATTCAGCAACGGTGAAAAAAGGGCCCGGGGTTGTGGTTTCCGCACGATATCCCATCAGTCTGCTGGGCCCCCAACAGGGGGGCGGGCCTATAGATATAAGCGGATACACAGGCCCGTTTGACTTAAACGCCAACATAACGAAGAATATAATCATGTATATGCGATTCTTTTAGAGTAGATAGGCTGCATCTGTCGCGGCTAAGCCATGCGGAGGAAACATTAAACCCAAAGGAGGGAGCAGAATATGCTCCCTCCTTTTTTGAACCTTTTTGTCGCCGGGCGTTACATAATAATATGTGGGAGTATGTAGGATAGAGCCCTGCTTCCCTCAGAACTCCGGCAATTACTTGCGACATGTAATTCTTCTCATCCGCAGTGAGAACCGAGGAAATCAAACCCCCGCTCAGTCATCATGTGCCATCAGTAATATTTGTTACGACTGGTATAAAACGGTTTTTGCAAACAGCAACTGATGCGCGTTATAGGAAGAAACAAATTGAGGCCGAAAATCTTTCAGGGCACTTGTTTTCTGCATAATGTACCTAATGAAATATAATCGGATTTGCCCTGAAGGTCATCAGGGCTTTAAGCGGATAGCAAGTTATAAACTGTCAGACTTCCTACGGTATAACCTTATTCAGCGGGTACTCGACAATGGCTGATGCGCCTGCTTTTTTGAGCTTCGGGATAAGCTCACGCACCTGCTTCTCATTTATCATAACCTCAAGGGCATTCCAACCTTCATCAGAAAGAGCGGATATCGTCGGTGAATGCATGGCAGACAAAAGGCTCATCACACGCTTCAGGTATCGTGCCGAGACATTCATCTTCAGCCCGACTTTTTCCTCTGCGGCAAGGGCACCCTTAAGGAGCATTACGATGTTATCCATCTTCTGTCTTTTCCACTTGTCATTCCATGCCTTTTTATTCGCAACAAAACGCGTGCTTGACTCGAGGATAGTCTCGATAACCCTGAGATTATTCGCCCTGAGAGAGGCGCCTGTTTCAGTTAATTCAACAATGGCATCAGCAAGGTGAGGCGGTTTCACCTCAGTCGCACCCCATGAAAAATCAACCACAGCTTTTACGCCCCTTGATTTAAGGAACCTCTTTGTAAAACCAACGAGCTCTGTTGCGATGCGCTTTCCATTGAGATCCTTTACTGTTTTTATCTTTGAATCATTTGGAACTGCAATGACCCATTTAACAGGCCTGAGACCCTCTTTGGCGTAAATAAGCTCTGCAACTTCATGCACAGATACATTCTGTTCCATAATCCAGTCCTTGCCTGTAAGACCGCAGTCAAGAATCCCG
>Ga0315295_10000506_pt1 | contig 33969 bp, 13 predicted proteins | sample YL17G14_0_MG_FD_204453 | JGI IMG/M metagenome (GOLD analysis project Ga0315295, IMG submission 204453) | Sediment microbial communities from Yellowstone Lake, YNP, Wyoming, USA - YL17G14_0 | ecosystem: Environmental > Aquatic > Freshwater > Lake > Sediment | place: USA: Wyoming | collected...
CCACTGCCGTCCCTTCCCCCCATCCCATCGCTGCCCCCCCGCCGCCCGCCGACGTCCCGCACCTACCCTCCCCCAGCCCATGCGCGAATGATTTTCCTGACGCCAGATGAAGCTGCGCGACGTGGCGGGCATACCAAAAAAGAAGGACCTGCGGCGACAAGCGCCGCAGGTCCTTTGTTGGCATCAGCCTGCCAGTACGGTCAGTACAACAGGCCGTAGTGCAGCCAATCCTGGGCAAAGATGGCGAAGTCCTTGAGGTTCACCATGCAGTCGCCGTCGAAGTCATACACACTGGGATCGATGCACGGGTTGACGCTCACCACGTCTGGTCCCGCGGCGCACATCGCCTTGATCCAGGGTTCGCTCAACGGGATGTCATAGATGCGCAGCTCATTGAACTTGCCGATGTACATCCGCCTGTCGTTAAGCTGACGACGTCCCAGCCAGTTGTTAAGGTCGCTGAGGTCAGCGAGCATCTGGTTAAGCGGGCCGCTGGCCTTCAGCTCGCCGCCGATGTAGAGGCGCGCCTGGTTGGCCGTGCCGTCCCAGACGACGGCAGCACAGACCTCGGAGCCGGCGACATAGGCGCCGTCATTGACACTGTTGGTGTTCGTGCCGGTCTCGCTCTGGAACTGGATGTTGCCCGAATCGGCCTTGGGGGTGAAGCGCACGAAGCGGCCGGTGCCGCTGACCTGGTCTTCACCGCCGCCGGCGCCGGTAGAGACGCCGAAGTCATAGATGCCTTCGTTGTTGGCCGCGGTCTGTGCGGCCTGCGGGTCCTGCCAGGTGTACCAGGCCATGAACGTGGCGTCGTTGACCAGAGCGGAGATCATGCCGTTGGGCAGATTCACATACACGCCGTTGGGATCGGCGGTGCTCTGGCCGGTGTTGGTCAGGGTCAACTCGGCGCCGCTCCAGCTATAGTTGCCGGTCGTCATGACGTCCTTGATCGTGCCGTGCTTGCCGCCGATCGAATCGGCGGCCTGAGTGCCCGCCGCCTCGCTAAAGCTGTAGCGATGGCGCAGGATCTGCGTGGCATGGAGGAAGGCATGGCGCGACTCGCCGGAGCCGCTGGGGAGGCCGCCCTTCGAAAGCGTTACCACGGCGTAATACTTGCCGTTGTCGGCCAAGACGTTTTGCGTGAGGTCAACGTTATTCACGACCAGGGTAGTCAGGGTGTTGCTCGAGGTGATGGTGTACTTGGCCCCGTTGACCAGCGGCGTGCCGCTGCCTTCCTTATACCAACTGACCGAGTACACGGGCAGGATGGCGGTGATGTCCACGTTGAAGGTCGCCGAAGGACTGGCCGGGTACACATGGGTCGTGGCATCGGGCAAGATCATCACGTCGGCAGGCCCGGAGAGCACCGGCGTTGACAACGGTCCGGTGAACAGCCACGGCAGGCCCCGGTACGTGCGAACGACGAGGTTGGGATCCCCGGGGCTGCGTGGTTCCTGAACGACGGTATCCACGGCCCAGTAGTAGTTGGTGTCGTAGGCTATGGCGCCGCCGTAGGTGTAGATGACGTTCGGATCGACCGGCGGGACGGCGACAAACTGGTCGTCGATGAGCAGGCCCTGGTGGGCGGCATCGCCGCGATTGGGGTCGTTGATCTTGGTCTGGTTGGGGTCCATGTAGAGGTAGTAGTACTGCACGGCGCCGGTGCCCGTGTAGCCGCTCCGCCATTTCAGGTTAACGGGCGAAGTTTGTTGAGAGCCCTCCGCCGGGGCGACCCGTACGGCCTGGTTGAGCTCGCAGACCGCGCAGACCAGGGCGAGGTCTATGTTGCCGCTGTCGATCAAAATGCCCCTGATCTCGGCGGTCGGCAGCAGGAAATTGCCCGCGGCGTCTTTCATGTCGGTCAGGGAGAACGATAGGCCCCCGATCGCCTGCCCGTTCAACCCGCCCGTCCGGCCATCCACCACGAGCAGCTTCTGCGTCGGGTTGGCCGGGTCCATCACAAATCCGCCGGGATAGTTGTTGATGCTGTTGATGCGATAGGCGTCGGCGGGGATAGTGCCGTCGGAGAGGATGGGCTTGAGCCGCACGTTGGCGGCGTCGCACCAGTTGGTGCTGCTGGTGGCGCACACCTCATAGACGAAGAAGTCCGGGTCCGTGCCGTTCACATCCTTGAAGTTCTTGCCGTTGAAATACACCGTGTTGATCGTGAGGGTCTTAGCCGTGCGCGGACAGTAATCGTTCAGGTCGAACGTGTCGATGGACGTGATGCTGAACCCGGCGTCCGGCGTGCCCGTAGTCGTGCCCGTCCGCAGGCTCGCCACCGGGATGGAGTACGATCCCACGGTGATGCTTTGGACCCAGTACTGGGGTCGCGGCGACGCCGCCACCACACTCACACTCGTGCTGGTCACCGTCTGCAACACCGCCAGCGCCGGCCCGGCGATAAACAAGATCGCCAGGACACAACCCAGCCACATGGGTGTTGCCAAAGACACTCTTCTTTTGGTCATGGTTACTTCTCCTTACCTTGAGTTAGATTTCCGCCATTGTTGGCAAGTACTTACATGATTATAGCGCGCTGTCCGTGAGATAATCTCGTATATCCCACGTTGAGCGTATTCTCACTTTAAGATACAGGGCAGGCGCCGGCCTGGGGTGCGGAAGACACCCGGGGCGCCATTTTCTTCATCGGCGAGAAAACCGCCGGTCTTGGGTCCTCTCCGTGTAAGCTATCCCAGCACGTCTGGCCCGGACCTCCGCGCCCGAGCGTCGGGGCCATACCGCCGCCATACTCGGGCTCCCGCGACGGTTGTTATCGGAACCAGATCCTTCCAGTCCGTCCAGCGCCAGGGGGGCCCGGTCGGCCGGGCCCCTGACGCTCATTTTCCACAAGGCGCTACCTGCGCTCTGGCCTGCCCGTGTGCCGGCGCCCGGCAAAGGGCGCCGCCGGTCGGCGCCGGCTCAGACACATTCAGGGCCCAGGCTTTTTACGCTACTCGGCGCGCCCTCCGCCGCCGCAGGAGCGCCAGACTGCCAAAGGCAAGCAGGCCCACCGTGGTCGGCTCGGGAATCGCCCCAACGACCAGGGCGATGTCTATGTTGCCGCTGTCGATCCACAGGCCCCGGATCTTGGTCTCCGGCAGCAGGTAGTTGCCTGCGGCGTCCTTCATATCGGTCAGCGAGAACGACAAGCCTCCGATATGCTGACCGTTCAACGCGGGCGGGACCGGCCGGTCATCGACAATCAGCAGTTGCAGCGCCGGGTTGGCCGGGTCCATCACAAATCCGCCGCCAAAATTGTTGATGTTGTTGATGCGATAGGTGTCCGCCGGGATGGTGCCATCCGCCAGGATGGGCTTGAGCCGCACGCTGCTGGCGTCGCACCAGTTGGTGTTGGTGGCATTGCCCACTTCGTAGATGAAGAAATCCGGCAGGCTGCCGTTGCGGTCGCGAAACAGGGTTGTGCCGCCACCGAAATACACCGTTTGCACCTTATCGCCTTTGGCCGTGCGCGGAAAATAATCATTGAGGTCGAACGTATCGGCCGACGCGCTGCTATAGCCGGTGTCAGCAAGGGCCGTGGTCGTGCCTGTCACCAAGTCCGCCAAGGGTATCGTGTTCGCTCCCACCGTGATGCTGTTGAGCATGTACTGGGGCCGGCCCGCCTGCGGTACTATCACGGTTACATTCGTGCTGGTGACGGTCTGCAGAACGGCCAGCGCGGGCCCGGCGATGCACAACACCACCAGGACACACCCCAACCCCATGGATCTACGCCCCGGGTTGGGAAAAATTCCCAGACTTCCTCTCTTAATCTTTACCATTCTCGCTTCTCCTTTACTTTTGGTTTCGGCTGGGACATCAGCCGCTTGCGCTGCTCTAGCAGTTGGGCAAGCCTGTTGATGTTCCCAGGCCCACTTCTGATACGGCGGCGATCGTGATAAACCCAACGGCCAAGCCTGGTGCAGTCGCCACCACACCTACACCCAGGCAACAAGAGAACCCGCGCTAGTGCTGCATGTACACCTCCTTTGGCGCTATCTATGGCACGATAGTCTCTTACTCACCCTTCCACGAGGCGCCAAACGCCCACCCCGACCTCTCTGATGAGACCTGGCGCACCTAGCACCCCACTTGGATATTACCCCAAAGCGGTGAGCGGGTCAAGAGATTTTTCCTGGCGTCATTATTACTCTGCCCCGAGGCTCGCCGACTCGGAAAAATAGTCTAAATGCTTGTCAAAAATGAGTTTGCGCTATATGACTACGGTGTTTTGGCCCGCCTAGCACTAACGATGGCAGCGAACCATCGCGGGGATAAAGTTTTTTGAAAGTCCCTTTCGGCCGCGCGCCATCTTGCCGGTTAGCGTCGCCCACGGCCAGTCCGACGGGTGTCCTGGCGGTCCTGGTCAGCAGACCACCCCAGGCTCCGCCGCAGGCCCGATCGGTGGAGTCTGGGGGTGGGTTCTAACCCCAGCGCAGCGTGGCTTTGGCCTTGAGTCAAGCCAATCCACCGCAGGGCGGCCCAAGACCAATAATGTCTTTCAGTTTGTCCTACGCCTCCAGGCGGGGGTTTAGAGGTGATTTGGTCCGTTTAGAGCGTACCGGCCTGCCGGGCGCCCCCCGCCAGGGGACACGATGTTGCCTAGGCCATGCGCCCTTTCTTGCTAATTACCTGTTGACGGCCTTTGAGCATAGCGGTATAATTAACGGAGGATTGGGATAGGAGATAGTGGGACGGCGCAATGCGTGGGCGGCCGGAGAGCTTGTTAGAAGCCCCCGCCGGCAACCAACGGTCCGCCGCCAGGGGGGCGATGTTTTGCTGTTGGTGTTTAGGTCAAGGCACCCACAAACCGAGGGTGAGCCACAGACAATGAGGTTCTAGTTGCGGGTGGATTTTGAAAAGGATTAGACGTGTTTTGCCAGTCTTACCGCCGTGATCGACGCCGTGCTGCTTTTACCATCGTGGAGCTGCTTGTCGTCATCGCCGTAATCGCCATCCTGATGAGCGTTCTGGTGCCCGCGTTGGGGCAAGCCAGAAAGCAAGCTCGAGACGTCGTATGTCTGACGCGCCTCCGCGCCATCGGGTTTGCCATGAAGATGTACGCCGACCAGAACAGGGACTATATCCCGCGCTCGGGCGGCTCCTGGCCCTATCTCTTTATGCCCTACGTCGGGGGCGTGAGCGAGGATATGACTAAGTGGTTCGAGGTCAAGACCTATGACTGCCCCGCGTTCCCCGCAAAGGAGCAGTGCCTCGACTACTGCGTGAACAATTGGGCCGCACCCGGCACAACGAAGAACTCCACGAAAATGTCTTCTTTCCCACGGGCCGAGACAACGATTTTCTTGACGGACTACGAGAGTGGTCCGCCGAGGAAAGTTGTGCTGAAAAGCGACGACTGGTCAACTAAGCAAGAGAAGTTTAGGTCTTTTGACATCAGCGACCCTTATCATCTGCCATTGCCCAGGCAACCTAATGAGGAGTATGAGCAAGATATAAATCTCCGACGCGTGGCGCGCGAACGCCACAAATGGGGCGCCAACGCCCTCTTCCTGGACACCCACGGCGAGTGGGTTTCCACGATGTATAACAACCGTTGGCACTGGGGAATGCCTGCGCCGACCGTGGGCGACGTGGACTACGTCGCCAATTACACGAAGGTTCGTTGAGCGCGGGGGGGGCGCGAGAAGATAGTGCAGAACGAGCTGGGGGGATGTGCGGGGCGAGGCTTCGTGGTTCTACTGCCATGCAACCGTCGGGGGAGGCAGTGAGACTGAAGCGGGCAGCGGCCACCGGGAGGTGCCAGACCCGAATGAGATGAAGCCAGGCGGCAACTCTGGCCAGGCCGGCGACTTGCCAGAGTAGCTTCCAGGCCCGGACGGTGCGTCGGCCAATCACGGGGCAGTCGGCCAGGCTCTCAGTCAGGCAGTTCGTGGGTTGACCCGATGAAGGGGACGGACTAGAATGGCGGCTTGGACGGCCTAGGAGCGGTGTAGTGCTAATGCGGCGGAAAGCCGGGACGGGCTACGGGCAGGCTGGGGCAGGCCAGTTCGTCGGAGAAAACGCTACTACGCCGGAATTGCTCTATCGAATGTCTTCGTCAAATGTCAGGTTGCTTAGGTGTGGAAACGGTCGAGACGGCTCGTCGCTATGTAGGCGACGCTGGTTCTGTTCGACAGCAGATTGAAAGGAGACCGAGTATGAAGAGGACGACGGTTGTGAAAATCCTGGTGCTGACCGGTGTTGTGGCCTTAGCTGGCTTGACCCTGGAGAACGCCTGGAGCCAAAACGCGGCGGCCCCAGTCCCCGTCGTGCCCAAGCCGCTGGACCGCGCCAAGGCCAAAGAGAAGTACGGGACCGGGCAGGGCTACACCATGTTTTGGTCTTTTGACAAGGACGAGGCCGGGCAAGTGCCCAAGGGCTGGAAGCCCGCCCAGACCGGACAAGGGACCCTCGGAAAGTGGCAAGTCATCCAAGACCCGGACGGCAGCCAACTCGGTCGGGTCGTGGCGCTGGTGGAGACCAAGAACAAAGGCAACACCCTTAACCTTCTGCTGGCCGAAAGCCCCAAGGTCCAGGACCTCTGCCTGCAGGTTGACTTCAAGATACTCGGCGGGTCCGAGGACCGGGGCGCGGGGATTGTCTGGCGCGCTCAGGATGGGGATAACTACTACCTGGCGCGGTGGAACGTGGGCGAGAACTTCCGGGTGTACGTGACCAAGGACGGCAAGCGCAAGCTGCTCGCCGAGGCCAAGATGGAGTTCGATCCCGGCGTCTGGCACGAACTAGAGATCAAGCACAACGGCAACCACATACTGGCGGAGCTGGACGAGGCGGACCTCATTGACGTGGAGGACGCCACCTTAGCCGGCCCCGGGATGGTAGGGTTGTGGACAAAGGCCGATGCGACCACGGCGTTCGACGACGTGCGGCTCTCGGAGACCAAGGCGGCGCCGGCCAAACCGGCCGGGGCGGACGCGGGGCAGCCCGGAGGCAAGGATGCGGCACCGGGTCCGGCGAAGCCCAAGACCCCGTGAACGCGGCGAAAGCCCGGCGGAGAGAGGCGGGCCGGCGCACGAGCCGCCGGGACGGCGGATGGTCCGGACTGATGCGACCGGGCGAACTGTGAGAGGGGGCGTATTGACAGGGATCGCCATTGGTGATACTGGTAATGCATGAGACCTGTTGAAACGGGTTCCACTTTGTTGGTGGCGAAAGCCCGGTTCAGATGGAAGAGAACAAGGAGACGTGTATGAAGAGGAGTACGGCAAGAAGGGTGATTGCATTGATGGGCATTTGCGCGCTGGTCTGTTTGATCGCGCAGAGGGCCTGGAGCCAAGGCGCAGCGGCGCCGAAAGCCGAACCGAAAGCCGCGCCGAAAGCCGCAGCTAAGGCCGAACCGAAAGCCGCGCCGAAAGCCGACCCGGCAGCCGTGGCCAAGCCCAAGCCGGTCGATCGCGCCAAGGACAAGGAGAAGCGGGATCGGCAGGGTTTCAACAAGCGTTGGACGTTTGACGACGACAAGGTGGGGCAGTTGCCCAAGGGCTGGCGGGTGGCGCAGACGGGCCCGGGGACGCAGGCGACGTGGAAGGTGCTCGCGGACAAGCTCGGTGACCTGCCCGGCGGTATCGTGGCGCTGGTGGAGACCAAGAACACGGGCAACACGTTCAATCTGCTCCTGGCGGAAGGCGTGGTGGCCCAGGACCTTTGCTTGCAGGCGGACATCCGGTCCACGGGCGGGCAGGAGGATCCGGGCGCGGGGATCGTGTGGCGGGTGCAGGATGACAACAACTACTACCTGGCGCGGTGGAACGCCAAGGAGAAGAACTTCCGCGTGTACCTCATGAAGGACGGCAAGCGCAAGATGATCGCGGACTCGAAGGTGGACGCGGATCCGGCGTTGTGGCATGAGCTGGAGATCAAGCACAACGGCAGCCACATTCTGGCGGAGCTGGACGAGGCGGACCTGATTGACGTGGAGGACACCACCTTTACGGAGGCAGGGACGGTGGGGTTGTACACCAAGTCGGATTCGACGACGGAGTTCGACGATATTCGGGTGGCGATCGCCAAGCCGGCCCAGGCCAAGCCCGCGGATGCCGCGGCGGCGACGCCGGCGGCCGCGACGGGCGGCGCGCCTGTGCAGATCAAGTTTCCCGGCGGGAGGATCGCCTTCAGCTCCGACGGCAACCAGCATGACGAAGACGACTGGGGCGCCACGGCGATGTCGCTGGCCCTGGTCAACGCCGCCGGGCTCAACGCCAAGTTCGTGCACTATGACTTTTCCTGCCATCTGGGCAACAACAGCGAGACGAAGGACGCCCAGATGATCAAGAGCGCCCTGGGCGGCGCGGAGCGGTTCAAGCTGGACAAGTCCAAGGTCTTCAATGACCAGACGCAGCTCGACGCGGCCATCGCGAACTTCAAGGCGGAAGGCAACAAGTCGTCAGCGAAGGACCCTTTGTGGTACATCTGCGCGGGCCCGATGGAGGCGCCGTGGCGGTGCGTGAATGCGGTGGACGCCGAGAAGCGGCCGTTCGTGCACTGCATTTCGCACAGCGGCTGGAATGACAAGCATGGCGACACGCCCGAAATGACCCACAAGTGGGAGGACCTGGGCAAGCTGGGCGCGACGCTGCACCACATCGCCGACCAGAACAACAGCAACGGCGAGGACGATTTCAATGCTCCGGCGGCGAAATGGGCGTGGTTGCAGGAGTCGTCGAACCCGGATTGGCAATGGCTGTACGGCCGGAACATGAAGGGCACGTTCGACGTGTCGGATGCCGGCATGATATTCTGGCTGATCACCGGCGGTCCCAACGGCGGCAACGAGAAGGGCGGATCGGCAGAAGCGAAATACTTGCTGGAACATCCGGCCAAGTAAACCGAGGCGGCCAAGTAGCCGCCCGACGCGGCAGACGGCCGCGCCGCAGGCCCAGTTCCAGACGCAAGATGCCGGCCGGCGGCAGTGCGGCAGGTTAGTGATCCGGCGGCGCCGTCCGTATGGTGGCGGCGCCGCCGGTCTTGTTGTCCATCGGTATTCCAGCAAGAGGGTAATGGATGAATGCGTGCAGGAACGTGCCGCCGACGATAGTCCGCCGTAGGTGAGCCAGGGAGTTATCTTCCTGCACCAACCGCGGGATGTCCTAAACTGTATGTCGTGTAACAGTGGAGAATCAAAGCCAATGGCAGTGCTACAACACAATTTGACTTGCGGCCGCGGAGTCCGGCCAGTCCTCGTTGAAACCGCCGCACGGGCGTTTCTGCTGCTTGCCTTGCCGGCCCTGGTCCTAGAGGGAGGCTGTGCAACGGCGCCGAAGGTCGCGGCTGTCGAAAAGGGACGCATCATTCTCTCTGACCCGCTGAACGGCTCAACGGTCGGCAATTTGCAGGGCGGCAGGTTTGTCGAAGGCGGCGGTTGGACCGTGACGACCCGCCACGACCGGATCATTTGGGACCTGCCGGCCATGCCCCCCGACGGCATGCTCGAATTGGACGTCCGCAACTTTGATCCGCCGCACCAGGTTTCCACGGAGAAGAGCAACTTCCTGGGCCTGTGGGGCAGGCTGTTCGATAACTTGGAAAAACTGAACGTCCCCGATACGGACAGCGTCGATCTCCGCATGGGGACCTGCTGTAAGCAATTCAGGGTCGAGTATCATTCCCGCGGCGTGGGCAAAGCCGCTACCTGGGAACCCATCCAGGGGTCATTCGATCCCAAGCACACCTACCACTTCAAGATCGAGTGGAAAGGCGGTCAGGTTACGATCTGGCTCGATGAGAATAAGCTGTTCTTCGAGGGGTTCGCCCACGAACCGGTGGATCGCTTCAGTTTCTTACACCTGGGGACTTCGCCCCATTTCGGCGGCGATCCTACTCTCGGGCCCATCTACTCGAATGTGAAAGTAACCGCATTTGAGACGTCGAAATAGCGCTCCGGGCCGACAAGCACGGCACCAACCAAGGGCAGCCGGTTCAGTACCGGTTCCGTGTGAATTGGGCGCGCGCCCAGTTCCGCCAACCAACTGATCCGTCCGAACGCCCGGCGGATTCTCATCTTCAAAGGATGGGGGTTCGCGGGCATGGGGGAGTCTCTCCCTCGGGCGGGCACACACCAGCCGGATCAGGCGAGATGTCCAATTCCGCCTGAACCATCGCGCTATCGTGTAAGTGTTGTTGCCGCTTGGGTTTACAACAACCCAGGCAAGGATTAGCCCTCGTTCTGCAACTGCCAACCGTGCTGGGGACAAGCTCTCTTCGAGAGGCGGGGGATTGAAATCAAGGTTCGTTTCTGGTATGATGAAAACCTCGACCTTGGAAGCATCTTGCACCCTGTTGATTCAATGTCGAGAGAGGAGGAGAAAACCGCCATGGGGGCCCTACGACAACTGAACCGGCGTCGGCGTGAGCGGAATGTGTCGTGCCGTTGTCCTGTCCTGCAGATTGAGCCGTTGGAACCCCGCGTTCTGCTGTCGCTACAGTACAGCGTGCTCGACCTTGGGACGCTGGGAGGGACATTCGGGGTGGCGACGGATATCAACGACGCCGGACAGGTGACCGGTTACGCCACGACCTCCGCCGGACAGACACGCGCTTTCCTCTGGTCAAACGGCGTGATGATCGAGCTGCCGACGGACGCCTCGTGGATCGGCGGCGATTACAGTTACGGGCATGACATTAATAACCAGGGCAAGGTTGCGTTGTCGCTGGATTACTCCGTCGGGGAGAGAGCGTCCTACTGGGACGGCAGCAACATCTGGAACATACATACGATCGCGAGCAGTTACGTGAGCCGGGCGCTGGCGATCAACAACAGCGTTTCGCCGGCGATAGCAGGGTATTATTTTGATCCGAATCAGGTGGATACCCAGGGGAATCCGACCTCGCCGCGCGCGTTTCGCTGGAGCAATGCGGATGGCGGAATGATAACACTGGACGCGCGGGCCAGCCGGGCGAATGATATCAATGATTCGAACCAGGTGGTGGGAAAGGCCCTGGTGACTACCCAAGTCGGTGCGTATTATCATGCGACGGTGTGGGGGGCGAATGGGCAGGCAACGGACATTGACAGCGGGAATCGATATGGCAGCGAAGCGGTGGGGGATAATTCGTCGGGCCAGGTGGTAGGTTGGAAACATACGGGCCTGGGAAGCCAGTTTCACGCGTTTTTGTGGACGGCGGCCGGGGGATTGCAGGATCTCGAGACGCTGGAGGACGGGGATTATAACAGCGACGCGCGAGCGGTGAATGACGTGGGCCAGATTGTGGGGGCGTCGGATACGTGGGTGGGTTCCGAGAAGACCTACCGAGCCTTTGTTTACGAAAATGGAGCGATGACGAATCTGGAGACGCTGGTGCCGAATCTGTCGGGGTGGAAGCTACTGGCGGCGGAGGATGTCAACAATGCGGGCCAGATTGTGGGCTGGGGAGAAAGGAATGGGCAGACACGGGCGTTTCTGCTGACGCCGGTGGCGGATACCCATCCGCCGCAGGCGACGCTGCAGGCCCAGGCGGTGACAGAGCTTGGAGGGACGGAATACACGTTTACGGTACAATATACGGATAATCAGGCGGTGAAGGTGTCGAGCCTGGGGACGGGGGACGTGGCGGTGAGCGGGCCGGGGGGGTTCAGTCAGACGGCGACTTTTGTGAGCGTGGATAATGCGACGGATGGAACGCCACGGACGGCGACGTACCGCATTACGCCGCCGGGGGGCAGTTGGGATACGGCGGATAACGGCAGTTATACGGTGACGGTGCAGGCGGGGCAGGTGACGGACAAGTCGAATAACGCCATGGCAGGCAAGGCGGTGGGGACGTTTCAGGTCAACGTGACGCTCAAGCCCACGGCGGACCTGGCGGACCCCGCCAACGGCAGTTCGATTCCCATGATCGTGTTGAACGGTCGGCGGACTATTGACGTGACGTTTAACGATCGGAGCGGGACGGGGCTGAACACCGCGACGATCGCGGACGCGGAACAGGAATTCCAGCTTGTCGGAGCTTCCGCCAGTACGGTGCTGCTGAACGGGGCGGCGACGCTGGTGCCGGGGACGACAAATACGTATCGGTACGCGATCACCAACGGCAATTTCGCCGTGGGGATCGTGCAGGTGCAATTTATTGCTGGAGCGTGGGCGGACATGCAGGGGGCGGTGAATATCGCCGAGCAGGAAGGATTTAATGTAACGCCGCCGGACATGAATGGGCCGCGAGTGGTGGACCTGGCGCCCAAGGGGATGCAGAGCCGCGGGTTGGATCACCTGGATGTCACCTTCAGTGAGTCGATCAACTACAGCACCTTCACGAGCGGCGACGTGGTTATCACTAATCCCAAAAGCCAGCCGGTGGCGGTCAAATCCATTACCAAGGTGACGGATACCAAGTTTCGCCTCGGTTTCGATGGGTTGCAGGAGGTGGGGACGTATGAAGTGAAGATCGGGCCGGACGTCAGAGACTATTCCGGCAACCAGATGAATCAGGATCAGGATACGGTGAACGGCGAGACGCCGCAGGATGTTTACGGGGGGCAATTTGCGCTAGCGCCGACCAATCTGCGGGTAATCGCCCAGGATCCGGCGGCGGATGAGATGCAATACGGCACGATCGAGGAAGTGCGGGTTACTTTCAGCGAGGCTATCAATGCCCAGACATTCACCCTGGATGACGTGCATATTCTGACCCCCAGCGCCACCCTGAGGCCGATGGATATTCGCGTGGACACGGGCAATACGTATCGGATCAGCTTTGAGCCGCAACAGGAAGCAGGGACGTATATCTTGGTGGTCGGTTCGGATATTGAGAATCCGGCGGGGGACAAGATGAACCAGGACGGGGACGCGGAGATGGGGGAGCGGGTGGACGACGCCTATTTGGGCGGTTTCACGGTGGCGGCATCCAACCTGCGGATCGAGGGGCAGAGTCCGACGGGGACGGTGCGATCGCCGGTGAGCCACGTGGAGGTGACATTTACCGAGAACATAAATCCCAACACATTCGACAAGAGCGACATGCAGCTGACGGGACCGCAGGGAGAAATTCCCGTCACGGAGGTGAAGAACCTCAAGGATAACACCTACACGATACAATTTGCGCCGCAAACGGTGAACGGGCATTACCGGATCGCGGCGGGGCCCAATATCAGCAACGCCAAGAGCCAGTTGATGAATCAGGATAGGGATAACTTCCCCGGCGAGTCGCTGGATGACCGGTACGTCGGCGGCTTTACGATCGACGATAAGGAGTATGACTGGATCATCATTGACCTGGGAACCCTGGGCGGCAACTGGAGCATGGCGATGGGGCTCAACGATGAGTGCCGGGTGGTGGGCGCCGCGCTGACGAAGTATGCGGACCTGAGCGGCGGGACAGACCCGGCAACCGTGATGAGCGGGCTGGACGTGCGGCCCTCGATCTGGGAGCCGAGCGACCTACAGATGCATGCGTTGGGCACGCTGGGGGGCAATTACGGGATGGCGTACGAGATCAACGACCAGGGGGACATGGTGGGATTGACGGCGAACGTGGGCAAGCAGGAATTCGGGGTGCAGTGGCGGGGCGTGACGCCGACGAGCCTGTGGAACGATGACCCGGCCACCGCGATAAATGCGATGGGGCAGGCGGTGGGCGGGGATTATTACTACGATGGAACGGTCAAGAAGGCGGAGGATATGGTCAAGCCGCCGGCGAATAAGGGCGGGTGGCGGATTGAGAACGCGCGGGACATTTCCGAGACGGGCTATTTCGTGGGGCAGGCCGACTCTCCCAACACCGATGCACAGGGTCGTTATGTCTCGGGCCCAACGTTTACGCACGGTTACATGATGGACAAGAACGGCAACTTCACGGAGTTGCCGCCGCCGATAGGGGCAACCAACCCGGATGTGACGGCGGAGGCCACGGGCATCAATGCCTCGGGAAGCATCGTGGTCGGCGCTTACTCTTATACGTATTATGATACGCATGTTCAGGATGACATGGAGATTGTCCATGCCTGCATCTGGCAAGACGGAACGGCTACGGATATCAACAAGATCAGCGCCAATGACGGTTTAAAGGACGATTTTACCGGCGCGGCGATGGCGGTGAACGACGCGGGCAGGGTGGTGGGGACCTACGGGGGCATTAACTGGAGCACGAATCCGCCCAGCCAGGTAAACGAGGCTTTTGTTTATGAGAACGGCCAGGTCTATACGATTTGGGACCTGGCGGGGACGGATCATAATTTCAAGGAATTTCTGCTGGCGACGGACGTCAACAGCGAGGGGGACGTGTGCGGGTACGGCATCGTGAAGAACGGGGTCTTCGGGGCCGGCGAGAAACATGCCTTCTTGATGACGCGGGACAAGCCCCCGAAGCCGACGGCGGACCTGAAGGATCCGACCGACGGGGCGATAATTCCGATGACGGCGTTGAACGAGCGGAAGTATATCGACGTCAACTTCTGGAACGGGGTGACCATAACGAACAAGTTGGTGGAGGTTAACCCGCAGTCGATCGTCGATGATGAGCCGGAGTTTGCCCTGGAAGGGCCCAACGCAAGCAAAGTCACCGTCAACGGCAAGGGGACGCTGCTGAAGAAGGACAATCTGGGTTACACTTACCGGTACACGTTCACGGGCGAGTTCACGCCGGGCCTGGTCTATGTGCATTTTCTGGAGGGGGCCTGGGTGGACCAGTCGGGGCAGGGGGGCAAGGATGAAACGGAAGAGTTTACGGCGGGCTTGGATCCGGATTATTACGACAAGAACGGGCCGGACAACAGCCCGGGGCAGGCCTCGGTGATTATTACCGACGGGAAACCCCAGCAGTACGGGCACAATATCCACCTGGAAGACGATCAGGACTGGGTGAAGTTCACGCTGACGGAGCCGGCGAGCATAGTGGCGGAGGCGCGGTGCCAGACGGGCACGCTGGATATGTATCTGCACCAGTCAAATCTGGAAATAATCGAGCGGGACTACATCAGCGGTCAGAACGCCAAGATCATGCGGACGGGGGCGGACATGCTGGCGGCGGGCACTTACTATATCAGCGTCGAATCGCTGCTGCAAAGACATACGGTGCCATATTACGATTTACTGGTGAAGGTATTCGATGTGCAGGCGGAGGTGACGGAGACGCACGGGTGGGACGGGCTGGCGGATGATCCCCAGACGTTCGGCCGATATTTTACGAGCGTCAAGATGGAGCTGACGCCTTTGGAGGTGGGACAGCCGGAAGGGTTCACGTTCAAGGCGGAGCTGAGGGGCGCCGACGCGGGCGCCATTGATAAAGTGGAGTTCAAGCTGGGCAACAACATCAGCTTTGCGGACACGTTCGGGGGGGACGGCTGGAAGTGGCCCAACGTGCCGATCGAGCAACTGACCAAGGATACCGCTCTTACGGTGACCGCTTATGACGAGCAGGACAAGATCAGCTCGGTGATTTATCGGGGGATGGTGGATATGGAGCCTTTGCCAAAATGGCTGGAGATCAATCCCGACAAAACGTACTGGGACGGCAAAGTGGATGACTACTTTGTGTCGGGCATTTTCCAGCCGGACTTCCTGGAGATGGCCTATACGATAAATCCCATCGTGTGGCTCTTCGGCGGCAAGGATTACCGCTTTAAGCCGGGGCTCGACGTCCTGATCAGAGCGGAACTTGATCCGGAGAAAGGCTCAGTCCGCGCCAGCGCGGGACTGTTTGTGGATTTGATGCAGATGGGGGTGAATGTCTGGGATTACCGGGCGGGGCACGGATGGTCATACACGCCGGAGGAGATGACCCCGTATATCACGATGCGTCTGGCGACTCGTTCGCTGGAGGCGGAGCGGATCTGGGTGGATTTTGCCAAGGCCGATGCCGCCAGCCTGAAAATATCCCTGGGATTGCCGAACCTGGATTATTTGTACGATTACTATTATTTCCCTAACGCACCGCTCTTGTTTTTTCCTTATAAGGATTCCAGCTTCAAATATCCGCATGCCAACCCCGCCGATATTAACTGGTTGCGGCCGGAAATCTATACGGTAGTCAATCCGTTGCCGAGCTTTCCGCCTTGGCCGGATTTTCTCACGGAGCAGATCGGCGGGCTGGGAATGGGATTAACCCTCGAGGCGCACCTGGGCTTAAACTTCAAGATGCTGCTGGAACGGAATCAGCAGGGAACGGACTGGGACATCCCGCGCGGCGGCAGTTCTTACGCAGTGGAAGAAAACTTCAAGGGGACGCTGTCCGGAGGTTTCAATTGGTTCCTGGGGTCGATGCAAGGAAACGTAAACCTCATCGGGGAGGAGAAGAAGACCTCGACGCAGAAGTTCTGGCGGGAAAACGGGGTCTGGGGGAGCGAGCCGGCGGTGAACGGCAAGTTTCGGGTGATAGTGGAGACGGACCGATCGTCCATGTGGAACCGAGATTGGAAGCCATCGGACATCGATAAGCGCAGAGCGGGTTGGGACTGGGGGTATCAGCGGTGGGTTTTCCCGAATAATCCGTCCACCGAGTGGGTGGATGACAACGATTGGTGGGACCTGGGGGAGAACGTAAGGTTCCTGCCGGGGCCCTTGGGCAGCACGAGTTTTAAGGCCGTCACGGAGGCTTCCTCCGCCTCGATTTTGGCAGGTGAGTCGCCGACCGTCGTGTCCGACAACGACAGCACGGCAGCCAAACTGTACGCGTACGAAGCAGGCGCCACATTACTTGCCCAGACGGAAAACGCGGCGCCGGAAGATGCCGTTGACTCCTACCAGCCGGTCCTGGCGCGGCGGGGCGACGGTACGGTCTTCAGGGCTTACATCAGAGATGCCGATGCTGATCCCACCAAGTTCGCACCGGAGGTTTACCTGCAACGGCTCAGCTCCAGTCAAGGATGGAGCACGCCGATTCAGATCACCAATGACGGGCAGGGTAAGGCTACGCCTACGCTGGGTTTTGCCGCCGACGGCGATGTGATCGTGGCTTGGACCCAAATGACCATTTATAACGAAAACAGCATCAGGCAGTCCTTTGACTCGGCGGAGATTTTCTGGGCTCGGATCGACGAAGCAAGCGGTACGGTGCAAGAGAAACAGCAACTGACCCAGAACAGCCGGATGGACGGCAAACCGGCCTTGGGGGTCGCCGGGACGGGCGTACTTACCTGGGGCCAATACGATTCCAGTGCGAAGAACTGGATCGTGCAGTATGCCCGGTGGGATGATGACAATGGTTTTATCCCGAATGGAGTTGCGTTGAGCGATGCCGATAGCAGTGCCTGGGGGGCAAGAATCGCCCAGGGCCCCGGCGATTACGGCCTGGCGGTTTGGCTGAGCGGCGCCCGCGACAATGAAGGCAGAATATCCCAGGCCCTGCCTCAGTATCGCATCTGGAACAAACAAACCGGCAGCTTCGGCGAGATCAAGACGGCGCCGGTGACCACCACCAGTGGCAATGCCGTAGCTATCGATGTGGCCTTCGTCACACAGGAACAGGCGGCGGTAGCCTGGGCGCACAATTTCGAAGGGGGCGGATTTGCCATTTACGCCGCCTTCTATAACCTGACTACGGAAAGTTGGAGCCCGGTTCGGCAGATACTAACCGGGCCGGTCCTGGGCGTTCCCAAAGTGGATGTCTCAACGAACGGCGAGATAGCAATTACCGCCACCGGCTGGAACGGGCGGGGCCAATTATGGTCGTGTAACGGCTCTGCGGACGATCCGCAAGGCAACTGGTCTCGGCCGGAGAATATCTGGCAACAGAACACGCCGGTGTTGGATGCTTCGGCGGCGTTTGCCGGTCCGACTGACCTGATTACGACCTGGATGAGCGGGGGCGAGCAGTATGAACAAACGGTCACGGTACCGGCCGTGGGGGAACTGGCCGACAAGGAAAACGCCCAATACACCGATGGAGACGGCACGTTGGTGACCGTCAAGATCACCGGCGCCGGCGCCAAATTATTCTTCACCGGAGACAATGTCGCCGTCGTGCAAGGGAAAAAGGGTGTGGCGGTTTCGGGATCGAACCTGAAGTTGACGCACGTATATCTGGTCGATAATACCACAAAGGCAGTGCTTACGGTCACCACCAAAGGTGGGTCTGTTGCCGGCGCCACCCTGGGCGGTCTGAGCGGCGGTCATCTTGGCAAACTCACCGCCCCGGGCGTCGATCTGATCGGCGATATCAACTTGAGCGGCAGTTTGGGCTCGATGATACTGCACAATATCACCGAAGCACTCTCGATTCACACCGCTGCGCCGGCTCTCGCGGGCGTCACCCTCAAGGCCAATGACATCACCGGCTCTGTAGATTTTGACTTGGCAGGCACGATCAAGTCCTTCCAGGTCCGCACCTTTGCTAACGGCTCGATCTCCGCCGATACCATAGGCCAAATCAAGGTCGCCGGCGGGACCTTCGGCGCCGACGTTACCGCTCGCACCGGCGATATTCTGAGCGTCGCCGCCGGCGGCGATATCACCGGAAATCTCTCCGCCGCAGAATCCATCAAACAAATCGCGACGTCCGGAAGGTTTTCCGGCGTGGCTCGCGCCGGCGGACTGATCCTGGGATTGTCCGCCTGGAGTTTAGATCACGCGTTGCTCAGTGCCGGCAACGCCGTCCAGAATGTGGTTCTCAAAGGGGATATTCTCGATTCTTATGTCCTGGGCGGATATGATGTGGGCACGGATTGTGCCTTCGGGCTGCAAGTGGCCGGCGGTGGCGATCTTCCTGGAAGCGGGGATGTGATTGGCGTGTCCGCCAAAGGAACCTTCGCACGCAGTTATATCGGGGCCGGTGTGCTGCCCCATTCCCCGCTGGCAGATAACGCCGCTTTGGACAGTTCCGTTTTTGAGCCCATGCCTTCCGGCATGATCAGTAACGTCAAATTCGGCGCTGTCGATTACTATCATGCCACAAATGAATTCGGCCTTTACGCCGCCATCGCAATTCAACCTTTTAAGATTGGCAAGATCCAGGCCGCCGACACGGGTCTCTTCGTTCTTCGCTGATCCGGTAGGTACGGGAATAACACTCTACCGGACAAAAAGGATTACCATTCGCCGGCCGGGCCGGGATGCTTGGCGTCGGCCGCCTTCTTAGCCTACGGCCGCAACACCGCCTCGATCCTCGCTCGCCCAGCCAGCTCGATCACCTCGTCGATGGCCGAGGCCGTGGTCGTAATCAACTCCGCCAGCGGCAGGAGCAACTGCCCAGCCTGCTCCTGCGCCGGAAGTTCCACCAACGGCCGCCTTTCCCGCCGACTGCCTTCTTGGTACACTCGCTGCCGCAGAGTTACTCCTTTCCGTAAGTAAAGTTCCGACCGGATTTTACCGTAAGCTCCGGCGGGAGTAGCCAGCGCCTTTCTCAACCTTCAACTACCGACGGGACATCCTCTGGGCCGGCTTTTCTCGGTTGGGAGTTTTCCTTGGCCATGCGGTGGGGGCATAATGCGTTGGACAAAAGGCTGAGGGAGGGCGAGAATAGCACCGCCGATCAGCAGAAGGGTTTTGGCAACGCGGGGGGAGGCAGGATCAGCGAAGCGGGGTCGAGGCGTGAGTTACCCCCGTCCTTGCTGTCGGCGGGTCATGCAGGGGGCGGCGTCCGGGGCAGGCAGCGAGGCTGGGGGGAGAGACCGAAGCAGCGATGGGGAAAGTGAGTCGCAGGAGTTTTTGCGAAGCGCCGCGGCGGCTACGTCGGCGCTGGGGGCCGGTGCAGCAGCGGCGGATGCGGGGGATTCTGGGCGAGACGGGGGGAGGACGGATTATGGACACGTTCCTGTTGGGCCAGCAGGAGGAATAGGCGGGAGCCGGGAAGGTGAGGTTCGGCTCGAGAAAAGGGTCTATTGGGAGAAGACGTTGTGATACAGGCAGGCAGGAGCAAGGCCCTCGGCGGCGTCGCGCTGCTTTTGGGCGTTTTGGCGGTGTATGGGGCGACGGCGGCAGCGGTGGAGGCGCCGGCGGCTTCGGCCCCGTCGTGCACGCCGTGCCGGGGGTCGAGCTGGGCGGGGGTCGAAGAAGAATTGAGCCGGAACGCAAGAAGAGTCATGGCCCCCGCGTGTTTGATGACACCCCCGGGCTGCGCTGGGCGTTGCCACCCGAGGCGGGCTTGGGCTTCGTGAGACAAGGAAACATTCTGCGTTTCCCGTTGGCGAGATGTCGAGAATGTCTGGTTTCGTCAGAAAGGGACAGACCGTGAAAGTGTACGAACCGATGCCGAAGTGGTGCGTGTTTGTGGTTATCTGGGCGTTGCTGCTGCTGGGCCGGCAAGGGGGGGCGGCGATCATGACGGGGGAAGGCATGACGTGGCACACGCTGACGTTCACGTTTGAGGGTCCGGAGACGAGCGAGGGCGCCACGCCCAATCCGTTTCTGGATTATCGGCTGACGGTGACGTTTGCCAACGAGGGCGGCGGGGCGACGTATGCGGTGCCGGGTTATTACGCCGCGGACGGCAACGCCGGGCAGAGCGGGGCGGCGGCAGGGAACAAGTGGCGGGTGCACTTCTGCCCGGACCGGGAGGGTTTTTGGGCGTACAACGTGTCGTTCCGCAAGGGCGTGAACGTGGCCGTGAGCGACGATCCGGCGGCGGGCGAGAGCGGCGGATTCATGGACGGGCGGGCGGGCAGTTTCCGCGTGAGTCCCACGGATAAGAAGACGCCGGATTTGCGGGGCCGCGGACGGTTGCGGTACGTGGGCAAGCGCTACCTCCAGTTTGCCCAAACGAAGGAATACTTCCTCAAGTGCGGGGCGGACGCGCCGGAGAACTTTCTCGCCTACGCCGACTTTGACGGCGATTTCAAAACCGACGGCCATAACGACCAATTCGTCAAAACCTGGCAGCCGCACGTCCAGGACTGGAAAGACGGCGACCCCACCTGGCAGAACGGCAAGGGCAAGGGGATCATCGGCGCGCTGAACTACCTGGCCGCCAAGGGCATGAACGCCTTCTCCTTCCTCACCATGAACATCGAGGGCGACGACCAGAACGTGTTTCCGTATATCGGCTACGAGGCGCGGGATCGGATGGACTGTTCGAAGCTGGACCAGTGGGAGACTGTTTTCGCGCACGCGGACACGCTGGGGCTGCATCTGCATTTCAAGACCCAGGAGACGGAGAACGACCAGTTGCTTGATGGCGGCGAGCTGGGCGTGCAGCGGAAGCTGTATTACCGCGAGTTGATCGCGCGGTTTGGGCATCACCTGGCGCTGAACTGGAACCTGGGCGAGGAGAACACCAACACGACGGAGCAGCGTGTCGCGTTTGCCCGCTACTTCCACGAGCACGATCCGTATGGACATCCGATTGTGGTGCACACGTTTCCGGAGGCGGAGAAGAAGCAGGAGGTGTACCCCGGCTTGTTGGGCGAACGGTCGTTATTGACGGGGGTGTCGTTGCAGTGCCATCCGGAGGTGGTGTTTTCGGACACGAAGGAGTGGGTGGAGCGTTCGGCGGCGGCGGGCCGGCCGTGGGTGGTGGCGTGCGACGAGCAGGGATCGGCCGACGTCGGGGTCAAGCCCGATAGGGATGACCCGGGGCACGACATCATTCGCAAGCAGGTGTTGTGGGGCAACCTGATGGCCGGGGGCGCGGGCGTGGAGTACTATTTCGGCTACAAGTTCGACGAATCGGACCTGACCTGCCAGGACTACCGCAGCCGGGATCGCATGTGGGAACTCTCCCGCTATGCCCTCGACTTCTTCCGCGACAACGACATCTCTTTCACGGACATGGTCAACGACAACGATCTGTCCACCAACGCGGACGATTACTGCTTCTACAGGAAGAACCTGGTGTACGTCGTTTATCTCAAGAACGGCGGGGGCACGAAGCTCAACCTGACCGAGGCCCAGGAGCGGTTTGATGTCACGTGGTTCAACCCGCGGACGGGCCAATTCGAGGGCGGGGTCCGCGCCGTCCAGGCCGGTGGTTTGGTCGATCTGGGCGCGCCCCCGGCCGACCCCGGCCAGGATTGGGTCATCCTCGTCCGCAAACCAGCCGTCGCCACGCCTTCCAACATCAAGCGGCCGGACCTGGGCATCCGCGACCCCTTCGTTCTGGCGGACCCGGCGACCAAGACGTATTACATGTACAAGTCGATGGGCGTGCGGCTGCCGGATGGCAAGTCGCGGGGCGGGGTGGGCGTGTACACCAGCAAGGACCTCCAGACCTGGCGGGGGCCCACATCCGTCTTCCATTTTCCCGACGGTTCTTGGGCGGATCGTGCGGTGTGGGCGCCGGAGGTGCATCCATACAAGGGCAAGTACTACCTGTTTGCGACCTTCACGTCGGCGGACAAGCTGCCGACGCCGCCGGGCCGGCCTGAGAATGTCAAGCGGGCCACGCAGATTCTCGTGGCTGATTCGCCGCTGGGGCCATTCGAGCCGTTTGCGAACCAGCCGCATACGCCGGCCGACTGGATGAGCCTGGACGGGACGTTATGGGTCGAGGACGGGGTGCCGTACCTGATCTTCTGCCATGAGTGGATTCAGGTGACGGACGGCACGATGGAGCTGGTGCGGCTCAAGGACGACCTCTCCGCTGTCGTCGGCAAGCCGCAAACCCTGTTCAAGGCGACCGATGGAACGTGGGTGCGCAGCCTGGGCCAGGTCGGCGCCGCCTATCAAGACCAGCTATACGAGGGTTATGTAACCGACGGCCCGTTCCTGTATCGCACGAAGACGGGCCGCTTGCTGATGATCTGGTCGAGCTTCGGCGAGCAGAAGTACGCCGTGGCGATGGCGTATTCCACGACGGGCAAGGTGGCGGGGCCGTGGGTGCAGATTCAGGAGCCGCTTTTCAAGGCGAACGGCGGGCACGGCATGATCTTCACCTCCTTCGACGGCAAGCTCATCCTGAGCCTCCATCAGCCCAACACCGGTAATGAGCGGGCGCATTTCTTCGAGCTTGAGGACGCCGGCGACGCCCTGGCTCTTAAGCGGGAGTTGCCGTTTTTCGAGAACCCGGCGTATGTCGGGCGGACGCCGGCCGAGCAGGTGATGATCGAACGCCAGCCCATCGCCGACCTGGGCGACGCCTACTTCCGCAACCCCGTCGGCCACGGCGGCGACCTGGCGGCCATTCGCGTCGGCGACGACTTCTACCTGGCACGCAGCGGCAACGTTGACATCTTCCACTCCCGCGACCTGGTCAACTGGCAGAAGATCGGCCAGGCCGTCAGCGAACGCCTGGGCAACCCCTGGGCGCCGGAGCTGGTGTACGTCAAGGGTCGCTTCTATGTCTATGTCACCTTCGCCGGCAGCAAACTGCGCAATGACTCCCATTTCATCAATGTCGCGTACACCACGACGGACCCCGCCGGCCGTTGGGACGGGCCTTATGATCTCCATGTCGATGGACTCATCGACCCCGGGCACATCGAGGCCCAGGACGGCCGGCGCTTCCTGCTGCTCGAAAAAGGCTACATCATCGAACTGGCCCCCGACGGCCTGAGCACCATCGGCGAACTCAAGAAAATGTACGAAGGCTGGCCCATCCCCAACGACTGGGTCATTGAGTGCTTCTGCCTCGAAGGCCCCAAGATGATCTACAAGGACGGCTACTATTATTACGGCAACGCCCAGGGCGGCACCTCCGGCCCCAAAACCAGCCACATGGGCGTCATCGCCCGCGCCAAGTACCCCACTGGGCCTTGGGAAAATTCACCCTACAACCCGCTGGTGCACACGTACAGTCCGGACGAGGAGTGGTTGCAGGTGGGACACGCCACGATCCTGGACGACCCGAGGGGCGACTGGTGGGTTCTGGTGAAGGGGACCAGCAAGACGGCAGGCGGCCGACACACCCTCCTCATGCCCCTCGAGTGGACCGCCGACGGCTGGCCCAGGATTCCCCTAGGCCTCAAGTATTCCGACGTCCTGCTCAAACCCATGACCGCCGTCCAATCCACCGGCATCGTGCCTCTCTCCGACGACTTCCTCGCCGACACCCTCGGTCCACAGTGGACCACGCCGGAAAATGCCGCCGACCGCTTCTCCGTCGGCGGCGGCGCGCTGCGCGTCAAGGCCCAGGGCGCCGCGGTGCGTGACGCGGCGCCGCTGACGTGCAAGCCGACGAACAAGGCGTTTGAAGTGGATGTCGAGATCGACATCCCCGAGTTCGCCGAGGCGGGCATTCTCATTGGCCAGAACGTCGGCTTCGGACTCAAGAGGGGCGGCGTGGTCAATTACAGCCGGGGCCAGCTCCACACGCAAGGTCGGTATGCGGGCCATCGCGTCTGGCTGAAGTTGCGGAACATGAACGGCGATCTAGCGTTGTTCTTCAGCGAGGACGGCCAAAAGTGGACCCAGCTTGAGCGAGGCCTCACCGGAGGCCGGTCCATCGGCCTCTTTGCCGTCGGGGAGGGCGAGGTGGTCTTCCGGCACTTCCGCTATCGCGGACTGGACTGACCGCCCGGACCGTTGGGGCGGCAGGACCTAACAGCGAGCCAGGTCGCCAGCGACAATGGCTTGATCTGCAACGCGGGCTTTGACGGCCGAGGGGTCGAAGCCGAGCGCGTTCCTGGTCGATGGAGCGCCGAAGGCTCCACCGGGGCGCGGCACGCCAGGTGAACCTGGGGGTGCAACGGAGGCCTAGATGATCCGGCGAATGGCGGTGCTGATATTGCTGGGGGCGGTTTGCACGCAGGCGGGTCTGGCACAGAACCCCGGTCCTGCCGGCGCTGAGCCAGGCGGCGGGGGCGGATACCTGTTTGCCCACATGACCAAGGAAGACTACGGGCGCCTCTACTATTCCGTCAGCCGGGATGGCTTGCACTGGACGCTGCTCAACAACGGCCGGCGGGTGTACGAGAACTACGCCGGCCATCCCGACATCTGCCGGGGGCACGACGGCCGGTACTACATGACCGGCGGTTCGGCAACCGTCACCCTGTGGGTTTCACCGGACCTGGTGCGCTGGTCCAAGCACCTTGAGTTCAACCCGAATGTGTACCAGACGCCGGATTTCCAACCCATCGAGCGGACGCACGGCGCCCCGAAAATCTACTATGACAAGGATAGCGCCCAGTACCTCATCACCTGGCACACCTCCACCCAGCGGAAGGACCCCAACGATTTCGAGAGGTACTGGAGCGGCCAGCGCACCCTGTACATCACGTCGAAGGACCTGCAAACATTCACGCCGCCCCGCCGGCTGTTCCAGTACGACATGGCCACCATCGACGTGATCGTCCGCAAATCGGGCGGCCGGTACTGGGCCATCCTCAAGGATGAGCGGTTTCCCTCCTTCGACTGGCCCACCGGCAAGGCCATTCGCATCGCGTCGTCGCCGAGCCTGACGGGGCCCTGGACGGAGCCGTCGCCGCGCACTACGCCCAACTACCGTGAAGCCCCCACTCTCATTCCCCGCCCCGACGGCCAAGGGTGGTACCTCTATTACGAACAATATCCGGGCGTGCAGTACGGTCTGTCCACATCGCCTCAGATCAACGGGCCCTGGTACGATGTCTATATCATGGACTACCAGGTTCCCGCCAATGCCCGCCACGGATGCATGATGCCGATCTCGCAGACGCAGTACGAGGCGATCCTGAGGGCGTACAGCGACAAAGAGGTGCAGCGGTAACGGGCGCAAAGGCGTGTGGGTGAACCCAGGATTGCGGCGGGCCTCTTTCGCCGCCCGGGGCGGATTCGTCCGTCTCCTGGCGGGCGGCGGGCCTGATTTGGTGGAGAAACTTGGTCGTCTCGCCGGAGATTCCGGATGAACAGAGCGTTCTGGTTCTTTGTGGCGGGGTTCTTGGGCATTCCGGCCGGGGCGGCCCGGGCGGAGTTGGCCGCGTCTCCGGGCCCCGACCCGGCCTCTTTCAACCTGGATCGGCCCGGACAGTACTCAGTCGAGTTCCAGGATGCCGACACCGACGACAACGAACACCCCCGGCACGCCCTGATGATCTTCGCGGACCCGTTGGAGGACTCGGCGCAGGTGCCCGCCGCCGCCAAATCCCTCACCTACCAGAACCCCATCTCCGGCGGTCCCGCCCGCATCCGCGACCCCTTCATCCTCCGCGTCGGCGACAAGTACTACCTCACCGGCACCACCTCCAACGTCGGCATCGAACTGTGGTCCTCCGACGACCTGCTCGCCTGGAACAAGCACGAAGGCTACCTCATCAAGAACGCCGACGTCCCCTGGTTCCAGAACAACCTCTGGGCCCCCGAGATCTGCGAACGCCAGGGCAAATTCTACCTTACCTGGAACGGCCGTGTCGAAAACGCCGCCCGGCAGGGCGTCGGCCTGGCCGTGGCCGACCGCCCCGAAGGCCCCTACAAAAACCTCACCCCCGACAAACACCTTGCCCTCGGCAATGACGCCAGCCTGTTCATCGACGACGACGGCAAGGCCTACCTGCTCCAGACCGGCATCACCATCTGCCAGGTCGATCTCGACAACGCCCGCCTCCTCACCGATCAAGTCCGCGTCCTTACCCCCGGCCCCGAACGCGCCTGGGACGACCGGATCAACGAAGGCCCCTGCATGATCAAGAAGAACGGCACTTACTACCTCTTCTGGTCCGCCACCGGCTGGGGCTACTATGTCGGCTACGCCGCCGCCAAGAACATCTGGGGCCCCTACGCCAAGAACCCCGCCAACCCCATCTACGGCGCCGCCAAGGAACCCTGGGAGCGTATCGCCAACGAACCCCTCGACTGCCCCTTTGATGAAGTCGGCCACGGCAGCCCCTTCCTCGGCCCCGATGGCCGCTATTGGCTCTCCTGCCACGGCTACAGCCGCCGCCCAGGCCCCTACCAGAACCCCCGCCTCTGCATCGACCCCATGAACTTCGACGAAAAAACCGGCGCCCTCACCGCCATGCTCACCTGGACCGCCCAGACCGTGACCACACCTGGCGCCCCTGGCCTGTCCCAAACCAACGCCCCCCAGCCGTCTCCCACGAAAGCCAAAGACCAGTGGCTGTTTGTCTCATTCAAGGACCCCGGCAGCGGTGGCATCTGGTTCGCCCTCAGCGAAAACGCCTATGACTGGACCATCCTCAACGACGGCAATCCCTGGCTCACCCCGGACAAAAGCGTCGGCGGCATGCGCGACCCCTTCATCGCCCGCGGACCCGACGGCCGCTTCCACCTGGTCTGGACCTGCGGCCGACAGAAAATCGGCTACGCCAACTCCACCGACCTCGTCCATTGGTCCGCACAGAAAACCATCCCCCTCTTCGCCGACAACCCCAACGCCCGCAACACCTGGGCCCCCGAAATCTACTGGGACGATGCCCAACGCCATTGGCTGATCATCTGGTCCACCACGCTGACCGACCGCTTCCCCGAAACGCTCGGCCAGGTCGAAAACGACATGAATCACCGCATCTACGCCGCCACCACTCAAGACTTTCAAACCCTGAGCGAACCGCAGTTGTTCTTTGACCCCGGCTATCCCATCATCGACGCCACGATCTTCCGGAACACGGATCGGTTCTACCTCATCTTCAAGGACGAACGCGTCCAGCCCCTCCACAAACAAATCCGCCTCGCCGCCGGTCCCACCCTCGAAGGCCCCTGGTCCGGCGTCAGCGAACCCTTCACCGCGCCCTGGACCGAAGGCCCCTCCGCCCTCCGCCTGGATGATTCCGTCCTGGTCTATTACGACGCCTATCGCGGCGGGCAGCACATGGGCGCCGCCCTCTCACCCGACCTCAAAACCTGGACCGACGTAACCGACAAGCTCTCGTTTCCCCCCAGACTCAAACACGGCGGTTTCCTCAAAATCACCGCCGACGAAGCGCAACGCCTGCGCACAACCACGCCGCACTGACTCCACGCGGCAGGAGATGAAAATCATGCAGCGGAAAATTTCCGGTATTTGTGGCTTTGGGGTGTTTCTGACGCTGTTCGCTGCCGGCGCAGCCAACCATGACAACTCCCTCCTGGCCCGCAACCCCATCATCGACGCCCCCCTCCACGCCGCTGCCGACCCCTCCGCACACCTCTGGAGCGACGGCAAGGTTTACATCTACTGCACCTACGGCGGCGGCGACTGGAACGTGTTCTCGTCCTCCGACCTGAAAACCTGGACCGACAACGGCAAGGCCTTCTCCCTCGCCGACACCAGCTGGGCCAAACAACGCGCCTGGGCGCCCGATGCCCTGGAAAACAACGGCAAGTACTACTTCCTCTACCCCGCCAGTTACGCCGACCAACCCGGCATGCACACCGGCGTCGCCGTCAGCGACTCCCCCGTCGGACCCTTCCAGGAAGCCCTGGGCAAACCCCTCCTCGAAAACGCCCACGACCCCGCCGTCTTCAAGGACGACAACGGCAAATGCTACCTCTATGCCCAACGAAAAGTCGTCCGCCTCAACGACGACATGATCAGCCTCGCCGAACCCGCCCGCGAAGTCCAACTCCAAGGCCACGACCTCCCCGCCAAATACGAGGCCGTCTGGGTCTTCAAACGAAACAACCTCTACTACTGGACCTGCGCCGAAAACTTCAACGAACTCGCCTACTACACCGGCGACGCCCCCTACGGCCCCTTCACCTACCGCGGCAAAATCATGGCCTCCTGGGGCCAGGGAAACAACCACCACTCCGTCCTGCAGTTCCGGGACAAGTGGATCCTCTTCTACCATGTCTGGTATCGCGCCCAGCAAGGCCGCTCCTACCGCCGCATCTGCGCCGAGTATCTTGAATTCAACGACGACGGCGCCATCAAACAGGTCCAGCCCACCGCCGCGGGCATCTCCGCCGACAACGAAGAAGCCCTCGGCCAACTGCCCCCCGAGTGGCGCATCCCATTCGTCCGCAACCTGACCTCCTGGGGAAAAAGCGTCGCCCCCGACAAGGTCCTGCCCGAATACCCCCGCCCCCAAATGGCCCGCCCCGACTGGCGAAACCTTAACGGCCTCTGGCAGTTCCAGCCTGCACGCGAATCCGACCCCGCCCCACTGGGCCAAACCCTCGCCGGCGAAATCCTCGTCCCCTTCCCCTGGGAATCCGCCCTCTCCGGCGTGCAACGTTACCTCCCCTCCTTTCGCGCCTGGTATCGCCGAACCTTCACCGTCCCCGCCGACTGGCGCGGCAAACGCATCCTCCTGAACTTCGGCGCCGTGGATTGGGAAGCCGAGGTCTTCGTCAACGGCAAAACCGCCGGCCTCCACCGCGGCGGCTATGACCCCTTCTCCTTCGACGTCACGCCCTATCTCAAAGCCGACGGCGACCAGGAACTCATCGTTCGCGTGTACGACCCCACCGATGCCGCCAAGATCGCCAAGGGCAAGCAAACCAACGACCGCTTCTACCACCCGCAGCGCTATTCCTACAGCCCCTCCTCGGGCATCTGGCAGACCGTCTGGCTCGAACCCGTCGCCGAGGCCCACGTCGCCGATCTCAAGATGGTTCCCGACATCCAAACCGGCAGCTTGAGCCTGACGGTGATCCCCTCGTCAACCCAGGCTGACCTGACCGTCGAGGCCGTCGCCCTGGACGGCGACCAAACGGTCGGGCGTGTGGGCGGCGCAGCCGGACAGGAACTGCGCCTGTCCGTCGCACATCCCAAGCTCTGGACGCCCTTCTCGCCGCAACTCTACGATCTGCGCATCCGCCTCAAGAAAGCCGGCCAAACCGTCGATGCCGTCACCAGCTACTTCGGACTGCGCAAAATATCCCTGGGCGTCCAAAACGGCGCCACGAAAATCTTCCTCAACGACAAATCCCTCTTCCAGATGGGCCCGCTGGACCAGGGCTACTGGCCCGACGGCATCTACACCGCTCCCACCGACGCGGCCCTTCGCTGGGACATCGAAACCGCCAAGCAATTCGGCTACAACATGATCCGCAAGCACGTCAAGGTCGAGCCCCAACGCTGGTATTACTGGTGCGACAAACTCGGCGTCCTCGTCTGGCAGGACATGCCTCATGCCGCCGGCGGAAAGAACGCCCAGGAAGCCGCCCAGTTCGAGCATGAACTCGACCGTCTCGTCCAAACCCACTGGAATCACCCCTCCATCGTCCTCTGGGTCGTCTTCAACGAAAGCTGGGGCATTTACGACCCGACCCGCATCACCAACCACGTCATGGCCCTCGACCCGTCCCGGCTGGTTACGTGCAACACCGGCGGCGGAGGCCGCGGCAACTACGAAGGCAGCTCCCAGGATGTCGGCCACATACGCGACTGCCACCACTACCGCCCGCCGGCCTGCCCGCCGCCCCACCCCGCCCAAGCCCTCGCCAACGGCGAATACGGCGCCATCGGCTACAATCTCGAAAACCACCTCTGGGATGTGGACGGCCCCTGGGTCCACAACTCCTACGCCGGCTTCGACGCCGCCACGGACGAATACGAACGCTTCAGCAAGATGGTCCGCGCCTTTCGGGACGAGCAAGGCATGAGTGCCGCCGTGTACACCCAGTGGACCGATCTCGAAAACGAAATGAACGGCATCTACACCTACGATCGCGCCGTCATCAAACTGGACAAAAAACGCGTCACCCAGGCAAACTTGTCCGCCTATCAGGACGACGTCCCCGCGTTCCTGGCGCCCTGACAAACCGGCCGGCGGCGCCGGACCCGCCCTACCACGAATAGAATTACCTCGACGCCGCGCCTGCCCGCGACCCGCCCGGCCGGCACCATTGTTCACCTGACCGCCCTGCTGTCGCCACGAGGAATCTAGGCGGCAATCCCTTCGCGGGAAAGGCCGCACCCCGGCCAACGACCGGCGGCAAGGCTAGGGATAACGACCCGATGGACGCCAACGGCCACGGCACGCATTGTGCGGGGATCGTGGGGGCGATGCCCTATTGCGTAAGTCATTAGGTGGTAAGAAGATAGGGTTTTAGCGATGGTTCCAGCGGCGCGGCGCTGATGGGGGGGGGGGATAAATTGACGGAATAGTGACGGAAGGCGGATTTTTCTCTTGACAAGCCGGGGTATTTGGGTTATGTTTAAGGTAAGCGCTGAATGGCCGGGTCGTAGGGTCGCCGCCCTTCCGCAGCCTCACACTTCGGTCCGGCCACTCATACCGGCGGAGTCCGAACTGCGCGGGAGCGTGTGACGTGCGGGCGAGCGCGGCCGGGAGCGCGCCCGGACGCACGATAGAGAACAGGAGGACCGGTCATGAAGCAATGGCATTTCATGTCTGTAATTGCGTTGGCGATGGTGCTTGGCATCGGTGTTCCTGGAGCAGGGGCGGGATATCAACTGCTGGTGACAAGCCGAAACAGCAACAACGTCCTGCGGTATGATGGGGTGACGGGGCAGTTTATGGATGAATTCATTGCTGCCGGGAGCGGAGGGTTGAGTGCACCCGGTGGAATAGCTTTTAAGGATGGGTATATATATGTGAGTAGCCACAACAAGGGACAGGCTTCTGTTAAGCGGTATAACGCTAAGACCGGTGCTTTTGTTGATAATTTCACTTCGGGGAGAGCGGATTTCCCTTACGCAAATCTCGTTTTTGGGCCAGACGACGATCTATACGTAAGCTCAGAAGATGGTGCAAGCAATGTTCATCGCTTTGACGGTGCTACGGGTGCATATATAGGTGACTTTCTATCAGAGGGGGATAACCGAGCAAGTATAGGTTTAGCATTTGGCATTGATGACAATCTTTATGTCAGCAATTACTTGAATCGTTCCATTGATCTCTATGATGGAACCACAGGCGTCTTTATAAAGGAGTTTGTAACGGCAACTGACAGATTCGGTCTCTCTGTTCCGCTAGGATTGGCTTTTGGGCCAGACGATAACCTATATGCCAGTGGAAGCGCAGGTATATATCGCTTTGCTGGTGATACGGGTGCATATATAGGCCAATTTGTGGGTACCGGTAGCGGTGGACTGGGTCTAACAATGAACCACGCTTTTGGGCCAGACGATAACCTGTATGTGTGCAATTTTAACGGCAATGAGATTATTCGCTACCATGGCCAATCAGGAGGTTTCATAGACATATTCGTGTCTGGCGGTGGGCTTGATAGAACCGTTGATTTACTGTTTATACCTGAGCCAAGCTCAATCATGTTGTTTTTTCTTGGTGTTCTGGGAATAAGAAATAGAAATCTATTTGGCAGAATAACGAATCGATAAAAGCTTCCATAAACCAGTTATCTACTTGTAGAAGCACTCGAGATATGAGTTCAAAATGGGTTAAATCACTGTTGCTGCTTTTTCTAATCAACGCTATTGTGGCTGAGGAAGGTAAGGCAAAATCTGTCTATGCGATCATAAATCACGCTCAGGATCTAATTGGGGCGTATCAAATCCAAGGAGATCAAATCATTCATCAAATTACCCATCAGGCTCCAAGTCATGGGGCCCGCGTAGTCGATATTGCTGTTGATCCTGCTTCAAGCTACCTGTTCGTTACTTATGAAACGTTTGGATATGATGTGGCAATAGAGCTTATAAGTGCTAAAACCATGACGAATGAAGGGCAGGTATCTGCTCCTGGTGCCTCTAATCTCGCTGGTCTTGCTATAGAACAGAGTGATAATTTAGTTCGATTATTTACTGTTGATAGAGGATCCAACCATTTGTATGTTTACCACTGGGACGCGGACAACAAAAAATTGACTTTGGAGGGGGGTACGTATAAAGAACTGGACTACGGCGGGGCTATGGGCATTTCTCTGGATGACATCAACCATAACCTTTATGTAACCAATGCTTCGAATATAGTTCATTACTATGATACCGATACCTGGACTCATCAGGGAAGTATTGACGTTGGGCGTATTGCTTATGACATCGAGGTTGATGCAGAAAGACAATATGTATATACGGGTGGCTTTTTCACACACGATTATTTGCTGAAAACGTGGATCGGCGATCCCAATGATCCAGCGGCCGATGGCGACGAATTGAATATCGGTGAAGGTGTAATTGGTTTGGGGCTTGATCCTGATTCCGGATTAATATACACAACCAGTTACCACAATGAGCTCAGAGTATATGACTGCTCAACCTCTCCATTTACCTTAACAGATTCGGAGGGTATTGCTGCTGGTGCGGGTGTTTGTGTGCCCACCGATGATATCGGCTACAAGCCGGCGATCATGACGCTGAGCAAGAAGGACGACGCGACGGCGTGCGTGCAGCCGGGGGACTTGATCAATTACACGATATGTTACAGCGCCGGGGGGCAGGATCAGCACAACGTGGTGGTGACGGACTACCTGCCGGCGGAGGTGGAGTTTGTCGCTGCGACGCCGGCGCGTGGGTACTACGACCTGTTCACGCATACGGTTGCCTGGGAGGAAGGGACCGTCTATCGGCACGACCCGAACGTACCTGGGGACCCCAACGTGTGCTTGACGCTGACGGTTCGGGTGCTGGGAAACACGCCGCCACTGGGACAGATCGACAATCGCGTCGAGATTGAAAGCGACATCTCCTACACGAGGACCTCCAAAACAACGCCGGTGTGCTGTTGGGGCGGGGACATTATCTACGTGAACGCCGGCGCCACGGGCGCCAATGCCGGCACGAGTTGGCCCAATGCCTATACCGATCTGCAATCGGCGTTGGCGCGAGCGCGGAAGGGTTGCGGCCGCGAGATTTGGGTGGCGCTGGGGACGTATGGTCCCGGCGCCCGCCCAAGCGATACGTTTGTGATTCCGGATGGCCTGGCCGTTTATGGCGGTTTTGTGGGGAGCGAAACGACCCGAGACGAGCGCCGGCCGGGGGTATGGCCCACGGTATTGTCCGGCGAGATCGGCGAGCCCGGCCAGACCGGCGATAACGTGCGCTGGGTGGTTGAAGCCGACGCGGCAGGCACGGCCCAGACGACAATCCTGGACGGCTTCATCATCGCCCGCGGCAAGGAGGCCGGCGTGGCCGTGCAAGGTTGCGGCCCGAAGTTGCACATCGGCAACTGCGCGATCGAGGACAATGCGGGCGACGGAATACGTTGCAGCGGTTCGGAGCCGAATATCGTCGCCTGCGTCATCCGCGACAACGGCGGAGACGGGGTCAATGCCTGGGGCAGTGCCGCGGGGCCTCGGCTGCAGCGGTGCAAGGTGTACGCCAACGGCGGTCGGGGGGTTTACACCCAGGGGTGCGCGCCCG
>Ga0315295_10000507_pt1 | contig 33968 bp, 24 predicted proteins | sample YL17G14_0_MG_FD_204453 | JGI IMG/M metagenome (GOLD analysis project Ga0315295, IMG submission 204453) | Sediment microbial communities from Yellowstone Lake, YNP, Wyoming, USA - YL17G14_0 | ecosystem: Environmental > Aquatic > Freshwater > Lake > Sediment | place: USA: Wyoming | collected...
TACGTGGCGCAGGGCAACATCAACATCGCCTTCGGCGCGACGTGGACCATCGCTCCCGGCGTCGTGATCAAGCTGGGCCGCATCTACTACGAGAACTTCGGGCTGCAGATCAACATCGACGGGGCGCTGGTGGCGAACGGGAAGCCCGACAGCCTCATCGTGTTCACCTCGAGCGCGGACGACGCCTTCGGCGGCGACACCCACGGGGACGGCGCGCTGACCCAGCCGGAGGCGCAGAACTGGCAGTGGCTCAGCTTCAGTGGCACCAGCAACAGCGCCACGACGGTGATCAACCACTGCCGCTTCCGCTATGGGGGCTACTACTATTGGTCGACGCTGCGGATCGTGAACGCCAACACCAACGTCTCGAACACGGCGTTCTACAATTGCTACGTGGGCTCATCGGTCGAGGGGAACGCGGCGCCGACCTTCACGAACGTCGACATGGACACCTGCACGATCCCGGTCCGCATGTCGCTCGTCAGCAACCCGACCTTCACGAACGTCAACTTCCTCGGATGCACGTACACCGCGCTCGCCGTCGTGAACGAGACCCTGGCGCAGGACGTGCTCTGGAGGATCCGCCCGGTGTCGGGCCGCCAGAACATGCCCTACTTCGTGGACGGCACGCTGGCCGTCGGGCTGGGCAGCACGCTCACCCTCCAGCCGGGCCTCATCGTCAAGCTCAGGACCGGCACCATCGACGTGAACCGCGCGTTCATCGCCGAGGGCCGGACCGAGCCCGACAGCCTGATCGTCTTCACCTCCTACCGGGACGACTTCTACGGCGGCCGCACCTACGTGACGACCACCCCCAACGTGCCGGCCTACAGCGATTGGGCCTCGATCATCATCGAGGGCACGGCCATCGATCCGCAGGTGCGGTTCCGCAACTGCGTGGTGCGCTACGGCGGCTACACCAGCGGCGCGATCCGCTGCGTGAACTCCTCGCCCAGCGTGGACTCCTGCATCGTCGTTTACAACTACGCCGGGGTGCAGGCGGAGGGCGCGAGCAACCCGGCGATCCACGGCAGCAGCATCTACGGCAACTCCAACTACGGGGTGAACAACCCCGGCGGCTCCTTCTGCCTGAGCGCGACCGGCAACTGGTGGGGTGCGGCGAGCGGGCCCAACGACCCGAGCGGCGCGGCCGACCTGTGCGGCGTGCTCGTCAACGCGGGCAATGGCGACAAGGTGAGCCAGAACGTGGACTGGACGGGCTTCGTCACCAGCGGCCTGCAGAATCCGCTGCTCGGGGACGTGAGCCTCAATGGCCAGGTCCGCGCCTACGACGCCTCGCTGATCCTGCAGTACCTGGTCCCGCTCATCGCGCTGACGCCGCTGCAGCAGCTGGTGGCGAACGTGGACAACAGCGGCGCCATCGACGCGCTCGACGCCTCGCTCATCCTGCAGTACGTCGCCGGCCTCATCCCCGTCCTGCCCGGCAACCAGACCGTCGTGTCGCGGCCGCCGGCCGAGTGGCTGGCGGCGCGGCTGGCGCTGCAGCGGGCACAGGGGACGTTCGAGGTCCACGCCGGCGACGCGCGGCGCGTCGGCGACCACTGGGAGGTGCCGATCGTCGCGACCGGCACGGCCCCCATCTACGGCGCCGAGATCGAGCTGAGCGGCCCCACCGCGGCCACGCTGGACGGCGTGGTCGTGCCCGGCGAGGCGCTCGAGGCGCACGGCACGCCCGACGGCAACGCGAAGCTGGTCATGGCCGCAGCCCTGCCGATGCCCGCGGGGGAGATCGCGGCCATGCGGTTCCCCGGGGGCGACACCTGGGAGGCGCCGGCGCTGACCTGGGCGCGCATCAACGGTCAGACCGTGGTGGGATCGGTCGGCGTGCGGCCGCCCGCGGTGCCCGCGACCGCCTTCCTGGCGCCGCCCGCACCGAACCCGGCGCGCGGGCCGACGCGTCTCTCGCTGGGCATCGGCTCGCGCGAGCAGGGGGCGCAGGTGTCCGTGTGTGTGCACGATCTGGCGGGGCGCCTGGTGCGTGTGGTGCACGAGGGCGCGCTCGAGCCCGGCGTGCACGAGCTGGTCTGGGATCTCCGGGACGCGGGCGGCCGCGCCGTGCCGTCGGGGCTCTACCTGGTGCGCGCCGAGGCGGGCGCGTTCCGGGCGGTGCGCCGCCTGATCGTGGTGCGCTGACGGCTCCGGCCGGAAAGGAACGGACCATGCGTCTGCCTCCCTCCGCCGGCTGGGTGCCGGCACTGCTCGTGGCGCTCGGCGGCCTGCTGGCCGCCGGGCCGGCCACGGCCGTCACGGTGACCTGCGGGACCGCGAGCGGTCTCGCGGGCCAGACCGTGACGGTGAGCCTCGCCACCACCGACCTCACGGGCCTGAACGTGATGGCGTACCAGTTCAGGATCGCGTACAACGCCGGCGTCGTCACCGCGAGCGGGGTGAACACCGCCGGCACGCTCACCGGCGCCGCCGGCTGGGCGACCCCCACGTTCAACGTGACCAGCGGCCAGATCGACGTGAGCGCGGCCGGCAACACCGCGCTCACCGGCTCCGGCACGCTGCTCAAGGTGACCTTCGACATCAACCCCGCGCTGCTCGACGGCGGATCCACCACGCTCACGCTCTCGGGCTTCGTCATGAACGAGGGCGCGCCGTCCGTGACGACGGTGGATGGCAGCATCACGGTGACGGCGACGCCCAAGATCACGGTGTCGCCCAACACCGGCGAGATCGTGCGCGGCTCGACGCTCCAGTTCACGGTGAGCGGCAGCGTCGCCAATCCGGTCTCGTGGTACACGACCGACGCCGGCGTGGCCAACATCAGCGGCGCCGGGTTGCTCGCCGGGGTGGCCCCGGGCGCGGTGCGGGTCTTCGCGGTGGACGCCGCGGCCAAGCGTGACACCACCGACGGCGACGTCGTCATCCGCGGCATGGGCGTGACGGTGGGGACCGTCGGCGCCCTGGTCAACCAGACCGTCAGCATCCCGGTCACGGTCACGAGCCTGTCCGGTCTCGCGGTGCGGTCGGGGGAGTTCCAGGTGAGCTTCAGCAGCAGCTACCTCTCGTTCGTCTCGGCGACGCGGCCCGTGGGGACGCTGCTGAACGGCTACGGGTCCATGACCTCGGGCGCCTCGACGAGCGGGGGCGTCACGACGGCGACGGTGGCCTTCGCCGGGAGCACGGACCTCACCGGATCGGGGACGCTCTTCTACCTCAACCTCGCCACCAACCCGACGAACTACGGGACCGTTACGCTCACCCTCGCCGTCGCGCTCTTCAACGAGACGCTGCCGGCGCTGCGCGCGAACGGCTCGGTGAACATCGCGACGCCGGCGTCGTTCACCGTGAGCCCCGCCAGCGTGACGCTGCTGCGCGGGCAGACGCAGCAGTTCACGCTGGGCGGCAGCCCGGTGCTCCCAGTGACCTGGAGCACGCTCGATCCCGCGGTCGCGACCATCACCACCGGCGGCCTGCTCACGGCCGTGGCCGGCGGCGTGACGCAGGTGAAGGTGGTGGACAACAGCGGGGGCGTCGCATTCAACACCTCGGTCACGGTGTGCGACTTCGCCCTCACGGTGGGCAGCCCGTCGGTCGCCCCGGGCGCGACCGTCCCCGTGCCCCTGCTGCTCGACCGGGGCATCAACGGCCTCGGGGTCCGCGCCGTGGAGTTGAGCCTCGCTTGGAGCCCGACCTGGATCACGGCGGTGGACCCCGTGACCGTGGGGCTGATCACGCAGTGGGGCGCCCCGACGGTCAACCTGGCGTCGGGGTCGGTGCGGATCGCGGCCGCCGGCAGCGTGCCGCTGTCGGGCCCGGGCCGGCTGCTGGACGACATGGAGTTCACCGTGTCGCCCGCCACACCGGTCCCGACCGACATCCCCATCACGCTGACGGCGACGATGTTCAACGAGGGGAAGCCGATCGCGCTGGTCACGAACGGGATCCTGCACGTGCGCGCGACCACGGACGCGGGCGGGGGCACGGCCCTGGCGTTCGCGCTGTCGCCGGCGGCGCCGAACCCGGCGGGCGGGACGACGCGGCTGTCGTTCACGCTGCCGGAGGCCTCACCGGGCCGCGCGCCGGTGCGGCTGGTGATCCACGGCATCGACGGGCGGCGCGTGCGCACGCTGGTGGATGGGAGGCTCGCGGCCGGACGGCACGAGGTGCAGTGGGACACGCGGGACGAGGGCGGCCGCCCGGTGCCGGATGGGATCTACCTCACCCGTCTCGAGTGGCTGGGCCGCACGCTCGAGCGGAAGCTGGTGGTCGTTCGCTGACGCGCCTGCGCGAGCGCGTCGGGCGGTGTCGGGCGGCGCCGGGTGGCGCCGCCCGGCCCGTCCATGCCGGCGGCGGCGGCGCGCGCTTCAGGAGGGGATGATCGGGTGGTCGGTGCCCTCCTCCTGCTCCCTCTCCAGGTCCTCGAGCAGGCCGTTCACCATCCGCTCGAGGAGGCTCTGCACCGTGATGCCCTCGCGGCGGGCCTCCGCCTCGAAGGCGCGCAGCGCCTCCTCGGTGACGTCCACGCAGATGTGGACCTTCGACATGCCGGTTCTCCTCCTGGGCGAAGTGCACATTCCCCATGCGACGCGGGCGGCGGGACGGCGTCGACTCGCGGCGCCGGCCCCCGCCGATGCCCCGCCGCAGGCCGCCATCCCCCGGCCCGTGCGGCCGGTGGGGACGGAGCTACGCCGCCGGGACGGCCTTGAAACCGTAGCAGAGGATCCCGCCGTGGCCTTCCTTGCGCAGGCGGCGGAAGACCAGGGCGACCTCCATCCCCGGTGCGACCCCGGCCGGCTCACAGTCCACGACCTGCGTCATCAGCCGCACGCCCTCCGGGGTCTCCACCACCGCGACCGCGTAGGGCGCCTCCATCTGGAACTCGGTGGGGGCGACCTGCACCACGGTCGAGGTCACGACCTTGCCCCTCCACGACAGGTTCGTCTTCTCCCACTCCGTTCCCCGGCACGCGGGGCAGATCCGCCGGGGCGGGAACGCGATCTTCCCGCACTTCTTGCAGCGTCCGGCTTCGAGCCGGTAGCGGGCGGGTATCTCCCTCCAGTATCTCGGGCTGGGCATGGTCACACCCCCTGGAAGATGTGGACCACGGAGCTGGCTCCCGATCCACCCATGTTCTGCGACAGGCCGGTGCGGGCGCCCTTCACCTGGCGCGCGCCGGCCTCGCCGCGCAACTGTTCGAAGATCTCGATCGCCTGGGCGATGCCGGTGGCGCCGACGGGATGTCCCTTGGACTTGAGCCCGCCGCTGGTGTTGACCGGGATCCTGCCGCCGAGCGCGGTGAGGCCGGTGCGCGCCGCGTGCCGCCCGCCGCACTTCTCCGTGAGGCCGAGGGCCTCGATGCAGCAGATCTCCGCGATCGCGAAGCAGTCGTGCACCTCGGCGACCTGGATGTCGGCGGGGCCCACGCCGGCCATCTTGTAGGCACGCTCGCCCGAGAGCTGCACGGCGTCGAGGAACGCGGGGTCCTTGCGGTCGGCCAGCGCCATCGTGCTGGTGGCGAGTCCGCTGCCGGCGATCCGTACGGGCCGGTCCGTGTACTTCTTCGCCTGGTCCAGCGGGCAGAGCAGCACCGCCGCCGCGCCGTCCGTGACCGGCGAGCAGTGCAGCAGCCGGAGCGGGTCGGAGACGACGGAGGAGCACATCACGTCCTCCAGCTTCACCTCGCGCCCGAACTGCGCCTTCGGGTTGAGCGCGCCGTGGCGGTGGTTCTTGACCGTCACCCACGCCAGGTCCTCCTCGGTGGTGCCCTTGGCCTGCATGTGGGCACGGGCGATCATGGCGTAGAGCCCCGGGAAGGTGATCCCGTGGTAGGCCTCGGTCTCCTGGTCCGCGGCGGTGGCCAGCACGGCCGTCACGTCGGCGCCGTCGTTCATCTTCTCGACCCCGGCCGCCAGCACCAGGTCGCTCATGCCCGAGGCCACCTCGAGGAAGGCCGTGCGCAGCGCCACACCCCCCGAGGCACACGCCGACTCCACCCGCGTGGCCGCCACGCCCGCCATGCCCAACTGGTCCGCCATGAGCGGCCCGAGGTGCTCCTGTCCCACGAACTGCCCGGGCGCCATGCAGCCCACGACGATCGAGTCCACGCGGTCGGTCCTGGCCGCGCGCAGCGCCTCGAGCGCGGCGTCGGCGAAGAGGTCGCGGAGGCTCGACTCCCAGAGCTCCCCGAACCGGGTCATTCCTGCAGCGACTATGGCTACTTCGCGCATCGCGTTCTCTCCTCGGTCAGTCGTTCAGGATGATCTTCTCGCGGTACTTCGCGTACTCGCCGTACGTGAGGTAGCGCCGCGGTCCGTCGAGCATGGAGCGCACCGTGGGTGCCAGGCCGCGCCGCTCCGGCAGGAGCTTCGTCGCCCGCAGCGCGAAGGAATCGCTGCCCGCTCCCGAGCCGAAGGAGGTGATGAGGATCAGGTCGCCCGGGTCGGCCACGTCCAGCACCGCGGCCAGGCCCGTGGGGGAGGAGCCGGAGTACGTGTTGCCCATGGTGTTCACGATCCAGCCGGTCTGCAGCTGCTCCTTCTTGAAGCCCAGCTCCTTGCCGACCTGCAGCGGGAACTTGCCGTTCGGCATGTGGAAGACGGCATGGCGGAAGTCGGCAGGCTTGAGTCCCGCCTTCTTCAGCAGCCCGCGCGTCGCGTTGGTGATGTGCTTGAAGTAGGCGGGCTCCCCGGTGAAGCGGCCGCCGTGGCGCGGGTAGAACTCGCCCTCCCTCCGCCAGAAGTCCGGCGTGTCCGAGGTGTAGCTGTAGGTCTCGAGCACCTCGACCAGCAGGTCCTGCTTGCCGAAGATGTACGCCGCCCCGCCGGCCGAGGCCGAGAACTCGAGCGCGTCGTTGGGGGCGCCCTGCGAGGTGTCGGCCCCGATGCCCATGGCGTACTCGACCCGGCCCGATTCCACCAGGCCGAGCGCCACGAACATCGCCTCGGTCCCCGCCTTGCAGGCGAACTCGAAGTCGGCGACGTGCACCTCGGGTGCGATCCCCAGCGCCTCGATCAGGGCCGTGCCGCTCGGCTTGACGGCGTAGGGGTGGGACTCGGAGCCGATGTACACGGCGCCGATGCGCACGGGATCGATGCCGGCGCGGGCCAGCGCCGAGCGGCCCGCGGCCACGGAGATGGTGATCGTGTCCTCATCGAGGCCGGGGACCGATTTCTCCTCGAGGAGCAGCCCCCTGCGGACGGCGTCGGGGTCCCTGCTCCATTGCCGCGCGATCTCTTCCGTCCGGATCCGGTTGCGCGGGATGTACGCTCCGTAGCCGACGATTCCTGCCATGTGTGCTCCTTGGGAGTGCGATGCGTCGCGGAGCCGGTGGACGTTCCGGGGCCGGTGACGCGCAGGCGCTCCAGAGGTGGACCGGGGTGGATGGCGAGGGTGGATTCGGATCGGGGCGGGCGGCCTGCGGCCGCTTCGATGTGCTCCGCGTCACCCACGGTCCGTGCAACAAGGCCACAAGGCTAGCAGATAGACCGCGCCGGTTCCGCAGGAATACGGGGCTACCTTCGTAGCAGCCCGCCAGGGTCGGACAGGCGCGGGTCAGCCGCCGGCCCGGCGCGCGTGGCCGGGCATCCTCGCCGCCGTTCGCCCCGCCGGTTCCTCGTCCGCCGCGCCGGCCCGCCGGGCAGCCTCGACCAGCGCCCGCGGGACACGCACCTCCATCGCGAGAAGCGCGTGGGCGAGGGTCTTCCCCTGAGCGTCGAGGCGCAGCGACACCGTGCCGCCCCCGCCCAGCGACTCGTGGAGGAGGAAGTTGAGCGCCCACAGGTTCGGCACCTCGTGGCGCTCGACCCGGCCGAGGCAGATGCCCTTGAAACGGCGCTTCACCACGGCTCCCGTCAGCGTGCGCTCGAGCCAGGGGTAGATCTCCGGCGCCCGGGCGATCACGCCGATGTTCGCCATGTCGCCCTTGTCCCCGCTGCGTGCGTGCGCCAGCCGCGAGAGCGGCACCGTGACGAGCCCGGTGCTTCCCTTCGCCCGCGGCCAGGCTGCGCGCGGCAGCGACGCCGGCCGCCGGAGGGGCAGCAGCGGGGTCGGCCACTCCAGCTCGTGCTTGCCCGTGCGCGTGACGACGGTCGCCCGGACCCGGTCGCGCGGCACCAGGGTCGGCCAGTAGGCCACGACGCGGTCCACATCGGGGCGTCCGCCCGTGACCGCCACCCCCGGCGGGCCGGAGAGGATCACCGCCGGCACCATCTTGGAGAACTGCTCGACCTTCGACCGCTCCGCGTCGCGCACGGAGAGCCGCAGCAGGACCTCGGGCGGGTCGGACGGCGGCGCCAGCGGGCCCCAGCAGGCGGAGTGGCCGATCAACTCCGTGTTCGTCTCCGCGAACCTGATCCCCAGCCGCGCCCAGAAGAGGCCGGCGAAGGCGCGGGCTTTCGCCACGGCTTCGGGCGCCGAGATCACGAGCGTCCCGCTCGCCTTCCAGCCGTCGGAGTAGGAGGCGCTCACCTTGAGCGACGGGGGTGCCGGCCGGCCCTTCACCCCCCACACGCGCACGCGGTCCGGCCCGGCCTGCTCGAGTCGCAGGGTGGCGAAGTCGGCCACGACGTCGGGGGTGATGTACGAGCGCGGATGCCCCATCTCGTAGACCAACTGCTCCTTCACCGTGCGCACCGTCACGGCTCCCCCCGTGCCGGCGTGCTTCGTGACGATGAAGGAGCCATCGGGATGGGCTTCCACCACGGGGTAGCCGATGTGCTCGAGGTGGGGCATGCGGCGCCAGTCCGTGAAGTTGCCGCCGGTGCTCTGTGCCCCGCACTCGATGATGTGGCCGGCCACGATGCCCGCGGCCAGCCGGTCCCAGTCGTCGGGCGCCCAGTCGAACGCGTGGATCATGGGTGCCAGCGTCAGCCCCGTGTCCGTGCAGCGGCCGGTCACCACGATCTGCGCCCCGTCCCGCAGCGCTTCGACCACGGGCCAGGCGCCGTAGTACGCGTTGGCCGAGGTGACCCGATCACGGATGGTCGTGAAGGGGGTGCCATCCTCCATGTTGTCGAGTGGCACGCCCGCGGCGGTGAGCTCCGCGAGGCGCTCCAGCAGGTCGTCGCCCACCACGGCCGCCACGTCGAGGGGCTGGCTCTTCCGCCGGGCCATCTCGAGCAGCGCCGCGCGACAGGCAAGAGGGTTGACCCCGCCCGCGTTGGTGATGACCCGGGTGCCGCGCTCGCGCAGCAGCGGCAGCGCCTCCTCGACCTGCGCGACGAAGTCCCGGGCGAAGCCCGTGCGCGGATCGCGGGTGCGTTGCTTCTGCATGATGGACATCGTGATCTCGGCCAGGAAGTCGAGCGTCACGAAGTCCACGGGGCCGAGCTCGATCTGGCGCTTGAACTGGGCGAGGTCGTCGCCCCAGTAGCCGCCGGCGTTGGCGATGCGGATCAGGTCGGGCATGGGAGGGCGTGGTCTCCGGGTCCTGACGGGTCTCCATGGGGGCGGGTCGCGCGGCATGATAGCAGAGGCGCGGCGGCGCCCCGCGCGAGCGCCGTGCCTGTCGTATGATGCCCCCCGCACGAGCGCATGAACAGGGTGGATGGAGGAACGGGATGCCGGTCAGGCTCGAGCTCCAACAGAACAGCGGCGCGTGGCTCGCGTGGCGGCGCGGGGGCGTGGGGGCCTCCGACGCGCCGGTCATCATGGGGGTCTCGCCGTGGATGGACCTCGAGACCCTGTGGCTCGAGAAGACCGGACGGCACGCGGGGCGGCCCTCCAGCCACGCCATGCGCCGCGGGCAGGTGCTCGAGCCCGAGGCGCGCGAGCGCTACATCCGCGCGACCGGCGTGCACGTGGAGCCGGTGTGCCTCGAGCACGCCACGCGCGACTGGATGCGCGCCAGCCTCGACGGCCTGAGCGCCGACGGCGAGGTGGTGGTCGAGATCAAGTGCCCGGGCGGGGCGGACCACGGCCGCGCCCTCGACGGCGAGGTGCCGGACAAGTACGTCCCGCAGCTCCAGCACCTGCTCGCGGTCTCCGGCGCGGGCCTCTGCCACTACTGGAGCTATCGCGACGGCGAGGGCGCGCTGATCGAGGTGGTCCCGGACCGGGCCTACATCCGCAGGCTGGTCGAGCGGGAGCATGAGTTCTGGCGGCACGTGGTGGCGGACCGCCGGCCGCAGCCGAGCCTGTTCGAGTTCTAGGCCAGCAATCCCTTCCGCCTCACTTCGTTGTGGGCGTTGCCGCCTCCGGCCCCCCGTGCTAGGTTCGCGCCGTCTTCGCTTCGGTTCGATGTCGCCGCGGACCGGACTCGAGCCGGGCGGGCGTCCTCGATGATCGAGGACGCGAGCCCCGCACCCGGCGCTGCACGGTTCCGCCCCACCCCTCCGAGGTGCCCATGTCCAGCGTCCGCACGCTCACCCTCGCCGACGTGGCCCTGCCGCGCGCGAGCGTCCTCCGCGACGTCGTCTTCATCGTCGGCGCCAGCATCGTCACGGCCCTCGCGGCCCGCATCGCCGTGCCGGTGCCGTGGTCCCCGGTCCCGCTCACGGGCCAGACCTTCGCCGTGCTCCTCTCCGGCGCGGCGCTCGGCGCTCGCCGCGCGCTGCTCGCCCAGGCGCTCTACCTGGTCGAGGGCGCGACCGGGCTGCCGGTCTTCGCGGGCGGCATGGCCGGCCCCCTGGTCTTCGCCGGGCCCACGGCGGGCTACCTGCTCTCGTTCCCGCTCGCGGCCGCGGTCACGGGCCTGCTGGCCGAGCGGGGCTGGGACCGGCGCTTCGGCACGATGCTCGCGGCCATGCTCCTCGGCAGCGCGGTGATTCTCCTGTCGGGGCTCGCGGTGCTGTCGTTCGTCGTGCCGGTGGAGCGTCTGCTGCTGGCGGGGCTGCTGCCCTTCCTGCCCGGCGACGTGCTCAAGGCCGTGGCGGCGGCGGTCGTCCTGCCGACGGCGTGGCGCTACGTGGGCGGACGCCGGGGCGGGTCCGGCGCGTGACGCAGCGCAGCGCCACGAAGCGTGCCCGCCGCGCGGCCCCGAAGCGTGCCGCGGAGCGAAGCGCCACGAAGCGCACCGGACCGGCACGGCCCAGTGCCCGGGCCCGGCCCCGCGCGAAGCAGCGCCCGGCTCCGGCCGCGAAGCAGCGCGTCGCCAAGCGTGTGCCGAAGCAGCGGGCCGTCCGCCGTGCGGCCCCGAAGCGCGCGCGCCGACCGGCCCCGAAGAACCGCGCCCCGAGGCGTCCCGCGGCGCGGCTGAAGGTCGTGAAGAGGGCGCCGCCGAAGCCGCGTCCCGCGCCGGCCGCGCCGCCCGCCTTCCCGCAGCGCGAGGGGGCTTCCGGCAGGCAGCTGCTGATCTTCGAGCTGCTGCGGGCACGGGCGCACGTGCTCGCGGCGATCCAGGGGCTGACGGCCGCCGTGGCCGAGCAGCCGCTCGGCGGGGGCCGCTGGACCATCCGTGAGGCCGTGCTGCACCTGCACGTCTGGGACCTCGAGTGGGAGCGCGCGCTCGAGCCCGCGCTGCGCGGCGTGCGCCCGGCGTGGATGGATCTCGGCGCGGCCGAGCTCGACCGGCTCAACGCCGAACTCCTCGCCCCGCTGCGCGCGCTGCCGTGGGACGAGGGCGTCCGGAGACTGCACTCCGGGTGGGCCCGGCTCGTCGAGACCATCGAGAGCCTGCCCGATGAACCGGTCGAGCTGTGGACGAAGGAGCACCCGATGGGCGAGACGCTGGCCCTCCTCCCCGAGCACGACCACCATCATGCCGAGGCCATCAAGCGCGCGCGTGCCGAGGCCTCACCGCAACCGAGGACTCCATGAGACGCCTGGTCCAGATCATCATCTTCACTCCCGACGTGGAAGCCCTGCGGCGCTTCTACGAGGGGGGCATCGGGCTGCACCCCGTGTACGCCGGCCCCAACTGGACCTCGTACCGCACGTCGGGCGTGACGCTGGCGCTCCACCCGCTGAGCGGGGCGCACCAGCGCGAGTTCGAGCTCACCTTCGACAGCCCCGACGTGGCGGCCGAGGTCGAGCGCCTGCGCGGACGCGGCGTGGTGCCCGTGGCCGGGATCCAGGCGCAGGAGTACGGCACCACCGTGCAGTTCCGCGATCCCGACGGGAACCTCGTGGCGCTGCGCGGCGGCGGCGACCGCCCGGGCGAGGCGGGGCCGGTCATCGGGACCGTCATCGTCAACGTGCAGGATCTCGACGAGGCCGTCGCCTTCTACCGTGACCGCCTCGGGCTCGCCACCTCCTACGTGAGCCCGCACTGGGTGGAGTTCGAGGCCGGTGACGTGCGCCTGGCCGTCCACAAGCGTCCCGCGGGGCTCCATCATCCGCTGCACGCGGCCCAGCGCGTGTCGTTCTGCTTCGAGACGCTCGACCTCGAGGCCTGGGTGAAGGAGATCCGCGAGCGCGAGGTGAGCTTCGCGACCGCGCCCATCGAGCAGGACTTCGGGCTCTACGCCGAGGCCCTCGATCCGGACGGCACCGTGGTGGTGTTCCGCGAGACCGCGCCGCCGGGCACCTTCGAGGACGAGCTGGCCGAGCCGTACGACGAGGACGCGCCCACGCACACGGTCGCCATGCGCAAGCCCGTGAAGAAGGGCTCGAAGGCCATCAGCCGGCTGGTCGTGCGGCCGGAGTACCACGGCGCGAAGCAGAAGAAGCGACTCTCGGGCACGACCCGTGCGGTCACCTCGACGCGTGGTGCGGGTCCGGACCGCACACGGCTCAAGCCCAAGCGCACGGCCGACGAGCGGAAGACCAAGGTCAAGCCGGCGGGGGGCCGCCTCAAGAAGGCCGAGCGCGTCTCGGCGTCCCGACAGCGCAGCGCGCGCGCCAGCGCGAGCAAGAGCCGGCCGGTGAAGCGTGGGTCTGCCGGGCGCGGCCGGGAGCGCACGGGTGGCGGGGGGCGTGGTCGGCGCTAGGCAACGAAAATCCCCGCGGGCGCCTCGACCATCCGTCCCCCGAGCGTGATGGCTTTGGCGACCCGCAGGGCACCGGAAAAGCCCCGCCAGCCACAACTCGGCCTCGGAGGGGGCCTTTCCGAGGCCCGGATTCTCCCGCGGTGGCCGCCCCGGCGCCATGTCTCATCTTGGAGGCGCTTTGGCATTGTCTTGGAGGTGTCCGGAACCCTACAATCTTTCCGTGGCGTCGCGTCTCCGGTGGTCTAGACGTCCCCTCTCGGGGCCCCGGTGGTATTCAGCAGTCCTGGTGGCCGCGTCTGTCGCCGGGCTGGGGCTCGTCGTGCTGGCCTTCCAGCCGCGCCTGCTCCGCCTCGCACCGCGGGAGCTTGCGCCGAAGGCGGTCGACATCCTCCCCGTGGACGTGCTCGGCGTCGCCCAGCATGACTATGTCTATTCCTTCGGACCCCACCTCATCCTCGCCCGCCTCATCGATGGGGACGCGCGCACCGTCTGGCAGGTGAACTTCGCCAGGGACGTCCAGTTGTCCGCCGCGGCCGACATCACGGGCGACGGGTTGGACGAGATCACGGTGGCGCTGCACGACTCCACGCTCGCCGAGGCCCTGGTGCTGGACGCCGGCGCGGACACGACCCTGCGGCTCGGCCCGCTCTCGGGACGCTCCACGCGGCCCGGCCTCCCCTGGGACGGTCTGATCGTGGCGGCCGCGCCCCTGCTCTCGAACGGCCAGCGCAAGCTCGTGGCGGTGGTCGCGGTGGGCTACTCGCGCGCGCCCCGTGGCATCGCCCTGTACGACGTGAAGTCCGGGGCGCGGGACTGGTTCTATCCGATGGGCGCCTATCCGGGCCGGCCCGTGGTCGCCGACATCGACCGCAACGGCGAGCCGGAGATCGTGGTCACCACGACCTCGCCCGGCAACGGCGGCGTGGCGAACGACACCGACGACGAACACTGCTACGTGTTCGCGCTCGATGCCTTCGGCCGGCGTCTCTGGCAGGTGCAGTTGGGCGGGGCGTTCGCCTACAGCTACGCCGCGGTGCTCCCACCCCAGGAGGACGGCCACGCGCGGATCGCGGCGGCGCTCGACAGCTACCGCGCCAGGCTGCCGGAGCCGGCGCGTCTCCTGCTCCTGGATGGGCCAACCGGGCGTGTCCTCGCGCGCGGGGAATACCCTTCGGGCTTCGGACAGCTCCAGGTCGTGGACGAGAAGGGGTGCTTCGTCGTGGGCAGCCGCGACGGCTCGCTGCGGCTCTTCAGCCCCGGGTTGCGGCTGCTGACGGAGCGCCGCTTCGACCCGGGCATCTCGGCCTGGGCCGTCGCCGACCTCGATGAGGACGGCCGGAGCGAGGTCGTGGCCTCCACGCCCCGCGAGGCGCTCGTCCTCGGCGACGATCTGCGCGTGCGCGCCAGGTTCGCCCTGCGCGAGGGCCTCCAGACCCCGCCGCCCGTGCGGGTCGGCCGCGCCGGGCTCGGCCACCGCCGGCTCGCCGTGGCCGACGGCCGGGCGCTCCTGGCGGACGTGGTGGCCGTGCCGCCGCTGGCCGACCCGTCGCGGCTGGCCGTCGTGCTGGCCCTCGCGCTGATCGCGGGCATGACGAGCTTCCACTGGCACCGTCTGGCGCGCTGGCGGTTGCTGCCCGCGGGCGCGGCGGCGCGCGAGTTCCTCGTGGACTTCCTCCAGATCCGCCACGAAACCTTCGGACGCGAGCGCCCGTTCGCGCGCGTGCGGCTCTGGCTGCAGGCCCACGCGGCGGGCCAGTCGCCACCCTCCGAGATGTTCGAGAGCGCCTGCGAGGAGTTCGAGCGCATCGGGTTGCCCACGCTGCTGCGCTACGCCGAGCGGGCGCGCGCGCTGCGCGTGGATCGCGCCGAGGTGCATCGCGTCCGGGACCTGGCGCGCGCGGCCGCCGACTCGCTGCGCGACGCGCGCGCGGCGCGCCCGGAGAAGCGCCCGGCGCTCCTCGAGGGGACGCTCGCGCTCATCGGCGAGCTCTCCGAGGCGTGTGCCGGTGTCTACTGGGAGGTCGTGATGCGCCAGCCCTGCCGGCCCGACCAGGTCGCGCAGGAGGCGCTGCTGGCCAAGCGTCCCGCGCTCGAGGCGGCCGGGGTGGCGACGCGCTTCCACGCCGAGGCGGGCGTCTCGGCGCCCGTGCTGTTCGACCGCGACGAGCTGCGCGCGCTCGTCGGCGAGCTGCTGGAGAACTCCGCGCGCGCTCTGCACGGCATGCCCGGCGCGGAGGTGACCGTGAGCATCTCGGTTCCCGCCCCCGATCCACGCTGGGTCATGCTACGTGTCAGCGACAATGGTCCGGGCCTCGCGCCGGAGCGGCGCGAGGCGGCGTTCGCCCCCGAGAACGCGTCGCGCCCGGACGGAGGCTTCGGCCTGTTCCATGCGCGTGAAGTCGCCCGCCGCTGGCTCGGTGAGCTCACGCTCGAGAGCCCCGAGACGGGGCATGGTGCGGTGCTGAGGCTCATGCTGCGCTCGTGCCGGATCGAGGTCGCACGATCCCGTCGCGGAGCGCCGACAGGGGGGAGGGACGGATGAAGCCGCGCGTGCTCCTGGTGGAAGACGACATCGAGCGCGGGCAACTCGTCGCCCGCGCGCTCTCGGACAGGTTCGACTGCAGGCACGTCGCCACCATCGAGGAGGCCATGAGGGTGCTGCCCGCGCAGCGCTGGGGGGCTGTCATCGTGGACTACGACCTGGCCGGGGGCGGCAGCGGACTCGAGGTGCTGCAGGTGGTGCGCGAGACCGCGCCCCAGACCTTCCGGTTGTTCTACAGCGTGTACTCCTCCCCGAGCCTGATGCGGGACGTCCAGCGGCTCGCGCATCCGCACTTCGTGATCGACGCCCGCGAGGTGGGCTTCATCCCGGCGCTCAAGCAGGCGCTCGACGACCTGCTCGCCCCGCCGCTGGCCGAGCTTCCCGCGAACCTCCAGCCCATCCTGACGGAGGTCTGGATCGCGCGCGCCCCCGTGGCCGTCGACTTCCTGCGCGAGCTGCGCGCGGCGTCCGAGCAGGACGTGCCCGCCTACGTCTACGGCGAGCCCGGGACGGGCCGCACGCGGGCCGCGCTCACGCTGCGCCAGTGGCGCCAGGAGTGGAAGGCGCGCGGGGCGACCGGGACATCGCGCGGCGTCGTGCCGGTGCCGATCATCCGCGTGCCCTCCCTGCGCGAGCGGCTGCAGGATCTGCCGGTGCTCGCGGCGCGCATCCTGCTCGAGTACCAGCAGCGCGGTGGGGAGCCGCTGCGCCGGCTCTCGGCGCGCGCCCTCGAGGATCTGCTGGCGCGCGAGTGGCGCGGCAACATCGTCGAGCTGTCGGGAGTGCTGGTGCGCGCGATCCAGCGTGCGGGCGCGCGCACGCTGATCGAGCCGGAGGACCTGCCCCACGACACGCAGCCGGCGTGGCGCCCGTCGCAGTACGCCAAGGACGAGGGGCAGCGCGACTGCGTGCTGCGCCAGCTGCGCACGGCGCGCAACGTCAGCGCCGCGGCTCGACTCGAGGGCTGCTCGCGCGCCAACTACATCCGCCTGATGCGGCGCCTGGGCATCATCCGGGCCGACGTGGCCGTGGACATGGTGTCGCAGGCGCAGGACGACGTCCCCGAGGAGGCCTGAAGACCGCGCGCATCCTGGGTATGAGGGTCCGGTCCCGAGGCGGGCGGGCGCGGTCGGCGCGTCCGCCCGCGCCGCGTCCGGCGGGGCCGCCGCCGCGCCCGGCGGATCCCGCGGCGTGCCCCCGCGCCGGTGCTCCTACAATCTCCTGCGACTTCCCGTGGGCCCGAGGGTGTCCATGTCGGTGAAGGACGCAACCGGAGGGACGCTGGCACCGCATGAAGAGCGACTCGTGAGCACCGAACCGTCCTGGGAGCGTTTCGTCGGGCTGCTGGCGCCGATCCACGATCGGGCGGCGGCCACCGCGCGCCGCCTGTGCGGCTCGGCGTTCGACGGGGACGACCTGCTCCAGGACGCGGTGCTGCGCGCCTGGCGGAAGCTGCCCTTGCTGCGCGATCCGTCCTGCTTCCGATCGTGGTTCTACACGATCCTGCTCAGCGTGCATCGCAACCGCACGCGGCGCGCCTTCTGGCGGCGCTTCCTGTCGCTGGAGCAGGCGCTCGAGCACGGTCCGGAGCCGGCCGGAGAGGACGGCGTCGCGCGGCACGAGGAGCGGCGGAGGTGCGAGCGCGCCGTGCGGGCGCTGGCGACGCTTCCGGCCGTCCAGCGCGAGGCCGTGGTGCTGTTCGACGTCGAGGGCTACTCGATCCGCGAGATCGGCGCCTTGCAGCGTGTCTCCGAATCGGCGGTCAAGTCCCGGCTCGTCCGGGGGCGCGAACGGCTGCGGCGGCACTACGAGAGGGTCCACGGGCTGGCGTGGCCGGCCGCAGCGCGGCCGGCTCCGGCACCGGAACCCGACGGGGCGACCTCGGAGGTGGGTTCGGCATGAACGAGGAACGACTGGACAGCGACGCGCGCGGCGGGGAGGTCCCCCGCGCCATCTCGGACGACCTCGGCGCGTTGCGTGACGCCACGGGCCGCGGCCTGCCGGGACTGGATCGGACCCTGCGGGGGCTGGAGGAGAGAGGCCGCGTCACGCGCCTCCCGGACGCGAGCCCCGTGCGCTGGCGCTGGGCGGCGGCGGCGGGCTTCGGGATCGTGTTGCTGCTCGTGCTCCTGGCGCTGCCGGTCTCCTATCAGCGCCTGGTGGGCTGCGAGGTGCGCCTCACGCTGCAGGGGGACCGCCTGCGGGCGGCCACGGCGGAGCGCGTGGCCGAGCGGTTCGGCGGAGCCTTCGGGGCGCACGAGGTGCGGGTTAGGCCCCTCGCGCGTAGCGTGGGTTTCGTGGTGAGCGCGATCGTGGCGCCCCGGCCGGGAGCCGAGGTCGACGCCATGGCGGCGGCTTTCGCCGGCGAGCTGGCCGCCGAGGGCGTGGCGGTCCGGCACGAGACGCGCCCCGTCCGGAAGCGCGTCTCGGGCAACGTGGGGACGCTGGCGCGGGCCCGCGCGGTGGAGCTGCGGCTCCGGGTCAAGGGCCGCGGGCTCGCCGCGATCGTGGAGGAGATCCGTCGGGACTTCATGCTGGCCGGCGCCGAGAGCGTGCGGGTCAGTCCATCGGCCGATGGGCGGGAGACACGCCTCGTCGTGAAGCTCGTGCCGGGCGAAGGTCGGAGCGCGGACGGGCATCTCATGATCGTCTTCGAGGCCGGTCCGGACGACTCCACGAACATCCCCCACACCCTGCTGCTCAGGGACGATCCACGGGATTCGACGGCGACGAGCGGGCAGCGCCGGGAACGGATCGAGCGCCGGCTGCGCGAGGAGGGCTTCGAGGGCGACGTCCGCGTCCTGAAGGACGGCATCGTCATCCTGGTCAGGCGTCCGCCCGCCCGGTCCCGCTGATGCGCGCCCTCGAGGGACTCGGTGCGCGCGTGCTGCTGTCCGCCGGCCTCGTCCTGTGTGTGTGGACCATGGCTGCGGGCGCTGCGGACGATGGGGGCGCTCCGGCCCGCCCGGACTCGGCCGGCGTGAACGCCCGTGACCGGATGGGGCGCACGCCCCTCATCCTGGCGGTGGAGAAGGGACAGGCCGACGAGGTCAGGCGGCTGCTCGCGTCCGGTGCGGATGTCGGAGCGGAGAGCGTATTCGGCACCGCGCTGCACCGGGCGTGCTGGGCCGGCCGCGCGGAGATCGCCCGATTGCTGCTGGACGCGGGAGCCCGGACCGACGCCCGCTGGCGCGGGCTGACGCCACTGCTGCTGAGCGTCGTCACGGGCTGGTTGGACGTGGCGTCCGCACTGGTCCAGCGCGGAGCCGACGTGGAGGCCCGGGACGAGTCCGGCCGCACGGCCCTGCATCGCACCCTGATCGCCTCGCACGCCCGGGTCGCGCCAATCGCCCTGCTCCTGATGGACCACGGAGCCCGCGTGGACACCGAGGACGCTGGCGGCGACACGCCGTTGCTGGCCGCGGCGCGCGGCGGTCACGTCGAGGCCGCGCGGGGGCTGATCGAGAAGGGCGCGGACGTGCGGGGCCGGGAGCGGGACACCGGTCGTACGCCGCTCCACGTGGTGGCCCTGTCCGGCTACGAGGACATCGCCGCCGCCCTGATCGCCCACGGGGCCGATGTGCAAGCGCGCGACGGCCACGGCAGGACCGCGCTGGACTACGCCCTCGAGCATGGCAACGCGGCGGTCGCGGTCAGGCTCGCGGCGGCCGGCGCGGCGCGCGCCAGGGCCGGCGGCGCGCATGTCCCTGTCGACGCGGCCCGCGTGCGGGTCGGCGCCCGCGAGGCGGTGGTCTGGCAGTTGAAGACGCGTGGCTGGGCGGTCAGGACGCACGGGCACCTGCTTCTCTTCGACCAGGAGGAAGCCGGCGCGAGACCCGACCGGCCGAGCCTCGCCAACGGGCACGTGACGGTGCGCGAGATCGCCGACCTGGACGCGGTGGCGCTCTACACCTGCTACCACGCCGAGCCCGGGACGCTGGAGTTCGTGCACGGCATGGAGGACTCGCTCAGGAGCGTCGCCTACGTCCACCGCAAGGCCGACGAGTGGCGGGGTGGCCGGAGCAGCGTCTACCTGGAGGGACCGGAGCGCAGGCTCGTCGCCGGCGTCGAGGTCGCCGCCGCGGAGGTGGACCGGAGCGCCTTCTCGCTGGACTACCTCGTCAGGACGGACGGCCTCACCGTCTTCTACGGAGGCTTCTATCCGGACAGCCTGGCGGCCTTCCGCGAGGAGATCGACTTCCTCGCGCAGAGCGGCGCTCGCTGCGACCTCGCGTTCCTGCAGACAGGCGGCGCGTACCTGTCCTACGCGCGCTATGCGATCGAGAGGCTGCGGCCGCGTGCCGTCCTGCCCGTGGATCCGGACCACCGCCGCGCGGCCGTCGACGAGATGGCCGCCTGGATCGCGCGCGAGTTCCCCGGGGTGCAGGTGGGCTGTGCCGTGGATCCGGGCGACCGACTCACCTGGCGGCGGGGACGGCTCGACGCGATCCACCCGTGACGGTGGACCACGAGGCTTTACGAGAGGGGCCCCGCCTCGCCGCCAGACAACATGCGCGGGCCCCCCAGCCGGATGCGCGGGGCGCCCGCCGGTTTCCTGTGGCAGTCCTGAGGGAACCTCACGGGGACGCTCAGCCAGGCCTCGACGGGCCTGCCTTGGCTCTGCGCCGGCCTGAAGGTCCACCTCTTCACGGCGTCGAGCGCGGCCCGGTCCAATTCGGGCACGGAGGTCGCGACCTTCGCGCTCCGCACCCGGCCGTTCGTCCCGACGAAGGCCTGCACCACGACCGTTCCCTTGACGCCCCTGCGCAGCGCGTCCTTCGGGTAGACGGGCTCCACCTGCGTGAGGACCCGGGGCATCACGTCCGGCCCGGGCTCCGTCCCCGTGGCCGGGGCGGCATCCGTCCCATCCTCGGGATCGAACGTGACGGGCACCGTGATCCAGGCCGGGACGGACCTGCCGTCGGCGCGCGCCGGCCTGAACGACCAGCCCATCACGGCGCCGAGGGCAGCGGCGTCCAGCTCGGCGAGTGCCCTGTCGTCGGCGCGTCCCCTGATCCTCGCGGGCAGCACCTTCTCCTTCACGACCTCGTCCACGTGGCCGCCCGCATCCACGTGCGCGCGGACGAACAGCGTTCCCGAGACGCCGACCCGGCGCGCCGCCTCCGGGCGGACCGGGGCCACCGTGCTCGTGGCCACGGGCATCTCGTCCACGTCCACGAACTCGTCGGAGCGACCCTCCGGGCGCGACCGGGTGCACCGGTCACCGCACCGGGCGGGGACGGCCACGAGATTCCCGAACGCGACGCACGACAGGAGAAGGAGGATCGCGACCTGGCGGCTCATGGAACTCTCCAGAGTCCCCCCGGGTGGGAGCATCCGCCCGGTCGCGCGGAAGACAGCCGACACCATTCTACGATTCCCCGGCCCGAAGTCCATTCACAATGCGACGGACGCCGGTGCGGTCCCGGAGCGTGCCGCTCGCTTCGGATCCCCCCGCACCGGCGTGCGGGAGCAGGCGCGCTCGCGGACCAGCGCGGTTCCACGAGGGACGAGCGCGCAGGACACCGGCACGTGCGCCCGCGAGCACCCCGCCGTTCTACGCCTTGCGCGCCCTCACCTTCACCGACACCACCGACTCGAAGGCCTCGCGCTCCGGGCTGCCCTCGGGCAGCGCGTCCAGGCCCACGGTGTAGCGGCGCTCTTCGAGCACCGTGACGTCCGCGAAGCCGGCGGCCCGGATCATGGCGAGGTAGTCCTCCTTCATCGATGCGCCCGCCACGCAACCCACGTAGAGCGTCACGTCCTTCTGCAGCTCGGGCGAGAGCGGCCGGGTCAGCACGAGGTCGCTGAGCAGCATGCGGCCGCCGGGCCTGAGCACGCGGTGCGCGTCGCGGAAGACCTGCGGCTTGGCGGGGGAGAGGTTCACGACGCAGTTCGAGATGATGCAGTCCACGGTGCCGTCGGCCACGGGCAGGTGCTCGATCTCGCCGATTCGGAATTCGACGTTCGGGTAGCCGCCCTTCGCCGCGTTGGCGCGTGCCTTCTCGATCATGGCCGGCGTCATGTCCACGCCGATGACGCGGCCCGTGGGTCCCGTCTCGCGCGCGGCGAGGAAGCAGTCCACCCCGGCGCCCGAGCCCAGGTCGAGCACGGTCTCGCCCGGCTTCACGGCGGCGTGGGCGAGCGGATTGCCGCAGCCCAGGCCGAGGTCCGCTCCCTCCGGGATGGTCTGCTTCTGCTCCTCGGTGTAACCGAGCGTGAGCATCACGTCGCCGCAACACGACGCGCCTGCGGCGGGGGCCGCGCTGCAACCACAGCCGCTCCGCTTGCCCTCGGCGATCTCGCCGTACTTCTCCCGCACCACGGTGCGGATGTCACCGGTGTCGCTCATGGCCTTCCCCTGATTCACGGGACGGTCGCCGGCACGCGCGGACGCGCGGGCCTCAGAGTCCCTGGATGAGTTCCTTGACGCGCTGGAGCGCCTTCGGGTCGATGCAGTAGCAGACGCGCGGGCCGTCCACCTCGCCGCGGATGATCCCCGCCTCCTTGAGCACCTTGAGGTGCTGCGACACGGTGGCCTGCGCCAGCGGCAGCACGTCCACGATGCGGCCGCAGACGCACTCGCCCTGCCTGGCGAGCATGCGCACGATGGCCACGCGCGCCGGGTGCCCCAGCGCGCGGGCGAGGCGCGCCAGCTCGGCGTCGGGGGTCGCGCTCCTGCGCGTGGTCCTGCTCGTCGTCGGTCTGCTCATGGGTCCCTCCAAATCGTTAATCGTAGATATACGATAATGCAGACGAAGCGCGAGGGCAAGGGGGCGTTCTCCGGGCGTCCGGGCCGGGCGCTTCGTTCGCCGCGCCGCGGCTGCCGGGCCCTTGACCGTGGCGGCGATGCGGGGGGATGCTGGCCGGCACCGCCGACTCCCCTGTGGAGGGCCACACCGTGTCGCGCACCGCCCGCCCGCACCCGTCCCCGTGCCGCCTCCCGGCCGTCCCGGGGGGCTGCTCTATGTCCGTCGGCTCGAGCGGCCCCGGTGGACCGGGCCGCACCGCACCCAGCCCGGGGGCGCCGCCCTCGTTCCTTGCCACCACCGGAGGAGCATCATATGGAGCCCAGCAAGTCCCGGCTCGTGGACTACCGCGCGGGGAACGGCGTCGCCGTGCTCACGCTCGTCAACCCGCCCATGAACTGCTTCACCTTCGAGATGATGCACGAGCTGGACGAGGCCATCCTGCGCGCGCGCTTCGACGACGAGGTGCACGTCGTCGTGCTGCGCGGCGCCGGGGACGATGTGTTCTGTGCCGGCGGCGACATCCGCATGCTCCACGCCGTCTCCGCGGGCTTCCGCTACGCCTTCCTGCTGCACGCCGCCGAGACCCTGGACCGCCTCGAGCAGACGCCCAAGCTCGTGATCGCGGCGCTCAACGGGCACACGGTGGGCGGCGGGCTGGAGATCGCGCTGGCCGCCGACCTGCGCATCGCGCGCAAGGGCGCCGGCAAGACCGGCCTGCCCGAGGTGAAACTCGGCCTGATGCCCGGCATCGGCGGCACGAAGCGCCTGACCCGGCTCCTGAACCCGAGCCGGGCCATCGAGCTGATGGCGACCGGCGACCTCGTGAGCTTCGAGGAGGCGCACCGGCTCGGCTTCGTGAACGAGGTCTGGGAGGCGGCGGGCACCGAGGAGTTCATGGAGAAGGTGCTGCGCTACGCCGCGGGCTTCTGCCCGCCGCACAAGGCCGCGCGGGCCGTGGGCCACATCAAGCGCGTGGTGCAAAGCGGCGCCGACGTGCCCGTCGAGGTCGCGCAGGCGCTGGAGCGCGAGTTGGAGCAACTGCTCTTCCAGACCGAGGACGCGAAGGAAGGGCTGAGCGCCTACCTTGCCAAGCGCAGGCCGGAGTTCACGGGGCACTGAGCGCGGCGCGGGAGGCGGTGCGTGCGGCGCCTCCGGGCCGCGACTATACTGCGGGGCCTCCGCCGGACCGGGGCGCGCCATCCAGGGGAGTCCTCGCTTGAACGCCACGCCGCACACCGTCCTGATCCTCGCCGCACTGCTCGTGCCGTGCCTGGCCGCGCCTGGCGCCGCCCGCGCGGTCGGATCCCGGGCCCCGGCGGCCGGCGACAGCGCCCGAGTGCCGGCCGGACCGCAGCTGCTGGTGCCACCGCGCGTGGCCGGCGACACGCTGCCCGAATCCGCGCCCGCGCCCCTGCTCGTGCCCGGGCGGCCCGGCATCACGGACTCGCTCCGGCGCGACCGCGAGGCGCGCGCGCGCTGGCAGTACGACAAGGGCCGCAGCTTCGAGCGCGACGGCGCGCACGCCGCGGCCATCGTCTGCTACCAGCAGGCGCTCCGCCTCGACCCGAAGATCCCCGACGCGAGCTTCCGCATGGGGAAGCTGTTCCTCACGGTCTCGCAGTTCGGCGAGGCGGTGAAGTGCTTCGCGGCCGAGGTGGAGCACCACCCCGGGGACGTGGAGGCGGCGCGCGAGCTGGGGCTCGCCCTGTCGCGCCTCGGCGAGCACGGACGCGCCATCGCCCAGCTCGAGCTGCTCACGCGGCGTCGTCCCCAGGACGGCGCCTCGTGGCGGGCGCTGGGCTACGCCCACATGCAGGCGGGCCGGCCGAAGGACGCGGAGAGCGCGCTGCGCCGTGCCATCGCCCTGCCGCCCGCGAGCGCGCTGGAGCACCGCGACCTTGGCTACGTGCTGGCGGCCACGGGGCGCGAGCGCGAGGCGCGGGCCGAGTACCGCCGCGCCGTCGAGATGGACCCGAGGGAGACGGGCGCGCTGCTGAACCTGGGCAACCTCGAGCGCGCGAAGGGCGAGTTCGCCCCCGCGCTCGCCGACTACCGGGAGGCCGAGAGGCGGGATTCAGGCCTCGCGCCGGCGGTCAGGGGCCAGGCGGAGGCGCTGCAGGGCCTGGGGCGGCACGAGGAGGGGGCCGCGACCTTCCGCCGGGTCCTGCGCCTCGATCCGGGCGACCACGACACGCGGCTCAAGGCGGTCGTGGCCTACGACGCGCTCGGGCGCAAGGACATCGCGCTCGAGATCGCGCGCGACGGCGTGCGCGGCGACCCCAACTCGGGTGACGCACACCTCGTCCTCGGCATGGCGCTGCAGTCGCAGAGGCAGACGCGCGCAGCGGTGCGCGAGATGCGGCTGGCCCAGGTCCTGTTCCGGGACCGTGAAGGTCAGAGCCGCGCCCGCCAGCTCGTCGCCGCGGTGCAGGCCGACGCGCCCGACTCGCTGCGCGCGCTGCTGGACGCGGACAGCGTGACCTTCGTGAAGGAGCGCGCCGAGCGCGAGGCGCGGCGCCTGCAGCCGCAGATCCGCGCCGTGCCCGCGCGGCCCGACTCGGTCAGGCAGGAGACCCCGGCGCGGCCCGATTCCGCGCGGTAGCGGGGGCGCTGTCGGAGAGGAGAGCGGTCGGCCGCCTTCCCTCCATTCCTCCGCCCCCCGGACCCCCGCCCGCCCGCCCGCATTGGCGCCCCGCGCCGCGTCGGCTACATTCGCTCCATGTCCTCCCCCCGGCCCACCCTCTACCTCGCCGCCCCGCGCGGGTTCTGCGCGGGGGTGGAACGCGCCATCGACATCGTCGAGATGGCGCTGAAGGTCCACGGTCCGCCCATCTACGTGCGGCACGAGATCGTCCACAACCGGCACGTGGTCGAGGACCTGCGCGCCAAGGGTGCCATCTTCACCGACGACCTGGCCGAGGTGCCCGCGGGGGCGGTCGTCATCTTCTCGGCCCACGGCGTCGGCCCGGCGGTGCGCCGCGAAGCGGCCGAGCGCGGCCTGCGGGCCCTGGATGCGACCTGCCCGCTGGTGACCAAGGTGCACCTCGAGGCGCTGCGCCACGCGAGGGAGGGTTCCACCATCGTGCTGGTGGGGCACCGCAACCACGTCGAGGTGCAGGGCACGCTGGGCGAGGCGCCGGACTCGATCGTCGTCGTCGAGAACGCGGCCGAGGCCGAGACGCTCACGTTGCCCGACCCGGAAAAGGTCGCCTACATCACGCAGACCACGCTCTCGGTGGACGACTGCCGCGCCATCGTCGAGGTGCTGAAGCGCCGCTTCCCCGCCATCCGCGAGCCGGCCAAGGACGATATCTGCTATGCCACGCAGAACCGGCAGAACGCGGTGAAGGAGCTGGCCGGCCGCTGCGGCGTGGTGCTGGTCGTGGGCGCGCCGACCAGCAGCAACGCGAACCGGCTGGTCGAGGTGGCCCGCAGCCACGGTGCGCGCGCCCACCTCATCGAGTCGGCCGGGGACATCCGGCCCGAGTGGCTCGAGCCGGGCGTGAGCGCGGGCGTGACGGCGGGTGCCTCCACGCCCGAGGACGTCGTGCAGGCGTGCGTGGCGCGGCTCGTCGAGTTGGGCGGCTTCCGCGTGGAGGAGTTCCGGCTGGTCGAGGAGCGCGTGATGTTCCCGCTGCCGGGGGACCTGCTCTCGGCGGCGCGCGCGCAGGGCATCGACGTGGGCGCGGGGAACGAGCGAGCGGCCGACCGGGCCGCCGGCGACCCCCGGCCCCGGCACCACTGACCATGCGGCCGGCCGGAACGCCATGCTGACCGCGCGCGTCCTGCTCGCCCCGCACGTGCCCACGCTGCTGGTGGACGAGCACCGCGGCCACGGCACCGAGATGCTCGAGGCCTTCGGGCTGGCCGCGCGCGGGCTCGCGGCGGACGCGCCCGAGGCCGTGGTGGTGCTCTCGGCCCGCTGGAGGGCGCCCGGCCCGTTCCTCGCGGACGGCATGCGGCGCCACGCCACCCTCACGGACTACTACGGGTTCGGCGTCGAAGTGCGCTACGACTGCCAGGGCGAGCCGGCGCTGGCGCGCGCCCTGGTCGAGACCGCGCAGCGGGCCGGAGTCCGCGCGGCCACGGCGCAGCGCGGCGTGGACAGCGGCGTGACGGTGCCGATGCACTTCCTCGCGCGCCGCAGGCTGCCCCTGGTGCCGGTGTCGCTCGCCCGCGCCACCGCGGACGGGCACCGCGCCTGGGGCGCCGCGCTGCGCGCCGGGCTCGAGGCGTGGCGGGGACGTGTGGCCTTCGTGGTGGGCGGGATGCTCTCGCACAACGAGCACGCCTGGAACCTGCGGCGCGAGGTCCCCGCGGCGCGCGCGTTCGACGAGCGCGTGCTCGAGGCGCTCGCGGGCGGCGCGTGGGGCGAGGTGGCGAGGCTGGGCGCTCAGCCCGACGACAAGGCGCAGCCCGAAGCGGGGCTCATGCACCTGCAGGTCCTGCGCGGCCTGCTGGGCGGGGATCTCCCGGGCCAGGTGCTCTGCTACGAGCCCGGGCCGGGCATGGGCGCGGCGCTGGTGGAGTTCCTGGTCGGCGAGCCGGTGCCGGTGCCGCCGGACGAGGAGCTGGCGACGACTCCGGATGCCGTCGCGGCCGGCGGCGCGGGAGCGCGGCCGCCGAAGAAGCGTCCGCCCGTGACGCGCGTGGCGCGCTACTTCGAGGGCGACACCGGCGATGCGCTGGGTGGCGGGCGCCGCGCCGGCACGGGTCCCCGCCCGGGCGCCGGGCGCGGGCCGCGTCCCGGCCCATCGCGTGGTGGTGGGCCGCGCCGCTCCGACGCCGCGCGTGGGCCACGTCCCGGTCCATCGCGTGGTGGCGAGTCACGCCGCTCGGGCGCCGGCCGCGGGCCGCGTCCGGGCCCATCGCGTGGTGACGCGCCGCGCCGCTTTGACACCGGTCGCGGGCCGCGTCCCGGCCCATCGCGTGGTGGCGTGCCGCGCCGCGCCGACGCCGGTCGCGGACCCCGCCCGGGCCCATCGCGCGGTGACGCGCCGCGCCGCTCCGACGCCGGTCGCGAACCCCGACCCGGCGGTCCCGGTCCGCGTCCCGGTGATCGAGGCGCGCGTCCCGGCGGTCCTGGTCTGCGGTCCGGTGGTCCCGATGCGCGTCCCGGTGCGGCGCGCCGTCCGCGTCCAGGTGCTGGAAGCGGACCGCGCCCCGGCTCGCGGCCCCGGCGGGGCCCCGGACCGGGACCGGGCTCGCGCCCCGGCCGTGGCCCCGGCCGCGGGCCCTGGCCGCGCTGAGCGAGGCTCCGATGCGCGTCCTGCTCGTCAACGCCTTCCACTACCTGCGCGGCGGGGTCGAGCGCACCTACCTCGACGAGTCGCGCTGGCTCGCGGCGGCCGGCCACGAGGTGGCTCACCTGGCCATCCGGGACCCGCGCAACCTGCCCAGCCCGACGGCCGCGCACTTCGCGCCCGCCGCGGACTTCGGCGAGGGCGCGCCGGTCGCGCGCCAGCTGGCGCAGCTGCCCCGCGCCATCTGGTCGAAGCCGGCGGCGGCCGCGGCCGAGGCCATCGTGCGCGAGTTCCGGCCCGAGGTCGCGCACCTGCACGCGCCGAGCCGCTACCTCACGCCCTCGATCCTGCGCCCGCTCGAGCGCGCGGGCGTTCCGGTGGTCATGACGCTGCACGACTTCAAGCCGTGGTGCACCAACCGCATCCTCTTCGCCCGCGGCGCGCCGTGCGAGCGCTGCCGGGGCGGGTGCCACTGGCGCGCCCTGGCGACCGGCTGCGTGCAGGACTCCCGCGCGAAGAGCGCGGTCGGCATGGTCGAGGCGTACGCGCACGACGCGCTGCACGCCTACCGCGCGGTGCGCCTGTGGATCGCTCCGTCGCGCTTCGTGCTGGAGAAGGCGCTCGAGCTCGGCGTCGAGCGCGCGCGCCTGCGCCTGCTGGCGCACGGCGTCGAGCGCGGCCCGGACGCCGCGCCCGCGAGCACGCCCGGGCGCTACGTGCTCTTCTCGGGCCGGCTCTCGCTCGAGAAGGGCGTGCGGCTCCTGCCGGCGCTGGCCATGCGGCTCGAGGGCGTGCCGCTGGTGGTGGTGGGGGAGGGGCCACTCCGCGACTGGCTGGCCGGGCAGGTCGCCTCGCTCGCGAACGTGCGGCTGCCGGGCCACGTCTCCGACGCCGAACTGGCCGCGCTGCGAGCGGGGGCGGCGGCGGTGGTGGTGCCCTCGCTCTTCTACGAGCACTTCTGCTATGCCGCGGCCGAGGCGCTGCTGGACGCCCGCCCGGTGGTGGCCGCCCGCATCGGGGCCATCCCCGATTTGGTCGAGCACGAGGTCACGGGCCTGCTGGTGCCGCCCGGCGACGGAGCCGCGCTGGGCGAGGCGGTGCGCCGCGCGCTCGAGGACCCGCAGGCGCCGCGCTGGGCCGCGGCGGGACGGGCGCGCGTGCTGGAGGTGGGCGATCCCGTCCGGCACGTCGCGGGCCTGCTCGCCATCTACCGCGAGGCCATGGCGGGTCCGTAGCCCGGACCCGCGCGGCTGTCCCGCGACCGCCGACCTGCGCTACCATGCGGCCACACGCCGGACGACACCAGACAGGAGGCCGACCGTGAAAGGCAACGAGAAGCTGCTGAAGGTGCTGAACCAACTGCTGGCCGACGAGCTCACCGCCATCAGCCAGTACATGGTGCACTCCGAGATGTGCGACAACTGGGGCTACGAGAAGCTGCACAAGACCATCGAGAAGACGGCGATTGACGAGATGCACCACGCCGAGTGGCTCATCGGCCGCATCATCTTCCTCGAGGGCAAGCCCGTCGTCTCCAAGCTCAACCCCATCAGGATCGGCGCGACCGTGCCGGAGATGATCGGCAACGGCCAGAAGGGCGAACAGGGCGCCATCCGCGCGTACAACAGCGCCATCGCCCTGGCCCGCGAGGTCGCGGACGAGGCCACGGCGGACCTGCTGGTCAAGATCCTGAAGGACGAGGAGCGCCACGAGGACTGGGCGCAGATCCAGCGGGACCAGATGGGGCAGATGGGCCTGGAGAACTATCTCGCCAACCAGGCCGAGGCCGCCGCGGGATAGCCGGGCTGGGTGTCGTCGCACAGGGCCGGCCGGGCGCGCCCCGGCCGGCTCTCTTCGTTCGCGGGGCCGGCACGCTGCCCGCGTGCCTGCCCCGACCTGCCGCTGGCGGTCCCGCGCCCGGGCAGTATACTTCGGTAGCCCTTGCTGGTGCCCCGGGATGAGTGTCCAATTGATGCTTGACCGTGCTGCTCTGGCGTCCCACGGCCCCGGCGACGCCAGCAGGAACGTGCAGCCCCCGACGGTCTCCGCAAGTCCAACTTAGGATCGCAGGCTGGGCTCTCTCGCCCGGCCGACCGGGGTGACCCGTTGGCGCGCTCGCTGTCCGTTCGTGTCTCGTCGGCGTGGCTGAGTCCGGCGCCCGGGCACGGCCTCGGCGTGCGAGTCACGGGCATCGGTCACCGTTGGTTCCGTTGCAGCACGTCGCCGTCCTCCGGGAGACACGCCATGCATCGCCCCGCCCTTCGGCCCTTCCTCGCGCTGTCCCTGGCCATGCTCCTTGCCGCGGCATCGCCGTCCCTGTCTCAGGAGATGCCTCCCCCCGAGGAGTTCCTGCGCATGGCCGACCCGGCGCTGCGGGCAGAGCTGCACCCGCGGGGCCCGAACGCGCTCACCACCTCGGCGGCGACCGAGACTCTGTGGATCGGTCACACCCCGGGGCACCAGGGGCCGACCAACCCGTGGTCCATCCATGTCGGGGCGCGCCGGCCGCCCTCCCAGGGCGGGATGTGGGACTTCGAGACTCTCGTCGGCGGGGACTCGCTGCAGGGCTGGTGGCCGCTGCGCGCGCGCTACACGAGCACGGGCGGACTCACCTTCGCGGATTGGAGGCGACCGTGGTGGGCGCTCGACTACGGGAACAACGCCAACTACGTCGTCAACCAGGGCCGGGATCATCCACGCACCTTCGGCGTCGTCGGTGTGTGGCACCGGGACGGCGGGTCGGTCCAGGGCGTCACCGGGCTTCCGAAACCCACCTGGTCGGCCCTCGGGGGCAGCTACTCGGCGTGGATGGGCCTGCGCGTGCACGGTGACGCGACGGCGGTGGACCCGGTGACGCACAACGCCTTCAACGAGGACGTGCTTCAGTTCAACGGCACCAACGCTGCGGCGACCTCGGGCAACGACAAGAAGTTCCCGGGCTACGGCGGGCAGATGGACCAGATGCTCTACCGGGATGTCGTCGTGGACACTGCCCAGACGTTGACGGTGGGGTTCAAGTACCAGACCGCGATGTCCACCTCTTACGGCTCCACCGCGAGCACGCGCACCGGCTGGTTCGACAAGGACCCACTGGCGGCCACGGACTACCTGAGCGGCGGCTCCAACATGCAGCCCGGGAACTTCATCAGCAGCACCGACGCCGGCACCAGCGCGCCCCGCGACTCGTTCATGGTCTACGTGGGCGCCCCCGTGGACTCGATGTTCCTGGGCACGGACGGGGCGTGGCACGCGGTCTACGACCCCATGCGGCGCTGGTTCTCGGAGGTCCTGCGCGTCAACGAGGCGCTGCCCTCTCCCTACCGGACGCCCTACAAGGAGCTGCTCTCGGTCGCCGGGACCGCGTCGTCCACGACCAAGTCGGTGACCCTGCCGGCCGACACGGTGAAGCGCCTGGCGGCGGGGCGTGGCCGGGTGCGCCTGGTCTTCCGCGTCAAGACCAATGTGGGCTACGACGACGAGTCCAGCGCCTACTCGTCGGGCGGCGCGGGAGCGGTGGTGCTGGACGACGTCACCTACTCCATCGGGGCGGGCCCGACGCAGACGCTCGGGGACTTCGAGGCCGCGAACGCCATCGACAACGCCGATGGCAGCGCGCTGACCTCGTGGAAATCCACTGGCAAGCCGCCCGGCGCGGTCTTCCATGTGCACGACCTGGCGAGCCTCCAATACGAGGATCTGTGCGGACAGGTCGGCGCTGCCGGGCGCGTCTGCGACCTCGCCGGCAACGTGCTCTCGGCGGGGGACCACGACCACTCCGAGGCCGCCGGAGGGTTGGTGGACGGCACCGCCGACCGCGAGCGGTTTGACTGGGCCGTGTCCCCCACGATCCAGCTGTGCGGCCCCTACCCGAACCCGATCGGCCTGACCTCGGCGGCCGCGGCCGCGGCCACCGAGGACTATTACATCCTCTACGATCTCTACGCGGGCATCTTCGACATGTTCACCCAGGGGAATCTCTGGACCTTTGGGTTCCAGAGCTACCCGGCGAACTCCGGCGGCACGACGAGCCCGTACCCCTATCCGGCCTGGGGCCAGATGCGGCTGCCCGGCTTCGTCCTCTTCAATCCCGACCGGGAGTGCTTCAGGGACTTCGAGGCCGGATACGCGAACGGGCTCGTGCGGACCTCGAACTCCAGCGCGGTCCCGGACTCGATGCGCATCATGCTGGCCAAGTACCAGCAGTGCTTCCGCTTCGGGGTCTCGGTGGGCTGCTCGCCGACCGACGGCGCCTACTTCGACAACATCTCGCTGGCGATCGTGGACGGCGTGCCGTCCGAGATGTCCGTGGACATCTGGAACTGGTTCCAGGACACCTTCCCCGCGAACGAGACGGCGGGATACCCCGGGGTGGCCGCGAAGTTCGACACCTGCGCGGCCCTCGTCAAGACCGGCCTCAACACCGCGCCCATCACGAACACCCTCCAGCGCTACGACATCCCGGGAGACTCGCTCGTCGTGTACGCGCCGGCCTCCGGCGACCCGCGCGTGGACCTCGTGTTCCGCATCCTGCCCGGGCCCGGCAACTACGTGATCCCCGGCAATGCCGCCAGCGGCCTGCGGCGCGTCCCCACCGCCACGCCGGCCGCCACGCCGGGCGACGGGTCGTTCTGGGGCGCCTACATGGCGATCCCGGGGGAGTTCTCGACGCCTGGCGCCGTCGGTCTCCACGCCGGATTCGCGGGGGGCTGGAACCCGAACGTGTGGAACAGCGCCCGCTGCGATACGGCCGAGGTGAACCTGGCCGCGCTGCAGGGGCGCGGCGTGCTGGGAGGGCCGCCGGACGCCCGATCCCTGATGTCCATGTACCACGAAGCGGATCCGCACTTCAGCACGCTCGGCATCCTGAAGAACATCTGCTATGTGCGCTGCCTGGGGTGCGCGCTCACCGACATCCGCTGCAACGGCATGCAGCCTGACGACTACTTCGTGGCGACCGGGCCCGGAGGAACGCTCCCCTTCACCAACACCCGGGAGTTCACGAAGATCATCCCCGACGGCCTGCTCACGCCGGGCGCGCACGTCGAGTACTTCCTGCGCAAGCAAGTGGACGGGATCCTGAAGGGTCACCTGCCGGACACGAGCCGCGTCTATCCGCAGAGCGACGAGACCTCCACGGACGGCCATCGCTGGCAGGCGTTCGCGGTGCTCCCGGACCGCTGGAAGCACACCGCCTACCGCCACCCGGTCACCGGCAACCTCGGTCTCGGCGGCGCGTGCATGCTGGTCGTGGACAACAACGACCGTCGAGGCAACGAGCGGGTCTGGGTGTCGGTGGCCGACAGCATCGGAGCGACGGACTCCACCCGCTTCGGCGCCAACAACGGCTGGCACGCCCGCGGGGATCAGGACGTCAACGACCCCGCTGCCTTCGTGGCGGCGCACCTGGGACAGCCGGGCACGACGTGGGACCTGTACCAGGTCAAGGCGTCGGAGAGTAAGACCACGACGGCAGGGGGGATCGGCAGCCGCCTGTCGTATCGCGGCGGGGACGCGACGATGGCCGCGAAGTCCTCCCGCCAGGGTCCCACGCCCGAGATGCTGGGCGCCTACTACCGGACGGTCGTCGTCCTCACGGGTGATCTGAACCTCAACGTGCTCGGTCCGTTCACGAACCGGTCCGGCGACGACACCGGACTGCTCGCGAACTGGCTCTACGGTGGGAGTATTACGACGCCCGACCGGGCGCTCTGGGTCATGGGCGACGGCTTCGTCGAGGACGCCAGCATCCAGAGCGCGTCTTCGACCCAGAACCTCCTCGACGCTCTCGGTGTCGATCTCGACCACCCGAGCTACCAGTTCTACTCCGGCAACACCGACGTGCTGGCCGAGATCCATCAGGATGGGGCGCGGTACGGGCTGCGCAATCGCTGCACGTGGGGCAGTGACGTCCTCAGGCTGACGAACCTCGCGAGTGGCGAGGTCTCGTCACACTACGGACCCCTCCCCTATCTTCCGCTGTCCTCCGGGGTCGCGCACCATTGGCATGCACTCGAGCCGTGGAAGTCGCTGGTGGACGGCTGGGACCTCGAGAACATGACCAACCTGACCGACAACGCCACCACGGACCGCATCCGCTACGTCCACGACGTCCTCGCCGGGCGGCTCGCGCTCTCGGGCTGTTCCCTCGTGACCGGTGGCAGCTGGTCCGTGGATTCCGCGTTGCTCCACTCGCCCGACACGCTGCGCGTCCTCGTGGGCACTGCCACGGACAGCGTCCGCGGACGCGTGTGCTTGACGTCGGGGAGCGCGACGCAGGAGGTCCGCGCGCAGGTGGGGTACGGCCCCGACGGGAGCGACCCGGAGACCGCGCCGGGGTGGCACTGGGCGGACGCCGGATTCCGCGGCGAGACCGTGAGCTGGGGTGACCGCCACCACGCGCAGTACGCCGGCACGCTCGTCGTCCCGGCCCTGGGGACCTACGACTACTGCTATCGCTTCTCGCGCAACAGCGGCCCCTGGGTCTACGCGGACCTGAACTCGACCGACGACGGCTACTCGCCGGCGCAGGCGGGCTACCTGGTCGTCACCTATCCCGGGGCGGTGGCCGACGACGCCCCACGGGAGGTGTCGCTGG
>Ga0315295_10000508_pt1 | contig 33890 bp, 38 predicted proteins | sample YL17G14_0_MG_FD_204453 | JGI IMG/M metagenome (GOLD analysis project Ga0315295, IMG submission 204453) | Sediment microbial communities from Yellowstone Lake, YNP, Wyoming, USA - YL17G14_0 | ecosystem: Environmental > Aquatic > Freshwater > Lake > Sediment | place: USA: Wyoming | collected...
CGCTCCGGCATCGGCGGCTCCAGACGATCGCCGGCGGCATGAGCCCGCGCCAGCCTCGTCTGTGCCGTTGCGGCGAGCTCGTCGGCGTCGTCGGCATCGCTGGGATAGCCCGCGACACCGAGGCTCATCGTATGCCGCCCGAGCGTCCCCAGGTCGTCGTCGACGATGCGCGTCGCCGACACCGTGCGCCGCACGCGCTCGGCCACCAGTCCCGCGCCGTTCGCGTCTCCTGGCGTGCTGGGCAGCAGCAGCGCGAACTGCCCGCCGCCCAGCCGGCAGGCCACGTCGACCTTGTCGCGCAGGCAGTTCGAGAGCAGCCGCGCCATCGCCGCCAGCACCGCGTCGTGAGCGGCGGCACCACGGGCAACGATGGTGTCGTAGGCATCCAGCTCCGCTACGACCAGCGAGAGTGGCTGCCGGTAGCGGCGCGCGCGCGCGACTTCGGCGTACAGCCGCTCGTAGAAGTACCAGCGGCTGTAGAGGCCGGTCAGCGCGTCGGTGGCGGAGCGGCGCTCGAGCGCGCGGTACGCGCGAGCACTGTCGATGGCCGCCGCCGTCTGGTCGGCGAGCAGCCGTGCCAGCTCGATCTCGGCGTCGCGGAGCCGGCGCCCGTGAGTGACGAGGAGCTCCATGTAGCCGAGCGCCCGACCACCGACAAGCAACGGCACCACCAGGCGCGCACGCCCGTCGGCGGCGCGCGCCTGCTCTGGCCGCCGCAGCTCCAGCGCTTGCCGTGCCAGCGCATCAGCCGAGCCTGCTTCCGCGGCGTCCTCCTGGCGTCCTCCGTCCGTTATCACGCGCGTGAAAGTACCGTCGTCTTGCCGCAGGACGACGTCAGCGCTGCAGGCAGCATCGACGAACAGCCCCGTGGCTTCCGCCTTGGCGGCGGCCACGCTCTCCTTCACCTCGGCGACCGCAACCATCCCGTGACCAGCCTCCAGCAGGCCAACCAGCCGACGGCCGCGCTCGCGCTCCGCCTCGTACAGCTCGCTCGTGCGCAGCACGACCGCGACTAAGCGGCAGAGGGCACGGAGCTGCTCCTGGTCGGCGGCCGACAATCGCCGCACAGCGCGCTTCTCCGACAGACTGAGGACGCCGAGCACTTCCGCGCCGGCGAGAATCGGCACGTCGATCCGACTGGCGTAGCCGCTCTGTACCAGGCTTGCGACCTGGGGAGAATCCGCCTCCCCGTCCGCGTGCCGCTCCACCGTCTCCGCGGCAAGCACGAGCCGACGGAGGTCGTGGCTCTGGTCGAGTCCAACCACCGCGCCCACGCAGCCGCGACCGGACTCACCCGCGTCGCAGCACCAGTAGGCTCGGCACAGCAACGAATCGGCGTCGCGACTGAACGTCCAGAGGTCCACCGACCACACGCCGAGGGCCTGGCCGACAGTCCGCACGACGGCGAACAGGAGCTCCTCGGGCGCTCGCTCCGCAATCGCCTGCGTGGTGCCCACGACGCTCACCCGTACGTCTCCACGCGATCCTTGCCGGCACGTTTGGCAACGTACAACGCCGCATCAGCGTGAGCCACCAGGTCCTCAGGCGTGTTCGTGCGTTCAGGGTAGACGGCAACACCAATGCTCACCGTGGGCAAAGCGAGCCGCATGCCGTCGCCGAGATCGCATTGCGTCTCGCCGATCCGGCGCCGAATGCGCTCGGCAACCTGCTCCGCCCCGCCACGATGACCGGGCGGTGGTGGTTCGTCGGGGCCATGGAGGCGAGTGAGCTTTCCGGCCAGATCCATCTCCATCTGCGCCCCCGGCACCGCAGCGATCGGAGTATTGGGAAGAATGACGGCCAGTTCCTCACCACCGTAGCGTGCGGCGATGTCAAGGCTCTGGCGCAGCTCGGAGCGCAGCACGTCGGCGGTGAGCCGGAGGACGGCGTCACCGGCGAGGTGGCCGTGGCAGTCGTTGAAGTCCTTGAAGTCGTCGAGATCGATCATGAGCAGAGAGACCGGCGTACCGTAGCGACGCGCCCGCGCGATCTCTTGGTCAAGACGCTCGTAGAAGAAGCGGTGATTGTAGAGGCCCGTCAGCCCGTCGGTGATCGCCTCGTCCTGCACGCGCTTGTAGAGACGCGCATGCTCGATGGCCACGGCCGCCTGCTCCGCGAGGCCCTTCGCCAACGCCACTTCATCGTGAGTCCAGTGTCGCTCACGCTCCTTCTCCACCAAGACCAACACGCCCACGGACTCGTCGTTGAAGACCAGGGGCACGTTGAGGTACGAGCGATCGCCGAAGCGCAGGAAGGCGTCGCGAGTGCGCCGCGGCAGGTTCGGATCGGAGCGCCGCTGCTCGAGCACCTCCTTCGCGTCGATGAAGTGGATCTCGTGGGCTTCGAGCGAGAAGGAGCGCCCCAGGCTCTGGCGCGAGAGTGCGTCTGGCCGACGTTGCCACAGCGCAACCGGCCGGACGGTGCTGGCAGCAGTGTCGTACTCCTGAATCTGGCACTCCTCGCTGCCGAGCAGCTCGGCGGCTGCGCGCGCGACCGTATCCAGCACCTCATCGAGATCGACGCTCGAGCTGATCGCACGCGTGGACTCCAGCAGCAAGCCGAGCTCGCGGTTCTGACGCTCGCTGCGGCGCAGGAGCTGAGCATGGTGGATGGCCGCCGCCGCCTGCTCTCCCAGGGCGGCGGCCAGCTCGCGTTCTTCGCTGCTGAAGTGCCGCCGCACGGCCGCCTCAACGAACACGAGCAGCCCGATTGGCCGACCTTCGTCGATGAGCGGCACGCTCAGGAGGCTGCCGCTGCTCCCCTCGAGCACGTCGGGGCGACCGTGCGCAGCCGGCGTGGCGCCGTCGATGTAGGTCTCGACGATCGTCCCGCCGGCGAGGATCCGACCATCAGCCGGGTAGTCCGCGAGACGGCAGCTCTGCCCCACGCGCTGCGCACGATCGGCCTCGGAGGTGCGCAGCGCGCAGGCGACTACGGTCAGCACGTCGGTCTCGGCGTCATACGTGCTGATGGCGCATTCCCCAGCTTCGAGCGCCTCTCGCGCCGCGCGGGCGATGCTCGCCAGCAGCTCGTCGAGGTCGATCGTCGACGTCATGGCTCGGCTGGCACTCAGCAGAGCACCGAGTCGGCGTTTCTGCTCCGCCTCGCGGCGGAACATGCGCGCGTTGTGCAGCGAGACGGCGATGGGCACCGCCATGAGCTCGAGGCGACGAACCTCGTCGGCGTCGAGGCGGCGCGGGGCCCGCTTCTCGACGAGCGAGAGCGCGCCGACGACCTCGTCGTGGAGGACGAGCGGCAACGAGAACACGCTGCGCTCGCCGCACTCCTCCATCAGACGCCGCTCTTCCGGATCGAGAGCGCCGTCGTCCACGTGATACGTACCGACACCGCGCTCGCTGACCAAGCGCCGATAGCTTGGTCGCGTGCCGACGGGGATCGTGGTGCCTCGCCACTCGCAATCCCGCAGAGCGGCGTCGGCAGTCCATCGTGCCGCCGACACGAGCGTGTCCACGTCGCGACGGTATTCGTAGATGCGGCACTCAGAGACATCGAATACCTCGGCGACCCGCCGCGCCACCCAGGGGAGCAGCTCGTCGAGGCCCGCGCTGACCGCGATGGCCAGGCTGATGTCCGACGTCACGGCGAGCGCATCGGGTACGCCGCGGAGGTCATTCACAGGGGCTCTCCTCGCTCACGATGTGTCCATCACATGGCCGCCAGCGGCGGGTCGCCGCGCTGCCGCTCCACCCGGCTGCGACGCCTCGGGTGACGCTCGCGAACCGCAACCAGCGTGCAGAGCAGCGCCGCAACTTGGCACTGTGCCAGCCGCCGGATCGGCGGCGCCTCGATGCCGCCGGCCGCGACGAGGCGCGCCACCCTCGTGCGCACCTCGGCCGCCGCCTCTGCCGCCAGCGCGTCCAGGGCGGCGTGCCGCACAGGCTCAGCGTCGAGCATGTTGACGAACATGCCCACCTCGATCAAAGCGCCGAGCTCGCGCACGTAGACCGAATCGAAGTACTGCGCGACCGTGGCCTCCTGCTCGTACTCGGCCAGCGTCTCAGCTTGCCGCCGCTCGGCGCGGAGCCCGTACTTCGCTGCGGAGAGGTGTGCGTGAACAGCTCGCTGCCAGGGGGAGTCGCGAGTGAGCATGGGAGCCGCCGCCACGTACCGCTCGAGGAGCCAGCCGAGGAGCTCCTGGAGCGCCTCGAGCCCGCGCAGTCTGGCCTCGCGACGGCTAAATCCCGACGAACTGGCGTCGGCGATCTTCGGGCTGGTGAAACAGGGCACCTCGGCGGCCAGCGTGAAGCAACCCCAGGCGGAGGCGGCGTAGTCGGCGCTCGACGTGCCGCTGGTCAGCACCACGGCGGGATCAGCGCCGAAGGCGGCGTGAAAGTCATAGTCGTCGGCAAGACCGACTGTGCGGAAGAAGCCGGGTGCGAACCTGTGCTGGTAGGGCAGTGGGGGCTCGCCCCAATGTAACGGCAGTTTCGCCGCGGCGACGGCCGCGGCGAGCTCCTCTTGCAGCCGCGCGTCTTCCTCCGAGAGGTCGCAGTGCGCGCCGCCGAGGGCGCTGTTGTGCAGGCCCATGTGGAAGTCCAGCGGGCGTTCCCGGATCACCCTAGCCACGGCTTCGGCCTCGGGAGATGCCCCGGTGTACTCGTACCGCTTGTACGCGCTGGGAAACGTCAAGTCGGACTGATCGAACGACGCCGGCCGGTACGCGCGCAGCAGATACCCCGCCAGATCGTACGGCTCCTCCAGCCACGGCTCGTTGAGCAGCGCCGCGTCGGGATCGCCTGCCACAACCACGGAGAAGCTGAAGCCGAGCTCATCGGCGAGGCCGTCGGCAAGCGTCGGCAGAAGGAACTCAAGCGCCAGTGAGCCGACGCGTTCGTCGGCGTGAGGCAGCCCTATGAGGGTGGCTCGCAGAGGACCGCCTGCCACCTCGAGGCAGCGGTGTGGACGCCCGGCGCGGGACGCGCCGGGCGTCCACAGCTCGACGCGCGAGGAGGCAGCCGCGAGACGCTCGCTCGATGCTTCCAGCTCGTCAAGCCGGGGATAGCGCTCGCTCTCAGGCACGGCAGCGACGATCTCGTCGAAGTGTGGGAACACCGTGACCCCCTGTCTCAGAGCTCCCGGACTGCGGGTAGCTTACCAAACCGTACCCTCCCCCCAACGGCGCGCGCCGCTCAGGGCCCAGCGACGACACGCCGATACGGCTTCTGGTACCCCCTTCAGAGGACCGGGATCGAGTGGCCAACCGATCCCGGTCCTTTCGGCAGCGGACCCCCGCCCGCGTTGGCCGCAGCGCACCCTTGTGCTACGGTTGAGTCGGGCAACCTGGAGAGCCACATGATCTACTGTGTCGTGCCACCAGAGCTTGGTGAGGAGGCGTACCGTCGCCTCGTCGAGCACTATCGCGGTAACCCCAATATCAGGGTGATCATGGATCGTCGTCACGGCGAGCGCAGGCTGGACCGCTCCGGCGGCGGCCAGCGCGCCAGCCGCGACCGGCGCCAGCGCGCTCCCCACGACAACGACGTCTAGTCTCAGAGCTCGTGGACCAGCCCCTTCCGCCGGGTAGCGAGACCAGCATCGTGCTGACCTACCTGATGCAGCCCGCCGACGCCAACTTCATGGGGAACATCCACGGCGGCACGCTGATGAAGCTCATCGACGAGGCTGCGGGCGCCTGTGCGTTTCGCTTCTGTCGCACACGCGTGGTGACCGCCGCCATCGATCGCATCGACTTCCATCACCCCGTGCAAGTCGGCGACCTCGTGCGCCTGATGGCCAATCTCAACTTCGCCGGCACCACATCCGTGGAGGTCGGCGTACGCGTTGAGGCCGAGCAATTGATGACCGGCACGAGGACGCACACCAACTCGGCCTTCCTCGTGTTCGTCGCCCTCGGCGACGACGGCAAGCCCACCCGCGTACCGCCGCTCGCGCCGCACACCGAGCAGCAACGCGCGTGGTACGCCGAGGCGCAGGAACGCAGGCGCAAGCGCTTGAGCGAACGCCGGCCGGCCGACTGATCGTGGCCGCACCGGCGCGCCGCCCGGCGACCTAGGCGGTCGCCGTCTCCCCTTCGAGGCGCAGCAGCTCCTGAAGCGCCATGTTGGCGACGTCGAGCTGTTCCGTCGTGGGCTCGCTGGTCGTGAACAAGCGCTGCATCTCGAGGCCGGGGAGACGGAGGGCGCGCGCCAGGGGGTGGTCTTCGTGGCGCGCCATCCAGGCGAACAGCTCCATCGCCGAGCCGATGCTGATGAGGCCGGCGATGGCGGTCGCGAACGGGCGCCGCTGGGCGCCCATGAGACGCAGCCCGACGTTGGTGACCATGCCCGTTACCAGGAGAGGCGCCACCAGGTTCGAGCCGCAGCGATTGTGCTCCTTGCCAGCGGAGGCCGGCTCAACGCCGCTCTCGTAACCGGCAACGCTCTTGTGCTCGGCGCCGTGATACCTCGCCAGGCGCGAATCGCGCAATACCAGGAGGAGCGGCGCCAGCCCGATCCCAGCAGCCGCGACCTCTTTGAAGAGCGGCGAGCCGCGCTTGCTGGAGCGCAGTGCCAGCGTCGCCATAGCGGTCGCGGCCGTCGCCGCCAGCATCCGCGGATCCTCTTGAGGAAGGACTCGCCCCCCAGTAGCGCGTCGGACGGCTGGCAGCACCGCGAGGACCTCGGCCAGCCGCACGAGCCCGCGAATGACAGGGACGCGCTTGAGGCTGTCGCGAGCAGGGAGCAGGACCCTGCGCCCAGAGCTCACCTCGACGGCGCCACCCTCGCGGCGCACGGCGGCGGCCCAATACTCCTCACTCTGTAGGAGCACGCCGTCTCTGAGGGCCATACCACCGAGCTGCATCGTCGTCGCCTCCCCGGAGAGGAACACGTAGTGAGTACCAGCGGGCCCGCTGCTTCGTACAGCTTGGCGGATACAGCTTGGGTTCTCAACCGTGGAGCCGTAGCGACCGCCATGGCCAGCGCGACGAGACGCAGAGGGGTCTGGACGCGATCGCCGGCAGACGAGAGACTGACGCGAGCAGCGTCGGTCGGCGACCTAGGAGGCCACCATGGGGTTCTTCGACACCGTCAAGGAGAAGGCAGCCGCCATCGCGGGCGATGCGGAGAGAGCTGGCAAGGTAACGGCGGCTCAGGCTCGCCTGGTTGTCCTCCAGAACGACCTTCGTAAGGCGGAGCGAGAGCTCGGGCAAGCAGTAATGGCCTTGGTCGAGGCCGGCGAGACGGTGCCGCCGCAGCTTGCCGCGACCGTTGCCAGTGTGCAGGCCACGCTCGCCGAGATCCGCGCCAAAGAAGCCGAGATCGCTGCTCTCCGGACCCCGGCGGGTCACAGGGATTCGATCACGGTCGAAGTCGTCGCGACGGCGACGGCCGAGCCCGCGGCTACCACGGCCGAGCCGGCGGTTATCACGCCCGAGCCGGCGGCCGCTGCTCCCGAGCCGGCGGCCGTTGAGGAGGCGCCTTCGCCAGAGCCTGAACCGACGGCCTAGTGTCCTGAGCCGAAAGCCAAACGAGCGCCCGCGGCCAAGGCGACACCGCGCAAGACCGTGCCGGGCAAAGCCGCGGCCGAGAAGTCGGCCGCAGCCACGGCCGCGCCCGCAACGAAGCGCGGCCAAGCCAAGAAGCCATCGCCCGAGACCGTGCCGGACGCCGAAGCTTAAGCGGCCAGCGCAGGAGTCACGCCTCCACGCGCCACCCGGTGGGCGTCCTCGGCGTCTGGTACCCTTGTGGGGACAGAAGGAGACCCCCCATGAGCAGTCAGGCCAGCTTCCCACACGGCAGCAACGCCCGCGTCGCCATCGCTCAGCTCGAGAGCGGGCAGCTCGTCGATGGCGCGTACGCGTGCTCCGAGAAGACCGCCGCGACCGACCGCAACGGCAAGGCCTATCTGCGGCTCAAGCTGCGCGACGCCAGCGGCGAAGTTGCTGCGATCCATTTCGACCCCTCCGACGAAGCCCTGGGCATCTCCCCGGGCGAGGTGGTCATGGTCGGCGGTACGTACAGCGTGCACCCGCAGTATGGCGCCCAAGTCCAGATCCGGCGCCTGCGCCTCGCCGAGGCTGACGAGTACGATGCCGGCGACCTCGTGCCGGTGTCGCCGATCGGTCTCGCCGAGCTCGGCGAACGCCTGCACGCGTTGATCGACTCGCTCGACGAGCCCCACCTGCGCTCGCTGCTCGAACGCGCCTTCGACGGCTCTCGTGAGCCCGGCGCGACGTTCGCCATCGCCCCTGCCGCGGTGCGCAACCACCACGCCTACCGGCATGGCCTGCTCGAGCACTCGCTGATTGTCGCTGAAACCGCCGCCGGCGTCGCCTCGCGGTTCGACTCCGTCGACCGCGACCTCGTGGTCGCCGGAGCCCTCCTGCACGACATCGGCAAGACGCAGGCGTATACCAGCGGCGGCCTGGCGCCGCAGATGACCGATGTCGGCCGGCTGCACGGCGAGATCGTCGTCGGTCACGACATGGTCCGCGAGCTGATCGCCGAGGTGCCCGAGTTCCCAGACGAGCTCGCCTTGCGATTGCGGCATGTCATCATCGCTCACCACGGCATGCGCGAGAAGGGGAGCCCGGTGGTGCCCCAGACCCGCGAGGCGGTCATCGTGCACTACTGCGACGACATGACGGCGCGCATCGCCGCGATCGACGACGCCGACAAGGCGACTCCCGTCAGCGAGAAGTGGTCGAGCCGCATCTTCATGATCGATGCGCCCGCCTACCTCGGCCCACGCGATCCGGTCGGCGACGAGCTCGACGACTAGCTGTCAGGCGCGCGCCCAGATCTCCTTGCAGGCGGCGAGCACCTCCGCCGCGTGCCCCTTCGGCGTCACCTTCGGATAGACCTTGCGCAGCGTTCCGTCGCGATCGATCAGCCAGGTGGTGCGCTTCGCCACCCCAACCATGGGACGCGCAACGCCGAACGCGCTTGCCACCACGTGCTCCCCATGGTCGCTGATCAACGGCATGCGCAGGTCGTACTTGGCGGCCCAACGCTCGTTGGTGGCGGGCTTGTCGACACTCGCGCCAATCACCTGGACGTCCAGGGCAGCGAACTCCTGCAGTAGACCGCTGAACTCAACGGCTTCGGTCGTTCAGCCCCCGGTGTTCGCCTTGGGATAGAAGAACAGGACCGTCTTCTTGCCCGGAGCGCCGAGATCATACGTGGTGCCGTCGTACGATGCTCCAACCACGGACGGCGCCTTGTCACCCTCTTTCAGCACAGGTCCCCCTCTCAGTCGCCACGCCCATGCAGCTGCCAGCCGCCTTGACGTCGTCACGTGCTTCCCCCGAGCCGACAGCGACGAAACGGATCGCGACTGACGCTCGCTGCGTTCGTGCGACTGCCAGCCGCCGGCGCGGTACACTCACTTCATGGCACGCACGCTTCATGTCACGATCGACTACGACCGCTGCACTGGCGTCGGCGCGTGCGAGCAGGTTTGCCCCGAGGTCTTCTTTCTGAAGGACGACGGTCTGCCCGAGGTTCTCGAGCCCGAGCCGCACGAGACCCTGTGGCCAGCCGTCGAGCGCGCCGTCGAGGCGTGTCCCGAAGAGGCGATCCTGCTCGCGTGGACCGACGAGTGACGCCGCGGCCCGGCAACCCCACCGCAGCGGTGGCCGTGCCGAGCGCTGCGGCGGCGGCGCGGCGCCGACAGGCCGGCTGATTCAGCCGGCGATCTCGGCGTCGTCGTCGACCGCCGGCGCGCCGACGACGAAAAAGGTCAGTGGTCCCCAGCCGACGTTCTCCACCCGGCGCCAGACTCGCGCCGGCACGGCAAGCACCTCGCGCTCGCCCACTTTGAGCCGCTCGCCGTCGATGTCGATCATCGCCGTCCCGTCCAGCACGAGGTACACCTCTTCCTGCTCCCGGATCATGTGCCGGGTCATCGCGCCCTCGGCCAGGGTGAACACGTTGGCGCGCATCTGCTGCACCCCGAGCGCCTCGCTGAGGCGTGCCACGCTCAACCGTTCCGAGAGGCTCTCGGTCGGTACCGCCCGCACGACCTTCATCTGCACCTCACCTTCGCTCCACCGCCAGAATCGTGACCGGGACACGGCACAGCCTGCGGAACTGCTCTGCGTCGTCGCCGCCGCCGACGATATCACCGTAGTGCATGGGCACGGCGGCGCGGGCACGAAGCACGTCGCAGGCGCGCGCCGCCTCAGCCGCTGTCATGGTGTAGGTCCCGCCGACGGGAAGCAGAGCGACGTCGCAGTCCACGTCCGCCATCTCCGGGATGAGATCGGTGTCACCTGCATGGTAGTAGCGCACCCCGTCAAGGTTGACCACGTAGCCGAGTCCCCCGGCCGCCCGCGGATGGAAGGGCTGTCCGGGAGCGCGGAACTTGTCGACGTTGTACGCCGGCACGGCGCTGACGACGACACCGGCGATCGTCGTCACCTCTCCCGCAGTCAGCGTGATCGTCGTCCATCCCTTGACCTTCGCGGCGACCGCTGACGGCCCCACGACCACGGTCGCCGGCGTCGACACACGAGCGATGTCGGGGAGGCTGAGGTGGTCGTAGTGGTCGTGCGTGACGAGGACGAGGCCGGCCGGCGGCAGCCCCGCCGGCAGCTTCCAGGGATCGATGTAGACCGTGACGGAACCGTCGAGACGGAAGGAGTCGTGGCCGAGCCAATGGAGTACCTCGAGCATGTTCGCCTCCCACGATGTCGCCGCGACGACCGCGTCGTCGCGGGCCTTGTCCCCGCCGGCCTGTGGAAAAACGACGGGCCGGCCGCCAGATCCCGAGCACTGTTCCGGCGGCCGGCCCGGTCAAGGGCGCTGCGGTGGCTTATCCCTCAGATGCGGGCCCGCCGGAGACAGGACGAACGTTGGTAGCCTGCGGGCCCTTGCGGCCCTGCTCGACCTCATACTCGACCAACATGTCCTTGTCGATCGTGGTCACGCCAGCCGCAAGTCCGGTGACGTGCACGAAGATGTCGTTGTCGTTGTCCTGCGCGATGAAGCCAAAAGCCTTCTCCGACGAGAACCACTTGACCTTACCCTGAGGCACTTTCTTTCTCCTTTTGTCTTGAAGCGCGTCGCCGCCGGCGCTCGGTATTGACGGGATGCGCTCCTTGTGCCGCTCGCGCCGGTCTCTGAGGCGCAGAACGTACAGACAGTGTACCCGCTCGCCAAGGCCCCTGAAAGTCCATCCCCTGCAGGCAGGGCGATGGCGTCTTCAGCAGCGCGTGACGACGAAGATGGCGATGCGCGCCAGCAGATTGGGCGCGACGAGCCGTGTCGGCGGCGGCTGATCCACGGAGCGCAGATACAGCTCATGCTCGACACAGAGGCCTTCTTCACGACAGAGGGCACGGAAGTCCTTGATCGTGCAGAGATGGATGTTCGGGGTGTCCCACCATTGATGCGGGAGCGTCCGCGAGACCGGCATCCGCCCGCCGGCGACCAGTTGCGCCCGCGTGAACCAGTGCGCGAAGTTGGGGAAGCTGACGATCGCCAGCCGACCGACGCGCGCCATCTCGCGCACGATCATTCTCGGCCGGCGAAGCTGCTGCAGACTCAGGCTCAGGATGACCACATCGAGCGACTGATCCGGGTAGTCGGCGAGTCCGGCGTCGAGGTCGCCGTGGAAGACGGAGAGTCCACGGCGGACGCAGGCCTCCACGGCAGTCTGGTCGATCTCGACCCCACTGCCGCGCACCCCCTTGCCGGCGATGAGCTTGCTGAGCAGCTCGCCGTCGCCACAGGCGAGGTCGAGCACCGTCGCGCCCTCGGGGACGAGATCCTCGATCAGCTTGTAGTCGATGCGTCGCATGCTGCGTATCCTATGTCGTGCCTCGCGCCAACGCGTGGCGCTTCCTCGTGCGGCGTCGCAGCGTGCGGCTCTCGGCCCTGCGCGGCTTCAGTCTTCGCAGGCGAACGTCCGCGCGCCGCTCGCCAGAAAGGCGCCGATGATACCTTCCATCTTCTCGCGCTCCAGAAGGAAGGCATCGTGGCCGTAGCGCGTCTCGACTTCGTAGTAGCTCACGTGCTTGTGCGTCGCACGCAGCGCGCTGACGATCTCCTTGAGCTGGTACGGCGGGTGCAGCCAGTCGCTGCTGAACGCCATTACGAGGAAACGCGCCCGTACGTCGCGGAAGGCGCGCACCAGGCTCCCGTGCTGCCGCGTCAGGTCGAAGTAGTCGAGCGCCCGCGTGATGTACAGGTAGGTATTGGCGTCGAAGCGGTTCGTGAAGCTCAGACCCTGGTGGCGGAGGTAGCTCTCGACCTCGAAATCGGCAGAGAACGTGAACGAGTAGTCGTGGATGTCGCGCAGGCGACGGCCGAACTTCTCCTGCATCGCCTCGTCGCTGAGGTAGGTGATGTGGCCGACCATGCGCGCGACGCTGAGACCACGGGTAGGCAGGCGCCCACCGTAGTAGTGACCGCCGTTCCAGTCGGGGTCGGCCATGATCGCCTGGCGGCCGACCTCGTTGAACGCAATCGCCTGGACCGGCTGCCGAGCCGCGGTCGCCAGCGGCACCACCAAGTGCATCCGCTCGGGGTGCGAGATCGCCCACTCCAGGACCTGCATGCCGCCCATGCTGCCGCCGACCACGGCGAGAAGCTTGGGGATGCCGAGGTAGTCCACCAGCATGGCCTGCGCGTTGACCATGTCGGCGATCGTCACCACCGGGAAGTCGGTGCCGTACGGCCGGCCAGTCGCGGGGTTCTCCGTCGCCGGCCCCGTCGACCCGCTACAACCGCCGATTACGTTGCTGCAGATCACGAAGTAGAGGTCCGTGTCGAGCGCCTTCCCGGGGCCGATGAGCATGTCCCACCACCCGGCGCGCTTGTCGTTGGCGCTGTGACGTCCCGCCACGTGGGCGTCGCCGGAGAGGGCGTGCGTGACCAGGATCGCGTTGTCGCGCGCCTCGCTCAGCGTGCCGTAGGTCTCGTAGGCGAGGGTGAACGGCGCCAGCGTGCCGCCGCCCTCGAGGTGGAGCTCCTGCCCCGGCCGCGCGAAGGTCGCCTTCTTCGTGCGCACGATCCCTGCATTGCCGGTGTCCAGCCCCACACCGATGGGCACATCGCCGATCTGCTTGCTCTCTGCCAGTGCCTTGTCCGTCATGGTCGTGCGATTCTACCCGAGGCGCTGTCAGCCGGAGCTGTCACGCCCCGTCCAACGCCTGCTCGATGTCGGCGATGATGTCCTCCACGGATTCGATGCCCACGCTGAGGCGGATGAAGTCGTCGGTCACGCCGGTGAGCAGCTGCTCCTCCACATCGAGCTGAGAGTGCGTCGTCGTCGCCGGATGGATCACCAGGGACTTGGCATCGCCGATGTTGGCGAGGTGAGACAACAGTCGCGTGCGCTCGACGAAGTGGCGACCGGCCTCGCGGCCGCCCTCGATGCCGAAGCCGACGATCGCCCCGTAAAGGCCGCGGTAGTGATACCGCTCGGCGAGCAGGTGCGTGGGGTGCGAAGAGAGGCCGGGGTATGTCACCCAGGTCACGCGAGGATGCTCGGAGAGGTAGGTGGCGATGGCGAAGGCGTTGGTGCTGTGCCGCTCCATGCGCACCGCCAGCGTCTCGAGCCCCTGCAAGAAGAGGAAGGAGTTGAACGGCGACAATGCGGCACCGATGTCACGCAGCAGGCTGACGCGCAGCTTGACGATGTAGGCGACCGACCCGAGCGCCTCCGTGAACCTGAGGCCGTGATAGCTCGCATCGGGTTCGGTGAGCCCGGGGAACTTGTCGTTCTGGCTCCAGTCGAAGCGGCCGGAGTCGACGACCACGCCGCCGATGGAGGTGCCATGACCGCCGATGAACTTGGTCGCCGAGTGCACGACGATATCGGCGCCATGCGCCAGCGGCCGAATCAGGTACGGGGTCGCCATCGTGTTGTCGACCAGCAGCGGGATCCCCGCCTCGTGAGCGATGGCGGCAACGGCCTCGATGTCGAGCGTGTCAAGCTTCGGATTGCCGACCGTCTCCGCATAGATGAGCTTGGTCGTCGGCCTGATGGCGCGGCGGAAGCTCTCGGTGTCCGAGGGATCTACGAGGTCGATCTCGAGACCGAACCGCGGCAGCGTGTGCACGAACAAGTTGTAGGTCCCGCCGTACAGGCTGTTGGCGCTCACCACGTGATCGCCCGCGCCGGCAAGGTTGAGGATCGCGAACGTGATCGCCGCCGAACCGGAGCTGAAGGCAAGCGCCGCAGCGCCGCCCTCGAGCGCGGCGACGCGCTGCTCGAAGACGTCGGTGGTGGGATTCATGATGCGCGTGTAGATATTGCCTGACTGCTTGAGACCGAAGAGATCGGCAGCATGCTCGGCGCTGTCGAACACGTAGGACGTCGTCTGGTAGATCGGCACGGCGCGAGCGTTAGTGGTGGGATCGGGTTGCTGGCCGGCGTGCAGCGCCAGGGTTTCGAAGCCCTGCGCCGAGCGATCGGTCTCGCTGCTCATCTCGTCTCCTGTCAGATGTAGTACATGGGGGCGGCGGTGGCGCGGGCGGCCGCGTCGGCGATCGTTGCCGCGCTCAGGACGGCGCGCGTGCACTCGCGCAGCGCGCGCCACACGGGGGCGACCAGCGCGTCGGCCTGGTCGCCGCGCGGCATTCGCCCCTTGCCGCCGTTGGAGCCGGAGCCGGCGGCGTGGCCGTCGCCCTTGGCGATGCGCGGTCCGTCAATGAGTTCGATGACGTCGGCGAAGCTGATGCTGGTGGGATCACGCACGAGAACATACCCCCCGTTCTTGCCGCGCTGACTCTCGACCAGCCCACCGTGGCGCAGGTCGTGCATCACCTGCTCCAGGAACTTCGGGGGGATCCCTGTGAACGTCACGATCTCACGCGCCGTCACCGGCTCGGACCCGTAGGCAAGCGCCAGGCGAACCAGCGCCTTGATCGCGTAGTCGCTCTTGCTCGAGAAGGAGATCAAGCCGCCTCCCGTCGCCCCGCTCGCAGCGGGAAGACCTATTTCTCACTAGGATTAAGGAAGATTACGAGCCCGTCCGCGACGTGTCAAGGAGCACCCGGCAAGCTGCTACCATGGGCGCGTGCAAGACGCCGTAGACAGCCGCGTGCTCGACATCGTGCGGCGCGAGCTGCCCGGCCTCGAAGAGGCCGTGCCCCTCGCGCCCCTCGCCGCCTACGGCGTCGGCGGCCCCGCGGAGCTGCTCTACCGTGCCCGCACCACCGGCACGCTGATCCACGCAGTGCTGACCGGCCGCGAGCTCGGGCTCCCGGTGACGGTGCTGGGCTGCTGCACGAACGTCCTCGTCGGCGACGCAGGACTCCCCGGCCTCGTCGTCCTGGCGCGCAACGATGGCACCACACTGAGCGACGACCTCCTGCAGGCCGAGGCTGGCGTCGAGCTGCCCGGCTTGATCACCCGCCTCGCCGAGCAGAGCCTCGCCGGCCTCGAGTTCGCCGCCAACATCCCGGGCTCGGTGGGCGGCGCCGTCGTCGGCAACGCCGGCGCCTACGGCCAGGCCATGAGCGACGTCTTGGTGCACGTCCATCTCCTCGAGGAGGGCAAGGAGCACATCGTGGCTCCGGACCGTCTCGGCTTCGGGTACCGCGCCAGCCTGCTCAAGGAGCGACCCGACCTCATCGTCCTCTCGGCCTCGTTCGCCTTGCAGCCCGGCCACCGCACACAGCTCCTCGAACAGATCGCACACGACGCGGAGCTGCGGCGCAGCAAGCACCCGCTCGAGTACGCGAGCTGTGGCAGCTTCTTCAAGAACCCGTCGCGCGAGCTACCGGCCGCCCTTCTTATCGAGGCCGCCGGCCTCAAGGGGTTCGCCGTGGGTCGGGCGCGCGTCAGCGAGAAGCACGCCAACTTCCTCGTCGCCGAGCCCGGAGCGACCGCCGCCGACATCATCGCCTTGGCGGCCGAGGTCACGCGTCGCGTGCGCGAACAGAGCGGCCACGAGCTCGTCGAAGAGGTCCGCCGCCTCGGTTTCGCCTGAGGGACACCGGCACGGCGGGCCGCGCTATACTTGCCGCGTCCGGCGCGGCGAACCCGCCCGGCGGCACCCGCGTCCCTTACCTCGGAGGAAGGCGATAGACGAACTGCCGCACGGCCTCGTCGATCGACTGCGCCGGCAACAGCCGGAGGCGCGCGCCGAGCTCTTCCGGCGGTACGCTCCCCAGGTGCGACGCATCCTCTTCCTTCAGGGGTACTGTGAAGAGGTTGACGATGCCGTACAGGAAGTCTTCATCAAGGTCTTTCGCGCCGACGTTCCGGGAGAAGCGTCGTTCCTGGCCTGGTTCTACCGGGTCATCCTCAACACCGGTCGCGATCACGGGCGCCGGCGCAGAACGAGACATGGGCTGATGGACCGACTGCAGCAGATCGCCCCGGACGGCGTCGCCGATCCGCCGGCCGGACCCGCCGACCCGGCGCTGAGCGCCGCCATCGCCACGCTCCCGAGCGAGCTACGCGAGTGCCTCGCGTTGCGCTACTATGCCGACCTCTCGCTCGAGGACATCGCGCGCGCCCAAGAGATCCCAGTCGGCACCGTGAAGTCGCGTCTTCACGGCGCCGCCAAGAAGCTGCGCGAGACGCTCAAACAAGCGGGATACGAACGCGATGCCTGACGAGCCCGCACAGAAACCATCGGGCGCCGACGGCGTCTTCGACGACGATCGCCTCCTCGCCTACGCCCTGCGGCTCGAGGATGACCCCGAGCTGCTGCGGGCGGCGGGCGGCGACGCTGCGCTGGCCGGCCGCCTGGCGGCGATGCGCCGCGACGTCGCCGCCGTCGAGTCGGGGATCGCCGCAGCCGCGCCGGTGCCGGACGCCGAGTACGCGGATCCACGCGCCGCCCGCTGGGCCGACCTGCACGGCTGCCTCGAGGCACCCGCGGCACGAAGACGGCGCGGCCGCGCGCCGCGCTGGTGGCGCGTCGTCGCACCCGTATCGGCGGCCGTCGTCGTCGCCCTGACCGTCGGTCTAGTCGCCCTCGACCGCGGCCAGCAGACGGGGACGCCGAGACACGAGGCGGCCGCGCCGAGCGTGGAATCGGCGGCTGGAAGCACCGCCGACAACGCCGCCCGCGCGACCCTCGACGCCGAAGGATATGCCGTCGTCGTCGTCGCGCGGCCGCGCGCCGCGAGCGGCACGCGCCAGAGCTTCCGCGTCGTGCGCGTGCTCAAAGGCGAAGCGCCGAGGATCATCACCCTGCGCGTCGGCAGAAACGCCGCCGCCGCCGGTAGGCTGCACCTGCTCATGCTCTTACCGGCAGGGCAGGCGGACGCCTACCAAGCGGACGGCAGCACGGCGCCGAGTCCGCCGGCATCCAAGAGCGCGCGGCTGGCTACCACCAGAACGGCCGGCTACGTCTACCGCGGCCAGCCTGTGCTCGCTCGCGAGCTCCCCGCCGGCACCGATCCCAGAGAAGTGAGGCTTCCGTGAGACTGCCCCCGCAACTACGGCTGCCCGGGCGCGGCTACTTCAGCGACGCCAAGCCCGCCCTTCTTCAGCTCATCGACCCCCGCGGCCTGCGCATCCTCGACCTGGGCTGCGGCGGCGGTCACAACGGCGCAATGCTCAAGAAGGCCGGCGCCCGCGAAGTGGTCGGCGTCGAGGTGGACATGCGAGCCTCCGAGGAGGCTCGCACTCGCCTCGACGCCGTCGTCCGCTGCGACCTTGCCCACCTCGACCCAGCCGCACTGGGCGAGCAGCCGTTCGACGCGGTCCTCGCCAGCGATGTCCTCGAGCACCTCGTCGAGCCCGACGTCGTCCTGGCGCAAGCACTCACGCGCCTTCGTCCCGGCGGAGCCGTCGTCGTTTCGCTGCCGAACGTGGCCAACGTCTACGTCTTCGCCAACCTGCTGGCGCAGCGGTGGCCGCGCAAGGATTCGGGCATCTTCGACCGCACCCACCTACGCTTCTTCGCCAAGCGCGACATGGTCGCGCTCCTGGAGAACGCGGGCCTGCGCGTGGTGCGCGTGGAGCCCTACTTCACCCGCTACACGGCCGTCCGAATCGCCTGCCTCGCGTGCTCACTGTACGTCTTCCGCGACTACTGGGCGCGCCAATTCTTGCTCCTCGCCGAGAAACCCAGCTGACCGTGCCGCGTACGGTCGCCTCGCGGGCACGAACGTGCGGTGAGGTCCCGGGCGGCAGCGCTGAGGCCGGCCGGGGAAGAGCGCCAGAGGGTTGCCCATGAAGTCGAGGTATGATGCCGCCGATGGTGACTCGCAGCAACACTCCGCTTCGCATCACCGGCCTCTTCTCCGACGTCTCGTCGCAGGAGGGCAGCGTGCACACCGTCGATCATGTGAGCCTGACGCTGGCACGCGGAGATGTCCTCGGCAATGACCACGACGACGCCCTTGACCTCGGGGCGCGGTGGCGGTAGAGAGATGCGGCGGCGGCGGCCGACAGGGCAGCGCAGCATGATCGTCGGTCGGCCACCACGCCCCTTGTCGCGCCGCCTCCCGGCCGTACCCACGCTGGCTCTGTGGCTGTTCCTCGCATTGGTGCTGACCGCCTGCGCCGGCGCCTCCAATGGTGTTCCCGACGACGCCTCCAGCGCCGGCGACGCGTCGGTCAAGGGCGGCACAATGACGTTGGCCTACTTCACGCAACCTTCGAGCCTCGACCCAGCCGTGGCACGGAACGCCATCGACTGGCAGATCGAGCACGCTATCTACCAAGGCTTCCTGCGCTACGCCGCCGCCCCCGGACCCGCCGGCATCAAGCTGGAGCCGTGCTTGGCCACGGAGGTGCCGACGGTGGCCAACGGCGGCATCTCCGCCGATGGCACGACGTACACCTTCCGTTTGCGCGACGACGTCAGCTTCCAGCCGCCCGTCAGCCGCAAGGTGACGGCGGCCGATTTCAAGTACAGCTTCGAGCGCATGATCAAGACGCCGCGTGCTCCTGCGGCTCCCTGCTACAAGGGCATCGTTGGGGCAAAGGCCTTCATGGCAGGAGAAGCCAAGAGCGTCCGCGGCTTCAAGGCCGTCGACGACGCCACTGTTCAGATCAAGCTGAGGGCGCCGGATCTGTCCTTCCTGAACGCGCTCTCCATGGAGTGCTGCGATGTCGTGCCCAGGGAGTGGGTCGAGAAGTGGGGCAAGGAGTTCGGTCGTCACCCGCTGGGCACCGGGCCCTTCGTCTTTCGCAAGTGGGTGCCCGGCCGCGAGATCGTGCTCGACCGCAACCCCAACTACTGGGAACCGGGGAGGCCGTATCTGGACGCCATCGACTGCCAGCTCTCGTTGTCACCGTCGACTGCCATCCGCAAGCTCCAGCGCGGCGAGATCGACGTCCTCGACGACGACGTGCCGGCCGCCGATCTGCTGCGGATGATGGCGGACCCCGAGTGGAAGAACCAGGTTTACTCGCAGCCGCTCGTGGCCACCAGCTACCTGTTCATGAACGTGCAGATGAAGCCATTCGCCAACGCGAACGTCCGCCGCGCGCTCAGCTGGGCGATCAACCGCGACAAGCTCGTCAAGCTGCAACCCGGTCAGGCCATCGCGCTCTGGCAGTTCTATCCAGAGGGTCTGCCCGGGCACGTCGAGGGCAAGGTCTTCTACGGCTACGATCCTGCCAAGGCTCGAGGTCTCCTGGCCGCGGCCGGGTATCCCAACGGCTTCAAGACCACGCTGTACACCGACAATGTCGACCCCAACCCGATGCTCTGGCAGTCAGTACAGGCCGATCTCGCCGCCGTCGGGGTGAAGGCCAACCTCAGGACGACGAGCGAACGTGCCTACTCCAACCAGCAGAGCATGCCTCGCACGCTCACAGCCGGCAGCCGCACCTGGCGGATGGAGTACCCCGATCCGAGCGACTGGATCGGGCCGCTGTTCAGCAAAGCCAGCGCGGTGCCGGGGGGCATGAACTCGAGCTTCTGGTGGTCCCCCAAGCTGGAGCGCATGTATGCCAGGGCGCAACGGATGACCGACCCAGCAAGGCGCATCGCCCTGTACTCCAGGATGCAGCGAGTCATCGCAGAACAGGCGCCCTGCGTGCCGGTCTACCAGCCCACACAGACGACGGTGTGCTCCAAGGGCCTCGGCGGTTTCTACCTGCACCCGGTCTACCAGATCGACCCCGCGCACTACTGGAAGAACTAGAAGATAGGCGGGCGGCCGAGCCCCACTCCGTCAACCGGCGCGCCGTCGGCCTGCCTTCGCCGACGCAGTAAGATGTCGGAGTGAGCGCGGGGCGGAGCACTCCGCGCCGCGCTCCCCGACCCACACCACCGATGCGCCCGCCACGGCCTACAGATGCGTTCGGCACCGTTCGGTCTCGGCTTCTCGCCGCGGTCGCATACCTGCGGGCGCGTCCCTGGCTCGTCCTGCTCGCCGGTAGCGCCGCGGCACTGCTCCTCATGCTCCCATTCCACTTCGTCGACCGTCAGGTGCAGTTCATCGGCGTGCCGGCGGCGATCACCTCGTTGGTCGTCGTCAGCGGAGCCATCGTCGGCGGCCCGCGGGTGGGCATCGCCCTGGCGTTCGTCAGCGGCGCGGTCTTCGACACGTTGGTGGTCACCGAGCGCTGGTTGGCTGCCGGCATCACCACCGGCGCCGTCCTGATCGTCTGGGTCGGCGTCGGTCTCGCCGTCGGCATGCTCGGCGATCGGTATCGCGGGCAGGTGGCGCGCGCCCTCGCCGAGGCGCACAAGGCGCGCGATTCGCTCGACCGAGTGCTTGAGGCGGCGCCGTCCTTCCACGCCCGTGGCAGCTCGCCCGCGGTCGCTCGCGCCGTCTGCGATGCGGCACGTTCGACCTTCGACTGCGACCTCGTGGCGCTGTTCGCCATCGAGGACGAGCGGTTGCGCCTGCTGGCCCGCTCGCCTTACCTCTCGGCAAACGACCGTGAGCGCCTCCTCATCGAGCCGTCTCTCGAGCTGCAGCAGGAGCTGAGCGACTACCTGCTGCCGCGCTTCGTCTCCGACATCCGCGTCCCCGCTGGCCCGCGCCTCCCGCGCGCGATCACCACCGACCCCACGCAAGTCTCGGCGATCCGCGCGCCGGTGCTGCTCGATGGCGTGCCGGTCGCCCTGCTTGCCATGAGCTGGTCCCGCGCCATGCCCACGCCCGAGCGTAGCGAGCTCGCCGTCGTGCAGCGCTTCGCCGAGCACGCCGCCGTCGCCCTCGGCCAGGCTCAACGCAGCGAGACGCAGCGCGAGATCGGCCAGTTGTACCAGCGCTTCCAGGCGAGCCTTGTGCCGGCGATCGAGACATCGGTGCCCGGCATCTCGATCGCCGCCCTCTACCGCCCCGGCGAGCACCGCATGCTGCTGGGAGGGGACTTCATCGACACGGCGATGCGCCCGGATGGCCGCCTCGCCGCCGTCATCGGGGACGTCACCGGTCACGGCCCCGACGCGGCGGCTCTGGGATCCAGCCTACGCGCCGCCTGGCGCGCCCTCATGCTGCGCGGCGCGCCTCTCGGACAGGCGTTGCGCACGCTGAACAGCCTCACCTTGGACGAGAGCTCCCGCGTCGAGCGCGGAGATCAGGGCCTCGGCCTCCTGGCCACGGTCTGCATCGCCGAGGTCGACCCCGACACGCGACAAGCTCGCTTCGCCGTCGCCGGACACCCGCCGCCGCTCATCCTCGGCAGCGCCGTCTTCCCACTGCGCCACGAATCCGGCCCCATGTTGGGACTCGACGAAGACAGCCGCTGGCCCGTCGCCAGGATCGTCCTGCCGGAGCACTGGGGCCTCTTCCTCTACACGGACGGTATCGTCGAGGCGCGCCGCTCGCCAGGCGACGACGCGCGGCTCGGCACGAAGGGGCTGGCAGACCGCTTGGCCGGCATGTGGAATCACGGCGACCTGACGCAGGCCGATCTCGCCGCGCTCGTCGACAGCATCCAGGAGGTTCAGGGTGGCGCTCTCCCTGACGACGTCGCCCTCCTCCTGCTCGCGCAGGCGCCGCCGGAGCAACACTAGGCGCACGCGGACGGCTGCGCCCTCCCGCGGCAGCGCGCTCTCCCGTGGCGTGGCGCGCGAATACGGGGGTCGTCCCCGTCAGCCGGGCTGGGTGCAAACGTCGCATCAGAAGAGCGCCTTCTTTGCTCACCCGGAGAAGAGCCCGTACACTGAGGCTAGCTGTGGCGGGCCATCGGAGAGCCGTAGTCGGCGCCGGGCGGAGACTCAGTTCGTCTTCCGTCCTCGTTCGCTCCCTTCTCGGGAGGTGGTGGTGCGGCTCCCCGCCGAGCGACAGTACATGGCGGCGGTTGGGTTCTGAGCCACGCTGGTTCACGCGCGACGCAGTAACCGCCGCGTTGTGGTGAGTGCGGACCGTGCTCGCCCGCCAACATCCACGCAAGGAGGAACTCCCCTCGGGGAGGATGTGACATGGCTGACTTCAACCTGCTCACGCCGCTCAAGCAAGACTATGGCACGCTGAAGAACTTCGTCGACGGCGACTGGGTCGCGACGACCAGCGATCGCTACCTCGACGTCACCAGCCCCGCCGACGGCAAGACCATCGCCAAGGTCCCGCTCAGTTCCGCGGCCGACGTCGACAAGGCGATCGCCGCGGCCAACGATGCCTACTGGGAGTGGCGTTCCACACCTCCGGTCGTGCGCGCCCGCTACATGTTCAGGGCCAAGGCACTCCTCGACAAGAACTACGAGGAGATCGCGCGCATCACCACCCAGGAGCACGGCAAGGCGATCGACGAGGCCCGTGGGGAGACGTTGCGCGCGATCGAGAACGTCGAGACGGCCAGCGGCATCACCAGCATGATGATGGGCTACAACCTCGAGGACGGCGCCGCCGCCAACATCGACGAGACCGTCGTGCGGCAGCCGCTCGGCGTCTTCGGCTGCATCGCGCCGTTCAACTTCCCCGGCATGGTGCCGTTCTGGTTCTGGCCCTACGCCGTCGCCGCCGGCAACACGTTCATCATCAAGGCCAGCGAGCAGACGCCGCTGACGCTGGCGCGGGTCTTCGAGATCATGCAGGACGCGGACCTCCCCAACGGCGTCCTGCAGCTCGTCAACGGCGATCACGAGGCCGCCGGTGCACTGCTGGAGAGCCCCGTGGTCAAGGGCATCACCTTCGTCGGCTCGACCCCGGTCGGCAAATACGTCTACGAGCGTTGCGGCGCCACCGCCAAGCGCTGCATCGCGCAGGCGGGCGCCAAGAACTTCCTCACCGTCATGCCGGACGCCGAGATCGACCGCTCGCTGGGCAATATGATGGCCAGCTTCTTCGGCTGCACCGGCCAGCGCTGCCTCGCCGGTGCCAACCTGCTCGCCGTCGGCGACGTCTACGACGAGCTCAAGGAGAAGTTCGTCGCCGCGGCCGCCAGGCTCAGGGTCGGCCCCGGCCTCGACGAGTCGGTCAACATGGGACCGATCATCTCGCGGGCCAGCCTCGAGAAGGTCCACCGCTACATCAAGCTCGCCCTCGACCAGGGTGCGACCCTGCTGCTCGACGGTCGCGGCGTCGATGTCCCGGGCTTCGAGGGTGGCTACTACGTCGGCCCCACCGTGCTCGACAACGTGACCCCCGACATGACGCACGCCCAGGAGGAGATCTTCGGGCCGGTCGCGAGCATCGTGCGCGTCGCCGACCTGGACGAGGCGATCAGGGTGACCAACGCCTCGCCGTTCGGCAACGCGGCCAGCATCTACACGCAGAACGGTCGCAACGCGCGCGCGTTCTGGTACAAGGTCAACGCTGGCAACATCGGCGTCAATCTCGGCATCGCTGCCCCTATGTCGTACTTCCCGTTCTCGGGGCAGAAGGACTCCTTCTTCGGCAGCCTACATGGCCAGGGTCGCGACGCGGTGCAGTTCTTCACCGACAGCAAGGTCGTGATCACTCGCTGGTAGAGGAATGGCGAGAGCCGGGTACATCGGCCTCAGACCTGAGCAAAGGAGACAAGGTGGCTCATCAGTTCCCTGAGATCGTGGCCTACGGCTCGGCGTTCCGCTTCGCCCTGGAAGCCGAGCGCGCCTGCGGCGATCTGGCCGCGGCGGCCGGCGTCCTGGCGTTCGACGACGCTTGGCAGGCGAAGCTCGAGGAGATCGTCTGCACGCACGACGATCGCGTGCAGAAGCTGACCGCGGTCCGGCAAGAGGTCAACGAGATGATCCTCGAGCCGATCCACACGCTCGACGGCAGCGCGTACCTGGGCACGCTCGACGCTGAGCCGGCCACGAACTGGCCGACGGTCGTCGAGCAGCTCGCCGAAGCCGAAGAGGACACGGCGCGCTTCCACGAGGACTTCGTCACGCAGTGCGCCGAGATGCTCGCCGCCAGCGCGCGGGCCTTCACGAAGAGCGCCAAGCAGGACCGCGCCTGCGCTGCCGAGTTGCGGGAGCTGCTCGGGTAGAGAGACGCGCGGCCGGCGGCGGCGGGCAGGACGCGCTCGGCGATCCAGGAAGCGAGAGCTCGCGGGCAGCCCCACGGCTCCCCGCGAGTTCAGTCGCGCACGGCTGCCGGGGTGCGCTCTACGCGCGCGTGCACGGCTTCGAGAAGCGCCGCCGTGCCGGGGAAGAAGCGCACGCCGGCGTCGGCAAGACCGGCGGTCGCGCCGGAGAAGTCACTAGCGAGCACCCCCTCGTCCGCCCACACGGGGATGCCGCTGGCCAACACCTCGCGCGCCGCGACGATGTTGCGTGCGTTGCCGTGGCTCACCGGCACGGCGGTGATGATGACCAGCTCCGCGGCGCTCATCAGCGCCAGGTTCTCGGCGTGCGCTTCGTCGCCCAGGGGCGAGAAGGGCGCCTCCACGGCCATCTGCAAGCCCAGCTCGCGGCCGGTCTCCTCATCGGTGTCCAGTGCGTTGAGGACGCCGGCGGAGACCTCGTACCCGGCGTCGACGAGCTCGCGCATGAGGCCGGCGCCGGTGCCGCCGCCGCACACCAGGTGCACGCGGCCGCGGCGCTCGCCACGCAGCCGCGGCGAGAAAGTGAGGTAGGTACGGCCGGCGTGCCGGTGGAGGTAGGCGCGCACGCCGTACACGGCTTCCAGGATCTCGGGCCGCAGCACTTCGTCCGGCGGCCCGAACGCCGCCACCTTGCCCTCGCTGAGGACCAGGAGCTTGTCGAAGTAGTGGAGGGCAAGGTTGAGGTCGTGCAAGATGCAGAGCACCGTGAGCCCTTCGCCGTTGAGCTGCCTCAGCAGGTCGAACAGCCGCAGCTGATGCGAGACGTCGAGGGCAGATGCCGGCTCGTCCAGGAGCAGGAGCTTCGCCCGTTGCATCAGCGCTTGAGCGAGCACGACGAGCTGTTTCTCGCCGCCCGAGAGCTCCGTGAACGGGCGGCTCTCCAGCTCGGCGATGCCGAGGCGCGATAGCGTGAGGGCAGTGTCGCCACAGTCGGCTGCATCCTTGCCGCGGCAGTACGAGCCCATCTGCACGACCTCGCGCACGGCAAGCTCGAAGTCGAGATCGAAGTGCTGCGGGACGAGGGCCACCTGCTTCGCCATGTCGCGCCGCCGGTAGCTGCGCGTAGCCACACCGTTGACCAGGATTTCGCCGGTGTCGGGACGCAGCAGCCCATCGATGAGGTCGATCAGCGTCGACTTGCCGCTGCCGTTGGGCCCGACGATGCCGACGAACTCGCCGTCGGCGAGCTCGAACGAGATCCCGCGCAAGACGGGCCGCTCGTCGTAGGAGAAATCGACGTCGCGCAGCGTAACCAGCGACATCAGCGCTTGCTCCCGCGTCGCAGCAGATAGACGAACAGCGGCGCGCCCACGAAGGTCGTGACCACGCCGACGGGGATCTCGTTCGGGGAGATGACCGTGCGCGAGAGAAGGTCGGCGATCCCCATCATCGCGGCACCGACCAGCAGCGAGACCGGGACGAGACTCCGGTGCCCAGGGCCGACCAGCAGTCGCACGATGTGCGGCACCACGAGGCCCACGAAGCCGATGATGCCGCTCACCGAGACGGCGATCGCCGTCAGCACGCCGGCGGTGATGAGCAGGGCGCGCTTGGTGCGCTCGACTTCGACGCCCAGCTCGAGCGCCCGCTTCTCGCCCTGCAGCAGGATGTCCATCTCGGTCGCGAAGACCAGCGGCACGATCATGAACGGCATGGCGAACAAAGCGATCTCGACCTCCGACCACCCGCGGCCTGAGAAGCTGCCCATCAGCCAGTAGACGATGGCGTACATGTCCTCGTTCGCCCGGATCATGAGCACCGTCACCACCGCGCTGGCCAGGTATGCGATCGTGACGCCGGCCAGTAGGAGCACGAAGATATCGATCCGGCCGCGCCGGCGCGCCGATATCCATACGATGCCCAGAGTGGCGAGCCCCCCGATCAGTGCGAGCACGGCCATCCACGGCAGATTCGCGAGGTGCAGCACGATACCGATGGTGGCGCCGAGCGCGGCCCCGGACGACACGCCGGTCACGTAGGGATCGGTCAGCGGATTGAGGAAGAGGTCCTGCAGGATGACACCGGCCACAGCCAGCTCCGCGCCGACGAGGAACGCAAGCAGCACGCGTGGCAGGCGGATCTCCCAGAAGATCGCGTTGGACAGATCGCCGGAGACCGGCCCCGTCGTCACGCTGTGCCAGATCTGGTCCAGTGACAACGAGGCCGGTCCCAACGCAAGCGAGAGGACGAAGCACACACCGAGGATGCTCGCGGCCAGGGCGATGCCCGGCCAAGCGCGCGTGTGTGCCAGACGTGTCACTCGGTGCCGTAGGCCTCGGGATGGATCATCTTGGCCAGCTCCTGGAGACCCTGTGCGAGACGCGGACCGGGTCGGGCAATGAGACTGTCCTCGATGACGTACACGTGACCGTTCTTGATCGCGTCGAGCTCGGCGTAGCCGGCACGCTTGGCGATAGGGCCAGGCTTGCTCATCGAGCCGGAGTCGGCGATGTACACGGCCGGGTTCTCGCGGAACAGGACCTCGCTGCTGAAGTTGGGGAAGCCGCTGCCCGCCATGGCGCCGAGGTTGGTCCCGCCGGCGATGCGAATCATGTCGTCGATAAACGTGTCGGTGCCTGCCGTCATCAGCGGCTTGCTGTAGATTTCGAGGAACGTCGCTGCCGGGTCAAGGGAGCCGACCGCGGCCTGCACGTCGTCCTTGGCCTTCTGCATGCCGTCGACCACGGTGGTCGCCTGGTCGGAGGTGCCGGTGAGCTGGCCGACATTGGTGATCGTCCTCATCACCGCGTCGTAGGTCTTCGGCTCGAGGACGTAGACCTGCATGCCGAGCTTCTCCAACTTCTTGAGCAGGCCTGCCTGAATACCGCCCGTGGCAAGCACGAGGTCGGGGTTGAACGAGGCGATCTTCTCGACGCTCGGGTTGGAGAAATCGCCGACCTTGGGCAGGTCCTTGGCCGCCTCGGGATAGTCGTCGTAGCTGGTGCCGGCCATCAACTTGTCGCCGGCGCCGACGGCGAAGACGATCTCCGTGTTCGCCGGCGCCAGGCTCACGATGCGCTCGGCCGGTTGCGCCAGCGCGACCGTGTTGCCGGCGTCGTCGGTGACCGTGATGCCGGAGGGCGAGGGCGAGGCGTCCGTGGACGCGGTGTCGCTTGTGCCGCAGGCGCTCAGAGCGACAAGCGCCACGGCAGCCGCGGTCAAGACGACCAGGAGAAGGATGACCGCGGCAGGGCCGCGGCGCGGGCTGGTGAGACTCATGTGCTTACTTGCTCCCTTCGAGACGTTGCTTCTTCTTCAGGAACGAGGTGCTGCGAGCTGGGGGCGCTGGCTGCGTAGCGCAGCACCCAGTGCCCGTCGCGCTCCTCCGTGCCGACCCAACTCAGCTGTACGGGATTGCTGAAGAGAGGGGCCGCAGTGACCATCGTGTGGTACTCCCCCTCCTCGCCGCAGGCGTCGGCGCCGGCTGCCTCGAGATCGGCGACCAGTGTAGGCGAGAGCTCGCGACCGAGGAATCCGGCGTCGAGCTTGGCGGCGTCGACGGCCACGACCGTGGCCTGGACGCCGTTCGCGAGGAGCTCGTCGATGAGGCGACGCCGAGGCTCCTGCCACAGAGGCAGATGGCAGCTCATGCCCACGACCTCGCACACGCCCTCGACCCAGTCGCGATGCGCCTGCAGGTCGATGTCGCCGAACACGCCGGCCTCGATCCCCTGCGCTCGCAGCTCATGGAGGACCGAGACCAAGGTCGCCTCGTATTCGTCCCAGCTCGTCGCCCGGGTGATGAGCGGTATGCCGAGCGAGGCGGCCTGCGCCTGGACAAGGGCGAGCGGCAGGCCGTGCCCCCGGCTCGCCTCGCCGTCTTCGTTCAGCGTGCAAACAAGCGCCCCGGGCCGGCCGCCTGCGGCGACTGCCCGTGCCAAAGCGAGGTAGGCGTCCTTGCCGCCGCTCCACGAGCAGAAAAAGCGGCGACCGCTGAGATCCTGCGTGCTCATGCTGTCGGCGCCTCCTCAGCCGAAACCCCGGCAGCGGCCGCCGCCGCTACCAGCTCACGCCGCGAGCGCAGCGAGGGCCGCTGGCCGCGGAATACGCCGGCGACGCGCAGCGCTACCTCGACCTCGAGCACCCACGGCACGCGCAGACCGCACTCCCGCAGGCTCTCTGCGTCGGTCATGACGTCGTCAGCCGCGCCGGACGCCACCACGCGACCGGCCCGGAGCACGCTGACCTCGTCCGCCCATTCGTACGCCAGACTCATGTCGTGGGTAGCGATGACGAGCGTCGTGCCGTCCTCGTGCAGACGTCGCAGCACCGCGAGCAGGTGCTCGGCGCCGCTCGGGTCGAGGCCGGCGAGCGGCTCGTCGATGACCAGCACGTCGGGGCGCATGGCGACCGCACCGGCGATCGCGGCACGCTTCTTCTGCCCGAAGCTGAGCATGTGTGTGGGCCGCTCCGCGAGCGGCGCGATGTCGAGTGCCTCAAGGGCGGCCTCGACGCGCGCGTGTGCATCGGCCGCGCTAAGGCCCAAGTTGAGCGGCCCGAACGACACGTCCTGGAAGACCGTGCCGGCGAACAGCTGATCCTCCGGGTTCTGGAACACCAGGCCGACCGCCTGGCGCCAGGCGGTCAGTCCGCGCCGCGAGTACTGACCCGGCGCGCCATTCACGCGCACCGCCCCGCGGTGGGGGCGCAGCGTGCCGTTCAGGTGCAGGAGCAGCGTCGTCTTGCCGGCGCCGTTGGCGCCGACCAGCGCATGCCGGCGGCCTGCCCGCACCACGAGATCGAGGCCGTCCAAGGCGACGGCCCCTCCGTCGTAGGAGAAGCGGAGGCCCTCAGCGGCAAGCGCCTCCTCACTCATGCTACCGACCATGCCACCACTGCCGCGACGGTGCCGGCCTGCACAACGAGCACCACAAGAAGACCGAGAGCGGTCGTTGCCGCACGGTGGTCGAGCACCACCAGCTCGCCCTGCCAGTTGCGCGCCTGCAGACCGTGATCCATGGCCCGCGCGCGCTGGAGCGTCTGCCCGAAGAAGGTCGCGCTCATCATCGCCAACGAGCGGTACGAGCTGCGCCATGTTCGGTACCCCAACCGCGAGGCTTGGGCGGTGCGGATGGCGCCGACCGTGTCGACGAACACCCAAATGAAGCGATAGATGAGGAGGGCGACCTCCGTGACCACCGCCGGCGTGCGCACCGTGCGCAGCACGGCCAAGATCTGCGGGACGGGGGTCGAGAGCGAGAGGAAGAGCAGACAGCTCACGCCGGCGAGCGAGCGCAGCGTCACGCGCAGCGCCAGCTCAGCACCGCCGGACGCGAGACCGAGGCTGACGAGCCCGTCCCCGCCGACTCCGACAGAGACGAGCAACGGCAGCACACCGAACGCGAGGAAGAAGAGCGGCCCGGCGATGAGCTTCGCGTACGTCCGCAGCGGCACGCGCGCGACGGCCAAGGCGGCAGTCGTCATGACCGCCAAGACGACCACGTCGCCCGGCATGGGAGGCAGGACGAGCGCCAGGACGAGCATGCCGAGTGCGAACAGCGTCTTCTCGGCGGCGCTTCGTCCCGCGAGACGGTTCGTGTAGGCGACGCGGTCGATCAGATTCACGAGGACCCCCGCGTCGCCATCGTCTCGGCGGAGTCGCTGCCGGCCGCGTCTGGCGCGCCCGCGGCGCGCCCTTTGGCGCGGCCCACGTAGTAGCCGAGCACGTAGAACACGATGCCGGCGCCGACCGCCGCCTGCAGGGCGAACAGGAGGCTCTCGATCTCGGCGCTCGGAGGCTCCCAGATCGAGCTGAACCACGGCTGGTAGCCAGTATCGATCGCCGTAATGGCCGATTCAGCTTCGCCGTCGGCCCCCCCGAACTCAGCCCCTTGAGCGACCACCAGCGGAACGACCGCCAGCACAACTACCGCCAGCAGCACCAGAATCGTGAGCTTCTTCATTATGCCACCTGCCCTCGACGCAAGAGCCCGATCTCGTCGAGCTCGGTGCGGCTGTACTTGACCAGATACATCATGATCAGCGCGGTCAGGAGCCCCTCGCTCAGCGCCAGTGGGATCTGGGTGATAGCGAAGATGCCCATGAACTTGACGGACGACCCGGCGAAGCCGGTGACGGGATCCGGGAAGGCCCACGCGAGCTGCATGGCCGTCGTCACGTAGGTGGCCAGGTCACTCAGGGCAGCGCCTACGAACACGGCCAGCCAGAGAGGAGCGCCCACGCGGCGCAGCCCCTTGAACGTGCCCCAGGCGACGAAGGAGCCCACGATGGCCATCGAGAACGCGTTGGCGCCGAGCGTCGTTAGCCCACCGTGAGCCAGCAGCATCGCCTGGAACATGAGGACGATCGTGCCGATCACGGCGCCGACCCACGGCCCGAACATGATCGCGCCGAGAGCCACGCCGGTGGGATGGGAGCAGCTTCCCGTCACCGACGGAAGCTTCAGCGCCGAGAGCACGAAACAGAAGCCGCCAGCGGCGCCGAGGAGGAGCAACGTCGAGCGTTTCTCCTGGACGAGCCTCTTGATCTCGACGACGCCCTTGACCCAGAAGGGCATCGAGACGAGGAACCAGACGACGACGAAGGCCGCCGGCAGGTACCCCTCCATGATGTGCATGGCCACGAGACTCAAGACCCTACTCCTCTCCGACGGCATCCACGGGCGGCACACCCGCGGGGTTGTCTGAATCCGCGCACTCCGCGCATACCCCGTACACCTCGAGGTGGTGACCGTAGATGGTGAACCCGGTCGCGGCCTCGAGCTGATGCTCGAGGTAGGCAAGGTCGCCGTCGCCGTCGAAGTCGACGACCTTGCGGCAGACACTGCAGATCAGAGGATGCGTATGGCCGACGCGCGTGGCGGTGTAGCTCGCCTCGCCGTCGCGCGTGTGCACGCGCACGAGGAGGCCCAACTCGACGAGGAGGGCGACCGTGCGATACACGGTCGCCTGGCCGACGCCTTGCGGCCGCAACGCTTCTGACGCCTCAGCGATTGTGCCGGCGCGGCCGCCGGCGGCGAAGTAATCCCACACCGCCCGGCGCTGCCGCGTGAACGGGATGCCGCGGGCGCTGAAGACGTTGGCCACAGGGGGGAAGCCGGTGCGATCATCTCGTGCCATAGTTGAGAATGATTATCGATTTGCTCGCGCCTGTCAATCGATCTCATGAGAAACACCGCGCGCCCGCATGAGACGGATTCTCCTGGCGCTGACGCGCCTACCGTTGCTGGCGAGGGTGCTGCCTGGAGGTGCGCTCGTTGCCGTGCTTGTAGTTGCCGGTGAGCCGTGCCATGAGCTGCTGCGCGGCTGCGGCGTCGGCCGCGGAGAGGTCGTCGAGGAAGTCGGCGGCCGCGCGCGCCGACGTGGTCGATTCGGACGTCATGCCAGAACCTCGCGATGGCGCTCGCCGCGTCCACCATGATCGCTTGCGAGATCTCCCATAAGCGCACCTCACCACGGAAGTCGCCGAACTCGGGGGGGCTCCACATTCCACGCTGCCGCAGACCTCGTTGCCGCTGGCCCACCTTCGGCGGCCAGCCACAACGCCCTCAATCTGGACTTCCCCCGCAGGATCGGCCGCCGAATCGTTTCACCGCTCTCTCGAGCGGCGCTCAGGCGCGAAACCGCGCCGCTTCAGGCGTCGTCGGCGCCGCCGGTACCCCAGTTCTCGAGTACGTAGTCGAGATCCTTGTCGCCCCTGCCGCTGAGGTTCACGAGGATCGTGCCGGTCCTCATCTCGCGAGCCTTCACCAGCGCGTGCGCTATGGCATGCGCGCTCTCGATCGCCGGGATGATGCCCTCGAGGCGGCTGAGCTTGAAGAACGCGTCGCGGCACTGGTCGTCCGAGCAGGTCACGTACTCGACGCGACCGACATCCTTGAGGAAGCAATGCTCCGGGCCCACGCCCGGGTAATCAAGGCCGCTCGCACAGGAGTAGACCGGCGCCGGCGAGCCGTCCTCGTTCTGCAGCAGGTAGCACCTGAAGCCGTGGATGATGCCCTCGGTGCCGTACGTCATGGTGGCGGCATGGTCGCCGGGAGCCGTGCCGCGGCCGATCGGCTCCACGCCGATGAGCTCGCACGGATCGCTGAGGAAGGCGGCGAAGAGGCCAATGGCGTTGGACCCGCCGCCGACGCACGCCTCGACCACATCCGGCAGATTGCCCGTCATCTCGCGGAACTGCTCGCGCGCCTCGATGCCCACCACCCGCTGGAAGTCGCGCACCATCATCGGAAACGGATGCGGTCCCACCACGGAGCCGATGCAGTAGATCGAGTTCTCGTAGTCGGCAAGGTAGGCCTCAAAGGCGGAGTCGACCGCCTCTTTCAGCGTCCTCAGACCGTGTGAGACCGGCACGACCGTGGCACCGAGGAGCTTCATGCGGCTCACGTTCGGCGCCTGCTTCCGAATGTCGACCTCGCCCATGTGAATCTCGCAGTCGAGACCGAAGTGCGCCGCGGCCGTAGCCAGCGCGACGCCGTGCTGACCCGCACCGGTCTCGGCGATGAGCTTCCTCTTGCCCATGTACTTGGCCAGCAGACCTTCGCCCATGCAGTGGTTGAGCTTGTGGGCGCCGGTGTGGTTGAGGTCCTCGCGCTTGAGGTAGATCTGGGCGCCGCCGTTGGCAAGGGAGAGGGTGCGCGCGTGGTATACGGGCGTCGGCCGGCCCTGGAAATGCTTGCGCAGGTAGCGCAGCTCGGCAATGAAGGCGGCGTCGTTCTCGATCTCGTGGTAGGCCTTGATGATCTCGGCGAACGGTGCCTCGAGCTGCGGCGGCAGGAACTGGCCACCGTGCTCACCGAAGAAGCCGCGTTCGTCGGGGACTGCGAAAGGGTTGGCCTGGGAAGCCATCCGTCACCTCGTGTCATATGGGATTGCCTTGAACTGGAGGCTAGTCTACGCGACGCGGCTCACACTGCCAGCCGCGCAACCGCCCTCAGTACCAGATAAGTCAGACAGCGCGAGGGCTCGCGCTTCTGACCGCAGTCCCACGCCTTCCATGCCGCCCACACCGACTCAGGCGTGTAGCGCCCCTGCGCGTCGGCCTTGCCGGTGACCACGGCGGCCATCTCCCGCAGGCGCGCATCCTGCCGCGCGCACGGGAAGCGTGTCAGCACGTCCAAGACATGCACGATGTCGTACCAGACGAGCGGCGCCTTGAGCTTGCGGAAGTCAGTGCCCATGTAGAACACGTAAGGATGACGCTCGCGGCTCTGCTGCCAGAGCGTGAGGAGGGTGTCGACGCCGACGCGCGCCATCTCGCTGTCGCGCCACGCCGCCGACCGCGACAGCGCTTTGAGCATAACGAGCGTGGCATAGGGACACGGATCTGCCTTGCGGCCGGGCCCACGGAAGCCGCCCAGCTCCGGAGAGACGGCGCAGGGCCAGCCATTCTCCCGGGCCAAGCTCGCAAGGTGCTCCGTCGCCCTCCGCACGCGCGGATCCTCGCCAAGGCCGAGCGCCGCGAGCGCGTAGACGAGCAGCGGCGCGTCGCACAGCGCCCAGGCGAGCTGGTCTTCACCGGTGCCGCCGTGGCGAGGGGAGATGTTCATGAGCACCTGGAAGGGCCCCTCCCTCGACTGGCGCTCGAGCATGCGGGTGATCACTTCGTCCATGCCG